>Ga0315268_10000862_pt1 | contig 35386 bp, 39 predicted proteins | sample C1_top_MG_FD_204535 | JGI IMG/M metagenome (GOLD analysis project Ga0315268, IMG submission 204535) | Sediment microbial communities from Yellowstone Lake, YNP, Wyoming, USA - C1_top | ecosystem: Environmental > Aquatic > Freshwater > Lake > Sediment | place: USA: Wyoming | collected 2017-08-01
GCAGATTCAACGGGCGCTATTTCATTCTCGGCTCGATACCCAAAAGCGGAATTCTCGAGGACTGGCAGAAACTCCGCCTGCAAGGATTAAAAACGTTCATCGCAAATCCGCCTCCTGGCGGACTAAGCGGAATGGCTGAAGAAATAATCATCGGCTTCAATCTGACTAGTGTCGGAGATTTCAATTCATCTATTCTTGAAAAAGAATTGAAGCCTCTGGCTAAAAAAATAAGCCGGCTTGGACGCGGCTTGCCCACCGGCGGAGAAATAGAATTCGCGGACGATGAAACTCTCGGCAGCGCGCTTGAACGACGGGAATAAACATATTCAAGAATGATCTTAATTTTTCTGGTCTTAGCGATACTCGGTTCCGTATCGGCAAACCTTATCGAAAGATATGTTCTCAAGAGCCACTCGGCTCACCCCTTTACGGTGCTGAAGAATCTGCTTTGCGGAATTCTTTTCATACCAATAGCCTTTTTCAACATATCATTCCAGAATACGACCGAAGCTATTGTCGCGCTTATAATGGCGGGAATTTTATGGGCTGTCGCCGGAATATTAAGTTCCGTATCGACAAAAAATACGCATGTTTCCATAAGAGCGCCGCTGGGCCAGTCAAGATTGCTGTGGAACCTTCTCTTCAGCGCCGTAATTCTTAAAGAAACAGTCACTCTTAATCATTTTATTGCAGTGCTGATCATCTTCATCGGCATTACGGTACTTCTATGGCATCCGGAAAGAAAATTCGGCTCGTTGAAAGACATAGGCGTGCGATGGACGCTTATATATGCGGTAGTCGTCGGCTTGACCGCAATTGCAGACAGATACGCTTTGCGATTTTTCTCTCCTGAATTTTACGGATTTCTGGCATTTCTGATGCCTGCAGCAATTCTTTCGTTTTTCACCCCAAAGAGCGATGACAATATAAAACATTTATGGAAAGTGAATAAATGGAAAATAATATCCGTCTCGGCATTATCCGTAATAACTTATTATGCAACGCTGCGATTGTATCTACTGCTCCCGATATCCGTGGTATACCCGCTTTTACAATTAAGCACGCTCCTGACAGTGTTTGGCGGAATTTTCTTTTTCAAAGAAAAAGAAAATATTGCGCAGAAAATCATTGCCGCCATACTGGTAATAAGCGGAGCTATCTTGCTGAAGGTATAAAATTTGCGTCCCTTTTCTATCCGTGTCTGATTACCATCACGTCTCCGTCTTTAACCTCGTATTCTTTGCCCTCAACTTTAACCAAGCCTTTCTGCTTTGCTTGGACCCATCCGCCGCACTCAACAAGCTTCTGCCAGTTAACCACTTCCGCGCGGATGAAATTGTTTTCGAAATCCGTGTGAATGGCTCCGGCCGCTTGCGGCGCAAGACTCCCCTTTTCTATCGTCCAAGCTCGCGTTTCATCTTCTCCCGTTGTCAGAAAACTTATAAGTCCGAGTATCTCGTATGATTTTTTAATAAGTTCCGGTATCGCCGAAACCGAACTCAAGTCGGCAACGACATAATCCGCGCCAATTTCTTTTATCTTCTGCAAAAGCCCGTCGGGAATATCGAATTGCCCGCCATTGATAAGATAAACCTGTTTTTTGGCCGTAAGAAGCTGAAGTTCGCGAACGATTTCCTCGGAGGCGTATTTGATTGCGAGATTTCCGGTTCCCAGTTCCTCGCGGATTTTGTCCAGTATTTCAAAATTTTTTGCCGCTTTCTTGTCACCCGTTCTTTTTTCGGCTTCCAAACTTTTCAGGCGTTTCTCCATCGTCTCCAGGTCTTTCAATATCAATTCCGCATTTATTATCTCAAGATCGCGGAGCGGGTCCGGCGCGCCTTCAACGTGAATTATTTCCGGGTCTTTGAAAACGCGCAAAACCACGACTATTGCCTGTGTTTCTCTGATGTGCGATAAAAATTTGTTGCCGAGCCCCTCGCCTTTGTTGGCGCCTTTAACCAGTCCGGCAATATCGTAAAATTCGACTACGGCAGGCACTATCTTTTTAGAATGGCTGATTTCGGCGAGTTTCTGCAGGCGCTCATCAGGAACGGTCACGACGCCGACATTGGGGTCGATTGTCGCGAACGGATAATTGGCGATGGTTATCTCCTGCTTGGTAAGCGCCTTAAAAAGCGTCGATTTGCCGACATTCGGAAGACCGACGATGCCAATGGATAGCTTCATTATAAGATTAATTTTTACCGGGAATTACAAAATCTCCAAAAAGCTTATAAAAGTACTCGGGGCGATTTTCTATTTCCATTTTTTTAATCCTCAGCTTCATATATAAAAACCCTTTTATGTGCGTAAGCGGGCGCGACTCCGGAGTGTGCTCATAATGGCCGCAAACGCGGCCATCATTGAATACCCGTATATGATACTGGTGAGAGAAATTTTCCACATAGCGCATGCTGACAACCTCTCCTTTGAATTTCCAGGCCACGAAATGATTGCCGTATCCCTTTTTAACCAGAAATTCAACAAATTCCTGTATTGATGAATGCGGAGCGACTTTGCCCAGAAAATCCTTAGGCTTACCGTGTTCAAAAACGTTAAAAGTCGCGATAGAGTTCCTCATCAGGTAATGGATAGGCATATAAGCCTGCCAAAACCCTTTCTTGAGAAAACTTGTCGCCGAATCGGGATAATTTACGCTCGAGTACGGAATCGTTTTAAGCCAAGCCCCGTCCGAGGCTTGTGGTTTGGATTGCATATTTAGGTTGATTTTTACGCACTTAGGCTCGGCTATATTATAGCAAATATGGACAAAATTTCAAAAAACTATAAAAAAAGAGGCCGCGAACGTGGAGGGGAGCCCCTTGCGAGGATCACGCCGTTCGCAGCCCTAAAACTGGTGTCGGTCCTTTCGCCGACTAAATTCAATGGAAGATTAGTTGTAATTATTGCGGCATTGACGCGCCGGCTTAGTACGGATCGCTGTGCACGCGACCAGAGCGATCGCGCCAGCTGTTGCCGCGCCAAACCATGGCGTAGATCATGCCGGCAAGAACGCGCCGCTTGCTGATCTTCATTACCGCCCTGGTGAGCGGTATATCGATGACGATTATCTCGCCTTCAACGACGGGCCGCGGTGAAAATTTGGTCATGCCGGGCGTGGGATCGACTTCGCGCAAGAGCACGGAACCGGGCGGCGGATTCTGTTCTTTTTCCAGAACCCTGAAATCAACACCGCTTGGCTTTTCCCTTGGCGGAATACCCTTCGGCCGTTTTTTCATCGGCAGTTCGTCGATCAATTTTTGTATTTCCAGAAGCAACCCCCAAGCCGTCCCGCCATGGTAGGCGCAAATGGCTGTTCCGAGCGGATTACCGAGTCGCTCAGTTCCGATTACTAGGCACATAATATACAACCCTCCTAATTCTTAATTCGTTTTGACAAGTTTCTACCCTTCCAGACCAACTTCTTCATTTTACGGCCTGGCCAAGAATAAATTACATGCTTCGCCAGACAATAAAAAATGATTAATAATATCTATATATGGAATATAACCCAATCAATCCGTCTGTCAACCCAAAGCAGCCGGAGAATTGAACTTTTTGTTCTCAAGCCGCCTGACGATTTTTTCCTTGTCCGGCAAGCCGATTCTCGATTTGCGGACTGCTTTTTGCATAAGCGATATAGCCTTGTCATAAGTCGGCCTGTCAACGGCATACGGAGTCGCATCCTTCCCCCCGAAAGCAAAACTGTATCGCGCAGGGTCTTCATATGACGGCTTAGCGCCGTAAATAACCTCTCCTACCAAAGCGAGCGCCCTTATTGTTTTAGGTCCTACCCCTTCCATAGCCAGCAGTTTTTCATAATTCTCCGGCTTTCTGTCCGTAAGCTTCGCGAGAATTTTTTCGAGATACTTGCTGCGGCTGAATTCTTCCTTCTCAACCGGATGATGATGAAATTCTTTGTTTTCCAGATTCAAAACCGTAAACAATTCCCCTTGCTTGTTTCCTATTGTGATTGTCTGGCTTAAGCGTGAAACATGCCGGCGAAGAATCTGTATGTCTTTCATCAAACTGCCGTAATTGGAACCGGCCAGTTCCACGCTCAAAGAGCGCGAATTATCGCTGTTTTTCGCCACCATGTTTAAAGACGGAATTTGTATCTGTGAAGTGATGCCTGTATGAGGCTCGCAAACCAAATCCTTCACGTTTTCCGAATACCAATGATAGCGCCTTGCCGTTCCGGCATCCTGATTCATCCCCTGCTGAACGACGGCCCAGGAACCCGAACGGGAAAAGAAAAATGAATGATGATATATCTGAAAGCCGTCCTGAATCAGCGAAGAATCGACTTTGGCTGCCATTTTGGAATTATAAGTCAGATTGCTGACAACCCCGCCGGACAAACTAAGCCTGTCTCCCCATGTTCTTATTTCTTCCGGAGTCTTTCTTGAAGTTTTTCCTTTGCCTCCGCAAATGAATATACCCAACTCTTTTTCTCTGCCCCGGATGGATTCCTTCAATGCGGCAGTAAGAATTGTGGTCAGGCCCGAAGCGTTCCAATCAAAGGCAAGTACGGTTCCAAGAGACTGGAACCAAACCGGATCGGCGATGCGCTTTATGAATTCATCGGGTCCGAGCTCGGCAATCAAAATATCGGTCATGTCGCGCCCGAGTTTTACCATGCGCTCAAACAGCCATCTGGGACATCGGCCGTTGTCGAGAGTAAATGTAGCTACGCCTCTCCGCATAGCCTAATGATATCAAATCTAGCGCCGCAAAGACGAAATAGTAAAATTTATAATCGTCCACTACTACATGTAGTAGTGGATATCAAGCGGTTTAAAACTTCTCATAAATTCCCATCAGTTCCGAATGCGCCAATTCATGCCTTGCAATTTCTGCCTCCAGCTGCGATTTATCGGCACCGGCATGCAAATCAAGCATTGAATCCAGGGCGTAAAGTTTGAAAAAATATCTGTGCGTGCCGCTGGGCGGACACGGGGCGACATATCCCAGCTTGCCAAGAGTGTTACTGCCCTCAATGCCTGGGATGCTATTTTCTTTTATAACTGAGATTTTGGGATTTATGTTCCATACGATCCAGTGCGTGAAAGTTCCCGTGGGCGCGTCGGGATCATCCACTATAAGCGCCAGATTTTTGGCGTTTTCCGGAACGCCGTTTATTTTTAATTCGGGATTAACGCCATCGCCTTGGCAGGTGAACTTTAAGGGAATGGCTTCGTTATTTTTAAATTCCGGGCTCGCTATGTTCATTGTAAATAGCTTTGCGGGCGATAGGCCTTTCTTTGGCAGAATAAACATGCCTACGAAAATCACCAGTACGAATATTATAGCATAAATGAGATGTGCCTTTTTCATTCAGATTGCGCTTTTTATTTCTTTAAGTATCTCTTCGGGCAATGTTTGGCCCGGTTTTGTTTTCCCGGGATAACGCCAGGCGCTTATTATTTTACGCCGTTTTTTCTCTTCTTGTATCATGAGCCATATCTCGTAAGGATGTTTTTCGCTTCCAGCCGACTGCATCATGGCAATGGTGTCCGGAGCTATTCCTTCTTCAATCCTTTTGGGATAACTTATCACTCTTTTAAGCCTGCTTTCCGAAAGACCGTAAAACCGCATTTTGTAGCGGCTGTGGCTGGTCCAATGCAAAGGTTTTTGGCTCTTGGAAATAATCATCAAAAATCCGAAACAGAAGGCATGCAATTGCCGACGCTCTCGCTGTATTTGCAATACGGACAATTTTCGCTGGCCACTGGAGATTCGTCCAAATCCATAGTCGCGCGCGCATCCAAAAGAGTTTTCTCTATCCATGAATCATCCCCTTTGTGCGATTCCACAAAAATGTCGAAAGGCAAAACTCCTTTAAGCGGCGCCCCTTCGTGAGAAGTCACGGCTGACACGGGAAATCCGTTCGCTTTGCTGGCTTTGGCAAAGACAAAATATCCGACATCGGAAACCTTGAATTTATTCCTGCGGAGAAGCCACTGATAAATTTCCATCTGCCGGCGGTATGAATCCTGAACTTTGTGCTCGTTGGCTCCGGTTGCTTTGTAATCGACGACAATAAGCTCGCCTTTTGGGTTGACCCAGACATCGTCAACGGCGCCGAAAACCGTAAAATCGGCTTCCTCGTGCTCGTAACGGACACCGGTGAAATTATGCCTCCACTCGTTAAGCTTCTCGTTTTGGTAAGGTATGGCGTCTATGCCGTTTTCGAACATAATCGGGTGCGGTTCGCCCTTCTCGCGGTAAGCGTCAAATTCCTGCTTCAGAAGATAGTCGATTGCATTATTGATGGTATAAGGAAACATAGGCGGCCTTTTGATTCCTTTCTTAAGGTCCAGCCAAAAACAGCGCTGGCAGTCGACAAACAAGTCTATTTTGGAACGGGAAAGTTTGGTCATCGGATTATGATAACTTTTCGGCGAAAGTTTGGCAAAAAATGTACGATTAACAATCGTTACTTTGCATTTTTCATCCTCTCCTCCACTTTCTTCACGGCAATTTCCATTCCGACTTCGCGCGGATTTCTTTTTTCTTTGACGCTTTTAGTCAAAACAAGTCGTGTTGCTTTTCTGACCTTCTTGCTGACCAGGTCGAACATTTTTTTAGGATTGTATCCTCTGTATTCTGCATAAGAAGAAATGACGCCTCCGGCATTGGCAACGAAATCCGGGACTATTAAAATCCCTTTCTTGAAAAATTCGTTTTCAATTTTTTCACTCATCGGAATATTCCCGGCTTCTACAATTATCTTTGCGCGAACGGCGCTTTTATTAGAATCATTAATGACATCCGTCACCGATGCCGGTATAAGAATATCCACCGGAAGCCCCCAGAATTCTTTATCGCTTATCTTGAATTTGGGGAAAATGGAAATAAGCGGCTGTTTGTTTTTAATCGCTTTGCCTATCAGATTCTTGTCGAGTCCGTTATTTGAAAAAACGGCTCCGCTTCTGTCGGCAAGAGCAGTTATCTTGGCGCCCTTCTCGGACAAAAATTGATAAGCGAATGTTCCGACATTGCCGAAACCGTGTATCGCCACCGTGGCGTCTTTAAGCGGAATCCCCGCAAGTTCAGCGGCAATTTCCGCCGATTCAACGACTCCGAATCCCGTGCTGCCGAATTCGTGCGGAATGCCGCATTTTTCACCCTTGCTACCGAAAATTTTCATGCAGTAATTCGCCGGTTTCCCGGTAGCCATCCTCCAATTGCCGGTAGCTTCAACGAACCACTGCATTTCCTTTTCGCCGCTGTTCACGTCGGGTCCGGCTATATATTTTTTAGGCATTAAAGGAGAAATTGCCCGCGCAAAACTCTGAACGAATTTTTTCTTGAGTTCCGGGGAGCCGCCTTTCCAAACCATGCCTGCTTTTGCTCCGCCGAAAGGAATGTCGGCAAGAGCGTTTTTCCATGTCATTGTCCGCGCCAGACGTAAAACTTCATTAACCGTTACGTCGGCAGTCATTCTTATGCCTCCCTTACCGGGACCTAGCGTCGTATTGTCTATGACTAAAAATCCTTCCATTCCCAAAACAGGATCGTAAACCTCTACGACATATTCCGGACCAAATTTATCTTTTTTGATTTTTATGATTGTTTCTTTCATTGCTTAAGAGTAAAACCGAAGCATGCGCTGCCATATATGCATATACGACTCTGATATTTAAAAAGATTCATTTGCCTGCCCAAGCCTTCAGCTCATCGTACGAACTTTCTCCGCAAATGTATTTGCCGGTATCGGTATTGAAGAAAAACGGAACTCCGCCGCACAACCCTTTGTCATATTCCTGCATTTTTTGGGCGTTGGCCTCATCGTGCCAAACTTCGAATTTTTCCAATTTAACGCCTGTCTCTTTTTCCAACTGCTCGACTTTGGTGTCCATTCTCAGACAATGCGGGCATTCTTTGCCGTAAAATTCAAAAAGCATATGATTTTAATAAATTTGTTTTAAGAACCGGCCTTTTCTTCTCTTTTAAGTATCCTTTCAAGATAAACGGTAAAAGTAACAACTGCCGCAGTGATAAAAACCGCATAAGTAAACTTGGCCAATAGCGTATTTGTGCTTAACGGCAGGAAATAATCTATAAGCGATTTGACCGCCTCGTTCCATGCCAAACCCGCTACCAGGCTGAATGCGGCAACAAGATATGTGAATGTTCTTTCGCGTACTTCTTTTCTTATTTTTGATCGGTCCTCTCTCAATTTTTCCGTTATCTTTTTCTTTATCATCAGGATTATCTTATCCTAAATCGGGACAACTCTCCAATTCAGCCATACGGGTTTTATTGCCGCATTATTCCAACAACGGTTGCCATGCGCCCTTCGGGTTCGCCATTCTGGCGCGAACGGTAATGCGAAAAGAAATTTCTGTCTTTAGCCGTGTCTATCCCGCTAATTTCTATATTATCTTCTTTAATGCCGGCAAAAATCATTTGCCGGACATTATATCCGACAAGGTCGATTGATTTTTTACCGTCGGGCAAATCGGCAATGAACCCGTTAAAAACTTTTTCATCGGGTATTCGCTTTCCCAAATCTTCCGCGCTGAATATATATGATTCTTTATGAATGCACGGCCCGATTCCGGCAATTATGTTTCCAGGTTCGACGCCATGCTCTTCCTCCATTCTTTCGATGATTTTCTTCGTGAAATTCTCCGGCGTGTTTATCCGGCTTAAATGCGCCAACGCCAGAGCGTTTTTAACCGGGTCGTAAAAAATGACCGGCAGGCAATCCGCGGTTAAAATTACCAAGAAAAGATCTTTTTCGTTAGTTATCATAGCGTCGACATCGGCCTCGTCAGAAACTGAAAATTTTGCCCCTCTGCCTTTCAGCGAACCGTTTATAACTTCAATATCGGTGCCATGGGACATCCTTGTTCTGGTTATGACGCAATTATCCACGCTTATGCCCAAGTGAGACAGAAATCTTGCCCGCTTCTCAATGACCGAATTCTCGTCCCCCCAGTCAAACGACATGTTCCCGTCGTTCACGTCCGAAAATCCGTGAATCAGACCCGGAATATTTTTAAATTTATCAAGCTGATACATTTTTTATTTTGGCATCGCTCATCCCCTTTCTGATTATCGAAACTTTTCCGTTTTTTATACAGACAAGCGTAGATGGTTTCGATTTAAGTTTTCCTCCATCTATATAAAAATCAATTTTATCGCCGAAATATTTTTGCGCTTCCGTTAAAGTCTTCGCCGGTTTTTTCCCTTCGAAATTGGCGCTGGGAACAATTATGGGTCCTGTTTTATTCAAAAATCTGCGCAATGCGGCGTTAGCCGGCACGCGAAAAGCGATTGCTTTCTTGCCGCGATGCAGATATGAAAATTTGCCTGATTTATATGGCAAAATGACGCTTACTGGTCCTGGCCACAGCTGCCCGAGAATGTTACTCGTTCCCTTGTCCGGCTTTATTCCGAAAAAATTCAGATCATTCATCTTACTCAACAAAATTATAACCGGCTTGCCCGAGCTTCTCATGCGCAAACGATAAACTTCATTAACCGATTTTTTGGACAACGCCGAACAAACAATGCCGTAAATGGTATCGGTCGGAATTATCCCTATCCCTTTTTTTCTGATAATTCCGGCAGCCTCGGAAGTGAATTTGGCGAAAACTTTCATTTAATCTTGTAAATTACATCTTTTCTCTCGGCAACTATCCTCCAGCCTTTTTTCATGGCAACCCGATAAAGCGCCGAATTCGGATTGAAGCAAATAGGATTATCAACCATTTTCAGGAAAGGAATGTCCGATTCCGTGTCGCCGACGCCAACCGAACCTTTAAGCGTCAGATTTTCTTTTTCGATTGCCCGCTTCAATATCTTTGCTTTGTCTAAAATCAAGTCTTTATACATATGTTTGCCGGTAATTTGCTTCTTCGCATCGGCCTCAAGAAGCATGCCGTATACCTTGTCGAAACCGAGCTCTTTGGCAAATCGTCCGACCACATACATTGGTGAATGAGAAATCGCTAGCATATAATAATTTTTATTTTTAAGCTCTCCTATAAGATCCCTGGTATATCTGTAGAGCCTGCCTTTCTGCGCTAAAATTACTTTTTTTACCGCGGCGTCGAGTTCTTTTTCCTTTACTCCTTTTATGTTCTTGTCGAAAGCCACTACGACTGCGTTGATATAATCGGGGTAGGCGCCCTTTCTATCCAACCAAAGCTTATATTCGGCTGAATATTCATTGCGCACTTTAGGCGAAAAAACTCCGCCGGCAATGAGAGCATTCACCAGTTCTATCAAAAGGCTTGAACGGAAAACAGTGCCGTCAATGTCAAACACGGCCACCTTTCTCTTTTTTGCGTTCTTTGTTTTTTTCATTTGATCTTAAATAACGGGCATTTGCTTTCGTCATGAGGACGCGCCGGACAGTATTTTCTGCCGTAATCTATCAGAAGATAAGTAAAGGTGAACCAATCCTCCTTGGGAATGATTTCCATAAGATCTTTTTCAATTTTCACCGGATCCGTGTTGTTTGTCAGCCCCAGCTTCCTTGAAAGCCTTATAACGTGAGTATCCACGGCGATGCCTTCCACGACGCCGTAAGCGTTGCCGAGAATGACATTTGCCGACTTCCTGCCAATGCCCGGCAATGTCAGCATCTCGGCCATTGTTTTCGGCACTTTGCCACCAAACCTGCTTTTAATTTCTTTTGCCGCCGCCAGGATATTTTTCGCCTTGTTTCTGAAAAAGCCGGTTGATTTTATATCTTTCTCAAAATCTTTCTGTCTCGCATTAATATAATCGTCCAGTTTTCTGTATTTTTTAAAAAGCTTTTCGGTAACCTCGTTAACTTTCTTATCGGTGCACTGCGCGGATAAAACCACGGCGACAAAAAGCTCCCAGTTATTGGAGTAATTAAGTGCGATTTTTGGCTCCGGAAACAAAGGCTTAAGTGTTTTAATTATTTTTGCCGCTTTTGTCTTCCTCTTTCCTACTTCCCTTGGAGACAATTTTATATCTTTCATTTACTGATATTTTAACTATCTTGTCTCCTCAAGTAAACAATGCGAGTTTGACATAAACAGATAAATGTGCTTTATTATAGACACCTGTGCAAACTTTTTTGCGCCGGTCCCCTAACTTGAAGGTCAACTGGAATCAATCGGTTTCAACCCTTCAACTTTCAAGGAGAAGTAAATTGAAAAATGAAAACTTAGTTGCTTTATCTGTTTCTTCGCTTTTGAGCGCGCAAGCACTTCGCGCCCAAACTCTTTTGGTTCAGGCTGAGCTGGAAAAGAAAAACGGCGGCTATTTAATCACAATTCCCGCCGATTCCGCTCTAACCATTAGTGGTGCCGGACGGAAATATCTCGAATCGGCACAGAATTTACGCTGGCGCTGGGCAGCTGGAGGCGGTCTTATTATCCTCCAGTGTCTTGACCAAACGGTTGCTCTGACTCGTTTTCGCGATCCCGGGGCGCCATCATACGGCGGGCATTACACGCTGGGAAGCGGCATGTCGGGCTCAATTCAGGAACTCCTATTTCCGGAAGAGCTTGCTGTGCGCGAAGCGACGGAGGAATTCATCGTCGCAACGCCAAACGGGTTTGCAGTGCCGTTTTTTGACGAGATTAAATACGACCGGGCAGCCTTCGGCGCTGTAGCTTCGGGTAAAAACCTGGTTCGCCAGCAAAAAAATCTTCCGCAGGTTTTCTCGGCGGAAAATTTCTTCGCGGCAAAAACGGCATTCACGCCGCCTGCAGAAGTTCCCGAAGAGGAACTGGAAATCCGTTACGAAGGAGAAGAAAGCGCCTGCTCGAGAGGCATTATTGCTCTCGATGAAGGGACACGAGGAATCGACCTCCTCCGACTCATCACCGTGAAGCTTCCGTTCCGGCTGGACGAAATCGCCATTTTTGACGGCGAAGCAGACCGGCAAGAACGCCCGCTCAACGGCGAGGTGATTTGTTTCTCTGTCGAAAACGGTAAAGTAACTGAAAAAATTGCTGCAGCTTTCCAAACGGGCAATCGTATTGCTGTTCCGAATCGAACCATTCGCTATACGCCACCCCTCAAGAAAGCGATTGAAGCAATGTAAGAAATGCCTGCGCAAGATGCAGGCATATAACCCTCGTGTCCACAAATGGCCGGGGGTTTTTATTCATGAAAGACTGAAATCGCCGGTTATTTTATTCACAATCAGCCCTTGCAATTTTAATCAAAGTTTGTTATTCTTAGGCCTGTTTTTTAACATCAACATAAAGGAACAGAGGTAATGGTTATTACAAAAGAAAGATTTGCGAAAATATTGGGCGAACACGGCCTTCATGACAGTCACATAGACTCCCTTCTGGGATCTGCCGGCAGGGTCAATGAAGAATTGGCGGCGAATATAGCCCGGCTAATCGCGCCAATAAGCAAGGAGGTGTTGCCGAAAAGCTGATATTAACGCAACAAGACAAAGCGCCGTCCAGGTTAAAAACTGGACGGTCTTTTCATTTTATAAGAACTTCTTTATTCCAATTCCAAAGCAATCAAGCCGTATTTCTTTATTTTTTCGGCATATCCGGGGAAGCTCTGGTACATTTTTTTCAATTCTTTTTCGGTTTTAAATGCCGGATTTATATCTTTAACCTGATACTCTTTAAGCAAGCTGCCAATTGTCTTGAAAACTCGTGCAGATAATACGCATTTTGATAATTTCTTGCCGCCGCATGTAAAAACAAGCTCGTCCCCTGCTTCAACTTCGCGATACTTCGGAGTCGCCGCCCGCGTTTCCATCTTCTTTCTGCCTTTTTTAATCGCCTCGAAAATATCTCTGTCTGATTCTCTTATTACGAGCGTAAAAGACCTGATGGGCATCTGTAAAATTTAAGCTAGGCAATTTCTTTCCGCATCCAAGCGAGATATTCACGACTTGCTTCAATAATCGGCACGGCTATTATTTCCGGAAGTTCATACGGATGAATTTCTTTAATCGCCTTTTCTATTTTTTTGTAATTGTTTTTCTTTGATTTGGAGAGGCACAGCCATTCTTTTGATTTTTCAACTTTGCCTTTCCATTTGTAAACGCTCGTAATCGGGCCGATTATCTGCGAGCATGCTGACAGTTTTTTATCGGACAAAGCTTTTGCAATCCGCTCCGCGTCGCTCCTTTTCGCAACCGTGGTGAAAACTTGGATAAATTCCGATTTACGCTCCATGGCAATGTTTGTATTTCTTCCCACTGCCGCACGGACACGGGTCGTTTCTGCCGACTTTATCCCCGGACACAATGCCTGCCGCATGCGGATGATTGTGCGGTACGGCAGCTATCATCTGCTGGCTGTTGGCGTCAACGCGCGCAAGTTTGAAAATATTCATAAACACCCAGCCGTTGAAATTGTTCCAGAAATCTTTGAAAAGCCGATGGGATTCCTGCTTATATTCCACGACCGGATCTCTTTGCCCGTAAGCGCGCAACCCGACGGATTCGCTCAATGCCTCCAAATCCTCAAGCTGGCTCATCCAAAGCAAATCTAAAATGCTCAACAACCGATTTTTTGAAAGCGGGTCTGCGGAAACATCATTGCTTCTCTTTTCCAAAAACGCCGAGAGTGTTTCAAAATCGGTTTTTTCCGGATAAGCGTTTTCTTTGTCTGTCAGCCCGCCATCTTCAAACATCTTTCTTAATTCCTCATTCGGAACTAACGGAACGCCGCGTTCCTCTCCAAAAATGCTGTTTTCAAGATTTTCTTTTACGGCTCCAAAAATAAGCCCGGCGACATCTTCTTTTCTCATGCTCTCAAGAATTTTCTGGCGCTCTATATAAATGCTTGTGCGCTGGCGGTTCAAGACATCGTCATATTCGAGCAAGCGCTTCCTTAAATCGAAATTAAAGCCTTCGACTTTCGCCTGCGCCTGCGCGATTACTTTCGACAAAAAGCCCGCCTGAATAGGCTGGTCTTCCGGCAAATTAAAGCTTTCCATCATTCCTTTTATTTTTTCTCCGCCGAAAACCCGCAGTAAATCGTCTTCAAGCGAAAGGAAAAATTGCGCCGAGCCGGGATCGCCCTGCCTTCCCGAGCGGCCGCGGAGCTGATTGTCTATGCGCCGCGCCTCGTGGCGTTCAGTTCCTATAACGTGCAATCCGCCCAGTTCGCGTATCTTGGCGGCCTCTTCGGGACTTGAGGGATTGCCGCCCAAAATTATGTCGACGCCGCGCCCGGCCATATTCGTGGCAACGGTAACGGCTTTCAGCTTGCCGGCCTGCGCGATTATCGCGCCTTCATGCTCGTTATTTTTGGCATTCAATACTTCGTGCAAAATTCCGGCATCGGATAGTTTTTCCGAAATCAGCTCGTTTTTCTGAATAGAGGTCGTGCCAACTAAAACCGGCTGTCCCTTTTCCTGCTTCTCTTTTATGTCTTTAACGACTGCCTGCCATCTGGCTTCGGCATTCTTGTAAACCAAATCCGGCAGTTCCTTTCTGGCGAGCGGTTTGTTTGTCGGAATGCTGATAACTTCAATATTGTAAACTTTATGGAATTCTTCCGCGGATGTCTGCGCGGTTCCGGTCATTCCGGATATTTTTTTATAAAGGCGGAAATAGTTCTGGATGGAAATCTTTGCGTATGTCCGTGATTCTTCTTTGACCCTTACGTTTTCCTTGGCTTCGATTGCCTGATGCAAGCCGCCGCTGTAACGCCTGCCATGAAGCATGCGTCCTGTGAATTCATCTACGATTATGACTTCTCCGTTCTTGACCACGTAATCCTTGTCGCGCTTGAAAATAGCTTTGGCTTTCAAACTCTCTTCCAAATAATGAACAAGACGCAAATTTTCCGGGGCGTAAAGATTATTGACGCCTATGAATTTCTCAACTTTCGCTATTCCTTCCGATGTCACGCTCACGGTTCTGAATTTTTCGTCAACCGTATAATCCTCTTCAATGCTCAATTTTTCGGCTATTCTCGAAAAAACTTTATAAAACTCGCTTGATTCCATGTCGGGAGCCGAAATGATCAAAGGCGTTCTGGCTTCATCTATTAAAATGCTGTCCACTTCGTCGATAATGGCGAAATTCCTTGCTCCCTGCACCTGGTCCTCGAAATTGTAAGCCAGATTATCGCGAAGATAATCGAATCCGAATTCGTGATTTGTTCCGTAAACTATGTCGGCTGCGTACGCTTCTCTCCTTGTTATCGGCTTCAAAAATTCCTGCTGCACCAAAAAACTGCCCGTGGCCTTTTCTTCTTGATTTATAAGCTCTATTGCATCTTCGGTTACTTCCCATTCAGGGTCGTAAAGGAACGCGGAATTCGGCACTAGACATGAAACCTCAAGTCCAAGAGACCTGTAAATTTTACCCATCCAAACTGTGTCGCGTCGCGCCAGATATTCGTTTACCGTCACTATGTGCACTCCTCCGCCAGAAAGTGCGTTAAGATACGCCGGCGCCACGGCAGCCAAAGTTTTTCCTTCGCCAGTTGCCATTTCGGCGACCGCTCCGCTGTGGATAGCCATTCCTCCCATCATCTGAGAATCAAAAGGTCTTTGGCTGAGAACGCGGGATGCCGCTTCCCTTACTGCGGCGAAAGCTTCCGGTAAAACTTCATCAAGGGTTTTTCCGCTTTTTATCCTATCCTTCAATTTAGCCGTGGAATTTTTAAGTTCTTCGGCGGAAAGATTCTTGAAATCTTCTTCCAAAGAATTTATCCGCTCAATTGACGGCTGAAGCGATTTTAAATAGCGTTCGTTAGAATCGCCGAAAATTTTTCCTATAAATGACATTATCGATAATCAGCTTTCTTTATTCGCGCGAAAACGCGCGTCTTTGGAAAGCCGCATATTTTTTTTAGCCGAACGTTCGTCCCGCCTTCCCTTGGAAACAAATTTTTCTTTGAAATTGACTATCTCTCTTTTGAGCTCGTCTTTTAGGACATCTACGGCGGCGCGCATGCTTTCTCCGTCAGCTTCGGCGCGGAAAAGAATTTTTCTCAATTTTAAATTTCCTTCGGCGCGGAACACTAAACCTTTGTTGTGATGTTTCGTGGTCCTTGAGATTTCCACCAATATTTCGGCATCGGCTTTGCCTTCGAGTTTTTCCGCTATTTTAAAAAGAGGCTTAAGTTTGCTCTCTATATATACCTTAAGGGCAGGTGTCAGCTCCACCCCGGACGCTTCAATTGTTATTTTCATTGCCTTGATTCTAACCCAATAAGCCGTATTTTTCAATAAAAAACTCCCGCCTAACTTTTCGGTCGAAAATGCCTTTTGGCAACCGGAAAATTAGACGGGAGTTAGAAAAGACTATATCCTTTTTTTCTTAGCTGTCTTTTTCTTAGCTGTTTTCTTTTTTGCCATTTGATTAAGAACGAATTTTAATCGGGGGTCCCTCGACCTTTGCCCGCTAAATTCTCCTCACAAGCGAGCGCACCCAATAATGTTGTAAAAAAATATTTTACTTCCGTCTTATGACTAAATTATAGCAAACCAGTTTGTTAAAATTCGGTTAAAACTGTGGATAACTCTGTTTTGCGAAAAAAATATTTAAAAATGTTGTACAGCACAACATTTTCATCCGGTTCGCTCGCCGAAAATAAAACTAAATTTATTTTCTTCTCGCTGCCGAATGTTAAATCAAAACAATTTCTTCTTCCAGAACAATTCCAAATTTATTTTTAACCTCTTTTTTTATGAGCTCGATAAGATTTTTTACGTCGGATGCCTTTGCATTTGATATGTTAACTATAAAATTAGGGTGCTTCGGCGAAATCATTGCGCCGCCGAAGCTTATTCCTTTCAATCCGGCTTCGGAAATTATGTAGGCTGCCGGAACAACCGGGAAAGGATCTTTTTTAACCGCATTTTCGAAACGGACGAACTGGCTTTCCGGAATTTTCTTCAAATCCACATTTTTAAAAATACTTCCGGCATTCGGATATTCCAGCGGCTGTCGTTCCTGACGGTATGAAATTTTTTCTTTTACGCTGTTTTCTATTTTTCCCGGATCACCTTTAATCAAACTGAAAGCGGCGGAAATTATTATTTCTTTATTCGAAGGGTTTTTAAAAATACTGTATCGGTAGCCGAAGTCGCAATCTGAGGCATTTCTTTCTATCTCTTCCAGTGTAGAAATATTCAAACTCCTGATTTTTTTAACCGAATCTTTTATCTCTCCCCCAAAAGCCCCGGCATTGCCGCGAATTGCGCCTCCTACCGTGCCCGGCAAACCTCCGGCCCATTCCAACCCGCTTAATCCGCGCGTGATGGAAAAAGCAACCAGTCCGGACATTAGAGCTCCGGCACCAACTGATATCTCGTTTCCCGAATTATTCATAAAATCAATTGCTGGTTTTATGACCAGTCCAGGATAACCTTCGTCTCCGATCAGAAAATTAGTTCCGCTGCCAATGACTAAAAATTCAAGATTTCTTTTTTTGGCTTTTTCAACGGCGTTCTTCAGTTCATCGGTTGTTTTGGCTTCAAAAAAATAGCGCGCAGGTCCGCCTATCTTGTAACTGGCAAATTCAGACAGTGATACATTCTCTTTAAACATTGTAAATTTTAGAAAAATTATTCTTAAAGCAAATTTATTATTGATTTATTCATTGTCAGTTGCCAATCCATGTAACCATTCAACATGAGCAGCCGAGGTGACCTCCTTTATGTTCTGTTTTAAATGAGTGCGCTTCGGCCGCTCAGATTCATCTTAAATCATCAAAACGGAAACTTCAAAAAATCATTAAGCGGAGTTTCGCATAAATAAAAACAAATCCCGGCCGGAGCCGGGATTCGCCAAACAGAACCGAAGGGCATGCCTCAGTCGATATCGTCGTTGAGGTATACTCACACTCATTCGCACGGATTATAAGGCGTTTTTCGCCTGCTAGTCAAATTTTTTGAACACTATGTATTTATATCCTATGAAATTCCATAGGAAAACACACAGAATTCCCGATATTGGAGCCACCAGATTCACGAGAGTATTGGGCGGAATGAAACTAAAATTCGCGGTTCTTACGGCCGTTGCAACGCCGACATTCAGAAATCCTCCTATGATTGCAATGGCGTAAAACTTGAATATTTCACCGGCTCCGGGCTTGGCATTCGCTCCGAAAGTCCAATATTTATTCCAGAAAAAACTGTTTGTCGTGGCCGTAAGGAAGGAAATCGCCTTGAAAACCGAAAAGATGAACGCTCCGGGCAAAGAACCGTAAAGAAATGTTTCCAGATTGAAAACGCCCAAATCAACGGTTGTGTTCAGAACTCCGACTGAAGCGAACTTCGCGAACTGATAAAGAACCGGAACGAAACGGCTGAATAAATGGAAAACGAACAGGGCCGCCGGCGCGCCGAACAGGAAAACAAAGAAGGAAATGACGCGCAACTGTATCAGCGGTATAGAAGCCAACACAGCCATACTTGCTGAAAAATTGGAAATTATTGGCTGGAATAAAATCCCCACGGCGCCGCCAATAATGAACGACAGCGCAATATCTTTTTTAGTCATTTTATTCCAGTGAGTATGTAACTGAAACGGTTACTTTAAGTTCCTGCGTTCCCGGCTCTATGGTCGGCGCAGAAACAACATCGGCTCCTCCCATTCCCATGGCAGAAATGTTTTTGTAGTATGGCCCCGGTGAATTTTGATATTCGCTCACGCTGATTACCTTGCCAAGCTCGACTCCGTTCGCGGACGCTATGGCTATTGCTTTGGCTTTCGCTTTTTGGAAAGCGTCGTTGCGCGCTTCGCCGATTACTTTTTCCGGGTCATCAACTTTGAACGCAACATCTCCTATCTGATTTACCCCGAGCGGCGTCACTCCGCCGATTACTGTTGCGACTTTTTTGAGGTCGCGTACTTTGACGAGAACCGTCTGCGTAAGCGTGTAGCCGTAAATATAGCTGCGTCCCGTGTTCTTGTCGTAGCTGTAATTCGGCTGAAGGTTATAGCTTGTCGTTTTAACGTCTTTTGCGTCCACGCCGTTCGCTTTTATATTGTCTATGACGGCGGACATTTTATCGTTGTTGGTCGATGAAAGTTTTTCCGGATTGATTCCCTGCGAAACTACTGAGAAGGAAACTTCGGCCACATCCGGCGATACGTTTGTTTTTCCTTCGGCGGTAACTGCCAAAGTGCGCGCCGCCGTCATTGAATTGCCGAATTTACTGACCGCCGGCATTACGAAAAAGACCATGTTTATTATCACGACCGCTATTAATGCATCTAACAAGAACCAGAAATAATTTTTTCCTTTTATGTTTTCCATTTTATTTATTTGCGCTATTGATTATTTTATTGAATTCCCCTGCTTTGAGACTTGCGCCCCCGACAAGTGCGCCGTCTATTTCTTTATATTGTAGGAAATTTTTTGCGTTTTTTGAAGTAACGGAGCCGCCGTAAAGGATTTTAGCCTTTGAACCGGCAATACCTTTGATAAATATCGCCATTTCAACCGTATCTTGAGGCTTGTCGGACTTTCCTGTGCCTATGGCCCAAATCGGTTCATAAGCAACAATGATTCCGCCCGGACGCGGCAAGCCCTTTAAGTCTTTTTTAAGCTGGCTTTTGACGAAATTCTTCGCCGCTGTTAATCCTTTTTTTCTGACTTCAAGCGACTCGCCCACGCAAAGAATGGGTTTCAGACCTGCCTTAAGCGATGCTTTTATTTTTTTATTTATCGCGTCATCGGTTTCTCCCAGGCGCCTGCGTTCGGAATGGCCGACAATTACATATTTGACTCCCGAGCTCTTGAGCATGGCGGGAGAAATTTCGCCGGTGTAAGCGCCCTGATTCTCCCAAAAATCGTCTTGCGCTCCCAGTTTCGCTTTTTTCAGGACTTTTTTTACGGACAACAGAAAAGGAAACGGCGGAGCGACAACAATATCGTTCCCCGATTTTAAAGCGCCTTTTTCCGTTTTCGCCGCCAATCTGACCGCCGCCGACACAGAACTAGGATTCATCTTCCAATTAGCAATGATTAATTTTTTCATAGATTCATTTTCTTCCCGATTTGTATAAAAATACAAGTCCTGACGCAGAATTTTTATAAACAAATTGCAATCCGCGAAAGCGAAGCAGTGGCGGACAATTTGCGATGATAAGTTTTTTCATCGCCTTAATTTTAGCATAAAAACAAATCGCGGTTTTACTCTACCGTAACCGATTTCGCCAGATTTCTCGGACGGTCCACGTCCAATCCTCTGGCTGCGCCGAAATGATAAGCGAAAAGCTGGAGTGGAACTACCGACAAAAGCGGCGTCAGCATCTCGAGCGTTTTCGGAATATAAATGACATCGTCGGCCAGCTCTTTTATTTTTTCGTCGCCCTCGGTTGCGATTGCGATAACAGGACCGCGCCTTGCTTTCACCTCTTCGATATTGGAAATCATTTTTTCGTAAACCGAATCTTGCGGCGCAATGAACACCGACGGGAAGTTCTCGTCTATCATCGCTATCGGTCCGTGCTTCATCTCCCCCGCTCCGCATCCTTCTGCATGGACGTATGAAATTTCCTTAAGTTTTAGCGCGCCTTCGTACGCGACCGGCAAATTATATTTTCTGCCCAGATATAAAAAGTTTTCGAATTTTTGATATTTGCCCGCCAGTTTCGCGATTTCGTCGCTTTGTTTCAATATGCGCCTCATCAGATCCGGAATTTTTTTTAATTCTTCGGCGATGCGTTTTCCCGTTACCAGAGACATTTCGCGCTGGCGTCCCATAAGAATGGTCAAAAGCGCCAAAATGGAAACCTGCGAAATGAACGCCTTTGTGGAAGCTACTCCTATTTCGGGACCGATGTGTTGATATACTCCGGCATCCGTTGAGCGCGCAAGCGTAGAACCGACAACATTAACGATTCCGATTGCGGGCACTCCTTTTTCTTTTGCCTCACGCAGCGCCGCAAGCGTATCGGCCGTTTCGCCGGATTGGGAAACCGCGACAAACACATCGCCTTCACGGAAAACAGGCTTCCTGTAACGGAATTCCGACGCGGTATCCGTTTCGACGGGAATCCCGCCGTACTCCTCAAGCATATATTCGCCGACACGTCCGGCGTAGTAAGCCGTTCCGCAGCCCGAAATAAGAATCCTTTTGGCTTTCTTCAATTCCGGCAACACTTCCGAAAGGCCGCCGAGCTTTACCAGCCCTTCATCGGGGACCAATCTTCCCCTTATTGAATTTTCGACGGCATCCGGCCCCTCGAAGATTTCCTTCAGCATAAAATAGGGATATCCGTTTTTCTTTGCAAGTTCCGGAGACCAGTCGATTACATGATGTTCTTTTTCCAGCTGATTCATATCAAGGTCAAAAACCTTGTGTCCCGACGGAGTAAGAACCGCCATCTCGCCGTCATCGAGATAAACGACATTTTTCGTGTGTTTCAGAACCGCGGCTGCATCGGAAGCGACTATGTATTCTCCATCCCCAATGCCTACAAGAAGCGGACTGAAATTGCGCGCGGCAATTAGTGTGCCCGGCTCGTCCGATTTAATTACGACAAGACCATAAGTGCCGCGTATTTTTTTGAGGGCTGCCCGTACGGCATCCGGAAAAGAAAAGTCTTTCAGTTCCTCCTCTATCAAATGGGCTATTGTTTCGGTATCGGTTTCCGATTTGAAAGTGTGTCCTCTTTTCAAAAGCTCTTTTTTTAATTCGTTGTAGTTTTCGATTATGCCGTTATGCGCAAGCCAAATTACGCCGGAACAATCCGAGTGCGGGTGCGCGTTCGCCTCCGTCACGCCGCCGTGCGTTGCCCAGCGCGAATGAACGATACCAAGTTTCCCGGGAAACTTTTTTCCGTCTATTTTTTCTATAAGCGCGGATACTTTTCCTACGGCCTTCTCGTTCCCTACGCGGTTATCATCGCTGAGAATAGCAAAACCGGAAGAATCATATCCTCTGTATTCGAGGTTTTTAATTCCCTCAATCAGAACGGGAAGAGCTTCTTCTTTTCCTATATATCCGACAATGCCGCACATCAGAGCAAAGAAAGAACGACTTTGGCCAGCTTTTTCTGGCTGTGTCTGACAAGGCCGTCCGAATCGAGCAAATCGGCCAGAATATATTTCGGTTTTTTGCTTTTCTTGTTCAATCCTTCGGGGCTGACAAATTCGGCCTGCTCCTTTTTATATTTCTTCAGGACCGCTGCCGCCGGTTTTTTGTTATTGAAAATCGCGTAATCCAAAACGCCTTTCCCGAGATATTTTTCCAGTTTTTCAACGAAATCGTTGGCGGAAAATCCGTGCGTCTCGCCGAACTTCGTCATCAGATTGGCCAGATAAACTTTCTTGGCTTTCGACGCCTTTATAGCCTCGGGAACGCCCTTGACCAGAAGATTGGGCACAATGCTCGTGTAAAGATCGCCTGGACCCAAAATAATGATATCGGCGTGGTGAAGCACTCTCCTTACGCTCGGATTCATTTTTGCTTCCGGTTCAAGCCATATTTTTTTAATAGGCATCCTGAGGGAGCTCCTCGGAATGTCTATCTGCGTTTCACCCCGGAGCACTTTGCCGTCTTCAAGTTCGGCATAAAGCCGGACATCATCGAGAGTTACGGGAACCACTTCGCCGTTTATATTTAAAAGTTCCGAAGCCTCGCGAAGCGCGGTTGTGAAATCGCCTGTTATTTTTTCGAGAGCAGCCAGGAAAAGATTGCCGAAGCTGTGGCCGTGAAGCCCGCCCTCTTTAAAACGGTAGTTGAAAAGTTCACGGAGAATTCCTTCCGAATCTGAAAGAGCCACCAGCGCGCGCCTGACATCTCCTGTCGGCAGCACGCCGTACTGGTCGCGCAGCATGCCGGTCGAACCGCCGTCGTCCGCCATGGTGACGATAGCGCTCAAATTTATCGGATATTTTTTAAGAGCACTAAGTACGGTAAACGTGCCTGTGCCACCCCCTATTACAACAACATGTTTCATAAGCTAAAGTATCATAAATCAGGGCGTAAAAAGCAACAATTAACAGGCGTCGGGAAAATTGAAATTGCTTGTGGACAATATTTTAAAATTTTTGAAATAGGTGCTTAAACGCATTACACTGAATTCATGGAAATTATCGAGAATCGGAAGATTACAAGGCTTTCTTTGCCATTGCCTATATATAACTCTGTAACACTGGCGACTGCCCGAAGCAATGACGGAGATGAATTTGAGATAACCGCAGGCCTTGAAAAAAACTCGGCTGAAGAGATAAAAAGGCATGCCCTCGATGAAACCGACGGAGAGCTTCAAAAAAACACCGGTGACCGCAAGCGTTTCGGCGAAGGCTCATATGAAGAATGGTACGCGAAAAACAGAACACCTTTCGGACTGATCCACAAAAAAACAGGGTCGCTGGCTGCTTTTGCATGGCTTGGCCCTAAACGGCTCGGACAAGAATCCGGCGAGTGTCACACTCTTGGATATCGTTCTTATAAACCGTTCCGCGGAAAAGGCCTTATGAAAGACTTTTTGCGGTTAGCGGTTAAAATTTATTCAGCCAGCCATCCCGGCGTCCGCTACTGGGTGCAAATAAATCCTGAGAACGGCGCGAGTATTGCGCTCGCCTCTTCGCTCGGCTTCGCGATATCTGAAGAAAATTCCGACCGTCAAACGGGATCGCTGATTATGACCAAATAAAAATGTCGAGAATAAAACTAACGGAATACCGCGCAAAAAAACTTCTGCTCGGGGAAACATACCACGGAATATCCATCCGGCAGGGAGAGCCGGTGAAACTTCCGAAATCCGTATGCTTCGTTATTAAGGTAGACCAAGGCGTAAAGAAGCGCATGAAAAAAGGCTTAGTGCTTCTTGACCAAAGCCCCGCGGGAATATCCCGGGCCGTATCCAAATGGCGCAAAAAAGGATTTTCGCGTTTTCTTGCCGAGCCTCTTTTGGGCCATAAAGAAGGAGACGAGCAATATGTTTCTTTTGAGCGAGTGCGCGAAGGAATACGTTTTATGCATGCAAAAGCCGGCGGCATTGAAATAGAATCCCGCCCCGAAGCCGTAAAAACATTTGTTTTGCGCAACGACTTCGATATGAAAACGGCTGCGCAAAAAACAAAACTCCCTGAAAGTTTTCTGAAACACGCGCTTGAAGTGTTTGAAAATAATTTCTTTGCCTTTCTTGAAATAAATCCGCTCGTTGTCGCCAATGGCAAAACCCATATTCTTGATGCCGCAGTACTTGTAGACAGCGCCGGAACATTTTTTGTTAAAAACTCATGGACGGAAGATGACATTATCGAAAAAACCGGCAATGCCCGGGCAGAAAAGAATATTGCCGACCTTGCCAAGACATCTCCGGCTTCATTCAAGCTGACCGTTTTAAATCCGAACGGCTCGCTCTTTTTCCTGCTTTCCGGAGGCGGAGGCAGCATTGTCGTCGCGGACGAAGCGGAATTGCGCGGTGTCGGAAAAGAAATCGGAAATTACGGCGAATACAGCGGCGGTCCTACGCGCGAAGAAACTTATCTCTATGCGAAAGAGATTATCGGCCTTCTTATCAAATCCAAAGCAAAAAGAAAGGCGCTTGTTCTTGCGGGCGGAGTCGCCAATTTCACAGACGTAAAACAAACCTTTATGGGAATAATTGACGCCCTTTCTGAAAGCGCTATCTCCCTGAGAAAATCAGGCGTTAAGGTATTCGTGCGCCGCGGAGGCCCGAATGAACACGAAGGGTTGGAGCTCATGAAAATTTTTTTGAAAAAAGAAAAGATTTTGGGTTCCGTTTACGGTTCCGAAACGGTAATCACCAAGGCGGTCGACGATGCGATAAATTTCATTAAAAGATGAATCCGATTGAAGCCGCGAGAAAAGGCAAAATAAAAATTCTGGCCTTGGGCGGCCATCCGGCGATCGTCCAGTCTATTTTGGATTTTGATTTTTTGTCCGGCAAATATTCCCCTTCGGTTGTCGGTTTGGTAACGAGCAATAGGAAAGCTGAAAAGTATTTCTTCGGCCATGGCGAAGTGCTTATCCCCTGCTACTCATCCATAAATGTCATACCGCTTGAAATTAAAAAACAGGTTAGTTGGATGCTGAATCTCCAATCGGGACGGCGGGCATTTGAATCGACTGTCGTTTTTTTTGAAGCTTTCCCGAAAGCGCTCGGAGGACACATATTCGCCGAAAATGTGCCTGAAAAACATTCCACGGAACTCATCCGCATTCTCGGTTCAAAATATCTTATAACCGGACCGTCGGGCGTCGGATTGCTTGTTCCTGGTTCGCTTAAACTCGGAGCCATAGGCGGCGTGGACCTTAGGCAAATCTCCGCAAGCAAACTTCCGACTCCGGGTTCCATAGCCGTCGTTTCCACTTCCGGAGGAATGACCAACGAGCTGATACGCGCGGTAGCCGATGCAGGCAAAAGGATTTCTTTTGCCGCAGCCATCGGGGGTGACCGCTTCCCTGTCACATCGCTTACCGAAATGCTTAGACTTGCCGAATCGGACCCGAATACCAAGGCGCTCGTTTATTTCGGCGAATTGGGCGGGATGGACGAATACGAAATTGTCGATATGTTAAAATCGAAAAGATTCACAAAACCTGTCGTCGCTTACATTGCCGGCGTTATTGATGAAGCCTTCGACGAACACGTGCAATTCGGCCACGCCAAAGCGCTTGTGGCCCGCAAGGACGAAAGCGCCCGCGCCAAACGGGACGCTCTCCGCTCTGCGGGAGCCGTTGCCGGAAATACATTTCCGGAATTTCTTAAAGAACTTGCAAAGCTGCCTGAAAAAGATTTTAGTGATAAGAACATGGATATGGATAAATTTATGAAAAGAGAAAAAAGCATATTATCGACCCGTGAAATAATCGACTTTGAAAATGTGCCTGTTTTCGTAAAAGGCAAAAAACTTTTGGCCAAGGGCGACAGCGTATTCGTTAAAACGATACTCGAGGCTCTTCTCGGCAAGCCGGTTAAATCCAAAATAACTGCCGCTTTTGCCGAATCGGTTTTTACTCTTCTGATTGACCATGGCGGACATGTCTCGGGCGCAGTCAACACGATGATAACGGCGCGCGCCGGAAAAGACCTGGTTTCCTCGCTCGCCTCAGGGCTTTTGACAATCGGCCCGCGTTTTGGCGGAGCGGTTAACGCCGCGGCGGAAGTCTGGCTCGAAGGAGTCTCGGGCAAAAAGAAACCGGCTGAAATGGTTGAATCGAAAACAAAAGTCGGAGAACTCGTCCCGGGCATCGGTCATTTGAAATACCGCGTCGGACTCCCCGACCCCCGCGTTGAAGCATTGTCAGGATTCGCGGCACTTCTTAAAAAACATCCTTATTACGATTTCGCGCGCGAAGTTGAAAAAGTAACGACCGGCAAGAATGGCAAATTGATTTTAAACATAGACGGCGTCATCGCTGCGCTTTTCCTCGACATACTGAACGAATGTGAAGGATTCTCCAAAAACGAACTGCGGGAATTTATAGATGCCGAACTTTTCAACGCTTTTTTCGTAATCCCGCGCAGCGTCGGATTCATCTCTCATTTCATAGAACAAAAAAAGAACGATGAAGGCCTTTTCCGCCTTCCCGACGAGCTTCTCTTTGTAAGGAAAAAGAAAGTTAAGTAAAAATTACTTTAACTTTTGGAACTTGTCGTATACCGCCTGCCGGAGCTAAAATAAGCATGGCCACTTGATTAACTCTCATAAGGATTCTTCTTTATGAATATGAAGACCGCAAGTGCAGTTGAGTCAAAGGTGCCGCGGGCAGAAATGCTCCAAGCGATCAAAGACTACGTAACAACCACACGGAAAGTTCGTATTGCTTTCGACATTCCTCCCCGGCAGCCGGAACTCCCGATGTTTGAAGTGAACAAGGAACGCGACCTTCTCGAAACCCTCATGAATACCGACCCTGCCGACTGGGGAAAATACCTTGGCGACATGGGAACCCTGACGAAGGTGTACGAGGAGGTGCGTCTCCAAATCCAATTTTTGGATGACCGCATCGAAGCGCAGACCAAAGCAGAAATGGCGGAAATGCATTTCGGGACATGGGACTGAACCACGAGGGAGCTCGGCTAAAACCGGCTCCCTCAAACACTTTCTATATTTATAATGTAGCCCCAAGGGGAATCGAACCCCTGTTTCCAGGATGAGAACCTGATGTCCTAGGCCACTAGACGATGGGGCCTTATTTCGCTCAAATAATAGCCGTAAATTTCGTACGGAGCAAGGAACTATCCGATATCTTTTATCGCTTCCGCAATTTTATCGAGCTCCATTGAGTGAGAGCCTTTTATCAAAACAAGGTCTCCTTTTTTAATAATTTTTTCCACGGCATCAACGGCTTCATCGGCAGTGTTAAAACTTTGGATATTTCTTTTAGGCAGACCGTGTTTTCTTGCCGCTTCCGCTATCAATTTTCCCGCCGGTCCGACAGTGACAAGAAAGCCGGCTATCTGCGACGCAACTCTTCCTACGCGTTCGTGAGCTTCCATCGAGTACTCGCCCAGTTCGCGCATATCGCCGAGAACCGCCACCTTCCTCTTTCCCGGCAAATCATCAAGAGTATCAAGCGCCGCATGCATTGAAAGAGGGCTCGCGTTGTAGGAACTGTCGATAATCGTTATTCCCTTAACTCCGGGGAAAAGCGTCATTCTTCCCGGAGCGGGCCTATACGCTTTTAGTGCTTCCGCAATTTTAATTAAATTTATTCCAAAAATTAAGCCCACTGCGGTTGCTGCGCCGGCGGCATACGCCTGCACTTTGCCGAAAACCCCGTCTATCCTTACGGGAACCGAACTGCCGCCGTATTCCATTTTGAAAGAAACTCCGGCCGGCTTGCCGTTTTCTATTCTGTTTTCAAAATTAATGAGCCTTAATTCTGCGCCTTTCTGAAATCCATAAGTAACCATGTGTGCGCGCGTTCTGTCCTTAAGAGATAAAACCGTATCGTCGTCGTAATTTAAAATGGCAAAGCCGGCCGAGGGCAACTGTTCTATCAGCTTGGCCTTTTCGCGGGCCACTTCTTCGGGTCCGCTAAAAAACTCGACATGAACCGGAATATCGCCGATCGCCGTGATGATTGCTATATTGGGCCGCGCTATTTCAAGAAGCTGCTTCAGATCGCCCGGTTTGTCGGCTCCATATTCAAGGACAAGAATTTCCGGGTAATCGCGCTTCTTCCTTATAAGATTCAAAATTCCGGTTGCCAGAACTTTGAGCCAAAAAAACGCCTTCCTGATTCTTTTTTGTCCTACCGGAGTGTCATGACTCACGAGTTTTATTTCGTCTTCGGCGAAATCCCCGATAATTGCGATTGGCAAACCAAGCTCGCTGTTCAGATTGCCTCTTGAAAACCTGGTTCGGCGGCTCGGCCCGAGAACCGCCGCAACGGCAAGTTTCGTGGATGTCTTTCCGGCGCTCCCGGTAACGCCGACTATTCCCGGGCGGTAGCGAAGTATCATAAGCTGCGCGAGCTTCTTTAATTTCCAGCGGAGTATTGATATTAAAATATTTTTCATATTGATTTAATCTTTTTCGTATTCCGGATTCCGCACTCTATTATAATTATAATCTGTCTGGCGGAACGTTGTAATAATTAAGAATGAATTGCGCCAAATCGCGGAATGCCGGAACGACGGTGAGCGCGGCAACCGGAGCTCCTTCCGGGTCTTCAAGTTTTATCAGCGCTATGAAGCGAGGATTATTTGTCGGACCGAACCCGACATATGTGTTGCTGACCTTATCCGTATAGCTCTTTGTTTTTGGGTCGGGAATATTGGCCGTTCCCGTCTTTCCCGCAATCGAGTAACCGGATATCTTGGTAACTTCAGCCTCGTCCACTGCGGAAGTCATCATCTGAGTAACAAGTTTCGCCGTAGAAGAACTGATGATTGTTCCGAGCGATTTCGGCCCAAGGGCGTCATTAATATAAGGCCTCATCATTTCTCCGCCGTTAGCGATGGCGCTTACCGCAGCAACGAGTCCGATGGGAGTCACTGCAATTCCCTGGCCGAACGATGCTGCCGCGAAATTAACTTGAGGGATGTAACTTGCAAACAGAGGCCTTAAGTTGCCCGAGACTTCTCCCGGCAGATCTATTCCTGTTTTGCCGTTAAGTCCGAATTTTACTAGATAATTCCTGAAAACTTCGTTACCTGTTTTACTCTCGGCAAAAATAGCACCGAGGTTAAGTGAATTTTCTATGACTTTTGTCATGTTAATCATGCCATACGGTCCGTGTGTTTTGAAATCGTGATTCTCTATCCTCATTTTGTTTATAACAACATATCCTTTGTCCATGTAAGTCGTTTGAGGAGTTATTTTACCGGTATCGATGCCGGCAGCCATTGTGATGACTTTTATGACTGATCCCGGTTCATAAACTTTCTGGGTTGCGGGATTTATGAAATCGGCAACGTTCGCATCGGAATAATTATTCGGGTCGAAATCCGGATATCCGCCCATCGCCAATATTTTTCCGGTCGAAGGTTCTTCCACAATGAAGGCGCCGTTTTTAGCTTTCGTTATTTTTATCAGATCCGCCAAAATAGTGTCCGCTTTTTTCTGAATATTTTGGTCAATGGTCAAAACCAGATCTCCGCCATCTTGAGGCTGCACAAGTTTTCCGTTCTCCGTTTTCCCGGGAACGCCGCTCAGCAAATCTTCATAGAATTTTTCCAAGCCGTATTTCCCGCTTTCGCCGTTATCACTGGAGTTCGGACCCACGAAACCCAAGATATGCGCCGCAAGCGAACCGAACGGGTAAAACCTTTCCGGCACGGAATCCACAACAATTCCCTTTATGTCTTCAGCGCCAATCTTATCAACAATAGGCTGGTCTGCTTTTCTTTCCAAAAGAACATAACTGCTTGTTTTGTCGGAAAGTTTTTTTTCAACGGCAGAAGGAATACTGCCAATTAATTCGAGAAGTCTGTTGTAAGTCTCTTTGGCATCGTCGATCATTTTTGGTACGGCGTAAATTATCGGGGAATCGTTTTCCACTGCCACAGCCATCTTATTACCGTTTTTGTCGGAAAAATAAATAGTTCCCCTCTTGGCTGTTACCAATCCTGAAGCGGTATATTGCAGTTCAGCCCTTGCAAGGTAGTAACTATTTTTGGAAACCTGTATGTTATAAAGCCGGAAAAATAAAAAAGAATAGCCGAAGGCTATCATTGTTACTAAAAAGAGAAAGCGCCTGTTCATCTTTGCATTAATTCAGATTTCAAAAAAGTTAATTACATTTGGCTTCTGGGAATTTGATATATTTTAAACGATATCCGGCTTTTTACAAAATAAATTTTGGAAAATATTTTACCTGAATACGGAAACAGCCAAGTCGCCCGATGACCTGCCGTCAACTTTCAGATATTGCGGGTTCTTCTCTTCCACCAGGCTGCCGTTAGAAATATTTTTGACGTCGGCGCTGTTCAAAAGGGTAAAAATCTTGTCTTGCAGCTGGGATTTTTCCGTTTGTATCTTTCTTATGCTCAATTCAGCCGACGAAATCTCGTATCCGAGGTTTACCGAACGGTTGTATGCCCAAATAACCATAACAGAGGCCGCCAGCGAAGCCATAATAAGGGCTCCGATTACATAATTTATCAAACTTCTTTGTTCCGGCTGAAAAAATGTCATATGTTTAAAATTTTGTTTAATTGATTATTTTTAAAAATTTATATCATCCTTGCGACTCTTAACATTGCTGAACGGCTTCTTGGATTTTCCCTGGCCTCTTCCCTTGTAGGCCTGACGGGTTTTGGAGTCAAAACTTCTATCTCCTCTTCTTTGCTCATTCTCTTGAATAACTTCTTGACCGCTCTGTCCTCGAGAGAATGGAAACTGATTATCGCCATCCTTCCATCATGTTTCATTACGTCTCCGGCCTTCTTGATGATATCTTCAATATTTTCCAGCTCGCGGTTCGCATATATTCTCAATGCCTGAAAAGTTCTTGTTGCCGGCTCGATGCGTCCGCGTTCGTAATTTCTCGGCAATACGCTTTTTATTATCTCGTTCAGTTCGCCCGTCGTCTCTATCGTTTTGCGCCAAGTGTTCTTTTTTATGGCAGCGGCTATCTTCCTTGAAAAACGCTCTCCGCTCAATTCAAAGATCAAGTCGGCCAATTTCTGTTCATCAATCTCCTTCAGTATTTCTTTCACCGGTTCCGCCGATTCGTCGTAAGTCATCAACAGCGGTTCGTCCTTCCTGAAACTGAATCCCCGTCCGGATGATTCGAGTTGTTCCGAAGAAAATCCCAGATCGAGAAGTAGTCCGTCGGCCTTGGGTAAATTTTCTTTTGCGAGAATATCGGGCAGTTCGGCGTAATTCCCGCAAACCAATTTTATGTCTCCTTTGCCGGCGTAGCTTTTAATCTCATCGTCGCGTTTTAACTTTTCAATCATCGACTCGTCCCAGTCCACTCCGAGGAATATTCCTCCCGGCATTATTCTTTTCAGAATCTCTCTTGCATGCCCTCCCCCGTCAACCGTGCCGTCTATGAAAAATTTTCCCGGCTCCGGCTTGAGGAGCTCGATAACTTCTTTCAGCAAGACCGGAATGTGCTTCATATTCTGATATTGATAAATTAAGAAATTTTGTTTTTATAATTTAAATATCTCAATTACCCAATATCCAAATCTCCCAATATCTAAATTCCCAATTCTCCGAGCTTCTCCGCTATTTCCTCGGAAGAACTTTCTGTTTTCTGTTTATAGCGTTCCCAATTGTCCTTGTCCCAGATTTCCATTCTGTTATAGAGCCCGGCCACAACTGTTTCCCTTTTAAGGCCCGCGTAGCCGCGCAGATAATCCGGAATAAGAATTCTTCCCTGCGTATCCAAAAGAACATCGCTTGCTCCCGACATCATTAGCCTTACGAAAGCGCGCGAATTAGACTGGCTCAGCGGCAACGCCATAAGTTTCTGCGCCAGTATCTCCCACTCTTTGTTTGCGAAAACAAAGAGACAATTATCAAGTCCCCTGGTAATGATGGCGCCCGACGACAATTTTTCCCTGAACTTCGACGGGATTGCCAACCGACCTTTTGCATCCAGATTGTGTTTGTATTCTCCAAGTAGCATTTTTAAATAAGTGGCTGTTTTAAAGGGATTTAATGGAGGATATCCCCAGAAACCCTTACTTATCCCCAAATCTATCCACAATTCCCCACTTGGTATTCATATTAATGCATTGAGCAGATGAGTCAAAGACTTTTTTAAAAAAATTTTATAGCAAGAAACCCTTGATTTACTTACAAAAAATCCGGGAATGTCACCAGGATATCAACAGATTATTAAGCTTATAAAAACCTGGAAACAAAAAGGGAGTGAATTTCATCCACTCCCTTGTCAGGGCCGCATATGCATTTTAAATTCTTCCGGATCGCGGGACTTATCATATAAATCACGGATTGAAATCCTTACGCCCGGAAAAAGCATGGATATTGTCCGCGCGAGCTCTTCAACCGATACCGCTAGAATCCTCCGGTTGGCGAAAATCATTTGTTGTTCGGATGAAATATTCGCGATATAAACCCTTCCTCTCTGCTGGAAAAGCACCGAATCTCCGCCGTCGAGATGCGATTCCAGGCGAATTATGTACGGCCACCATTCGCCAATGGCCTCGCCGCCCGAAAGATGAATGTGCACATGCAGCTTTTTGAGCGATTTCACAAGATTCATGAAATCACCCAGAGACCTGACCTCCGTCTCCTTGGATAAGTTCATGAAATTCATGATTGCTCCTTATTTTCAATTGCCATGCGCGGAAATCGGCTTGGCCTGAAAAAATTTTGGCATAAATACCAAGAAAGTCAAAAAAGGGCCGGACACTTTTAGTTTTTATTTTTTGTGCTATTATATAGATTGTCGGAATAATAAAAAAATAAAAGTCGTCAATCTATTTCCGACAGCGCTCGGACAAAATGAAAAACTTGTTTTTCACTTTGCATCCTCGCTCGTCGGAATGAACTTATGGACATAAGCAAAATACCGGCCGGAAAAAATCCGCCGAAAGAAATAAACGTTTTCATCGAGATACCGCAAGGCTCGTCGGTCAAATACGAACTCGACAAAGATTCGGGAGTTCTCGCAGTCGACCGTCTTCTTTACACGTCAATGAATTATCCGTTTAGTTACGGATTCATTCCCAACACGCATGCCGAGGACGGCGACCCGACAGATGTTCTTCTGATAACTTCAGCTCCCCTTTTCCCGGGAACGATGATTGCGGCGCGCCCGATTGGAATGCTCGAAATGGAAGACGAAGGAGGAATCGACCACAAAATAATCGCCGTGCCGACAGCAAAAATAGATCCGGAGCTTGCCGATGTAAACGACATTGATGATATCGACAAACACCTTAAAGCGAAAATCAAACACTTCTTTGACCACATGAAAGAACTTGAGCCCAACAAATGGGTGAAAACGAAAGATTTTCTCGACAAAGCCCACGCCGAAGAAGTAATAAAAAAATCTCTCGCCTAAGCGGGAGAGATACTCACAATCTCATTTTTGAGAATCGGCATAATTTTTTGCTAAAAATTTGCCTGCATCTCAATTGCCTCCGCAATTTCCGATAGCTTCTCAAAAATGAGATTGCTCGCTTGCTGGAGTTATTTAATCAGTATCCCAGTTTTTCGTTGACCAGAATTACAGTTATCTTCCTTGCTGGATTTATTTCGCGCTCATAAATGAGCAGTTTTCCGATTACGCTGCCCGGATATCCGACAGTTTTCATTCTCTCGTTCTCAAGCGGAAAAACATAGTCCTTCAAGCGGGTTGAAGCGTCCTCCAAAGTCGGCACGATTTTATTCGTGCTGACCACAAAAATGACATTGTCGGACGAAAAAATTACGGAGGGCAGCTGGCTGCCGGAGGCCGAGGCAATCAGCAGCTGTCCGCTTTCCGTTATGGCGTGAACGCTTACGAGAAAATATTGCGCAAGCGTGCTTTTCTCTCTGAGCTCCGTCTGCTTCTGCACGTCCTTCTCCGCCAAAATAGCTTCATGGAGATTATTCCAGCCGCTGTTCCCCGCTTTAAGATAATCGACAAACCCTATCTGATTTAGCGTGACCGAGCTGCCGTTCATTATCGAAGCTCCGGCCGGAATAAGGGATTTTATTTTCTCGAGAGCTTCCTCTTTTGTATTAACTATAATTGCATTAAAACTTCTTTCTTTAAGAGCTTCTGCTGTTTTGGCGACAATTTCAGCCGCCGGTATTGTTTCATAATTCATAGTTATGATTATCGCCTGATTTTGGACATAATTGCAAGACGGGTTTTCAAACAGTGCCACTCTCGGCTATAATATTTCCAATGATTTCTTCGGAGAATTTGTACCAGCCTGACAAATACAGAGTCTTTTTGGGCGAAGGAAAAAGCGTCGGTTTTTGCACCGTTTGGAACGAGCCTGAACGCGCCATAAGGGAATGTCCCGAACTCCTGAAGCGTTCGGCGATAATAGGCACTTTATACAGCAGACAGGGCGTAAACATAATTCTCCGCAATCTTGCGCTTAATCCGCAAATAAGAAATTTATATCTTTGGAATCATGGAAATCTCTCCTGCAGCCCGTTCGGCGTTTCGGGAAAAGAGGTGCTGATGAAAATATGGGAACACGGAATAAACGACAAGCGCGAAATTCCCGGCACGGATTTTAAGCTGGAAAAGGAAATAGACCATGCAGTGGTCAATTCGATAAGAGAAAATGTCGCGTTGAAAGAAGTTTTGGACGCCGACCTTAGCGGCGCGGTAAAACAATTTCCCGAAGAAAGCGCCGCCCCGTATATGGAACCCGTGCGTTTTGCCGATGCAATTCCGGAAATCATAGAAATTTTCCCTTCAGAAAAAGTCGGATTCATCATCCACGGCAAAACCGTAATTGATGCATGGACACGCGTCGTAGACCGCATAATGCGCTATGGCACGGTTAAGGGAACTCAATACGGCAGCAAACAGCGCGAACTTATTGGCATTACTTGGGTGGTGGAAAACGAGGATCCTGAAAATCCGAATATGGATGTTGACTGGCCGGAGGGATTGAAAAGGACGACCAGTTTGAACAAAGAAGCGATTGAACACTACCGTTCTGTTTTTCTTTCTCCGGAATCTCCCGGAGGCGTCAGTTACACTTACGGCAACCGTCTGATGCGTTATCCGAGCAATGGCGCGCCGATAGACCAGATAGAAGAAGTTATTCTGAAAGAATTGAAATCGTCGCCCGACACACGGCGCGCAACCGCTACAACAATGGTTCCTTCAATAGACAAGGATTCCAAAGAACCGCCCTGCATTACCCAAATCCAGGTTCTGCAAAATAGCGGAAAACTGCATCTGCTTGTGACCGTCCGCAGCCATGATATTTTCAAAGCTGCAATTCCGAACGCTTTCGGCCTTCGCGCGCTGCAAGCCCGAATTGCCAAAGAAGCCGGTTTTGAAATGGGTTATCTCCAAATCACTTCTCAATCGGCGCACATATACGAATCTGATTGGGACGACGCGAAAAAGC
>Ga0315268_10000863_pt1 | contig 35379 bp, 29 predicted proteins | sample C1_top_MG_FD_204535 | JGI IMG/M metagenome (GOLD analysis project Ga0315268, IMG submission 204535) | Sediment microbial communities from Yellowstone Lake, YNP, Wyoming, USA - C1_top | ecosystem: Environmental > Aquatic > Freshwater > Lake > Sediment | place: USA: Wyoming | collected 2017-08-01
AAGGGGGTATGATATTGCCCATAGCTTTGATCTGTCAAGCTTCCGTCGGGCGCGTGTGGTAGATCAATAATTCTGTCACCGGCTAATTGTTCAGTGATTCTGTCACCGTAGACGGCTCGGAATGCCAGGCCCTCCCGTTTTCCCACGGGAGGGCCCGTGATCACAGACCGAGAGCTGATGCCCGTGAGCCAGCCCGAGCTGCATCGGTATCGCGCCCTCCGGCCGGTCCTCTCATCGAGGCGGGCCATCCAGGGCCCCCGAGATCTTCGGCATCCCAATCGCTCTCGGGACACGGATACACCAATCACAGGGCACAACGTAACATCTCATTGTCTCGGGTAGTGGTTCGCTACAGGCCAACAGTTTCAGGCGGCTTGATAGGAGTCTTGCGACTTAAATCGAATCCCGGCCTCACACTTCTTCCGCTCTACAGCGCCTGCTGCCGAGAATTTTAGACCCTACGCCCATCTAGCTGGTCCCGCATGGCCGTCCTGCCGTAACCCGTTTCTCCCTACTGCTAAAGAATAGCCGCCCCCTTCGGAGTTCCTCCCGCCCCACGTCGCCGACGAGAATCTTCGTAACATATTGGTTTACAAAGGAAAAAACACTTATCCACATCTGTGGAAAAGCCTGTGTGTAACTCCCATTTCTTTCGCGAGGCCGCCGAGCAAATCCGTAAAGTTACATGGGATATTGGAAGGTGTTCGGTATTGTAAATTCGTAACCTTTCGTTGACATTTTTGGCGGCACTTTGGTAAAATTTGGGGTTAATCCGGAAGCTTGGCGCTTCTTTTCCACAGCAGGAGGGGGTCGGCACCGTAGCCAGTTCAATGCTCAAAGATCAGACTCTTTTTTCCACACGCAGCTTGTCTCGCGGGGGCCGGAGAATCCCTCTCATTAGCCGGTTGTCCACGTATGCATCAGCCTACGATTACTACTCCGATTCTTTATGTGTTTATCTCCGGAGCTGTTATTATGCGTTGATGAATTGCAGTTTCCTCCCTCGTACCTTCCGTATTCCCGGCATCGACGGGACGTGTAACCGAACACGAGAAAGGAAGGCACATGTATATCCGTGTTGAGCGGGATGCCTTCGTGGAGGCGCTGGGACCCGTACAGGGGGTGGTCGAGGCAAAGAAGACGCTTCCCATTCTCTCACACCTGCTGCTGGAAGCAACCCCTGATAGCGTCTGGCTGTTCGGAACGGACTTGGACGTAGGCGTTCGCAGGGGGCTGGCAGCTGAAGTGTTGAAGCCCGGAGCAGTGGCGCTCTCGGCGAAGAAACTGTATGAGATCGCGCGGGAGTTACCGCAGGCGCCCGTCGAGCTGCAGGCGGATGCAGACTTGCAGGTGGCCATCCGGTGTCAGCGATCCAGTTTTCGCATGAAAGGACTCCCGCGGGACGAGTTTCCATCCTTGCCGGAGCTCAGGGGCGATGGCGAGATTACCCTGGGGACGAAGCTCTTCCGGGACATGCTGCGCAAGACGTTGTTCGCCGTCTCCTCTGATCAGACGCGCTACGCGCTCACAGGGGTCCTCGTGCAGGTCTTGACCAGCGAGATTCGGATGGTCGCAACAGACGGACACCGGCTGGCTTTGGTGCGCGCTCCACGCCCGGCGGGGAAGGGCGGTGGGACGCTTGAGGCCCTCGTCCCGAAGAAGGCTATGGCGGAGGCGGCGAAGATCACCCGGGAAGATGGGAGCGATGTCCGCATGTGGCTCGCCGACAATCAGCTGATCCTCGTGCAGGAGGCCAGCACCCTGGTGGCCCGGCTGATTGACGGCCAGTTCCCTAACTATGATCAGGTGATCCCCGGGCCCGGTCCGAACACGATCCTCATTGGGGCGGAGGCCCTCGCGGGGGCTTTGCGGCGAACCTCGGCCATCATGGGGGAACGCACCACGGCGACGGAATTCGAGTTTCGTCAGGGTCGTGTCGTCATCTCGTGCGTCAACATGGATCTCGGTGAGGCGCACGAGGAGATTGAAGCGTCCTATCAGGGGGATGGATTCAAGGTCGGGTTCAATGCCCGGTACATCCTGGAGTTTCTCGCGGCCATCGACGGCGCGGAAGTCTCTCTGAATATTGCCGACCCTCTGAGCCCCGCACTGTTCCGGCCTGCCGGAGACGAGGCGTATGGGTGTGTGATCATGCCCATGCGCATCTAGCGGGTCGGCGAGGGGCAGGGCCGTCCGAGAAATCGAGACGCCGCTTCGGCCGCGTCGGGAGAACAGCCGAACGGAACCCACACGACAGACGAGGTCAATGGGGGCGCGCCCCATGAGACCCTCCGCCCCTTGCGCCCGGGCCGGATGGACGTCCCGCCCCGGATAGGAGGCGGAGGGTTTCTTGTGTGGCGAAGGACACGCGGGTAGCGAGCGGGCGTAGGGAAGCGCGGAGCGGCCGCCGGCCCCCGCCGCACCATGCGAGGGGATATGGTCAGGACGAATAGCAGCGACGAGAGCAGCGCCGGCGCCTACGGGGTTGACCAGATCAAGGTCCTGGAGGGCCTGGAGGCCGTCCGCAAGCGGCCCGCCATGTACATCGGGGGCACCGGCGCGGACGGGCTGCACCATCTCGTCTTCGAGGTGCTCGATAACAGCGTTGACGAGGCCCTGGCCGGCGCCTGCGACCGGATCGAGGTGACCGTCCACATGGACAATAGCGTCACCGTCTCGGATAACGGGCGCGGCATCCCAGTGGACGTCCACGAGCAGACCGGCCGGCCGGGCCTGGAAGTCGTCATGACGACGCTCCATGCCGGGGGGAAGTTCGGGGGATCCGCTTACAAGGTGTCGGGCGGGCTGCACGGCGTCGGGGTCTCGGTGGTGAATGCGCTGTCGGAGTGGCTGGAGGTGGAAGTCTGGATCGGCGGCAAGAAATACTTCCAGCGCTACGAGCGGGGGAAGCCGACGGGCGGCGTGGAGGAGATCGGCAAGGCCCGGCGGACGGGCACCCGGGTGACCTTCCTGCCGGACGGCGAGATCTTCGAGGACCGGACATTCAGCCTGGACACGCTAAGCAACCGCCTGCGGGAGATGGCATTCCTCAACAGGGGCCTGCGCATCATCCTCTCGGATGAGCGGGCAGACCGGACCGAGGAGTTCTACTACACAGGCGGCATCAAGCAGTTCGTCGAGCTGCTGAACGAGAACAAGACGACGCTGCACCCGCGGCCCATCTACGTCGAGGCTCAGCGGGACGACACGATCATCGAGATCGCGCTGCAGTACAACGACGGCTACGCCGAGACGGTGTTCTCTTTCGCTAACAACATCAACACACAGGACGGTGGGACGCACGTTATCGGCTTCCGGTCGGGCCTCACCCGGACCATTAACAACTACGCCTCCGGCCGAAACCTCCTCAAGGATCTCAAGACCAGCCTCAGCGGCGAGGACGTGCGCGAGGGGCTCACGGCCGTCATCAGCGTGAAGCTGCCCAACCCGCAATTCGAGGGACAGACAAAAGGGCGGCTGAACAATCCCGACATCAAGGGCCTGGTCGAGACCGTCGTCAACGAGAAGCTGGCCGAGCACCTGGAGGAGAACCCGGGGGTCGGCCGCCGGATCGTGGAGAAAGCGGCCGAGGCGGCCCGTGCGCGGGACGCAGCCCGCAAGGCCAAAGAATTGGTGCGCCGCAAGGGCGCCCTGGACGGCGACGATCTGCCGGGCAAGCTGGCGGACTGCTCCGAGAAGGATCCGGTCCTCTGCGAGCTGTTCATCGTGGAGGGTGATTCGGCCGGCGGCTCAGCCAAGCAGGGGCGGGACCGTCGGTTCCAGGCGATTTTGCCGCTGCGGGGGAAAATCCTGAACACGGAGCGCGCGCGGGCCGACAAGATGCTCTCGTCACAGGAGATCCGGGTGCTCATCTCGGCGCTCGGCTGCGGCATCGAGAGCGAGTTTGACCTCGCCAGGCTCCGCTACCACCGGATCATCATCATGACCGACGCCGACGTGGACGGCGAGCACATCCGCACACTGCTCCTGACCTTCTTCTTCCGGCACCTGCGCGGGATCGTGGACGAGGGGCACCTCTTCATCGCGCAGCCGCCCCTGTACAAGGTGAAGCGGGGCAAGGCCGAGCGGTACCTGCGGGACGACCGGGGCATGGAGGACTTCCTGCTGGAGGTGGGCGCGGAGTCCCTCTCCGTGGAGGCGGCCAGCAACGGGAGCGCGTGGACCGGGCAGCGACTCACCGGGGTCCTCAAGAAGGTCGTGGCGTGGCAGCACTGCCTGCGGGCGCTGGACAAGCGCGGCCGGAACTCGCACGTCGTAGCCGCCCTGGCGCAGCTGGGTGGCGTGCCGCGGGGCAGCCTGAAGGACGAGGTGAAGGCCCAGCGGTTGCTGGAGCGGCTGCTGGCCCGGCTGCGCGAACAGGCCGAGCGCCTGGGCGCGCCCGAGGGCAGCGTCGAGTGGGATGAGGAGCAGGAGACGTACCGGCTCGTCGTCTCCCTGGGGCAAGCCATCCGGCAGGAGCGTAGCGGTTGCACGGTCACCCCGGCGCTGCTGGCATCGGCCGAGTACCGCGAGCTGGAGGCCAGCGCGGCGGCCCTGAAGGGCCTGGGAAACCCGCCCTTCACGCTGCGGACGGAGTCGGAGACCATCCAGGCCGACAGTTGGACCGGGCTCTACCAGCAGGTCATGGCTCTGGCCAAGAAGGGCCTAACGATCCAGCGATACAAGGGCCTGGGCGAGATGAACGCGGAGCAGCTCTGGGAGACCACCATGAATCCTGACACCCGGAGGCTGTACAAGGTTCAGGTTCAGGACGCCTTGGCGGCCGAGCAGATCTTCACGACCCTCATGGGCGACCAGGTGGAACCGCGCCGCCAGTTCATCGAGACCCACGCCCTGGAAGTGAGCAACCTGGACATCTAGCGGGGACCCTCCCGCGCGCGAGAAAGGAGCGGGCCCACCGTGCCCGACCAGAACGACAGCATCGCCCAGCAGCGGATCGGCGAGGTCCACCCGACGGACATCCACGAGGAGATGCGGCGGTCCTACCTCGACTACGCGATGAGCGTCATCATCGGGCGGGCGCTGCCGGACGTGCGCGACGGCCTGAAGCCGGTGCACCGGCGCGTGCTGTACGCCATGCACGAGATGGGGCTCCACTTCAACCGGCCCTACCGCAAGTCAGCCCGCGTGGTGGGCGACGTCCTGGGCAAGTACCATCCCCACGGGGACGCGGCGGTCTACGACACCATCGTACGGCTGGTGCAGGACTTCTCCATGCGGTATCCCCTGATCGATGGCCAGGGGAACTTCGGCTCCGTGGACGGGGACGCGCCCGCGGCCATGCGGTACACCGAGGTGCGGCTGTCCCGCTTGGCGCAGGAGATGCTGCGGGACATCGAGAAAGAGACCGTGGACTTCGTCCCCAACTACGACGAGTCCACGCAGGAGCCGGCGCTCCTCCCGACCGTCCTGCCGAACCTCCTCGTGAACGGCTCCTCGGGCATTGCCGTGGGGATGGCCACCAACATCCCGCCCCACAATTTGGGCGAGGTGGTGGACGCGATCATCCTGCAGCTGGAGAACCCGGACGTCACCCTGGAGCAGTTGATGCAGGCCCTGCCCGGCCCCGACTTCCCCACGGCCGGCTACATCCACGGCCGCCAGGGCATCCTGGATGCCTACCGCACGGGCCGTGGCCTCATCCAGATGCGGGCCAAGGCGGTGGTGGAAAAGGCGCGGGCTGGGCGCGAGAACATCATCGTCACCGAACTGCCCTACCAGGTGAACAAGGCCAAGCTGGTGGAGCGCATTGCCGAGCTGATCCGCGAGAAGAAGATCGATGGGGTGGCGGACCTCCGGGACGAGTCGGACCGAGAGGGCATGCGGATCGTCCTAGAGCTGAAGAAGGACGAGCCGGCCCCGCCCACCCTGAACTCGCTCTACAAGCACACAGCCATGCAGTCCACCTTCGGCGTGATCATGCTGGCCTTGGTGGACAACCAGCCCAGGGTTCTCACCCTCAAGGAGACGATCGGGCACTTCATCGAGCACCGGAAGATCGTGGTCATCCGGCGCACGCGGTATGACCTCCGCAAGGCGGAGGAGCGGGCCCACATCCTGGAGGGCTACCGGATCGCCCTGGACCACCTGGACGCGGTGATCCAGCTCATCCGGCGGTCTCGATCCGTGGACGAGGCCCGGACCGGCCTCATGGGGCAGTTCGGCATGAGCGAGACCCAGGCACAGGCGGTCCTGGACCTGCGCCTCCAGCGCCTGACCCAACTGGAGCGACAGAAGATCCAGGACGAGTACCAGGAGACGATCCAGCTCATCGCGAAGCTCCAGGCCATCCTGGGGAACGAGGCCCTGGTGCGAGAGATCATCCGCGAGGAGCTGACGGCGCTGAAGGCACAGTACGGCGACCCGCGCCGGACCGAGATCTTGGAGGAGACGGCCGAGATCTCCTTCGAGGACATGGTGGCCGACGAGGAGATGGTGGTGACCATCTCCCACGGCGGCTACATCAAGCGCAGCCCCCTCACGGTGTACCGGGCGCAGCGGCGCGGGGGCAAGGGCACGACCGGGATGGCGACCAAGGAAGAGGATTATGTGGAGTACCTCTTCGTGGCCACCACCCACAGCTACATCTTGCTGTTCACGAACCTCGGGCGGGTGCACTGGCTGAAAGTCCACGAGGTGCCGCAGTTGGGCCGGGCCGCCAAGGGCAAGGCCCTGGTGAACTTCCTGCAGGTGCAGCCCGGCGAGACGGTCACCGCCATGATCCCGATCCGCCAGTTCGAGGTGGACAAGTACCTCTTGATGGCGACCCGCCGCGGCGTGGTCAAGAAGACGGAGCTCTCCGCCTACGCCAACCCCCGCGCGGGAGGGATCATCGGCCTCACCCTGGACGAGGGGGATGAGCTGATCGCCGTCCGCCTGACCAGCGGGCGGGACGAAGTCTTCCTGGCGACGCGGCAAGGGATGGCCATCCGCTTCGAGGAGAGGGAGGCGCGGCCCATCGGCCGGACGGGCCGGGGCGTGATCGGCATCGATCTCGAGGAGGGGGACGAGGTCGTGGCGGCGGAAGTGGTCCGGCCCGGGACCGCCATCCTGACGGTGAACGAGCGGGGCTACGGCAAGCGCACCGAGCTGGAGGAGTACCGGCTCCAGGGGCGCGGCGGCAAGGGCATGATCAACGTGCGGGTGACGGAGAAGAACGGCCCCGTGGTTGGTGCCCTGCAGGTGCAGGAGCAGGACCAGGTGATGATGATCTCCCAGGAGGGGAAGGTGAACCGGATGCCCGTCCGCGAGATCAGCGTCATCGGCCGGGCGACCCAGGGGGTCCGCCTCCAGGGGCTGGAGCCCAACGACCGTGTCGCGGCCGTCACCAGCCTGGTGGCCGAGGAGACGGAAGGCGAGGCTGGCGGCGAGGGCCCGAGGGGGGGCGGCGCCGACGCGTAGGGCGAAGCGAGGCCGAAGGTGCTGGACGCCAAGTTTGTGCGCGACAACTTCGAGGCGGTCCGTGCGGCCCTGGGCAGGCGCGGACTGACCGTCGACCTGCAGGACTTCCTGGCGGCCGACGCCATGCGCCGGCGGCTGCTCACCGACGTCGAGCAGCTCAAGCACCGGCGCAACACGCTTTCGGAAGAGGTGGGCCGGCGAAAGCGGCAGGACGAGGATGCCACCGCACTCCTCGCCGAGACGAAAGAGCTGGGCGATCGGATCAAGAGGCTGGACGAGGAGGTGCGGGCCTGCGAGGAGCGGATCGGGACCGCCCTCATGAGCGTACCCAATCTGCCCCACGAGTCGGTTCCGGTCGGGCAGGACAGCAACGACAACGTCGAGGTCCGGCGGTGGGGGGAGCCCCGACGGTTCGACTTTGCGCCCAAGCCCCACTGGGAGATTGGCGAGGCCCTGGGCCTGCTGGACTTCGAGCGCGCCGCGCGCATGGCCCAGGCCCGCTTTGCCGTCCTGACCGGCCCGGGCGCCCGGCTCGAGCGCGCCCTCATCAACTTCATGCTGGACCTGCACACCAGGGAGCACGGGTACACCGAGGTGTGCCCGCCCATCCTGGTGAATGCGGCGGCCATGACCGGAACGGGCCAGCTCCCCAAGTTCGCCGAGGAGTCCTTCAAAACCAAGGACGAGTCTCTCTACATGATTCCGACGGCGGAGGTCCCGGTCACGAACCTCCACCGCGAGGAGATCCTGTCGCCCGGGACCCTGCCGCTTTCCTACGTGGCGTTCACGCCCTGCTTTCGGCGCGAGGCGGGCTCCTACGGCAAGGATACCCGGGGCCTCATTCGGCAGCATCAGTTCAACAAGGTGGAACTGGTGAAATTCACCGAAGCTGGCCGATCCTACGAGGCGCTGGAGCAGATGACCCGAGATGCCGAGGCAGTGCTGCAGCGCCTCGGCCTCCCGCACCGGGTCGTGACCCTCTGCACCGGAGACCTAGGCTTTGCCGCGGCCAAGACGTACGACATCGAGGTCTGGCTGCCCAGCCAGTCCACATACCGGGAAATCTCGTCCGTCAGCAACTGCGAGGCCTTCCAAGCTCGGCGGGCCAGTATTCGCTATCGGCCTGCCCCCAAAGCGCCCGTGGAGTACGCGCACACGCTCAATGGATCGGGGGTGGCCGTCGGGCGGACTTGGCTCGCCATCCTGGAGAACTATCAGGAAGCGGACGGGACCATCCGCATCCCAGAGGCGCTCCGGCCGTACATGGACGGGCTGGAGTGGATCGGCAGGCCCTAGGCAACCCCAACCACGTTTCCGCTTCCCTTTGTCCGCAGGGTTTTCTATTATGTGGGTCGCGCCGGTGAGCCGAGAGGGCACGATCGCGCGCAAGCACGGGAGGGATGGGCGGACGCGCGGAGGATTTTCGCTGCCCGACATCGCTGTCGCCGTCGGCGAGTAAGGATACGGAGGGGTGGCCGAGTGGTTGAAGGCGTCCCGCTTGAAACGGGAAGACCGAAAGGTCCGTGGGTTCGAATCCTACCCCCTCCGCCACATGTGCACGGCCTGACCGCTTGACATCTGGCAATTCGGTATATCGACCGCGTCACGGAGAGGTGGCCGAGCGGCCGAAGGCAACCGCCTGCTAAGCGGTTGGTCGGGTAAAACTGGCCCCCGGGTTCGAATCCCGGCCTCTCCGCCAATGTGCGCTGGCCCACCGAGCGGCCGGCCGACGATGCCGCGTCCGGCGCGTCCCTGCAAGAGTCGCCCGCGCCCTTCATTCATGGGATGGCGGGACGAGGTGATCGCAGTGCCATGACGGAAGCGAGTCCGACGACACGAAGGCTGATCCTGTTTGGTGTGGCGGTTGCGGTCCCCCTGGCGGCGGTGGCCATCTACTTTGCCGTCTTCGACCAACCGCCCCCGCCGGTGCAGCCGCCTGCGCCTCAAGCCGCGCCCGCAGGGGCAGCCGGCACGGACCAGCCATCGCTTCCACCGGATCATCCCTCCATCGGCGCGCGGGCGGGAAGCGCCCAGGCGGGCGCCGGCTCGTCCGCCCCGGCCGGGCACCCCCAGGTGGGAGGGAGCGGTCGATCCATCCGCGTTCCGGACGAGGTCAAGGGGAAATGGCAGGCCGTCAAGCTGCGGGTGGAGGAAAAGAGCGGCGGCAAGCCCCCCCAGGTGTTCACGGTGAAGCTCGGGAGGCAGATGGACATCCCCGGCAGCAAGCTGCAGGTTCGCGTTGGCGAGTTCCTGCCGGCTCTCCAGGTGAGCGGCAATGAGATCACGTCGGCGTCCAACAATCCAAGCAATCCGGCCGTCATGGTGACGGTGTCGGAGGGCGGGAAGGAAACCTTCAAGGGTTGGCTGTTCAGCAAGTTCCCAGAGATGCAGCCGTTCGAACATCCGACCTACCGAATCACGCTGGTAGAAGGCGTCCCGGCGAGCTAGCGGCCTGGCGGAATGCAAAATGGAAAACCGACGACCGACAACGGATCAATTGAGATGGCCGGTTGTCAGTTGTCGGTTGTCAGTCTTGCATTGAAGTATTTTCCCGGAGAGGTACCGAAGCGGTCGTAACGGGCCCGCCTCGAAAGCGGGTTGGGGGGCAACTCCCACGTGGGTTCGAATCCCACCCTCTCCGCCATGCTTTTGTCTCGCTCCGCGGGGACGCGCGTAACGAGGTGCCGTCCCCGAAGGGAGAATTTAGCTCAAGCCGGTGAGTCGCTGAGCCGACGCAGGGAGTGATAGGGTTGGGGTGTGCGGAGAGGTGTCCGAGCGGCTGAAGGAGCACGCCTGGAGAGCGTGTGTGGGGGAAACTCCACCCCGGGTTCGAATCCCGGCCTCTCCGCCAGCTTCCCCCGGAGCGTCGCCGCCGTCCTGGGACGGCCAGTCCTCGGCGTCGTGCGATCGCATGTTCGGGTGGGCGCCGGGTGGTTCACGCCGTGGTGATGATCGGGTCTCGCGCAGGGTAGCCCCGTGAACCCCGCCAGGTCCGGAAGGAAGCAACGGTAAGCGGCGAGCGGCCCGTGCCGCAAGGTCACCCGGTCGGAGCGGCGTGAGCCGTCCGGCGCTCGCACCCTGTCACCCGTGGGATCGGATGGAGGGGCGGGACCCCCGACGCGAAGCCCCGAGCCCGCGCGTCAGCGGCCAGAGGAGCCATGTCTTCCTACGAGGTGATTGCTCGTCGCTGGCGGCCGCGGACCTTCGATGAGGTGGTGGGCCAGCGGAATGTCACCGAGACCCTGAAGAACGCGATTGCGACGAATCGCGTGGCGCACGCCTTCCTCTTCGCCGGGCCGCGAGGCGTGGGCAAGACCACCACCGCCCGCATCCTGGCCAAGGCCCTCAACTGCGACCGGGGGCCCACCCCCGCACCGTGCGGGAGCTGCGGGGCCTGCGAGGAGATCGCCGCCGGCCGCTCGCTGGACTGCCTCGAGGTCGACGCGGCCTCCAACACCCAGGTGGAGAAGACCCGCGACCTCCTGGAGACGGTGCAGTATGCGCCCACGCGGGGACGGCACAAGGTCTACATCATCGACGAAGCCCACATGCTTTCCTCCAGCTCTTTCAATGCGCTCCTGAAGACGCTGGAAGAGCCGCCGCCACGCGTCGTCTTCATCCTGGCGACCACCGAACCCCACCGGATCCCGGCGACGATCCACTCCCGGTGCCAGCGCCATGACTTCCGCCTCCTCGGCGCCCGGGAGATCGTGGGGCGCTTGCACGAGATCGTGGAGGCGGAGAAGGTAACGGCCGGGGACGAGGTCTTGGTCCTCCTGGCCCACGCGGCCAGCGGGAGCCTGCGGGACGCGCAGAGCCTGCTGGACCAGGCCATCGCCAGCCTGGGGAATCGGCTGGAGGCCGAGCGCGTGGCCGACCTCTTGGGCCTGGTGGAGGCCGATGTCCTGGCCGAGGCGGCCGAGGCGATTCTGGCGCGCGAGGCCGCGCGCGTGCTCGGGCTGGTGGATCGGCTGGCCGCGCACGGGCAGGACCTCCGGCAGTTTGCGCTGGAACTCACGGCCCACCTCCGGGATCTCCTGATCTTGAAGGTGTGTCCCAAGCCGGGCGCACTCCTCGAGGGCGCGCGGGTGAGCGCGGAGGCGGCCGGCCGGCAGGCAGAGCGAGCCGCGGTGCCGGAACTGGAGCTGATGATCAGGACGCTCCAGCAGGTCGAGGGGGAGATGCGGCGTGCCCCCCAGCCGCGCTTTCTCCTCGAGATGGCGCTGATCCGCCTGACAGAGATCCGGCGCCTGCAGGGGCTCCCGGAGATCCTGGGCCGGCTCGTCGCCCTGGAGGGCCGGCTGCCCGGCGGCTTGCCGACGCCGGCGGCGACGGGAGAGCTTTCGCTGTTCGAGAGCCGTCCAGCGGCCGCTGAGCGTCCCGCCCGGCCCGCGCAGGGCCGGGAGATCTCACCCCCACCCTCAGCCGCTCGCACCTCCCAAGAGCCTGCGACACCAAGCGCTGCCACGGACGTCACGGTCGGCTGGGCCGCCGTGGTCGGGCGCCTGCGGGGGCGCAAGCGGCTGGCCTCGGTCCTGGCCGAGGTGGAGCCCATAGCCCTCACCGGCGACACGCTGACGCTCCAAGTGAAGAACGGCAACGCATTCGTCCGGGACACGCTGGAGGATCCCGACACCCGGAGGCTGATCGCCGACGCGGCCGCCCTGGCCTTCGGCCGCCGGTTGCGGATCGAGTATCGCTTCGCGGCATCTCCGGCGCCCCGCCTGGAGCCGGTGGAGACCCGCCGCGTCCCCGCGTCGACGCCGCGCGGCCGGGACCATCCGCTGGTGCGCGAGGCCCTGGACCTCTTCGGCGGCGCCGTCGTGCGCGAAGTGGCTTCGTAAGGAGGAGGCATGCCGGGGCTGGGCGATATCATGAAGCAGGCCCAGAAGATGCGGGCCGAGATGGAGCGCATCCAGGCCGAGGCGGCGCATAAGACCGTGGAGGGAAGCGCCGGCGGAGGCATGGTGAGCGTGGTGGCCAACGGGAAGGGAGAGATCCTGTCGGTGAAGATCGATCCCGAGGTCGCCCGGGGCGAGGATCTCGAGATGCTCCAGGACCTGGTGACGGCGGCGGCCAACGACGCCCTGCGGAAGGCGCGGGAGCTGTTGGCCCAGGAGGTTTCCCGCCTGGCCGGGGGGCTGGGTCTCCCCCCGGGGCTTCTGTAGGAGCCGAGGAGGCGGCGCGCCCATGTCAGCCACGCCCGCCGCGCTGGCGGCGTTGATCGAAGAGCTCGTGCGCTTGCCCGGCATCGGCCCGAAGACGGCCCAGCGCCTGGCCTTCCACCTGCTGAAGGTGCCGCGCGAGCAGGCCGCGGCCCTGGCAGAGGCCATCGTGGCCCTCAAGGACCGGACGCGGCTCTGCGCCCGGTGCTACAACATCGCCGAGGAGGAGGTGTGCGGGGTGTGCCAGGACCCCCGCCGCGACGGCCAACTCCTCTGCGTAGTGGAAGAGGCCAACGATCTTCTGGCCGTCGAGAAGTCGCGCGAGTATCGCGGCCTGTACCACGTGCTGGGCGGGTCGCTGTCGCCGCTGGAGGGCCGAGGGCCGGATCAGATTCGCGGGAAAGAGCTGGTGGCGCGCCTCGAGGCCGGCGGGGTGCGGGAGGTCATCCTGGCCACGAACCCCAACGTCGAGGGCGAGGCCACGGCCCTCTACCTCCTGCGGCTGTTGAAAGCGTTCCCGGTGAAGGTGACCCGCATCGCCCGGGGGCTGCCCATGGGCGGGGACCTCGAATACGCGGACGAAGTGACGCTGGCGCGGGCCCTGGAGGGGCGGCGTGAAATCTCGTAACGCCTGGAGCCGCCGCGGATGATCGGGACGGACCTGATGTTGTACGAGGAGGACGCGCGGCGGCTGGCGGCCGTCCTCCAGCGGCTCTGCGAGGACTCCAAGAGCCGCGCGGTCTTCCTCATCGACAAGGCCGGGCAGCTCATCGCCTCGGCTGGCGAGACGGCCAGCATCGATACCACCTCGTTGGCCTCCCTGACGGCCGGCAACATCGCCGCTACCGGCGGCCTGGCCCAGCTCTTGGGGGAGAAGGAGTTCAGCGTCCTCTTCCACGAGGGGGAGAAGGACCACCTGCACATCTCGGTGGTGGGCCAGCGCGGGATCCTGGTCGTCCTTTTCGATCGCCGTTCGTCCCTGGGACTGGTGCGCCTGCGGGTCAAGCGGGCCGCCGAGGACATCGGTCGGCTGTTTACCGAGATGGCCGAGCGCACAGAGCAGGAGGCGGGCCAGGGCCGGGCGGCATTCCAGGCGCAGTTCGCGCAGATCACCGACGAGGACATCGACAACCTGTTCAAGGGCTGAGGCGACGGCGTGTCCTTCATCAACTACGCGGCGCGGGAGATCAACTGCAAGCTGGTCTACTACGGGCCGGGACTCTGCGGGAAGACGACGAACCTACAGTTCATCTACTCCAGGGTGGAGCCCAGCACCAAGGGCAAGCTGATCTCTTTGGCGACGGAGACGGAGCGGACCCTGTTCTTCGACTTCCTGCCGCTGGAGCTGGGCACCATCCGCGGCTTCAAGACGCGCTTTCACCTGTACACCGTGCCGGGGCAGGTCTTCTACGACGCCAGCCGAAAGCTGATTCTGCGCGGGGCGGATGGTGTCATCTTCGTGGCGGACTCCCAGGTCGAGCGGATGGAGTCGAACATCGAGAGCCTGGAGAATCTGGAGGCCAATCTTGCCGAGCAGAACCTGTCGCTGGAGACGCTGCCCTTCGTTCTGCAGTACAACAAGCGGGACCTGCCGAACGTCGTGCCGATCGAGGAGCTCCAGGTCGCGCTGAACCCCCGCAAAGCCCCCTGGTTCGAGGCCTGTGCCCGCACGGGGATCGGCGTCTTCGAGACGCTGAAGGGCGCGGCCAAGCTGGTGCTGAACGAGCTGAAGAAGAAGACCTGATTCGCAAGCGGCTTGCGACGGGACCGCCCGGCTGGTATATTACGCCCTGCCACAGGCGAGCAGATTCCCCGGTAGCTCAATGGTGGAGCGAGCGGCTGTTAACCGCTAGGCTGCAGGTTCGAGCCCTGCCCGGGGAGCCATTTCGACGCGAAAGGGGCGAGCATCAGTGGGGATGCCGCCCCTTTCTTGCTCAAGGCCTCCGGCCAGGGAAACCAAGGGCATCGAAATGGCCCTGAGCCTGTCGAAGGGCCTGTCGAAAGGCCACCTTCTCCACATTGCGCTAGCCCCATGCCTGCCTGGTTCTACATCCTGCGACTTCGATCTGGATCACTTTATCTCGGTGCGACGACCGATGTGAAGAAACGTTGCGGTGAGCACTTTTCCAGGCGAGCAGGCCGGACGACCGCTCTTGATCCGCCCCTTGCAGTCGTCTATTCAGAAGAATTCGAGACCTTCTCGGAGGCCCGTCGCCGGGAAGGGCAAGTCAAGCGTTGGTCCCGAGCGAAGAAGGAAGCGCTGGTTTCCGGCGACACAGCGACGCTGCAGAAGCTCGCGCAATCGAAACACCATCGTTAAAACCATCCAGAGCCCGCCCTGACCGAGATGAAGGCGGCCCTGCCCGGGGGGCCAATCGGGATTCAGCCAGCCGGCCCGCCGACCAGATGGTCGGGCGGGCTGTGGCGTTTGTGCGCCGGGCATGGCGCGTGACTTGGAGGTGCAAGTCCTCTGGGGGCCTTGGTGACAGGAACCCCTAGCTGAACGGCAACCGCGTCGTCGCGAGGCGGCGCGGGGAGGAAGCCGGAGGCAAAACCCCGGCCCGAGGAACACGAACCGCCCACGAGGCTAGCCGCCCCGCGAGGGGCGGCGAGGGGTGGCCAGAAGTCAGCCGAGGCCATACTAGCCGCAGCGCACGGCGGCGAAGGGCCGAACATGGAAGACCGGCAGGGGGCGGACCCCTCGACGGACGAAGGAGACGCCGCTAAGAGGGCTGAGAGGCCGGAGACCTCCCGGAGGGTAGCGGGCGGAACCCGTGAGAGTACGGCGGGGGCGCGTCAAACGTCCGCGGTGGGGGAGGAGCACGCCCAGCCGCAAGCGGAGAGGCTGCTGGAGGAGGGGCTGCGTCGGGAGAACCTGTGGAATGCCGGGCAGCGTGTCCGGGCGAACCAGGGAGCGCCGGGGACTGACGGGATGACCGTCGAAGCCCTGACGCCCTACTTGAAAGCGCACTGGCCACGCATCCGGGAGGAGTTGCTCGGGGAGACGTATCGCCCGGCCCCGGTTCGGCGAGTGGAGATCCCGAAGCCGGACGGGAAGGGCAGGCGCTCGTTGGGTATCCCCACGGTCCTGGATCGGTTCATCCAGCAAGCGATCCTGCAGGGGCTGACCCCGCTCTTCGATCCCCACGTTAGCGCGAGCAGCTTTGGCTTTCGCCCGGGACGGGGCGGCCACGACGCCGGGGTGATGGTCGAGGGGGTCGTCCAGGCCCACGAAGAGGGAACCCCGCAGGGGAGCCCGCTGTCGCCGCTGCGCTCCAACATCCGGCTCGACGAGATGGACAAGGAGTTGGAGCGGCGGGGCCACCGTTTCTGCCGCTATGCCGACGACGGTAACATCTACGTGAAGTCCAAGGCCGCGGGCTCGGTGAAACGGGCCAAGGGTCATATCCGCGAGATCGTGCGGCGGGGTCGGGGGCGCGGGCTGCCGAAGGTGATCGGGGAACTGACCTCGTTCCTTCGGGGGTGGGCGCACTACTTCCGGCTATCCCACGTCAAGAACACCTTCGAGGACCTGGACCAGTGGATCCGGCGGAAACTGCGCTGCATCCTGTGGCGACAGTGGAAGCGGCCGCGGACCCGAGCCAAGAAGCTGATCGAGCGGGGGATCGACAGGGTGCGGGCCTTTGCCTCCGCCTCCAATGGTCGGGGGCCTTGGTGGAACGCTGGCGCATCCCACATGCACACGGCTGTTCCCACCAAGGGGCTGCACCAACAGGGCCTTCTGAGCCTGCTCGCTGCCCATCAACGCTTTCATGGTCTTGCATGAACCGCCGTATGCCGAACGGCGCGTACGGTGGTGTGAGAGGCAGGGAGCCGTAAGGCTCCCCGCCTACTCGATCTTGGCGAGACGATGCGGGGAGCGCAGGGCAGGTCTAAGCCGTCGCAGGCGGGCCCGCGACTCGCGGGAACGACGTCCACGGTGGGTATTCGGCGTCCACGATGTCGGCTACCATCTCCGTTGGAAGGTCGGTGTCAAAGCGGATCCCCAGCGCCCAGCCGGGAAAATCGGGGTGCGGCTGAATCCAAACGACGGTGCCGACCAGGGTCAGTGGCGCTCGCTGGCTGAGGCGCAGGGTGGCGCGCACGGAGGCGCCGGGCGGGAGCGCCTGCTCCAGACGCACCAGCGCCCCGCCCGGAGCTAGGTCCTGCGCCTCCCCGCGCCCGGCGCGCCCGTCGATGGCGTCGAGCACGATCGGGACCCGGATGGGGAGACGGGGGTGGCCCGTTCGTCGGCGATCAAGCGATGAAATCATTGCGCGTCCTCCCCGGCGGCCGGAATTTCCCCTCCCGGACCGCATCGCCCCCCGAGCGGCGGCGCCCGTCGTTCACCACCTCCCGGAATGCCCGAACGATGTCAGGGTCCCACCAGCCGGCCCGAGCCTCGGAATCGAGCGTTTCCAGGCCCACGGCCTTCGATGCCGCTCGGCGGTACGGGCGGTCGGAGGTCAACGCGTCGTAGACATCCACCACCTGAAGAACGCGGGCGGTCACCGGGACCTCCTCTCCCCGCAGGCCGTCCGGGTACCCCGATCCGTCCTTCCGTTCGTGGTGGTGACGGATGATGGGGAGCACCGGCTGGAGCGACCGGAGCGGGCGACAGATCTCTTCGCCGACCACCGGGTGCCGTTGCATCAGCTCGCGCTGTGGCGCAGTGAGGGGGCCGGGATTGAGCAGGATGGCCTCGGGGACGGCGACCTTGCCGAGGTCATGGAGGTAGCCGCCCCGCCGCAAGGCGGTGAGGTCATCCTCCTCCAGTCGCAAGACGCGACCGACGGCCACCGCGCAGCTCGCCAAGCGTTCGCAGTGTCCCTCGGTGTACGGGTCCTTGGCCTCGATGCTCCGGGCCAGGCCACACAGGACCGCTTCGGCGTGTTCCAATTCATCCGTGAATGCCTTCATGCGAAGGAGGGCGCGCATCCGCGCGCGGAGCTCGGCCGGGCTGAAGGGTTTCCCCAGGAAATCGTCGGCCCCGGCCTCGATCCCGTCGATCTTGTAGGAGTCCCCCAATCCTGTGATGAGGATGACGGGAATCAGCCGGGTGGCCGGATCGGCCTTCAAGCGGCGACAGACCTCCAGGCCGCTCAGGCCGGGCATGGCGATGTCCGAGAGGAGTAGATCGGGAGGCGCCTTCGCCGTGGCGGCCAGGGCGGCCTCGCCGTCGGAGACCGCCACCGCCTCGTAGCCCAGGCCCCTGACCAGATGCGCCAGCGTTTCCCGCACGCCCGGGTTGTCCTCGGCGATAAGGACGCGCGGCGGTCGCCCCGGAACGGGCAGCGACCGCGCGGCTGTCTCCTGCGGTGCCTTACCGTCGAAACTCGACACGCGACCAGCCCCCACGCCGGACATGCAGACTCGAGGCCAGAGCCTGTTGTGGCGTGATCGCAGGACCTGCCATCTCGCCCCGCCGTGCCCAGGCGGCGCCTGATGCGACGGACATCCGGCGCGTGAGCATAAACGATTCGCAGCCGCGGTTCAATCGGAAATCGACCGGTGTCGTTGAAGGGACCCGAGACCTCCGGAGAGCGAGGTCGGGGCCAGTCGATGGGCGGCGAAGAGGATACATACGGTCTCGAGGGATCGGGGGGCTGTCAGGCGCGGCGAAAGCCGCTCCCCTCGCCCACCAGTCCTTTGGTGACGAGATGGACCTTGCGGTCCGGGTCGGGGACCGCGTGGCCGAGGCGGAAGGCCTCCAGCCCCAGCCGGGTGAGCATCTCCAGTGCCCGGTCGGCATGGGTGGCGGCAACCACGAGGCAGAAACCCGTCCCCATGTTGTAGACGCAGAACATCTCCTCGTCGCTGACCCCGCCGATCTGTTGCAAGAGGCGGAAGATCGGCTGGGGTTCAGGGAGCCATTCCAAGACATAGCCCACCTGGGCCTGCACCCGGGCCAGGTTCAGAAAGCCGTCACTCGTGATGTGGGCCAGGGCCTTCACGTCCAGGCCCGCACGCAGCAGGTCGAGCACCTCGCGAACGTAGATTCGCGTCGGCTCCAGTAGCTCCTCACCGATGCTCCGGCCGAGTTCAGCGACATACCGATCCGGCGAGTATTTCGCCTTCTTAAAGAACACCTCCCGCGCCAGCGTCAGGCCGTTGCTGTGGACCCCGCTGCTCCGCAGACCGATGACGACGTCTCCCGGCTGAATCGCCTGTCCCACGAGGATGCGATCCATGGGGACGAGGCCGACGCAGGCGCCGGCCAGATCGAAGCCCCGCCCCTCCCGGCTCCCCGTGATCAGCTCGCGGACCTGGGCGATCTCACCGCCCGGGATGGAGATGTTGGCCTGTCGGGCACCCTCGTGAAGGCCCTTCCCGATCTGTTCGAGCAGGTCGGGGTCGGCCTCCTGGACGGCGATGTAATCGAGCATGCACAGGGGTTCGGCACCCACGCACAGCACGTCGTTGACGTTCATGGCGACGCAGTCGATGCCGATGGTATCGTACTTGTCCAGCATCTGCGCGACGAGCAGCTTGGTGCCGACGCCGTCGGTGGACAGGGCCAGGCCGAGACCGTTGCCGAGGTCGAGCACGCTGGCGAAGTAACCGAAACCCAGGGCCGATCGGTGGGCGCCGAACGCCAGGGTCTTCCCCACCCACTTGAGCAGTCCGGCCAGAGCCGCCTCCTCTTTCACCGTGTTGACGCCCGCCCCCGCGTAGCTCGCCTCAGTCATCGTCCGACCGCTCCTTTCCGACCGCGACCGCAACAGCTCGGCGATTTTCAAATTTCAAACTGACGACGGACAACCGGTCGGGTCGAAACCTGACGAGCAATGCCCGGTTGTCGGTTGTCCGTTTTCCATCGGTCCTGTCAAGCCCTCCAACTATTTCACCTGCGATCCGGGCGCCGCCGGCTTCTCGGGGGTCACGAGGATGATGCGGCCGCCGGGTTCATTCACCGCCAAGAGCATCCCCCGCGACTCCACGCCCATGAGCTTGGTGGGCTTGAGGTTGGCGACGACCACGATCTGCTTGCCGACTAGGTCGGCTGGCGGGTAGTCGAGGAGGATGCCGGCGACGACGGTCCGCTCCTCCGACCCGGTGGCCACCTTCAGCTCCACCAGCTTCTTCGACCCGCGGACCGCCCGGGCTTCCAGGATCTCGGCCACGCGGAGGTCCAGCCGCCGGAACTCCTCGATGGTGATCTCCCCCGCGGCATCGCGGCCGGCCGGTCCCGTCGGCGCGGTTTCTTCCAGCGAGAACTCCACTCGCGGAAAGAGCGGTTCGCCCCGCCGCATGGGTCGCGGGGCTCCCGCCCCCCAGCGTCCGACCTCGGCCAGGCGCGCGTCGGCCAACGGCCCGGCCATCCCGAGCTGCCCCCACATCTTCTCCGCCGTGGCAGGCAGGAACGGGAAGAGGAGCAGGCCGGTCAGGCGCAAGGCTTCGCAGACGTGCCCGAGGACGCGTTGCAGGGCGTCCCGATCCCGCTTCGCCAGTTCCCACGGCTTCTGGTCATCGAGATACTTGTTGCATGCGTTCAGGAGATCCCAGATCGCCTCCAGGGCGCGGTGGAAGGCGAAGACCGCCATGGCCTCCGCCACCTTCCCTCCCAGGGCCTGCGCGACCTGAACCAGCGTCCGGTCCCCGGGCGTCACGGGATCGCCCGCGGCCGGGATGCGACCGTCGCAGTAGCGCCCCACCATGGTGAGCGTTCGCTGGAGCAAGTTCCCCAGGTCGTTGGCCAGGTCGGCGTTCAACCGATTGACCAGCCCCACCTCGCTGAAGTTGGCATCCAGGCCGAAGACCATCTCGCGCAGGAGGAAGTAGCGCAGGGCCTCCAGGCCGTACTTCTCTGCCAGGTCCAGCGGCGAGAGGGTTCGGCCCCGGCTCTTGGACATCTTGCCCTCGTCCACCAGCCAGTAGCCGTGGACGTTCAGGTGCTGGTACGTGGGAATGCCGGCCGCGCGCAGCATGGTGGGCCAGTAGACGCCGTGGGGCTTCAGGATGTCCTTGCCGATCAGGTGCTGGGCCACCGGCCAGAAGGTCCGGAACAGCTCCCCCTCGGGATAGTCCAGGGCGCTCACGTAGTTGATCAGCGCGTCGAACCAGACATAGGTGACGTACCGGTCGTCGAAGGGCAGCGGGATGCCCCAGATGAGGCGGGCGCGCGGCCGGGAGATGCACAGGTCCTCCAGGGGCTCGCGCAGGAACCCCAGGACTTCGTTCCGGTACCGCTCCGGGCGGATGAAATCGGGGTGCTCCTGCAGGTGGCGGATCAGCCAGTCCTGGTACCTGCTCATCCGGAAGAAATAGTTCTCCTCCTTGACGTACTGCAGCGGCGTCTGGTGGTCCGGGCACTTGCCATCCACGATTTCTTTCTCGGTGTAAAAGCGCTCGCAGCCGACGCAGTAGTGCCCCCCATACTCGCCGAAGTAGATGTCGCCAGCGGCGTAGATCCGCTGCAGGATGGCCGAGACGACGCGCTGGTGCCGCGCCTCGGTGGTGCGAATGAACTGATCGAAGGTGAGACCCATGCGCTGCCAGGTCTCCCGGAAGGCGGCGCTGATCCGGTCGGCGTAGGCCTGGGGAGTCTCGCCGGCCCGCGCGGCGGCCTGGGCGATCTTGTCGCCGTGCTCGTCGGTTCCGGTGAGGAAGTAGACGCGGCCGCCCGCCAGGCGATGGTAGCGCGCCACCGTGTCCGCCACGATGGTGGTGTAGGCGTGGCCCGAGTGGGGCGGGGCATTCACGTAGTAGATGGGCGTGGTGATATAGAACGGGTCAGCCGACATGATGGTGTGGCTCCAGGAACAAGGTCGGGGCCCCGCTTGGTCTTGGTTCTCCGTCACCTTGGTCAGAGGGGCCGCCCGGGTCTCGGCTTCTTGGTGCCTTGGCGGTATTCAGTCCTCCAGGGCGGCGACATCCGCGGAGACGTCATCCGCCTCCTGTGGCGCCTCCTGCGACGGCTCCTGTGCCTCCGCCCCCGGCTCGGCTGGCCCTCCGGCTGCGGCGTCGGGGCCGGTTGGCTCCGTGCCGCCCGGCGCGACGGGCGCCGTCTGGCCCCCCCGCTGGCGTCGCGCGGGCGGGCTAGGCCGGGGGAGGATCGTGATCTCGGAGGGACCGAGGGTGACCTGCCCGCCGGTCTCGAGGCCGATCAGGAGGGTCTGCTTCAGGATGTTCTGCGTCCGGACCAGGCCCGGGCCCTGGCACGTGGCCACCATGCAGCCGACCTTGGGCAGGGTGCGCTTCAGCTCCGCGTAGAGCGGGTGCTCGAAGGCCAGGCAACACTTGAGCCGCCCGCACATCCCGGACAGCTTACCGGGATTCAGGGCCAGGTTCTGGTCCTTGGCCATCCGGATGCTCACCGGGGCGAAGATCTGGAGGAAGGCGCGACAGCAGAGGGAGCGACCGCATGGCCCCGCGCTGCCGAGAACCCTGGCCTCGTCCCGCACGCCAATCTGCCGCAGCTCGACCCGTGTCCGCAGGTGCTGGGTGAGATCCTTCACCAGCTCGCGGAAGTCCACCCGACCGTCGGCGATGAAGTAGAACATGGCCTTGCTGCTATCCAGGCCGATCCGCACCTCGGTCAGCTTCATGGGCAGGCCACGCGCCTGGATGCACTCCCGGCAAAAGGCGCGCACCTCCCGCTCGCGCTGGGCCAATGCGGCCCGGCGCGAGAGATCGGTGGGCGTGGCCTTCCGCAGGACCCGGCGGACGGGGGCCTTCGGCTCCTCCGGCGGGAGCTCCTCCAGGATGCTCCCCACGCGGCCCATGCCCACGCCCCACTCGGTCTCCACGACGACGACGTCGCCGGCGCGGAGGGCGTAGGCGGGCGCCGGAGAGTACTGGTGCCGGGCCGGCCCTGCGAATTCAACGCGCACCACGGGAGGCATGGCCGCCCTCCTGTCCTTCCTCCACGGCCCGGCGCATCCTGAGGAGCATGCGCTCGGCGGTGAATCGCGGGTTGGCGTTCCTCACCAGCGCCCGCTGCGCCTCCGCCTGCGCCTCGTACGCCCCGAGGATCGCCCCCATCGAGTATCCGGCCGCCAGGCGCGCCACGTCCGCCCGGCGATCGGCGTGGACGAGCGACGCCGTTGCGCCGCCGAGTCTCGCTACAGCGAGATCGCGACTGAAGCTTGCCAGGACCTCCAGCGCCGCCTCAAGCCTCGCCCGGTCTGGCGCCAGCTCCTCGGCGCGCTCCAGGACGGAGGCCAGGGAGCCCAGGGCGCCCCACACCTCCCGGACGATCCGATCGCGGTGCTGACGCGCCTCCTCCACATCCAAGGCCAGGGCGCGTTCGGCGCTGCCGCCCGCCAGCGCCGCGGCCGCGGCCGCCTCTTCGGGCGTCCGGCCGCGGCGCATCAGGATGTCGCGGAGCGGCCCCTGGCTCAGGGGATCGAACCGCACCGCCTGACAGCGGGACAGGATCGTCGGCAGCAGGGCGCTGGGCGCCGCCGTCACCAGGATGAAGAGCGACGCCCCGACCGGCTCCTCCAGGGTCTTCAGGATGGCGTTCGCGGCCGGCTCCTGCATCAGCTCGGCCGGGTCGAGGATGAAGACCTTGGTCCTCCCCTCGTAGGCACGGAGCGCCGCCCGCGCCGCCACCTCCCGGACTTGGTCGATGGTGATGACCGTCTTGCCCGCAGGTCCCACCTGGGTCACGTCGGGATGCAGGCCGCCCGCGATCTTCCGGCAGGCGGCGCAGGTCCCGCAGGCGTCCGCAGCCACGCTGCCAGACGCCGGGGCAGGACCCGCGAGGCAGTTCACGGCCTGGGCCAGGGCCAGGGCCGTGGCGCGCTTGCCTACGCCCGGCGGCCCGAAGAAGCAGTACGCTTGGGGCAGCCGCCCGTCGCGCCAGGCCAGGCGCAGCCGTGACACGGCCCGGTCCTGGCCGAGGATGTCGGCGAATGGCATCGGCTCACCTTTGGGCCGGGCTGGGGGGGCCCGCCGGGCGCGGGGAGGATCGCAGCAACTCGTCCACGCGCGGGCGAATGCGCCCTGCGATCTCCGCCATCCCGAGCGAGGCGTCCAGGACGATCACCCGCTCGGGCTCGGCGGCCGCCATGGCCCGGTACCCGGAGCGGACCCGCTGGTGAAAGGCCAGCACCTCTTCCTCGATCCGGTCCTGTGGTTCCTGGCGCCCCGCCACGCGCTGGGTCGCCCGCAGGAGGCCCGCCGCCGGATCCAGATCCAGGAGGAACGTCAGGTCCGGGCGCAGGCCATCCGTCGCCAGGGCGTTGAGCCGCGCGATGAGCTCGAGGTCCAGCCCGCGTCCGTAGCCCTGGTATGCCACCGTCGAATCCGTGAAGCGATCGCACAGGACGATTCGACTCGCGGCCAGCGCCGGGCGGATGACCTCGTCCACCAGTTGGGCTCGGCTCGCCTCGTACAGCAAGAGCTCTGTGGCGGGAGCCATCCGGGTGTTCTCGCGATCCAGAAGCAGCGCGCGGATCTGCTTCCCGATGGGAGTCCCGCCGGGATCCCGGGTCTCGACGGCGTCCCGGCCCGTCGATCGCAGGTGGGTCAGGAGGGCCTTGAGTTGGGTGGTCTTTCCGGATCCCTCGCCACCCTCGAAAGTGATGAAAAGGCCCGGCATGGCCTGCCTCAATGCAAAACCGACAACTGACAACGGACGACCGGGCAATTGTCAGTTCTCGGTTGTGCGTTTTACATTCTAATGTCCGCCGCCCGCCGTCTGCGGCGCCTTCCGGCGGTCCGAGATCTGCTTGGCCGCGCGCGCGACCGCCCCAGGAATGTTCCGGTTCTTGGCCAGGTCGTCCAGCTCCCGGTCCGAGAGCTGCTGGATGCCCAGGCCCAACGAGATACCCACGGGCGTCCGCGGATTGTTCAGCAGCGCCAGCACGATCTGTTTGTTCTGGCGGTACTTGCGGTTGTTGGCGATGTAGCGCAGGACCTTGTCGGAGACATCCCGCATCATGGCGATGGCCAGGACCTCGCCGTCGCTGATGCGCGGGGAGCCCGCCACCTCCAAGGCCACCATCTCGTTGCTGTCCTTGATCAGGATCATCCGGACGTCCTTGTTCCCCTTCTTGGCCAGGGCCAGCTTCTGGCCCACCGGGAGATCCTTGACGCGGAGGAGCAGGCTCTTCTTGGGCCCGTCGGTGTCCCGCTTCTTGGCGGTTTCGATGTGTCCCTTGATGGTCGGATGCTTGACCGGCGGGACGGCCGGATTGCGAAGCAACGCCTCCAGTGCCTCCACCCAGCGCCCGAGCCGGTCCAGGGAGCTCAGCAAGACCTCCAGGAGCGCGTCTGTGGCGCGCTCGGCCAGGCGCGCTATGCTGTCGCCCGGCGTCGCCGGGTGGCGGAGCAGGGCCACCAGCACCTCGGGCGAGAGGGCGGGCTGCTCCAGGATCTTCTCCAGCACCTCAGGGGGGGTCTTGGGGTTCTGGGCCACGTGGAGCAGATCGATGGGCGGGACGCCCATCGATTCCGTGCGAGTGCCCGCCTCGGGGGTCATGCGATTCCTCCCGACCGCCCGCACAGGGCCTCGCGGAGGGCCTGGAGCAGGGCGGCCTCGTCACCGGTCTCCACCGTGCGCAGATCCAGGAGGACCCGATCCCCCTTGATCCGAACCAGCACGGGGGGACGTCCACGCCGGAGGCGCGCTTCTACCTCGGCGGCGCTTCTGTGCGCCGGGCGGAGCGCCAGGACGCGCGTCGGGATCGCCTGGAGCGGCAGAGCGCCGCCCCCCACCTCGGAGGTCTCGTCCTCGATGGTGATGGTCGTGCCCGGGGCCGCCGGCCGGAGTTCCTGCGCCAGCATTTCGGCGCGCTCTCCGATGGCCGCCGCCGCGAGGCCCAACATGCGAAGGATCGGGATCTCCCGGAGCGCGCGCTCGGGCTCGCGGTACAGGCGCAGCGTGGCCTCCAGGGCGGCCAGGCTGAGCTTGTCGATCCGGACCGTGCGCGCCAGAGGATTCGTCCGGGCGCGCACCAAGAGGTCGCGGCGGCCCACCAGGATCCCGGCCTGGGGTCCGCCCAACAGCTTGTCCCCGCTGAAGGTCACCAGGTCCGCCCCGGCGCGGATGGCGTCCGCCGCCAGCGGCTCTTTCCGGAGGCCCAAGAGCGATAGGTCCAGCAGGGCGCCGCTCCCCAGATCGTCCATCAGCAGGAGGTTGCGGCGCCCGCCCAGGGCGACGAGCTCCGATAGCTCGACGTCGGCGGTGAAGCCCAGGATCTGGAAGTTGCTCCGATGCACCCGGAGGATCATCGCGGCCTCCGGGCCGATGGCCTCCTCGTAGTCGCGCAGGTGGGTGCGGTTCGTCGTCCCCACCTCCCGCAGGCGCCCGCCTGCCCGGACCATCACGTCGGGGATGCGAAAGGAGTCGCCGATCTCCACCAGCTGGCCGCGAGAGACCACGATCTCCTTCCCGTTGGCGAACGTGTTGATGGCCAGGAGGACGGCCGCGGCATTGTTATTGACCACCAGGGCCGCCTCCGCGCCGGTCAGGGCGGTGAGGAGCGATTCCACGTGGGCCTGGCGGGAGCCGCGGTCGCCCGTCGCCAAGTCCAACTCCAGGTTGCCATAGCCGGCCGCGGTCGCCTGGATGGCCTGGAGCGCCGCAGGGGCCAGCGGGGCCCGACCGAGGTTGGTGTGCAGGACCACCCCGGTGGCGTTGATGACGGGGAGGAAGGACGGCCCGGCCTTCTCCGCCGTCCTATGGGCGACAGCTTCCGCGATGGCGTCCGGGGCGAGCATCGCCTCCCCCGCCTCCCGCGTCATCCCTCCGCGGAGGACACGCTGGCGGCGCTCCGCCACCACCTGGCGCACGGCCTCCAGGACGGCCCAGCGGGGGTGAGCCATCAAAAGACCCTGGATGCGGGGAGCGGCGAGAAGCTCGTCCACCGCCGGGATCTTTCGCAGGAGACTGCCCACGTCTGACTGTGTTGCTTCGCCCATGGTCGGCTGCATTTGTAGCACACGTGCCACCGGGGCTTCAATGCCTTTCGCCCTGCGGGGGGATTCGGGTCCTGGACCGCAAACAAACCGGGCCAGGCCCCCGCCGAAGCGAGCGGGGGGAGCCTGGCCCGACGGGCAGGCGTATCGAGTCCCGCCTAGGCGGGGCGCATCCCCGCCCCCCGACGCGCCTGGAAACACGTGCGGCAGTAGACGGGGCGGTCCAGCGTCGGCTTGAACGGGACGGTGGTCTTCTGGCCGCAGGAACTGCAGGTCACCTCGTGCAGCTCCCGGGGGCCGGCGGCCCCGGATCCGGCACCCAATCCGCCGCCACTGGACCGCTTGGCAGCCTTGCAGCTCTTGCAGCGCTTCGGCTCGTTCTGGAAGCCCTTCTGCGCGAAGAACTCCTGTTCCCCGGCGGTGAAGACGAAGGTCTGTCCACAGTCAATGCAGGTCAAGGTCTTGTCTTCGAACGGCATGGGAATTCCTCCATCGGCAGTCGATCCCTGAATGTACCCCCGATCCGCGCCCTGGTTTTTGGCTAGCCACTCTCCTGTCAATAGGAATCCGTGAATTCGTCAGAGCCCGTGATGCGGAAACACCAGCTTCTGCAGCCGGTACACCTGCTCGCGGACGAAGCGCCAGGCCTGCTCCCGGGAGGGGACGTCTGCAACGTAGGGATCGTCCCGGAGTCGCGACGGGGTGAATCCCAGCCGGCGGAAGGCCGACCGGAAGGACTCCGGCATGTCGTCCGGGATCTCGCGCCGATTCATGATCGCCCAGGCCAGCGTCCAACTGCGAGGGACGTTCTCCAGGTTGTAGCCCCCACCCCCCAGGGCAATCCATTTCCGGCAGAACGGCTGCAGGCGCCGCACCGCCTCGGCGAAGCCGGCCGTGGTCAAGGCCAGGTTGGTCAGCGGATCGGTCCGGTGGGTGTCCGCTCCGAGTTGGGTCACCACCACGTCCGCGTTGAAGGCGGCCAGCAGGGGCGGCACCACCTGATCGAGGGCCCACAGGAAGATCTCGTCGTCGCTTCCGGCCAGGAGGGGCACGTTCACCGCGTGCCCGATCCCCCGCCCCCGGCCGATCTCCTCGACAAAACCGGTGCCGGGGAACAGGCTCTCGCCGCTCTCGTGGATCGACACGGTGAGCACCTGGTCCGTGTCGTAGAACCCGAACTGCACGCCGTCCCCGTGATGCGCATCGATGTCCACGTAGGCGACGCGTCGCCCCCGGCGGAGCAGGTGCTTGATGATGACGGCGGCGTCATTGAAGTAGCAGAACCCGGCCGCGCGGGCCGCCGCCGCATGGTGCAGCCCGCCGGCGATGTTGAAGGCGCATTCCACTTGGCCCGAGTCCACCAACTCCATGGCCTGGAGCGAGGCGCCGGTCGACAGGAGCGACCAGGCGTACACGCCCGGGAAGATCGGATTGTCGCTGGTCCCTAGGCCGTAGTCCCAGAGATTTGGCGGAGCCTGGCCCCGGTCCGCGGCGCGGAAGACGTCCACGTAGTCCGCCCGGTGGAACGCGGCCACTTCCTCTTCTGTGGCGTCCCGCGCCTGGATGAGGCGCGTGCTGGGAAGGGTAAGGAGGCCACAGGCATGGCACAGTTCGTGGGTAAGGGCAAGACGCGCATTGCGGAGCGGGTGGCCCGGCCCGTAATCGAACCCCTGGTACCGCTCGGAATAGATGAACGCCGTTGAGGGGGCTGTCGTCATCGCGCGTCAGCCCTGAGCCGGCAGATAAGTCAACTTTAAGCACGCCAGGATACGGTTGCAGGGCCGCTTCCCAAGAGGCTGCATGGGTCCGGCCCGGCCGGGCCCGCAGGTCGCGGAGCCTTCACGCCCTGACAGTCGGCGGCGCCTCGCGCGGCCGCCGGTAGGTCCCGCTCCGACCGCCGGCCTTGAAGACTAGGCGGACATCGCCGATGACCATGCCTTTGTCCACTGCTTTGCACATATCGTAAATCGTGAGGGCGGCCACCGACACGGCCGCCAGGGCCTCCATCTCGGCCCCGGTCCGTCCGGTGATCTTCACCCGCGATTCGATCTCGATGCCTGGAGGACGGCGGGTCGGCCGGAAACCGACCTCGGCCGCCGTGATTAGGAGGGGATGGCACAGGGGAACCAGCTCGTGGACTCGCTTGGCGGCCAGGATCCCGGCCAGACGGGCCGCCGCATACACATCGCCCTTGGGAATGGCTTGATCCCGGATCAGGCGCAACGTCTCGGGCCGCAGCGTCACGAACCCTCGCGCGACGGCCTCGCGGGCCGTCTGGCCCTTGGCCCCGATATCCACCATGTGGGCTTGGCCGCGAGCGTCAAGATGAGACAACCTGATGCTGCTCATTCCGGTACTGCCGCATGATGGCGTACATCTCGTCTTTGAGCTTCAACTTCAGCTTCTGCAGTTCCTTGCGCTTTCGTTCCTGCTCGCTGGTCAGGTAGTAGATGCGGTCGTACTCGCTGATCTTGATGTCGAACTCCCGGTGTTTCTCGGCCAAACGGCGGAACTCGGGGTTCTCCTCTTTCAGCCGAGCGAACAGCTGCGCTTCCGTATCGCTCATCTTTGACCTCCTCGCGGGGAGATTGGTCCGCTCCGCGCCCTCGGGACGCAAGGCAGGGCCTGGACCGATCTGGATAGGCTAGGGGAATCGCGATGAATTGAGGTGAAGGCAGGGCCTGACCGGCCCCCGATGTAAGGGCAGGCGATTGGCATATCCTTTGGACCGAGATTAGCGCTAAAGGTTACTCCATCACCGGCCGCCCGTCAAGGGCAAAATCGGTCCGCTTCCACCCGGGGGGACACATCGAATCCCGCCGCCCCCATGCGCGCCATCCGTGGCGAGGGATCGGGAGTTTCCGCCACCGCTTGACAAGTCCGGAGGCTCGCGGGTACTGTTCCGGCACCCGACCATGCGGATCTGGGATTTCGGATCGCGGAATGAAATGACATCACGCGGAATCCGGGAAGATCCGGGAGCGAACTGATGCGGGAAGCGGTCGGCGACATCCTTTTCTGGCTCAAGACCAGCGGCCTGCGGATCGGGGTGATCGCGGCGGGGAGCATCCTGCTGATCCGCTTCCTACGCGCGGTGGCGGACCGAATCCCCCGCCTGATGCCCGCCGGCCAGGAGCTCGTCGTCACGGAGGGGGAGAAGCGCGCCCACACGGTGGCCAGCCTCCTCCGAACCGTGGGGACGACCCTGGTCGTGATCGTCGCCGTGATGATGGTCCTCCGGGAGATCGGGCTGGACATCACGCCCCTCATCGCCGGGGCGGGCGTGGCCGGCCTGGCCATCGGCTTCGGCGCCCAGAGCCTGATCAAGGATGTCATCGCCGGATTCTTCATCCTGCTGGAGGACCAGTTCCACGTGGGGGACGTCATCCAGGCGGCCGGCGTGAGCGGCCAGGTGGAGCAGATGACGCTCCGGATGACCATCGTCCGGGATCTCCAGGGCACGGTGCACTTCATCCCCAACGGGGAGATCAAGGTGGCGAGCAACCTCACCAAGGAGTGGTCCCGGGTGGTCCTGGAGATCGGCGTGCGCTACGAAGAGGATGTGGACCGCGTCATCGCGGTACTGACCGAGGTCGGACGCTCCCTGGCCGAGGATGAGGGCTTCGGCAAGATGGTGCTGGAGCCGCCCCAGGTGCTGGGGGTCGAGGCCCTGACCGACTCCCAGGTCACCATCCGGATCCTGGTCAAGACGCTGCCGCTGAGGCAGTGGGAGGTGGCCCGGGAGTTCCGCCGGCGGATCAAGGCCCGGTTCGACCGCGAGGGCATTCGAACCCCCTACCCGCATCGGGTGGTTATCACTCGCCCTGCCGCCACCGGCGGCAATTGACAATTTCAAACGGACAACGGACAACCGGCCGAGATCGGTTTTGAAGTGTCAGTTGTCAGCTTTTCAGTTTTGCATTGGCGGTGCCGGCTGTGCTAGAGTCGCGCCCTGGCGAAGGGCTGCGCGCTGGCTGGACGCGTGGATGCGAAGGCTCGCAGTGGCCGCGATCTGCTTGGGGGCGCTGGCGGCCTGCGGGGGCGTCGAAACCCCCAGGCACATCCCTCAGGACTTCAAGCGCCTGGAGGTGGATTTCGCTTTGGCGTGGGGGGTGGCGGTCCGGACCCTGATCGAGCGGGGGTTTGACATCCGGACGATGGATCGCGAGGCTGGGATTATCGAGACCGGATGGCTGAGCATCAACCCCGAGTACGCCGCGACGATCTTTGTGACTGAACGAGAGGACCGGTACTCCACGTGCGGCAAACCCGGGCTGTTCCGGGCCTTTCGCGGCAAGGAGGCGCGGCTCACCTTGACCCTCCGCGCGATGCCCCGGGCCGAGGCCGGCTTGCGAGCCGAAGCGTCCTTCCGCACCCAGTGGTATTCCCATGTGTTCCTGTGGTCCGATCGGCTGCTGGGGGATGTCGAGTGCAGCTCCCGGGGCCGCCTGGAGGAGGAGATGAAACTCCAGATCCAGCTTCGGGCGATCTCGGAGCAACTCCAGCGGCTGCGGCGCGGAGCGCCCTGATGCCTGGAGAGAGAGCCGAGAGCCGAGAGCCACGGGGCGTCGATTGGTCCATCGGTCGATTTGTCGATTGGCGAAGACCAATTGACCTCTTGACCAGTCGACGAATCGACAGGCGCAGGGCCGTAAGCCATGAGCCACGACGGGGGCGGTCTGATGCCTGACAGGTACGAGCCGTTGGACCCTCGAGGGGTCAGGACATATCCCCTGTCTGCGCGACCGAGCAAGGTGTCGGTGGCGGACGCGGCGCGGGCCTGGCGGGCGGGCGGGTCATTCCGGGAGTACCTCGATGCGCTGCCGAACCAGTTGGCGGTGCAGAGCCTGCGGCGGGTCGTGTCGGCCGTCCTCCAGGCGCGCCGCCGCGGGAAGCCCGTGATCCTGGGGATGGGGGCCCACGTCATCAAGGTGGGGCTTTCGCCCATCCTGGTGGATCTCTTGGAGCGGCGGCTTGTGACGGCCCTGGCCATGAACGGGGCCTGCGCCGTGCACGACTTCGAACTGGCCTACGCCGGCTTCACCTCGGAAGAGGTGGAGACTCAGATGGCGGGCGGCGACTTCGGGATGGCCGAGGAGACCGGGCGGATCATCAACGAGGCGGTGGCGGATGGGGTGCGGCGCGGGTTGGGCTTCGGCCGGGCCCTGGGCGAGCGGCTGATCGCGGCCAGGCCGCCCCATCTCGGTCAGAGCCTCTTCGCGGCCTGCGCGCGGCTGGACCTTCCCTGCACGGTCCACGTGGCCCTGGGCACCGACATCGTTCACATGCACCCGAGCTGTGACGGCGCGGCGGTGGGCGAGGCGACGCAGCGGGACTTCCGCCTCCTGGCGGCCGTGGTCGCGGACCTGGATGGAGGCGGCGTCTATCTCAACGTCGGCTCGGCGGTGCTCATGCCCGAGGTGTTCCTGAAGGCGCTGACGCTGGCACGGAACCTCGGCCACCGGGTGCGGGACTTCGTCACGGCGAACCTGGACTTCATCCAGCACTACCGGCCCACAGAGAACGTGGTCCGCCGTCCCGTAGCGCAGGGGGGGGAGGGGTACGCCCTGACGGGCCACCACGAACTTCTGGTGCCGCTCTTGGCGGCGGCGCTGATTGAGGGGCTGGAAACCGATGCGCAGTAGGCAGCGGGCAGAAGGCAGCAGCGGACTCATAGCAATTGCCTAATGCCCCAGACCCGTGTTCGCTGCTGACTGCTGTCTGCCTAGTGCCTACTTGCTCTTTGGAAGGGCGGGGTTGACACCTGATGGCTGCAATCACTCGCGCCAGGCAAAAAGTGCGGTCGCTGGCGGCGGCGGCGCGCGCCGTGCGAAGGGCGCAGGGGGCGGGCCGGCGGGCGGTCTTCACCAATGGCTGCTTCGACCTGCTCCATCGGGGGCACACGCGCTACCTGGAGCAAGCGCGCGCCCTGGGCGACCTCTTGATCGTGGCGGTGAACAGCGATGCGTCCGTCCGGCGGCTCAAAGGGGCCGGTCGCCCCCTGGTGCCCGCGGCGGAGCGGGCGGAGGTGCTGGCGGCCCTGGCATGCGTGGATCTGGTCCTCATCTTCGACGATCTCGACCCGGGCCGGGTGATCCGGGCGGTGCGACCGGATGTGCTGGTGAAGGGGGGCGACTGGCCCGTGGACCAGATCGTCGGGGCCGACTTCGTGCGAAGCACGGGCGGGAAGGTGCGGAGCCTCCCGTATGTGCAGGGGGCCTCGACGTCGGAACTGATCCGCCGGGTGACTTCTGTCGGAAGCCATCCGTCACAGAGGGAGCACCGCAAGTCCTCGCATCGCTGAACCACATCCAGCGTCATGCCCCTCCCGCGCCTGACCGCTGACGGCTGAGAAGCGGACCGCTTTCCTTCAGACCATGCTGCCGCAATTCCTCTGGCGCGAATCCGAACTGGCGGACCTCTTGGAGGATCTCGCCGCGCCCGGCGAGGCCCGCCTCCACGGCCTGCACGGCGCAGCGCGCGCCCTGGCCCTGGCGGCGTGCCATCTGGGGACCGGGCGGACGCTCCTAGTCCTCGCCCGGACCGACGAGGTGGCGGCGAGCCTGGCGGCCGACCTGGAATTCTTCCTGGGCGGCTGCGTGGCCCTCTTGCCGGAGCGCGAGGCCGACCTCGAGGCCCGGGCGGGGCGCGTCCAGGCGCTGCATCGGCTGGCGGCGGGGCAGGCCACCATCCTGGTGGCGTCGGTGGCTGCGGCCCTCCCCCGAACGATCGGGCCGGCGGCGCTGGCCGCCGCCACGCTCTCGCTCTACCCGCAGCGGGTCGTCCCCCGCGATGACCTGCTCCGCGCCCTCACGGCGGCGGGCTACCGGGGGGTCGGCCAGGTGACGGAGCCGGGCGAGTTCGCGGTCCGCGGCGGCATCCTGGATTGCTTTCCGCCGCAGGGTTCCCATCCGGTGCGGATCGAGTTCTTCGGGGACCAGGTCACCTCCCTCCGGCGGTTCGACCCCGAGACGCAGCGCTCCCTGGGGTCGGAATCGGGCGTGACGATCCTGCCGCTGGCCGAGGTCCCGATGACCGAGGCGGCGGTGGCCTCTGCGGAGCGGCGCCTCCGGGATGCGGCCCGACGGCAGGCCGTGTCCATCCCTCCGACCCTGCTGGAGGCCCTGGTGCAGCGCCGGCCGATTCCGGAGTGGGATGCCTTCCTGCCGTACTTCTTGCCCGACCTCGCCACGCTCCACGCCTATCTCCCCCCCGGGGCCTTGATCGTGTGGGACGAGCCGCCGGCCTTGGCGGAGCGCGCTGCGGCCGCCCTGGGGGAGGCGGCGGCGGAGGGAGGCCGCGAGCCGGACCTGGCCCCGTTGTTCCCGTCGGTGCCTGAGCGCTGGGCCTCCTGGGAGGAATTCCGCGAGCGGGCGCGGGCGCATCCGGCCATCGCCCTCTCGCCGTTCGCGCCGGGGCCGGAGGCGCAACCGGGCACGATCCCCGCCGGGAACATTCCGGCCACGAGCGTGGACAGGTACGAGGGACACATCAGCCGATTCTTGGAGGACCTCTCCGCGTGGCGCCGACGGGGCGAGCGGATCACGCTGGTGGCGCGGAGCGAGGCCCAGGCGAGGCGCGTGCAAGAGATCCTGCGGGATCATGACCTGGGCGCCCGCCTGGGTCGGGAGGTGCCCGACCCCGGTGGGATCACTCTCTGGACGGGGGGTCTTTCCGCCGGGTTTCGGATCGAGGCGCTCGGCCTCACGGTGGTCACGGAAACGGAGATCTTCGGCGCCAGGCTGCTCCCGCGGCGGCGGGCGCGCCCAAAGGAGGCGCTGCCCTTCACCTCCTTCGCGGACCTGAAGGAGGGGGACTACGTCGTCCACGTGGACCACGGCATCGCCCAGTACCTGGGGCTGCAGCAGCTTACCGTGGGCGGCCAGGAGGGGGACTTCCTTCACCTGAAATACGCCGGGAGCGACATGCTGTACATCCCCGTCTCCAAGCTGCACCTGGTGCAGCGGTATGTGGGGGGGGATTCCGGGGGGGGCGCGCCGGCGCTGGACCGCCTGGGCGGCACCTCGTGGGCGAAGGCCAAGGAGCGGGTGCGGGCCAGCGTCCGGGAGATGGCCGGCGAACTGCTCAAGCTGTACGCCGCGCGCCAGGTACTGCCCGGCCACGGCTTCGCCCCAGACAGCCCCTGGCAGAAGGAGTTCGAAGCGGCCTTCCCTTACGAGGAGACGCCCGACCAGCTCCAGGCCATCCAGGACGTCAAGCGGGACATGGAGGCGCCCCGGCCCATGGACCGGCTGGTGTGCGGGGATGTGGGGTACGGCAAGACCGAGGTCGCCCTGCGGGCGGCCTTCAAGGCCGTCATGGACGGCAAGCAGGTGGTGGTCCTCGTGCCCACCACGGTGCTGGCCCTGCAGCACTACCAGACCTTCAGCGCCCGCTTCGCCAATTTCCCCGTGCGCGTGGAGCTCTTGTCGCGCTTCCGGCCGGCGCCCGAGCAGCGGCAGGTGGTCCAGGGGCTTCACGACGGCAGCGCGGACATCGTGATCGGGACCCATCGGCTGCTCCAGAAGGACGTCCGGTTCCACGCCCTGGGCCTCTTGGTGGTGGACGAGGAGCAGCGCTTCGGCGTGGCCGCCAAGGAGGCGCTGAAACGGCTCAAGCGCGAGGTGGATGTCCTCACCCTCACCGCCACGCCCATTCCCCGGACGCTCCACATGGCGACGCTGGGGGTGCGGGACGTCAGCACCATCGAGACCCCGCCCGAGGAGCGCCTGGCCATCCGCACCTATGTGACGCCGCACGATGCCCAGGTCATCACCGAGGCGATCCAGCGCGAACTCGCGAGGAGCGGGCAGGTCTTCTTCGTGCACAACCGCGTGGAGAGCATCCACAGCGTGGCCCGGGAGCTGAAGCGCCTGGTGCCCGAGGCCCGGATCGCCGTGGCCCATGGGCAGCAGAAGGAGGC
>Ga0315268_10000864_pt1 | contig 35366 bp, 32 predicted proteins | sample C1_top_MG_FD_204535 | JGI IMG/M metagenome (GOLD analysis project Ga0315268, IMG submission 204535) | Sediment microbial communities from Yellowstone Lake, YNP, Wyoming, USA - C1_top | ecosystem: Environmental > Aquatic > Freshwater > Lake > Sediment | place: USA: Wyoming | collected 2017-08-01
GGCCACAGGCCGCCCTATAATCTGGAAGGTTCTTTTTAGTTCAACTGCATTTCCAGGGTTTGGGCCAGCTCCCGGGTCACCTGGTCGATGAGCTGCTGGTCCTCGCCTTCGGCCATGATGCGCAGCTTCGCTTCGGTGCCGGAGTAGCGCACCAAAAGTCTTCCTTTGGGGCCCAGGCGCTTTTCCGCCTCCTGGATGGCCCGGCGGGCCACCGGCAGACCCTTCAAATCCTTCTTCTCCTTGACCTTGATGTTGATCAGCACCTGGGGATACTCCTCCATAAAGTTTGCCAGCTCCGCCAGGGGCTTGTTTTCCCGGAGCATCACCGCCAGGAGTCTCAGGGCCGTGAGGATGCCGTCCCCCGTCGTAGTGTGGTCCAGGAAGACCAGGTGGCCGGACTGCTCGCCTCCCAGGTTGTAGCCCCCCCGTTGCATGGCCTCCAGGACGTAGCGGTCCCCCACCGGGGCCCGGAGCAGGCGGATGCCGTGTTCCTTCAAGGCCACTTCCAGCCCCAAGTTGGACATTACCGTGGCCACCACGGTCTTGCGGTGCAGGCGCTCCCGCCGCTGCATGTCCAGGGCGCAGATGCCCAGGATGTGGTCGCCGTCGATGATCCTGCCCGTGTGGTCCACCGCGATGAGCCGGTCGCCGTCGCCGTCAAAGGCGACCCCCAGGTCCGCCTTCTCCCGCTTTACCAGGGTGACCATGGCTTCGGGGTGGGTGGCGCCGCACTTGTGGTTGATGTTCTTGCCGTTGGGCCGCACCCCCAGGGGGATGATCTCGGCCCCCAGCTCGCTGAAGACTTCGGGGGCCACCCGATAGGTGGCCCCGTGGGCGCAGTCCACCACTATCTTGAGGCCGTCCAGTTCCAAGTCTTTGGGGAAGCTTTCTTTCAGAAAGGAGATATAGCGCCCCCGGGCGTCGTCGATGCGGAAGGCCTGGCCGATCTCCGTGGCGGTGGGCCGGGTTTCCTCCACCCCCGGATTGGTCATCAGGGCTTCGATGTGGGCCTCGATCTCATCGGGCAGCTTGAAGCCGTCGCCTTTGAAGATCTTGATGCCGTTGTCCTGGTAGGGATTGTGGGAAGCGGAGATCACCACTCCGGCGTCGGCCCGCATGGAGGAGGTGATGTAGGCGATTCCCGGGGTGGGCAGCGGCCCCAACAGGTACACATCCACCCCCATGGAGCAGATGCCCGCGGTGATGGCGTATTCCAAGAGGTAGCCGGACAGCCGCGTGTCTTTGCCCACCACAATGCGGTGGCGGCCCGGACCGTACTTGATGACGTAAGCCAGGGCCCGGCCCAGTTGCAGGGCCACTTCCGCGGTCATGGGATAGACGTTGGCCACCCCCCGGACCCCGTCGGTGCCGAAAAGTCTGCGTGTTTCCGCCATTTGCTGGTTAACTCCAAACCTGAGGCGATTTGTATTGTTATTTTTTACCACAAATGCGAGGAAATGACACCTTTGGAGGCGAGCGCCGGCCTCCTTGCCACTGCTGCCTGGCAAATAAGATGGCGGGCACGGCGGCCCGCCCTACCATTTATCAATCCTCTTCCTGCCAGTGGATGCACTGCACCGGGCACTCATCGATGGCCTGCTGAATCTTCTCTTCCGGCGCCCCGAAAGGGTCGATCACTTCGGAGTGTCCCAGCCCCTCATTCAGCCGGAAGACCTCGGGGCAGACCGCTTCGCAGTTGCCGCAGGCGATGCATTCTTCATAGACGATCACCGGAATTTTCTTCGCCATTTCATCCCCCAATCTTAATTTTCTGCCAGCTCATGGGCCAAGCGGTGGTACTTCTCGTCCACCCCTGGGCCGATTTCCCCGGCCTCATGTTGATCAAAGGCCGCCACCAGGGCCTGCTGATCCTCCGGGGTGAGAACCTTGTCGGCCATGGGAAACAGGACTTCGTCCTCCTTGGCGATATGGTCCCGCAGATGGTCTTCCAGGATTGCCAGGTTAGCCGCCAGCGCCCCCTGAGCGGCGGAGTCCCCCTGCTGCGCCCGGGACAGGGCCTCGGAGACGGCCTTCAATGTATTGCGGCCCCCCAGATGTTCATGCAACATGACGGGTATGGGCCCTTTATCCGCCGGCAGACCCCGTTCCTGCATTTTGGGAAAAAGATATTCTTCTTCCTTGCCATGGTGGCAGCGGTCCACGAAGACCCGGAAGAAGTCCAGGATTTTCTCCAGTTTGTCAAAATTCACCTTGCCGGTGTCGGCGATGATCCGGGCCTCACGCCGGACCGCCTCCAGAACCTTGAGCACGATCTTATGCTCGTGTTTCAAAACCTCAATGGCGTCCATGACGACCTCCTTGCAGCGGCTCCAGGCTCCGGTTTCCTCCTGGGGGGACCGCGGTGGCTCACATCTCATCAGCCCAATGAATACACTGCACCGGGCAGGCGTCGATGGCTTCCTGGATCTCCTCCTCCGGCGCTCCGGTGGGATTGATCACCTGGGCGAACCCCAGGCTTTCCTTCAAAATGAAAACCTCGGGGCAGATTTCCGCGCAGGTCCCGCAGGCGATGCATTCATCTTCCACGATGAAAGGCACATGTTCGGCCAAGATCATCTCCTCAAAAGTTCTCTTAAAAAATTGGTGCACGGACTTTTAGCCTATGCCGGCGGGGGCTAAGCCTGCGGCTGCCAAGAATGGCTTAAAGAATCCAGCCCGTCCTTACGGGTTCAGCTTCATCTCCGCCCGCACGGTCTGACCCTCCGCGTCTTTCTTGAGCGTGAAACCCAGGCGCCGCACCATCTCGATCATGGGCTGGTTTTGGGCCAGGACCTCGCCCCACAGGACCTTGACCCCCTGCTCCCGGGCGATGTCGATGACCCCCTCCACCAGCTTGGGCCCCAGACCCTTGCCCTGCCAGGGATCCGCCACAATCACCGCGAACTCGGCGCCGGAGCGGTCCGCGGCCATCACCAGGCGGCTCACCCCCAGCATCACTTCCGGCCCCGGCGGCTGGCTGATGGCCATGAGGCCGATCTCCCGGTCGTAGTCGTTCTGGGTGAAACGGATGAGCATCTCGTGGGTCCAGGTCTTGATGAGCCGGAAGTAGCGGAAGTAGATGGTCTCCTCCGAGCACTTGGCCAGAAAGTCGCTCACCAGGGGCTCGTCCTCGGGCTTCATGGGCCGGAGCAGCACCGGGGTGCCGTCCCGCATCATCCAGTGGCTTTCGTACTGGTTGGGATAGGGCGCGATGATGAGATGCCGGGGCGCCGGCACCGCGGCGGGTTCGATGATGAGCCGGGCGTCCACCCCCACAAAGGACCCCTTCCGCACGAACAGGGGGTTGATGTCCAGCTCCACGATCTCAGGGAAATCCGTGACCAACTGGGACACCCGCACCAGGATCTCCCCCAGTTCCTCCAGGTTCGCGGCCGGGATATTCCGGTATCCCTTAAGAACCTGGAAAACCTTGGTCTTTTCAATGAGCCTCTGGGCCAGCAACAGGTTCAGGGGCGGCAGGTCCACCGCGGTGTCCTGCAACACTTCAGTGAATACCCCCCCGGCCCCAAAGACGATGAGGGGCCCGAAGTCCGGGTCCCGCTTGCTGCCGATGAGGAGCTCACAATCGGGCTTGCCCTCCTGGGCCTGCACCGTCACCCCCAGGATCCGGGCCTCCGGCATATGGCCGCGCACGTCCTCGGCGATCTCGTGGAAGGCCTGGAGGACTTCGGCGTCGTTTTGCAGATTGAACCGCACCCCGCCCACGTCGGTCTTGTGGATGACGTCCGGCGAGTTGATCTTCAGGGCCACCGGGTAGCCCACCACCTGGGCGATCATCACCGCGTCCGGCGCCGAGGAGGCCGCCACCGTCCGGTTCACCGGGATGCCGTAGGCCGAGAGGATGGCCTTGGATTCCAGCTCCGTGAGGAACCTCCCCTGCCGGGCCAGGCACTGGTCCACGAAGGTCCGGGCCTGCCGGTAGTTGACCTGCAATTCATGGGGCAGCCGGGGCGGCGTTTCCTGTAGGATGGCCAGGTGCTTGGAGTAGGAATACATCTCCATGAAGGTGTCCACCGCCTCTTCCGGGGTCTCGAAGGTGGGGATGCCGGCGCCGTTGAGGATCTTTACCCCTTCGGCCACGTCCTCGCCCCCCATCCACACCGCGAACACCGGCAGGTACTGGCCCGAGACGATGGGGACCAGGGCCCGGGCCACCCCGGTGGGGTCCGTCATGGCCTGGGGGGAAAGGATGATCACCAGGCCGGAGAGTTCCTTGGCCGCCATGCAGACCTGCACCGCCTGGACGTAGCGCTCCACCGGCGCATCCCCCAGGATGTCCACCGGGTTGCCCCGGCTCCAGAACGGCGGCAGGAAGGCGTCCAACTTGGCCAGGGTCGTGGGGTTCAAGGCCGCGGGTTCAACGCTCCAGCGGGCCAGGGCGTCCACCGCCATGACCCCGGGGCCGCCGGCGTTGGTGATGATGCCCAGGTTGCTGCCCGTGGGCCGCTTCATTTTTTCCAGGGCCTCGGCGGAATCGAAAAGCTGCTTGACGGTGTCCACCCGGATGATGCCGGCCCGGCTGAACGCGGCATTGTAGGCGTCGTCGGCCCCGGCCAGGGCCCCGGTGTGGGAGGCCGCGGCCTTGGCCCCGGCCCGGCTCCGCCCCGCCTTGATGATGATGATGGGCTTGACCCGGGAAACGGACCGGGCCGCGCTCATGAATTTGCGGTGATGGGTCAGGCTCTCCATGTAAATGATGATGCTCCGGGCCTTCTCTTCGTCGCCCAGGTAATCGATGAGGTCGGCGAAATCCACGTCCGCCATGGAGCCCACGCTGATGAAGTGGCTGAAGCCGATATGCTTCAGGGTGGCCCACCCCAAAATCGAGCTGCACAGGGCGCCGCTCTGGGAGATGAAGGCCAGGCTGCCGGGCTGGGCCGTGTGGGGCGCGAAGCTGGCGTTGAGGCCGTGCGGCGGGGCCAGCACCCCCATGCAGTTGGGTCCCAGGTACCGGATGCCGGCCCGGGTGGCTTCCTCCTTGATGGCCGCTTCAATGGCCTCGCCGTCCTGGCCCACCTCCCGGCCCCCTGCCGAAATGATGATCGCCGCCCCCACCCCGGCGATGCCACATTCCTTCACGACTTCGGGCACGTTCTTGATGGGCACTGCGATGACCGCCAGGTCCATGGGGGCTTTGACCTCGGTGATGGCCGGGTAAGCCTTCAATCCCTGAATTTCCTTATAGTGGCGATTGATGGGATAGATCTTTCCCCCAAAACCGCCCTGTTTGAGGTTCCGCATCAGGGCCAGGCCGATGCTTTCTGCCTTCTCGCTGGCCCCCACCACCGCCACCGCTTTCGGCTTGAAAAAGGCATCCAGGGGGATTCGTTTCATGGTGTGGTCCTTTATCTTCTGTTAGGCGCGGCGCCGTGAAAAATTGTCACCCGGTGCTTCTCCGGCCCCGTGCGGCCCCGGCCAAAGCGGCTCAGGGCCGGGGAATCGCGGTGGGGAAGCCGCTGCCAGTCCCCGGGGTCCCCCGCGGCGCCGCCGCCCGCCTCGCCGATGCAGATAAGATAATGCAGAAACGGCGCTTGGCAAATCGGAGCCAAAGTTTGCCCCGGGGGCGGCCAGGAATAGAGCACAACTTGCGCCTGAAATTCATGCAGGGCGGCAGAGACCTCGCCCCGCTGCACCAAAGGGTGCACCGGCAGCCCGGAGACAAACTCTCCCTGGCCCAGGTCCACGGCCATAAAATCGATTCCGACGGCCCCACAGAGCGGCGCCAGGGCCGCAGTGAGGTAGCCCCGCCCGGCCCCGGCCTCCAGGAGCCGGGTCACCCGGAGCAGCCGCAGAAAGCGGACGAGGCGCGGCGGCCACTCCCGGGACGGGAAAAAATATACTCCGGTGGCCTGAGACAGGGCCATGAGCCAGGCTCCGGGGTCCGGGATCCCGCCCAGCAGCTCCTGCCAGCGGGCCTCGGGGAGCAGGTAACCCAGAGGCCCCTCGTCCGGCCCGGGCAGGCGCACCCGATGGCGGGCGAATTTCAGAAACTCCTGCTGCTGGCGGAAGTTGGGTGACGGCTGCACGGCTCAGTCCTGGAAAGTTAAAAGTTTAAGGTTAAAAGACCGGTTTGGCGCCGCCGGGGCGGCGGCGCTACAGTTTCTTTTTTTTTATTTTACCGCGATTCCAGGAGCCGTGCAGCCTTTGCCCGGGGATAACCTCCCGGTCAGGCTGCTCCAAGGAGCACCGGTCTCCGGCTATTTACGCTTGAAGTTTCCGGCAGTTTTGGAATAATAGTAACAATCTTCCCAGGATTTTCAAAATCCACCTCGATTTCGGGCCCATGTCGAATCCCGCCAAAAAATCAGCCGATGCCGACGCCTGCCTTGCCGGGGACGGCGCCAGCCCACCCGGACCCGCCCTGCCCACCTTTATCCGCCGGCTGTCGGCTTCCTGGGCGGTGGCTATAATCCTGGGCGTCATGCTGCTGCTCTCGGGGTGCGGCTCCGAGGTTTCCAGCCGCCCCCTGAGCATCGCGGGCTCCACCTCGGTGCAGCCCTTTGCTGAGAAGCTGGCGGAGATTTACATGCAGGAGCACCCCGGGGTGCGCGTCGACGTCCAGGGCGGCGGCTCCAGCGCCGGCATTTACGCCGCGGAGCACGGCGCCGCGGACGTGGGCGCTTCCTCCCGGGAGCTCTTGGGGGAAGAAAAAAAGCTCTGTGAAATCCCCATCGCCTACGACGGCATCGCGGTCATCGTCCACCCCTCCAACCCCTTGACCGGCATGACGGTGGAGGAGATCCGCCAGATCTTCGTGGGCGAGGTGACCGACTGGCGAGCGTTCGGCTTGCCGGCCCACCCCATCGACCTCATCACCCGGGAAGAAGGCTCCGGCACCCGGGAGGCCTTCGAGCACCTGGTCATGGCCAAGCGGGAGATCACTCCCCGGGCCCTGGTCCAGGACTCCAACGGCGCGGTGCGGGAAATCGTGGCCGGGGACCCATCCTCCATCGGCTTCATCTCCGCCGGCCTGGTGGATGAGCGGGTCAAGGCCCTGGCCATCAACGGGGTCCTGCCCTCCCCGGAGAACATCAAAACCCACGCCTATCAGCTGGTGCGCCGCTTTATCCTGGTCTGCCGCACCGCACCCGTCGGCCCCGTCAAGGACTTCATCGATTTCGTCCTGAGCCCTAAGGGCCAGAAAATCCTGGAAAAAGAGGGCCTGGTGGGAGTGAGCTGATGCAGCGGGAAAAATTCATCGAACGGGTCCTGCTGCTCCTGGCCCTGTCTTCCATCGCGTCGCTGGCCCTCATCACCGTCTTCATCTTCCTGGAGGGCTTCCCCCTCATCGTCCATACCGGGCTCACGAACTTCATCGCCTCGGCCCACTGGGCCCCCACCAAGGGCCATTTCGGCATCCTGGCCATGATCATCTCCTCCGTCCTGGTGACCCTGGGGGCCATGGTGCTGGGGGTGCCCCTGGGGCTGAGTTGCGCCATCGTCCTGGCGGAGTTCTCCCCCCAGCCCCTGAAGCTGGTGCTGAAACCCACCCTGGAGCTCCTGGCCGGCATCCCCTCGGTGGTTTACGGCTTCCTGGGGGTGGTCTGGCTGGTGCCCCTGATCCGCAACCACCTGGGGGGCCCCGGCCTGTCGCTCCTGGCCGCCGCGGTGATCCTGGGCATCATGATCCTGCCCACGATCATCAGCATCTCCATCGACGCCCTGAGCGCGGTGCCGGACATTTACCGGGAGGGCTCCATCGCCCTGGGGGCCACTCTGTGGCAGACGGTGCGCCGGGTGGTGCTGCCGGCGGCCTCCAGCGGCATCATCACCGCGGTCATTCTGGGCATGGGCCGGGCCATCGGCGAGACCATGGCGGTGATCATGGTGGCGGGCAACGCTTTGCAGATCCCCACCTCCATCCTGGACCCGGTGCGCACCCTGACCAGCAACATCGCCCTGGAACTGGGCTACGCCTCGGGCCGCCACCGGGAGGCCCTCTTCGCCACCGGCATCGTGCTCTTCATCATCATCATGGTTCTGAATCTGAGCGCCACCCTCATCACCCGGCGGAGGTAAGGAGCCCGTGCGTCTTTCTCCGCAACTGACCCAAACCCTGGTCAAAATCCTGCTCTGGGCTTTAACCGGCCTCACCCTGCTGATCCTGATCTTCATCATCGTGGACATCTCGGTGAAGGGCCTTCCCCAGGTGACTCCCGCCTTTCTCTTCTCCGAGCCCGTGGACATGGGCCGCCACGGGGGCATTTTTTCCACCATCGTGGCCACGGCCTACATCACCCTGCTGGCCATCCTGCTGGCCTCGCCCCTGGGGGTGGGCACCGCCATCTATCTCACCGAGTACACCCGGGAGGGCTGGGCCACGCGGCTCATCCGCTTCGGGGCCGAATGCCTGGCCGGAGTGCCCTCCATCATCCTGGGGCTGTTCGGGTTCGTGCTCTTCGTCCTGAAGCTGGGCTTCGGCTGGTCGGTGCTCTCCGGGGCCCTGACCCTGGCCATCATGGTGCTGCCCATCATCATCCGCACCTCGGAAGAGGCCATCAAGGCGGTGCCCCAGGAGTACCGCCAGGCCTGTTACTCCCTGGGGATGAGCCAATGGCAGATCGTCACCCGCATCGTGCTCCCCAGCGCCCTGCCGGGAATCACCACCGGCATCATGCTCAGCGTGGGCCGCTCCCTGGGGGAGACCGCGGTGCTGCTCTTCACCGCCGGGGCGGCGCTGCGCACCCCCATCTCGCTCTTCGACTCCGGCCGCACCATGGCGGTGCACTTTTACATCCTGGCCCGGGAGGGCCTCTCCATGCCCAACGCTTACGGCACCGCCGCAGTCCTGGTGATCTCCATCCTGCTCATCAATCTGGTGGCCTACACCCTGATGCAGCGGTTGATGAAGAGGTATACATGATAGGTTGAATAAAGTTAAAGAGATAAAATTTTAACAAAATAAGATTCTGGTGGGGCGGGCACGGAGGCCCGCCCCTACCGAAGAATAAGGCCATGAACCAGGAGCCCCCATACAAGCTCCGCCTGGAACACCTCTCCTTTTTCTACGGCGATTTCCAGGCCCTGGACGACGTCAACCTGGAGATCCGCCCCCGGCAGGTCTTCGGCCTCATGGGGCCGGCCAAAAGCGGCAAGTCCACCCTGCTCCGGGTCCTGAACCGCATGTCGGACCTGATCCCCGGGGCCCGGGTGGCAGGCCGGGTCTGGCTGGACCAGGACGACATCCTGGCCCCGGATTATGACGTGGTGGCCCTGCGCCGCCGGGTGGGGCTGGTCCTCAGCAAGCCCGTGCCCCTGCCCCGCTCCATCCGGGAAAACCTCATCATGGCCCCGCGCCTGGCAGGCAAGCGCGGCCGGGAGGAGCAGGAAGCGGTGGTGGAGCGCAGCCTCAAGGCGGCCCAGCTCTGGGACGAAGTCAAGGACCGTTTGTCCGACTCCGCCCTGAAACTCTCCGGCGGCCAGCAGCAGCGGCTCTGCCTGGCCCGGACCCTGGCCATGGAGCCCGAAGTCATCCTGCTGGATGAGCCCACCAGCGGCCTGGACCCCATTTCCACCGCCCGGATCGAAGAAACCTTGAACCAGTTGAAAAAGAGTTATACTATCATCCTGGTGAGCAACAACACCAAGCAGATCGCCCGGGCCACGGACCGGGTGGCCTATCTCCTGATGAGCCGCATCATCGAGGTGGGCGATACCCACCGGGTCTTCACCGTGCCCCAGGATAAGCGCACTGATGACTATATCTCCGGCCGCTTCGGATAACCGCCTCCAAGAACCCTCCCTGGAAATCGTCGTTATCCGGCGCCTCAACCTCTTCTACGGTGATTTTCACGCCCTCAAGGACGTCAACGCCGCCTTCAAGCGCCGCACCATCACCGCCCTCATCGGCCCCTCGGGCTGCGGCAAATCCACGTTGCTCCGCACCCTGAACCGCATGAACGACCTGATTCCCGGGGTGCGCATCGAAGGCGAGGTCATCATCGACGGCGAAGACATCTTCGCCCCCGGCGTCAACCTCACCCAGCTCCGGAAAAAAGTGGGCATGGTCTTCCAGCGGCCCAACCCCTTCCCCCTGTCCATTGCGGACAACGTTCTTTACGGCCCCCGGCTCCACGGCCGGCCCCCCCGGACCGAACAGGAGGAGATTCTCCGGCGCTCCCTGGAGGCGGTGGAGCTCTGGGAGGAAGTCAGGCACCGGCTCCGGGTCTCGGCCTTGACCCTCACCGAGGAGCAGCAGCAGCGGCTCTGCATCGCCCGGCTGCTGGCGGTGGAGCCGGAGATCCTGTTGATGGACGAGCCCTGCTCGGCCCTGGACCCATTGGCGACCCTCCGCATCGAGGAGCTGATGCAGGAGCTGAAAAAGAACTACACCATCATCATCGTCACCCACAACATGCAGCAGGCGGCCCGGGCTTCGGATGAGTCCGGCTTCATGCTCCTGGGGGAGCTCATCGAATTCGGCCCCACGGCCCAGATGTTCACCCGGCCCCGGGATATCCGGACGGAGGATTATATTACAGGGAAGTATGGGTAAGAGGAGTTTTTGGTTTTTGGTTTTTATACTCAGCGTCATTTACTGATGCGGACCGATAATGTTGCCTCTCTTGTCATTTTGAGCCGCCGGAGGCGGCGAAGCATCTAGACCATTCGCTTCGCTCAGGGTGACAAAATGGGCGGTAACAAGCAGGGAATATGCGCAATTACTTATGACGGGGGTTGGGGAGTTTTTCGTAAGAGCAGGGGCCATCGGCCCCTGGCCCCCTCCCCTAACCCTCATTTCACCCGGGACATCCTCACGGCTCCCGCGCCGTCGGTGCCCCAGCAACCGGCCGTCATCGTCCAGCACGAAGGTGAAGGTCCGGCCCTGGGGGTAGCTGAAGACCAGCACTTTTTTGTGGCCCAGGGCATCGGCCCGGACCCGGGAGAAGGGCTTCGGCAGCTTCCCCCAGTCGAGGCAGAGGTTGGCGACCTTCCCGGTGAACCGGCGCCAGCCGGCCTGGCTGCCGCATACCGGGCAGTCCCCCCAGGCAAAGACCACCTTGATCTCGTCTTTGGAGACCACCTCCTCCACTGCCAGGGTCTCCGGGATGCCGCTTTCCGGGTGGTCCGGGTCGATCCAGACGCCGGACCAGGAGCCGGCAAAGGCCCTGAGCTCCCCGGGCAAATCCGGAGCAGGCGCAATCAGCCGGATGCCTTCGGGGGGCAGCGGCGGCCCGGCGGACCCGGCGCCAGCCAGCCCGGCGGCTTGGCCGGAAGCCATCCCCGGCCCCATCAGGAACGCCAACGCCACTATCAGCGCTTTCATGAATCCCGTCCCCAGGGCTACTTGGTCCGGCTGCCCGCGGGAAGAGACCCGGGCCGGGAGGCCGGGCCGCTGCCGGGCGGGGTGTGAATTTCGATGTGTTTATTCTTATAAGGCTGGTAGTCTTCCGGTTGGCCGCCGGGTTTGGTAACCCGCTGGGCCGTTTTGTCCCGCAGGCTGTCCACCGAGTCCCGCACGGAGACCCTGGCCGGGACGTTGCTGGAGGGAGCCGGTTTGGTGAAGTCCACCAGTCTGCCGCCCTTGACCACGGCGGTGTGGGCGTCGCCCACGATGATGACGGTGCCGTCGGGAAGAGAGCTGAGCGGGGGGAGTTTTTCGGTGGGTAGCACTACCTGCGAATCGTATCCCCGGCCCTGCAGACCCCGCACCAGGTCTCCCTTGGTTCTGCCGTCCGGCCCCCCCGGCGACAGTCCCAGGACATTGGCGGGCAAATCCGCATCACTTTCCACTCAGATGCTCCAGCACCCGGGCGATGGCGCTGATGTCCTCGTCGCCCCAGCCCAGAGCCCAGCCTAAGCGGTAGAGATGCAGCAGAAGGTGTCCCGCGGGCACCGGCGCCCCCAACTCATAGGCCGTGTCCACGATGAACTTGCAGTCCTTGGCCAGGTGCTTCAGAGGAAAGGCCGCGGGATAGTTCTTGTCCTTCAGCAGCGGCGCCTTCACCTGGAACATGGGGCTGTTCATGGCCCCGGAGAAGACCGTCTCCAGCATGGCGTCGAAGTCCAGCCCCCCCAGGCGGCCGAAATTCAGGGCCTCGGCAAATCCCGCCATCATCACCCCCAACAGCAGGTTGATGAACATCTTCATCATGGAGCCTTTCCCCGGGATGCCGCAGTAAATGACCTTTTTCCCCATGGTCAACAGCAGGGGCTCCAGCTCTTTGATTCTTTCCTGCTTTCCTCCCGCCAAAATCACCAGGGTGCCTTCCTCCGCGGGCTTCCTGGTCCCCGAAACCGGAGCGTCGATGAAGGTGACGCCGGTGGGTCCAAGTTGTTTGGCAAGCTCCCGGGTAAAGCCTGGAGACACCGAGCTCATGTTGATGAACACCTTGCCGGGGCCGAAGGCCGCCGCCGCGCCCTCCTCGGCAAACAGCAGGTCGAAGAGGGCCTCGGGGCCGGTGACCATGGCAATGGCGACCTCCGCGGCCTCGGCCAGGGCCCTGGGGGTCGGCGCCACCGCCGCGCCCTGCCGGGCCAACGGTTCGGCCTTCTCTTTGGTGCGGTTGTAAACCGTGACGGGGTAACCCGCCTTGAGGATGTTGGCCGCCATGGCGCTTCCCATGATCCCCAGCCCCATGAATCCCACTTTCGGCTTCATCTGGTCCTCCTCTAAAGCCTGAATTCATTAAACGCTAACCGCGCCTGAAAAATTATGAAAGCTGAGGGCTGACAGCCTCTAGGCTAACCACTCGGCTGGAATTTTAAAGGCCGAATGCTTATGATAGTAGAAAAAAATCAGCGCGAAAGGACATTTATGTCTCGACTGGCGGTTGGCGAGGCGGCCCCGGATTTTCAACTCCAGGATCAGCGGGGCAATAAGGTGAGATTGGCGGATTTCAAAGGGCACAAGCTCCTCATTTACTTTTACCCCAAGGCGGATACCCCCGGGTGCACCCGCCAGGCTTGCAGCATTCGAGACGCCAGGCAGGATTTAGCTGATTTGGGGCTGGCGGTGCTGGGCATCAGCCCCGACCCGGTGGGGCGCCAGGAAAAGTTCGACGCCAAGTACGCTTTGGCCTTTCCCCTGCTCTCCGATACGGACCACCGGGTAGCCCAGGCCTATGGAGTGTGGGGAGAAAAAACCGGCTACGGGAAAAAGACCATGGGGATCATTCGCTCTTCCTTCCTCATCGACGAGGAGGGCAAAATCATCCGGGCCTGGTATGGGGTCAAACCCGAAGACACGGTTCCCCAGGCGCTGAAGGCGTTGGGGAGGGGCTGAGAACCCTCCCGATCCCTAAACTGCGGGCAGGGGAACCGGGGGTGTGCCCGGCTCACCTGCCTATCTTCCAATCTTATGGGGGTTGGGAGAAGGGGCCGGGGCCAGTTGAAGCCCCTGGCCCCTTTCTCAATTTACCCTACCCTTCCAGTTCCGATTTGTAGATGGGGAGGTAGCGGGTGCCCAGGTCGAAGATGAGGATGCCGCCGGCGATGAAGGCCTCATCTTCTCGGGCAAAAGCAGGTAGAGCGCCCCCAACGACGACTGGTGCAGGGTGGAGAGAATGACGCCCGCCACCACCAGCACCAGGTAGATGTCCCGGAAGAACTTCACCCAGGTCTCCTTGCCGTAGCGCTCCAGGCCGATGATGAACAGGTCGATGGCCAGCACCATGGTGTAGAGCATGACGCACCAGGAGACCTCAAAGAGATAGTAACAATCTCTAAAATCTCAGGCGACAGCTCACCGGGTGAGGGAAGAGGCGGTACCGCCGCCTTCAACACTATCTCAAACCGGCGAGACGCAAGTCTTGCTTCCCTAAGCCCATTGTTGCACTTTGAGGTCAATTGCCCGGCAGATGAGGAGAGCCGGGCGGCGGGTTATCGCGCCGCCCGGCGTACAGGTCTTATTGCAGATTGTAGTAAGCGGTGCGGTTTTTGAAGATGCGGGCGATCTGGCCTTCGCCGGCCAGTTCCTTGAGGCAACCGTAAGCCTGCTCCTCTTCCACTCCGAGGTTCTCAGCGATTTCGGCCAGTTTCATGAACCGGGCCTGGCGGCGCAGCAGGTTGGTGAGCCGGGTCCGGAAGAACTCTTCGTCCACAATGTCCGTGAGGGCCTGGTCCAGGGCCAGGGCGTTGCGCTGGTCCCCGGGAAAGGAGGTGTCCCAGGGCCGGCGCAGGCTCACCCCCAGAACCCAGCGCACCCGGGCGTTCTTCAGGGTGTCGTACAGGGCTTCGAGCTTGCCTGCCAGAGCCTCGTCCCGGCGGATGGGCCCCAGTCGCTCCATGGTGGCCAGGAAGCTCTCCACGGTGCGGGCGTATTGTTCCGGCTTGTTCAGGTCGGCGTGGGCCAGGGTGATGCGCTCCCTTTCCAGCCCGCAGCGGGCCAGGAGCTTTTTCACCAGCAAAACCCGGCCCCAGGTGTGGTCCAGACCGTAATTGTGATGGCATTCTTCCGGGCGGCAGCCGATGAGAAGCAGCCCGTTGGCCCCCTCCAGGAAGGCCCGGCCCATGACCTTGGGGTCCAGCTGGCCGATGCAGTTCAGGGGGAGCATATAGAACCGGGGATCCACCGGCAGGCCCCGCAAGCCGGCGTGGTCCGCGGCGGGCATGGCGCTCCAGCGGCAGCCGAACCCCATCACTTCGCCCTCGCTCAACTGCCGGGCCAGGGCCGCCGCCGCGGCCTCGTGCCGGGTGGTGTTGTAGATCTGGGAGCTGATGGCCAGGTGGGGGCAAGCCGCGGAGCAGGTGCCCGCGCCGGTGCAGAGCATGGGGTCCACCACCCGGGGAACGCTGCCCCCCAGGCCCTCCACCGGCTGGATGCCGCTGGAGTCGCAGATCTCCCGGCAGAGATTGCAGGAGGCGCACTTGCTCTCATCCACCATGCAGACGTTGAGGGGGGCGAAGAGCTTGCCGGCCCGGGCCTTTTCCACCAGTTCCGTCATTTTGAGCGCCGCCCGGCGCCCCTGCCGCAGCGCCTCCCGGAGGTCGCAGGGCTGGCGGGCCGAACCCACGATGGGCAGCTTCTCGTCCAGACCCACCTGGTGGGGCCAGACCATCTGGGGGTGGCGCTCCAGAAACGCACCCTCCACCACCTCCTTGCCCAGAATCCGGGCGATGCCGGTGGTTTCCGGGTTGACGCCCCAGCGGGGGGACAGGACCAGCTGGTCCCAGGCCAGTTCCTGTTCCGTCTGGTCGGAAAGCCGGCTGTAAGTCAGATATCCCGCCTGCACCGTGGGGCGGATGCGGCCGTCATAGGGGATCAAACTGACGCCCAACTGCCGGGCCCGGACCCGCTCGGAGGTGCTCAGGGGGAGCCCGATGCGGCCGTCGTAGAGGATGGCGGCCTGGGACGCTGGAGATTTTTCCCGGATGTAACGGGCCGTGTTCCAGGCGGCCTTGGCGGAAAGCTCCCCGTAAGGCTGGCCGATCTCCAGGTCGTTGACCCAGAAAACCACCCGGTGGGACGGGGGGCCGTAGAGCCAGATGGACTCCTCCAGTTCCCGCTGGGAGAGAATCCGGACGCCGTCGTGGCCGAACTCCGGCCCCTGGTCCAGGAGATCGGCGTCCAGGGCCGCGATGATGGCCCCTGCCTGGTAGTCCCGGGAGGAGCCGTCTTCGAAAGCAAAGGTTACCTGGTAATCTCCCACCCGGCCCAGGACTTTTTCCGCCCGGCCGGCCACGATCTTTTCCACTCGGGGGCTGGAATCGACCTCCCGGCGAATCTGCCGCAGCCGCTCGTGGTAGTGGCGCTCGCCGGGATAATGGTCGTGGAGCCGGCGGATTTCTTCCTCGGGATCATGGGAGGCCACGGTGATGAGGGTCTTGATGCCCCGGCGGTGGAGCTCCAGGGCCGCGGCGTAGGCCGCCACCCCACCCCCCAGCACCAGGATGGGCTCGTGGAACTCCACCGGACTTTCGCTGGGAGGCCCCAGGGTTTGCAGGCCGGCCACCGCGGCCCGGATGAGCTTGGCGCCTTTTTGGGCCAACTCCCCGGGCTCGCCTTTATGCACCTGAGCCACGTGGTCCCTGAGGTTCACCACATCGATGAGGCCTTCCTTCAGGCCTGACTTCAGGAGCTCGTCTTCGAACTTCTTCAGCATCACCCGCCGCTCGCAGCCGGCGATGACCACCCGGTCGAGGGCCTGCCGGGTGACGGCCTGCTTGACAGCTTCCAGGCCCGGCCTGGTGCAGGGATAGGGGAGGATCTCAACCCTGCTCGCCTCTTTATCCTTCTTGAGCATCCTGGCCAGGGCCGCCAAGTCGATGCGGGAAGCGATTTTGTCGCCACACTCGCAGAGAAAGATACCGCAGCGAGTCCCGTTCTTGCTTTCGGCCTCAGGCTTAGAAGTATTCATGGCCACCTCCTCAGTGGGCATAACCCCGGCCGGTGCGCCGGGAAATGTCGCCACGGACCTGGTCGATCCGATGGCCCATGGCCCCGGTGGGGCAAACCGTGACGCAGCAGCCGCAGGATACACAGGCATTGTTGGGGACCCGGTAAGGGGTGTCCAGTTGTTTGCTTACCCCCCGGGACCCGAAGGTCAGGGCCTGGACCCCCACCACTTCGGTGCACACCGCCACGCACAACCCACAGCGGAGGCATTCCTCCTCGGGATTGGTGACGGTGAAGCGGGTGGAGGTCACCCCGTATTGCCGGGCCAGGTCCCGGATCTCCCGGGAGCCGGGGCAGTCGGCCAGCAGCATTTCCAGGACCCAGCGCCGGACGTTTAAGACCCGGTCCGAGTCGGTGAAGACCTCCAGTTCGCGGATGGGGGGATTAAGGCAGGAGGGCAGCACCTTGGAGCGCTTGCCGTACCGGACTTCCACCACGCACAGGCGGCAGCTTCCCCAGGGCCGCACCGCGGGGTGGTAGCACAGGGTGGGGATGTTGAAGTGGTGCTGCCGGGCCGTCTCCAGAATCGTCCACCCCGGCCTGGCCTGGACGGGCCGGCCGTTGATGGTGAAGTCGATAAACTCCGTGGCGCCGATCAGTTCCTTTTCCGGGCTCATGTCCTCACCTCCTACTCCACCTTCACCGCGTCCACCGGGCAGAGGTCCCGGCAGACCCCGCAGCGGATGCAGGCGCCGCTGTTAATGGCATGGGCTTTCTTCTTTTTGCCGCTGATGCACTCCTGGGGGCAGTTCCGGGCGCACAGGGTGCAGCCGTTACAGAGTTCCGGGTCGATGCGGTAGGTGATCAGGTCTTTACACACTCCGGCGGGACACCGGTGCTCCATGATGTGGGCCAGGTACTCGTCCCGGAAAAACCGGATGCTGGTGAGCACCGGGTTGGGGGCGGTGCCTCCCAGACCGCACAGGGAGCCGTCCGCCACGGCCTGGGCCAGGCTCTTGAGTTCGTCGATGTCCTCGGGATGGCCCTGGCCCTTGGAGAACCGGTCCAGAAATTCCTGCATGCCCTTTAACCCCAGGCGGCAGGGCAGGCACTTGCCGCAGGACTCCTCCTGGAGGAAGCGCAGGAAGTACTTGGCCACATCCACCACGCAGTCGTGGTCGTCCATGACGATCATGCCGCCGGAGCCCATGATGGAGCCAGCCTGAAGCAGGGAGTCGAAGTCCACCGGCAGGTCCTTAAGCTCGGTGGGCAGGAAGCCCCGGGGCCGGAGGCCGAACTTGGTCAGCTTCATCTCTTCGGGGGGGACGTCTTTGAATTGGTAAGGAATGAGGCCCCCCGAGGGACCGCCGGTCTGCACCGCCTTGAAGCGGCCCTGACCCGGGACGCCGCCGCCGATGTCCTCCACAATGCGCCCCAGGGTGATGCCCATGGGTACTTCCACCAGGCCGGTGTTTTTCACCTTGCCCACCAGGGAGAAGATCTTGGTCCCGGTGCTGTGTGGCACTCCCAGTCCGGTGTACCACTTGGCGCCCTTTTCGATGATGTGGGGCACATTGGCCCAGGTCTCCACGTTGTTGATGATGGTGGGCCGGTTCCACAGGCCCTGCTGGGCCGGGTAGGGGGGACGGGTGACCGGCTCCCCCACCCGTCCCTCAATGGAGGCGATGAGGGCCGTTTCCTCGCCGCAGACAAAGGCCCCGGCCCCCCGGCTGATCTGGATATCGAAAGCGAAGCCGCTCCCCAGGATGTTGTTCCCCAGCAATCCCAGGGCCCGGGCCTGATGGATGGCCTCATTCAGCTGCCGGACGGCAATGGGGTATTCGTCCCGCACGTAGATAAAACCCTGCTGGGCCCCGATGGCGTAAGCCCCGATGGTCATGCCTTCCAGCACCGCATGGGGGTCGCCCTCCATGATGGCCCGGTCCATGAAGGCCCCGGGGTCGCCTTCGTCCCCGTTGCCGATAAGGTAAACGGGTCCGGGGTTTTCCTGGGCATAGTCCCGGGCGCGGCGCCACTTGCGTCCCGTGGGGAAGCCGCCGCCGCCCCGGCCCCGGAGGCCGGAAAGCGACACGGTGTTGATCACGTCTTCCGGGCTTATCTCCGTGAGGGCCTTGGCCAGGGAGCGGTAGGCCCCGGCCGCCAGGGCGTCCTCGATGCTCAAGGGATCGATGACCCCCACGTTCTTGAGGATGATCTTTTCCTGGAGCCGGTAAAAGGGGATCTCCGACGCAGAACGGTAGCGGGTGCCGTTCTCCCCGTAGAGCAACCGGTCCACCGCCCGGCCTTTGACCAGAGAAGTTTCCACGATCTCCCGGACGTCGTCGGGGCTGACCTGAACGTAAAAAAGGTCCGAGGGCGACAGGCTCACCAGGGGCGCCTGTTTGCAGAAACCGTGGCAGCCGGTTTCCTTGACCAGGGGCTGAACCTTGCCTTTAAGTCCTTTTTTCCGGAGCTCGGCCCGAAAGGCCCGGGCCACCTTGCCGGCGCCCTGGGCCAGGCACCCGGGCCCCAGGCAGACCCGCACCACCAGCAGCTTCGGGTCCTGGGCCTTCACCAGGCGCGTCCTCAGACCCTCCAGGGCTGCAGCGCTTTCCAATCTTTCCATGGCTATCCTCCCCTGTCCCGGCGGTGGCTAAATTTTTTTCAGGCGCTGCTTCAGGGACCGGATGTTGGCCGAGCCCAGGTATTCCTCGTCCACCATCACCACCGGGGCCAAGGCGCAGGCGCCCAGGCAGTTGACGGTGTCCAGGGTGAAGCGCAAATCCTCGGTGGTCTGGTGCCTTCCGACCCCCAGGTCCCGCTCGCAGGCCTCCACCAGCCGGTCACCGCCCTTGAGGTGGCAGGTGGTGCCCAGGCAAACCTTGATTTCATGCTCTCCCCGGGGCTCCAGGCTGAAGGATTTATAGAAGGTGGCCACCGACCAGGCCCTGGTCAGGGGGACGCCCACGTGGTCGCAGATCAGGGTCAGGTGCTCGGGGGAGATGTAGTTGTATTCCTTCTGCACGTCCTGGAGCAAGCTGATCAGGTGCTGCGGGTCATGGGGGTATTTCTCCAAGATGCTGTCGATGTCCGCGGTGGCTTTCATCTTCACGCCCCTCCGCTCAAAGATTGGTTTGCCGTTATAGAGAAGCAATTAGTTTGCCATATTATAAGCATCTGGTTTTATTTATAAATTAAAGATTATTGGAGAAGCCAATGAAACATTTTAAAACATTATTAATTTCTTATTACGTTGAAATTACTTATTAAAAAGTTATTTGCGTTTCTTTGTGAAACCTTTTTGAAACAATATGCGGGACCATGGGGGAGAAAAACTCAGGGAGGGTCCTGGTTTTATAATAAAAGACGAACAGGGAAAGACGGTGTTAAAACAAGCCGTGGGACTTCATCTTGCGCCACAGGGAGCTGCGGCTGATGCCCAGGAGGCGGGCCGCCTCTTCCCGCCGTCCCCGGGCTTTTTGCAGGGCCTTCTGGATGGTCTGGCGCTCGTCGGCCCAGGCCGAGCGGTCCAGGGGCCGGTCCAGGGGGCGATCCGAGACGCCTCCCCGGGGGCCAGCGGCCGCCTTCCACCGCATCTCCTCCGGGGGCGGCAGGTGGGACTTGGTGATAATGGGACCTTTGACGAACACGAAGGCATATTCCAACATCCGCTCCAGCTCCCGGATGTTGCCGGGCCAGGAGTACTGCTGAAACATGGCCAGGACCCGGGGGTCCACCCCCCGCACCTCTTTTTTGTACTTGCGGTTAAGCCGGGCGAGGAAATGGGTCACCAGGGGCGGAATGTCTTCCAGGCGCTCCCTCAGGGGCGGCAGATACAGGGGCACGGTGCGCAGCCGGTAAAGGAGATCCATGCGGAACCGGCCCTTGCGCACCTCCTGGATCAGGTTGCGGCTGGTGGCGGCAATGACCCGGGCCTCCAGGGGAATAGGCCGGGTGCTACCCACCCGCTCAAAGACCCGCTCTTCCAGGACCCTTAGGAGCTTGGTCTGGAGTTCGGGCTTCAGGTCCCCGATTTCGTCCAGAAACAGGGTGCCGCCTTTGGCCAGCTCGAAGCGGCCTGCCTTGTGGCTGATGGCGCCGGTGAAGGCCCCCTTGACGTGGCCGAAAAGCTCGGACTCGATGAGGGTCTCCACCAGGGCCGAGCAATTGAAGGCCACGAAGGGCCCCTGGGACCAGGGGCTGAGCTGGTGAATGGTCTGGGCGAACAGATCCTTGCCGGTGCCCGACTCCCCTTCCAGGATCACGGTGGCTTCCGAAGCCGCGATGTCGGGCAGCATGGCCAAAAGCTCCCGGATGACGGAGCTCTGGCCGATGATTTCCACCTTGCGGGACGGGGCGGCTGCCGACGGGGCCGCGGCGGGCACCGGCCCCAGGGGCCGGAAAATCTCCACCGCGCCCACCACCACGTCCCTTCTGTTCCTGATGGCCGAAGTGTTCACCAGGATAGCCAGCTGGCGGCCCTGCTTGTTCAGCATGCGCACGCTCTGGTCCACCCGGGTCACCCCGTCTTCCAGGGTGGCCCGCAAGGGGCACCCCACCCGGCAGAGGTTGCTGCGGAAGACGTCCCAGCAGTAGCGGCCCAGCACTTCCTCCCGGGAGAACCCCGTCAACTCCTGGGCCTTCTGGTTGAACCCGGTGAGGCGCCAGTGGGTGTCCACGGTGAAGACGGCCTCGGCCAGGTGTTTGAACAGGGCGTCGAACTCCAGCCCCTGGCCCTGGCCGGACCACTCCGTCCAGGCCCTTGTCAGGGTAGTGTCCCGGAAGGTGAGGATCACCCCCAGGACCCGGTCTTCCATGTCCTGCAAAGGGGAAACGGAATAGTTCAGGAAGACCCCGGGGCCATCGGGGAGCTGCACTTCGGCCAGCAGGTTGGCCCGGGACACCCCTGCCAGCGCTTCCTTAAACGCGGCTTCGGCCTGGGGCAGGTGGGTTTTGCCGAACAGCCGGGCCAGGGGCAGGGCCTGGCCCCGGCGCAATTCCCGGCGCAGCAACCGTTCCGCCTGGAGGGAGGCGGACAGAATCCGCTGTTGGGGAGAAATGATCAGGACGCCGTCGCCCTCGGGCAAGTCTTCGAAATCCTGGGGGCCCTGGGATTGAGCCTTTTGGGTTCTTCCCTCGTCCATCGGTGGCTTCCGTCCAATGCGGTTAGGGGAAGATGACAAGTTTCGGAAATTGTTTCAGGTGTATGTAATTATAACAGAAACTTTTGCACAAGAAAAAATTTGCCTTTCCCTTAAGTTCCGGGATAAAATGGCGTCAATACATCTTACCTTCCATAAGGCTGACCAAACGCTACAGCCTCGGAAGCGAACCAGGCGGAATGAGTTGTCTTCCCGCATGGCCTCCCTTCCGGGCGGGAGAAATAACTTGGTTGACTCACCGTCCTCGCTGCCAAACTTCCCTTGCCGATGGTCGACATCCGCTTCGGAATTTCTTCTTGACAATAATTATGGCAATGCAATAAAAGTAGTTAATGAACAAATGCTAAATTAAACCAGTTTGTATCCTGCTGAGATAGCATTTTTTCGATGCCGTTCATTTCCCCCGCATACCTTTGAAGGACGCACCATGACCGAAAAAGTGTTGGGATCAGTAATGGTGGTGGGAGGCGGTATCGCCGGGATCCAGGCCTCCCTGGACCTGGCCAACTCCGGCTACTACGTGCACCTGGTGGAAAAGGGGCCCGCCATCGGCGGCAAGATGGCCCAGATCGACAAGACCTTTCCCACCAACGACTGCGCCATGTGAGTGATCTCGCCCAAGCTGGTCGAGGTCGGCCGGCACACCAACATCGAGATCCACACGCTCACGGACCTGAAAGACGTCGCCGGCGAGCCCGGTAATCTGGCGGTTTCCCTTCAGCAGCACCCCCGCTACGTCAACCCGGAGAAGTGCACCGGCTGCGGCGCCTGCCTGGAAGCCTGTCCCATCCGCTATCAGGTGCAACTCCCGCCGGAGGCCGAGGCCGCGGCCCGCACCGCTTACGCCAGCGCCGTGGACGAGGCCGCGGTGACGGAGATCATCGGCCGGCACCAGGAGGAGCGGGGCAATCTGCTGCCAATTTTGCTGGACATCAACCGCCACTTCAACTGGCTGCCCCGGTCGGCCCTGGAGCATGTCTCCGGAGAGCTGGCCACGCCTCTCACTGAAATCCTCCGGGTGGCAAGTTTTTACAACGCCTTCAGCCTGGTGCCCCGGGGGAAAAACATCATCAACGTCTGCCTGGGCACCGGCTGCTTCGTCAAGGGTTCACCCCGGTTGCTGGACCAACTGGAGCGCAAGCTCGGCATCAAGCACGGCGAAACCACCGCGGACATGATGTTCACCCTGGAAGTGGTACGCTGCATCGGCTGCTGCGCCCTGGCCCCGGCGGTTCGCATCGGCGAGGCCACCTTCGGCCGGGTGACTCCCTCCCAGGTCGCCAAGATCGTTGATTCCTATACGCAAGCGGCAAGCTCATGAAAATCACCTCCCTCAAGCAGTTGGACGCCATCAAAGAGCAGGGCCTCAAAGCCACCTACCCCGACAAGGTGAAGGTCATGGTGGGCATGGCCACCTGCGGCATCTCCGCGGGGGCCGACAAGGTTTATGCGGCCCTGGAGAGCAAGATCCAGGAACTGGGTCTGGACGTGGTCCTGGCCAAGACCGGCTGCATCGGCTACTGCCAGATGGAGCCCCTGGTGGACGTGGTCTATCCCGGCAAGGTGCGCCTGAGCTACCAGGGCATGAATCCGGAAAAGGCCGAAGAGCTGGCCCTGGCCCTGAAAGAGGGGCAAATCCTGGACAAGTACCTCATGTGCCGCATCGACCAGGAGGATTTCCTCATCGAGGGCACCACCCGGGCTTACGCCAATCCCCACCCGCCGGCTCTCCCGGCCGACGTTCCCGCCTACGAAGACCTGGACTATTTTAAAAAGCAGGTCAAGATTTCGCTTAGGAACTGCGGCTTCATCAACCCCGAAAGCATTGAGGAATACATCGCCCGGGGCGGTTATAAGGCCCTGTTCCAAGCGGTCACGGCCATGACTCCCGAGGAAGTCATCGCCCAGGTGAAGGCCGCGGGACTCCGGGGCCGGGGCGGCGCCGGGTTCCCCACGGGCCTCAAGTGGGAATTCTGCCGCAACAATCCGTCGGACATCAAGTACGTCATCTGCAACGCCGACGAAGGCGACCCCGGGGCCTTCATGGACCGGGGCATCCTGGAGGGCGACCCCCACGCGGTGCTGGAGGGCATGGCCATCGGCGCCTACGCCATGGGCGCCGCCGAAGGCTACATCTACTGCCGGGCGGAGTATCCCCTGGCCATCGAGCACCTGAAGACCGCCATCTCCCAGGCCGAAAACTACGGGCTCCTGGGAGACCGCATCTTCGGCACCGACTTCAGCTTCCGCCTGAAAATCCGGGAAGGCGCCGGTGCCTTCGTCTGCGGCGAGGAAACCGCGCTCATTGCCTCCATCGAAGGCCGGGTGGGCGAACCCCGGCCCCGGCCGCCCTTTCCGGCCCAGAGCGGCCTCTGGGGCAAACCCACCACCATCAACAACGTCAAGACCTGGTCCCACATCGCCCCCATCATCGCCCGGGGAGCGGAGTGGTACGCCTCCCGGGGGAGCGAGGGCAGCAAGGGCACCACGGTCTTTTCCCTGGTGGGCAAGGTCAACAGCTCCGGCCTGGTGGAAGTGCCCCTGGGCATCACCTTGCGGGAGATGATTTACGAGCTGGGCGGCGGCATCACCGGCGACCGGGAGTTCAAGGCGGTGCAGACCGGGGGCCCCAGCGGCGGCTGCATCCCGGCGGAGTTCCTGGACACCCCGGTGGACTACGACTCCCTGGGGGCCCTGGGCTCCATCATGGGCTCCGGCGGCATGATTGTCATGGACGACCGGGACTGCATGGTGAACGTGGCCAGGTACTTCCTGGACTTCACCCAGGACGAGTCCTGCGGCAAGTGCACCCCCTGCCGGGAGGGGACGCTCCGGCTCAAGGAGATGCTGGAAGCCATCACCGAAGGGCAGGGCCAGGAAGGCGACATCGAGAAGCTGGAAAAGATGTCCGCCCTCATCAAAAAAACGGCCCTGTGCGGCCTGGGGGCCACCGCGCCCAACCCGGTGCTCACCACCATCAAGTACTTCCGGGGCGAATACGAGGCCCACATCCGGGATCACAAATGTCCGGCCAAGGTCTGCAAGGCCCTCATCACTTTTTCGGTCATCGACGACAAGTGCAACGGCTGCCAGCTCTGCCGCATCAAGTGCCCGGTGGAGGCCATCGACGGGGCCCGGAAAGAGGTCCACAAGATCGTCCAGGAAAAGTGCATCAAGTGCGGCACCTGCTTTGACGCCTGTAAGTTCGGCGCCATCGCGGTGGATTAGAAGCTGTCAGTTGTTCGGCTAAGAGACAAATTGATATTTCCAAAGCAAGGGAATCAATAATCGGAGAACTTAGTTATCAGCCTTTTTGCCTTAGCTGAAAGCTGATAGCTGAAAGCTGAGAGCTAAGAAATGATCAGCCTCACCATCAACGACCGGCCCGTGGAGGTTCCCGAGGGAACCACCCTGCTCGAAGCCGCCAGGAAAATGGGGATCAATATCCCCACCCTGTGCCATTACGACGCCATCGAGCCCTACGGCGGCTGCCGCCTCTGCCTGGTGGAGGTCACCGCCGGCCCCCGGACGCTCCTGACCACCGCCTGCACCTACCCCGCGGCCGAGGGCCTGCAGGTCCAGACCGATACCGAGGAAGTTCAGGAAGGGCGCCGCTTCGTCATTGACCTCCTGCTCTCCCGCTGCCCCGAGGTCCCGGCCTTGCGGGAGATGGCCCGGCAAATGGGGGTGACGGAGCCCTCATTCCCCAAAGGCGAGAGCGACTGCATCCTGTGCGGCAAGTGCGTCCGGGTCTGCCACGACCTGCAGCACGTGGGGGCCATCGGGCTCACGGGCCGGGGCACCAAACGCCAGGTAACCACGCCCTTCGGGGAGATTTCGCACATTTGCCGCACCTGCGGGGCCTGCGCCTTCGTCTGCCCCACGGGCCACATCAGCGACCTGGCCAAGATCAGCGGCAAGACCCCCATCCCCCAGCTCTCGGAGTTCAACGCCGGCCTCGTCACCCGGGGAAACATCTATAAGACCTACCCCCAGGCGGTGCCCAAGGAGCCGGTCATCGACAGCCAAAACTGCGTGCAGCTCCTCACCGGCGACTGCGGCGTCTGCGCCCAGGTCTGCCCGGCGGGGGCCATCGACTACAGTCAGAAGGAAGAAAGCCTCACTCTCAACGTGGGCTCCGTCGTTTTGGCCCCGGGGTTCCAGCCTTTTGACCCCAGCCATCTCGCCGCCTACGGTTACGGCACGCTCCCCAATGTGTACACCAGTCTGGAATTCGAGCGTATCCTGAGCCCCGGCGGGCCGCTTCAGGGCCACGTCAAGCGGCGGTCCGACGGGGCCGAGCCCAAAAAGATCGCCTGGATTCACTGCGTGGGCATGCGCAGCAACCGGGAGGGGGAGCACCCCTATTGCTCCAACTTCTGCTGTATGGCGGCCCTGAAGCAGGCCGTCATCGCCCGGGAGCACCTGGGCCCCGACCTGGATATGGCCCTGTTTTACATGGACATGCGCACCCCCCGGAAGGACTTTGAAAAGTACATGGTGCGCATCGCGGACCAGGGGGCCCGCCTGATCCGCTCCCGGGTCCATACCATCAAAGCCGCGGGCGGAAACGGGGACCTGGAGGTCCGTTACGTCGCCGAGACCGGCGAGGTCCGGGATGAAATCTTCGACATGGTGGTCCTCTCCGTGGGCATGGTCATTCCCCCGGATGTGGTGGAGCTGGCCCGAAACCTGGACATTCCGCTGAGCCCCAACAATTTCGTGGAGGCCTCCTGCTTCGAACCCACTTCCACCTTCCGGGAAGGCATCTTCTCCTGCGGCGCCTTCAACGGCCCCAAGGACATCCCCCAGTCGGTGATGGAGGGGAGCGCCGCCGCGGCCGCGGCCACCCGCCTCCTGACCGAGGCCCGGGGCACCCTGCTTAAGGAAAAGGTCTTCCCGCCGGAAAAGGACGTCTTGGAAGAAGAGCCCCGGGTGGGCGTGTTTGTCTGCAACTGCGGCCTCAACATCGGCGGGGTGGCCGACGTGCCGGCAGTGGTGGAGTACGCCCGGGGGATCTCCGGGGTGGCCTACGCCCAGGCCAACCTTTTCACCTGCTCCCAGGACGCCCAGGCCCAGATGGTGGAGATGATCCGGGAACACGATCTCAACCGGGTGGTGGTGGCGGCCTGCAGCCCCTCCACCCACGCCCCCATCTTCCAGGACATGCTGCGCACTGCGGGCCTCAACAAGTACCTCTTTGAAATGGCCAACATCCGCAACCAGTGCACCTGGGTGCATCAGAACGAGCCCGAACGCGCCACCGAAAAGTGCAAGGATTTGGTGAACATGGCGGTGGCCAAGGCCCGGTTGCTCCGGCCCCTGGAATACATCACCATGGGGGTCAACCACACGGCCCTGGTCATCGGCGGGGGCGCGGCCGGCTGCACCGCCGCCCTGGCCCTGGCCGACCAGGGCTATGAGGTGCACCTAGTGGAGCGCAAGGACAAGCTGGGCGGCAACGCCCTGAAGCTCCACACCACTTGGCGGGGCGGCCTGGTGAAACCCCGGCTGGACGCCCTGCTCCACAAGGTGACCGGCCACGACAAGATCAAGATTCACTACCGCGCCCTCGTGGAAGAGGTCCATGGAGTGGTGGGGAACTTCACTTCGAAGCTCTCCACCGGTGAGGAGATCAACCACGGCATCGTGGTCATCGCCATCGGGGGCGAACCGTACCGGCCGGAGGGCGAGTTTCTCTACAAGCAGCACCCCAACGTCCTCCTCTCCCTGGACCTGGACGCCGAAATCATGGCCAAGAGCGAGCGGCTCAAGACCGCCCAGGCCGCGGCCTTCATCCAATGCGTGGGCTCCCGCACTCCGGAGCGGCCCTATTGCAACAAGGTGTGCTGCGCCCACTCCGTGGAAAACGCCATCAAGCTCAAAGTGATGAACCCGGAGATGGACGTCTACGTCCTCTACCGGGACATGCGGACCTACGGCGAACGGGAAACCCTGTACCAGCGCGCCCGGGAGCTGGGGGTCATGTTCATCCGCTACCTGCGCTCGGAGCCGCCGGTGGTGGCGGAAGCCGACGGGCGCCTTAAGATCACGGTGAAGGACCAGATTCTGGGGATGCCGGTGAGCTTCCCGGTGGACCTGGTTACCCTGGCCACCGCCATCATCCCCCACCAGAATGCGCCCCTGGCCGAACTTTATAAAATCCCGCTGAACGCCGAGGGCTTTTTCCTGGAGGCCCACGCCAAGATCAAGCCGGTGGAGGCCTCCACCGAAGGCATCTTCATGGCCGGGCTCTGCCACTACCCCAAGCCCATGCAGGAATCGGTGGCCGAGGCCCTGGCCTGCGCCAGCCGCGCCAACACCATCTTGTCCCGGGACCTGCTGCTGCTGGACTCCATCATTTCCAACCCCATCGACGAAAACTGCGACGGCTGCGCCTTCTGCGTGGACGCCTGCCCCTTCAAGGCCATTACCTTGATCGAGTACATGAAGGACGGCGGGGTGAAGAAGACCGTGGAGGTCAACGGCATCCAGTGCAAGGGCTGCGGGTCGTGCATGGCCACCTGCCCCAAGCAGGGCATCTACGTGGCCGGGTTCATGCCGGAGCAGCTCACCGCCCAGGTGGAGGCTGCCTTGGGGTTGATTTAAAGGTGGGTGCATCTCACGCACCGAAAATTAACTACAGCTGAAGGGGTTCTCTTAATGGAAGATCAATACGAACCGCTCATCATCGCTTTCTGCTGCAACTGGTGCTCCTATGCCGGGGCGGACCTGGCCGGGGTCTCCCGCATCCAGTACCCGCCCAACGGCCGGATCATCCGGGTGATGTGCTCGGGCATGGTGCACCCCAACCTGGTCATCGACGCCCTCACCAAGGGGGCCGACGGCGTCCTGGTCTGCGGGTGACACCTGGGCGAATGTCATTACCTGGAAGGTAATAAAAAAGCGAAAGACCGGGCGGAAGGCATTGAGATGATGCTGGAGGACTTCGGCCTGGAGCCGGAGCGCTTCCGCATCGAGTGGATTTCCTCCTCCGAGGCCCAGAAGTTTGCGGACGTGATGACGGAGATGACCGAGTCCCTGCGGGCCCTGGGACCGAGCCCGTATAGCACCAGGGGATAAAAAAGGCCCGGGCAGGGGCGGTTCGCGAACCGCTCCGACCCTGAATTTTTAGTATAGGAAAGGCAACCATGACCATTCCACTGGCCCGGAAAGACAACGGCAAAAAATTCATGTGGGACGGAGGAACTTACGAAACCGAGGAACAGGCGCGGCAGGTGATGCACGGCTACGAGCAGGACGGCTTTGAAACCCGGATGTACGTGGAGGACAACCAGTTTCTGGTCTATTCCCGGCGGGTGGCCGCGCAGCAAGCGGCGGAATGATGGCAAGGGCCGGTGTTCGGCTATAAGCGGTTTATTAATTGCCGCAAGCCGACCGCTGATAAGCTGAACGCTGATCACAAAGGAGGGTAAGCGATGGCGGTAAATGTAGCGTCGGAGTGGTTGAATGCCTGCTCAGGTTGCGAGATCTCCATTCTCAACACCGGGGAGGCGCTGTTGGATCTGCTACCCCAACTCAATTTCGTGCATATCCCGGCATTGGTGGACCACAAGTACTACGGCCAACTCGGAGACGGGACCGCGCTGGAGATCCCCGAGGCCGTGGTGGGCATCGTTTCCGGCGGGGTGCGCAACACCGAGCACAAACACGTCTTGGATGAGATGCGGAAAAAGGTCAAGGTCCTCATCGCCCTGGGGAGCTGCGCCTGTTACGGCGGCGTTCCCGCCCAGGCCAACATGTTTAAGCCGGAAGAGATCTTTGAGAAAGTATTCCGCGGCTCGCCATCCACGGACCCGGCGCCCGATCCGCAGGATCCCAATGTGCCCCCGTGGACACCCACCTGCCAGGCCCTGGACGAAGTGGTCAAGGTGGACATTGCCATCCCGGGCTGTCCACCGCACCCGGACTGGATCGCCGACGCCATCTTAGCCCTCCTTGCCGGCAAGACCTCCTGGGCCCTGCCGGAGCGCAGCGTCTGCGACACCTGCCCCGTCATCCGGGAGAAGAAATCGGGGGGCGGCCCCATAAAAAGGATGCTGGCCAACGCCGAGTTCAACCCCGATGAAGGCATCGACAAGATGCGCTGCCTCAATGAACAAGGCATCTTCTGCATGGGCCCGGTGACCCTGGCGGGCTGCAACGGCAAATCCGGCGTCCCCCGGTGCGTTCAGGCCCGGACCCCTTGCCGGGGCTGCTTCGGCCCCATCCGCAAGGGGGCCAAACCCATGGTGGACATGATGGGGGCGCTGACCTCGGTGGGGCTGGACCCCAAAACCTTGGTGGACCGCCGGGCCATCATGAACCGTTACATCGGCGGCCACGGCTACCTGACGGCGCTGCCGGCCAGGCCGGTGAGATAGGGGGTGAAGGAACATGGGAAAAGTCATCAATATCCAGCCGATCACCAGGATTGAAGGCCACGCCAAGGTGGCCATCACGCTGGACGACGCCGGCAACGTCGCCGACACCAAGGTTCACGTCCAGGCGCTGCGCGGCTTTGAGAAGTTCTGCGAAGGCCGCCCGGTGGAGGAGATGCCCCGCATCGTCTGCCACATCTGCGGCATCTGCCCCTGGGCCCATCACCTGGCCTCCAGCAAGGCCGGCGACGCCTGCCTGGGTGTGACCCCACCCCCGGCCGCGGTGAAGCTCCGCCGCCTGATGCAGAACATCGCTTACGTGGGCGACCGCATTCTGCACTTTTACTTCCTGGCCGCCCCGGACTTCGTCATCGGCCCCGACGCCGACTACTCGGTGCGCAACGTCGTGGGGATCATCCAGGCCGCCCCGGACATCGCCAAACAGGTGGTGAAGATGCGCCAGCAGACCGCCAACATGCTGGAGCACTTCGCCGGCCGGGCCATTCACCCCACCTTCTCGATGCCCGGCGGGGTGAGCAAGCCCATGACCGAGGCCGACCGGAAGGAGATGCTGCCGCTGGCGGGTGAACTCCTGGAGTTCTCCAAGTTCTCCATGAAGTTCGCCAAGGACAACGTCTTCCCCAAGTACCTGGATGCCATCAAGAGCATCGGCGTCATCCAGGTGGGCTACCTGGGCACGGTGCGGGCCGACGGCACCCATGACTTCTATGACGGCAAGCTCCGCCTCATGAAGCCCGACGGCTCCTACGACGACTTCGCCTACGACCAGTACGTGGATTACATCGGGGAGTGGGTGGAGCCCTGGTCTTACCAAAAATTCCCCTATGCCAAGAAATGGGGGAAACTCAACCTGTCGCTGGACAACCCCACGGGCGTGTACCGCACCAACTGCCTGGCCCGCATCAACGTGGCCGACAAGATGGCGACGCCCCTGGCCCAGAAAGAGCTGGAGGAATTCCGCGCGGCCTTCGGCCGCCCGGCCCATTTCACCCTGCTCTACCATTACGCCCGCTTGATCGAGCTCCTGCAATGCGCCGAGCAGGTGATGGAGCTTCTGAATGACCCGGAAATCACCAGCAAGGACATCCGGGTGCCGGTGACTCCCAAGGCGGGCCGGGGCGTGGGTTGCGTGGAGGCCCCCCGGGGCACCCTCATCCACGACTACGAGTGCGACGCCGAGGGCCTCATCACCAAGGTCAACCTCATCGTGGGCACCACCCACAACAACGCGGCCATCAACCTGTCGGTGAACCAGGCGGCCAAGCTCTGCATCAAGGAAGGCAAGTATGACCAGGGAGCCCTGAACAAGGTGGAAATGGCCATACGCGCCTACGACCCGTGACTGAGCTGCGCCACTCACCGCCTGGATGGCGGTATCGCGGTGGAGATCACCATCGCCGACTCACAGGGCAACGTGATCGACACGCTGAAGAATTAGCGGTAGGGCGGGCGTCCCCGCCCGCCACCGGTTGTCAGCTTTCAGCCAAAGAAATGATCCGGGCCACAGGATGTTCGCAATATCCTGTGGCCCGGTGTGTTTTCTAAATGGCCCGTAGGGCGGGAAAGCGAAGCGCATCCCGCCCTACGGCGCTCCGGCGCCCTACTCATCCCGCAGGCGGTAGCCCACCCCCGGTTCCGTCAGCAGGTATTGGGGGCGGGTGGGGTCGGCTTCCAGTTTCCGCCGGAGATTGAGCACGAAGATGCGCAGATAAGGGTTCTGCTCGACATAAGTGGGCCCCCAGACCTCCCTCAACAGCTGCCGGTGGGTCACCACTTTGCCCCGGTGCTTGATCAAGACCGACAGCAGTTTGTATTCAATGGGCGTCAGGTGCACTTCTTCCGGGCCTCGGAAAACCAGGCGCCGCTCGAAGTCCACCCGGATATCCCCCAGTTCGTAGGTGCCCTCGGGTTGGCCTGCTGCCGCGGGCAAATGTTTGCGCCGGGCCACCCGCATCCGGGCCAAGAGCTCGCCGATGCCGAAGGGCTTGGTCAGGTAGTCGTCGGCCCCGGCGTCCAGGTTGGCGACCTTGTCCCGCTCCTGGCCCCGGGCGGACAGGACGATGATGGGGACGCCGGACCAGGCCCGCAACTGCCGGATCACCTCCAGCCCCTCCATGTCCGGCAGGCCCAGGTCCAGCAAGACGATATCCGGCACCCGGGAGGCGGCCAGGGCCAGGCCCTCTTTGCCCGTTTCGGCTTCCAGCAGCTCATACCCCTGCGTCACCAGGCTGGCCCGCAGAAACCGGCGGATGTGGGGGTCGTCTTCAATGAGCAGGATGGTCGGCTTCATCGGCATTGTTTTCCTGGATTTCCGGGAGGTCCTTATCCATGGGGGGCGCTCCTTCCCCCAAGGGGATGGTGAAACTGAAAACCGCGCCGCCGCCGGGGCGGTTGGCCGCGTTGATGCGGCCGCCGTGGGCCTCGATGATGCTTCGGCAAATGGTCAGGCCCAGGCCCGCCCCCCGGGCGCTCCCCGGCGCCACCTGGTAGAATTTTTCGAAGATCCGCTCCTCCTGGCCCACCGGCAACCCGGGCCCTTTATCCGCCACCGTCACCAGGAGTTCCTGGTCCTGGAGGCGCCCCGAGATCTCCACCGGGGTTCCCGGGGGCGTGTACTTCATGGCATTTTCCAGCAGATTGATCACCACCCGCTCCAGGAGCAGGGCGTCGATCTGCACCAGGGGCAGGTCCGGAGGGAGACTCACGCTCACCGGATGGCCGGGCAGTTGACCTTCCAACCGGGCCAGGGCGCAGCCGATGACCTCCTCCAGGACGTGCCACTCCAGATTGATCTTCACCTCACCGGATTGCAGGCGGCTCATTTCCAGGAGGTTGTGCACCAGCCGGTCCAGCCTTTTGGCCTCTTCATAAATTGTTTGGGCCAACTCGTGTTTGGTGTCGGCATCCAGGTCCATTTGCCCTTCCAGGAGGCTGCTGGCGGAGCCGGCGATCACCGTCAGGGGGGTCCTCAGATCGTGGGACACGGAGCTGAGAAGAGCATTCCGCATCTGCTCGGCCTCAACCTGCAACCGGGCCGCCTGGGCCTGCCGGGAGAGATTTTCCCGTTCAATGGCCAGGGCCACCTGGGTTCCCAGGGCCTCCAGCAGGCGCAGGGAGTCGGCGGCCAGGATCCGGTCAGGCTGATTCATTTCCAGCCGCAAGACGCCGATGACGTTTTGCGAAGCGATTAACGGCAGGTAGAGCCCTTTGACCGCGGGCAGGGTCTCGGTGCCCGCCCCGGCCAGGTGCCCGTGCCGGAAGACCCATTTGGCCACCATCCCTTCCCGCACATCGTCCTGGGAAAAAGGATGACCGGCCCGGATCCGCAGCTCCCCCTGGGAATCCGCCAGCAGGATGGTCACCCGGCTGTCGAAGATCCTGGCGATCTGCTCCGCCGCCACTTCCAGCAGTTCCGCCAGGCTGTCGATGGCCGTGAGGTTCTGGTTGATTTCATAAAGGGCCGCGGTCTGCCGTTCCTGTTGCCGGGAAACCCGGGCCTGGTGCCGGACCCGGGTCGTCAGGCCGCTGACCAGGATGCTCACCAGGAGCATCACCACCAGGGTGATGGCGTATTCGGTGCTGGCTACAGCAAACGAATAATATTCCGGCACAAAGAAGAAGGCAAACGCGGCTACACTGAAGAAGGAGGAGAAAATGGCGGGCCCCCGGGCCAGAAAGGAGGAGATGATCACCACGGTGAGCAGGTAGATCATGGCCAGGTTGGTGAGGGCCAAGTAGGGGAACAGGAGATAACCCAGGCCCGTGCAGAGGCCCACTCCGGCAGCGGCCAGCAGGTATTCCCAGAGCCGGCGCCGCGCCTTCAACGCCTTGGTTCCCGGGGCCGCGGCCTCTTCTCCTTCGCCGGAGATCACGAAGACATCGATGGGCCCGCAATGCCAGATGAGGTGATCCACCAGGGAGAGGCCCAGGAACCGGCGCCAGCGGCGCTCCAGGGGTTTGCCCACAAAAATTTTGCTCACCTGGTTTTCCCGGGCAAAGGCCAGGATTTCGTCGCCGATGCGGAAGCCGGAAACCTTAACGGCCTGGCCCCCCAGTTTCGACGCCAGATAGAGGGCCTGGGCCGCCAGCTCCTGATTTTCCCGGGAAAGCCGGGCGTGGGCGGGGGTCTCCACATAAAGGGCGAACCATTTGGCTCCCTGGGCTGCGGCGATACGCTGAGTGGCTCGAATCAGCGGCAGGGAAAAAGGAGAAGGGCTCAGGCAGACAAGCAGACGTTCCCGGTTGGCAGGTTTCGGTTGGTCCTCCGGGAGCGGCGCACCGGGGTCCGGGCTCGGCTGCATATCTTTTTAATATCCTTCAATAAACGTTATTTGAAGGATACCCGGTTCAAATTCTCCGGTCAAGTGTTGTGATTATAGGAGTTGTAGGGGCGGGTTTAAAACCCGCCTACATTTCGTTGCCTCAGCGAATCTCAAACGGCGCTTTTTAATAGGCGATCAGGAGGTAAATCATGCTGATGCCGACGGTGATCATCATGGGCCACCAGCAGGCCCGCATGTATGCCAGGAAGGAGATGTGGTAGCCGGCCTTCTCCACCAGGCCCACGGTGACCACATTGGCCGAGGCCCCGATCATGGTGCCGTTGCCCCCCAGGCAGGCTCCCAGGGCCAGGGACCACCAGAGCACCCCGGATTCCGCTCCGGGGATGGTCTGGTTCAGGAAGGCGATAATGGGCAGCATGGTGGCGGTGAAGGGGATGTTGTCGATGAAGGCGGAAGCAATGGCGCTCACCCAGAGGATGAGGACGATGGCCGCGGTGAGATTGCCCCGGGACACGTCCTTCACCCATTCCGCGATGATCTGGATGAGGCCGGTCTCTTCCGCCCCGGCGATGACCATGAACAGGGCGATGAAAAAGACCAGGGTGGGCCACTCCACCTCATGCTCCAGCATCTCCACGATGTTCACCCGGGAGATGGCCAGCAAGACCATGGCCCCCACCAGGGCGGCCACCGAGGGTTCCATGTGCAGGACCCCGTGGACGACGAAGAGGAAGATGACGAAAGCCAGCACCCCCAACCCCATGGCCGTCAGCTTCCGGTCGGTGATCCGGTACTCTTCCTTTAAATAGGCGATGGTCCGCGCCACATCCTTGACTTCCGCCTCCAGGTAGCCCTTTTTATACCACCAGAGGTACCAGAGGGAGGTGAGGATGAGGAGGACGGTGCAGGCCAAGGCGAGATTGGTGACGAACTGGGCGAAGGTCAACCGGGCATAGGAGCCGATGAGGATGTTGGGCGGGTCGCCGATCAAGGTGGCGGTGCCCCCCACGTTGGAGGCGAAGACCTCGGGAATCAGCAGGGTCAGGGGGTTGATCTTCAGCGTCACCGCAATCTCGATGGTCACCGGGATTAACAGCAACATGGTGGTGACATTGTCCAGGAAGGCGGAGGTCACCGCGGTGACTATCTGGAGGATGAAGGACAGGATGAAAATGTTGCCCCGGGCCAAGGCGTAGGACTTGTAGGCCAGCCACTGGAAAAG
>Ga0315268_10000865_pt1 | contig 35355 bp, 33 predicted proteins | sample C1_top_MG_FD_204535 | JGI IMG/M metagenome (GOLD analysis project Ga0315268, IMG submission 204535) | Sediment microbial communities from Yellowstone Lake, YNP, Wyoming, USA - C1_top | ecosystem: Environmental > Aquatic > Freshwater > Lake > Sediment | place: USA: Wyoming | collected 2017-08-01
ATTGGGGTAACGAGGTGGGAAACAGCAAGGCAAAAGTATATCCGGCATATCGAGGAGGGGAAATCGAGACGAAAAGGCAGCTGACACTGCTTGATAAACGATCATATCGAAATATGGATGATAGGAACAAGCTTTCGCGGCCTCGGACTGGCTAAAAACCAAGAGAGATAATAAAATCCATCCGGAGCAGCAGACGCGGCATCGTATTTTTTATTAAAAAGAGGCAGGTGATTGATCCCTTTTTGATCGGACAATACACGAACACGTATAGCATAGCCATAGGTTCATAGGCTGTGTTTCCTTGACACCGGATATCGGGCGGGGATATATTTAGCGCAAAGCCAAGAAGTATTTAGCTGCCGTTAGGGATTGGCAAGCGTGCCGCACAAAAAGATGGATTCTCTTCGGGCCTTGGCCTTACCTGTTGACGCTCCGCAGGAACAAGAGACGGAAGTCGCTCCCTTGCCCCGAGGCGATGAGGAAGCGTTTCAGGAAATCTATGAACTTTATCGCGAGCGAATCTGGGCTCTGGTTGTCTATTCGATCGGAGACTCTCTTCAAGCCCAGGACATCCTGCAAGCCATCTTCCTGAAGGTCTTTCGGGGCCTGCGGAGCTTCAAGCGCCAATCCAGCTTTTTTACCTGGATTTATCGGATCGCCCTCAATGAATGTCGGAACCATCAACGGCGGCGCCGCGCCCGGCATGTGCCTTTGGAGGCGATTATCGGCAGCCGCGACGAAATCGATCCGAAGGCTATTCCGAACCATCGCGAAATCCGCGAGGTCCTTCTTCAAAATGCAGTCAGACAGCTAACGTACAAAATGCAGGATGTTGTTGTCCTCAAATATCTCCAAGGGCTGTCCTATGAAGAGATGAGCCGCGTGCTCGGCTGTTCTCCCGGAACAGTGGCCTCGAGGCTGAACCGGGCCCTTGGGGAGCTCGAAGAGCGACTGCGACCTTTCCGGCGGTTTTTGTAAAGGGAAAGAAAACAAGGAGTTATAGCCATGAGATGCTGGCGTTTTAAGATGAAAAGAAAATTTGTGCCCTACCTTGAAGGTTCGCTCTCGCCTGGCGGGGCCAAGCGATTGGAAAAGCACATGCTCGACTGTGAATCGTGCCGGGCGATGTTGGCGAGACTTCGAGCCGGTCATGCGTTCGCCCAGCAGCTCCCTCACCTCGGCTTGGAGGCGGCCCGGCGCGGCCCGGAGTTTGAAGCCATGATGCACGATCTGGGCGAAATGGCCACGCCCCGCCGGGCATGGATCCGGGTATGGGAGAATTGGCTCTATGCGTCGGCGACGCCGCGTGTGGTCCAGGGACTCTTGGCGCTCGTGCTCGCGCTGCTGGCGCTCGTCGTCGTCTCAAACCGGAGAATCTTGTTCGGGGAACGCCAAAGCATCGCCGCGCTGTCCAACGCTCTCGACCTTAGCGGCTTTCATTCTCTCAGCATCCTGGATCTCTCGACGAACACTCGGCCTCACATTGCAACCGAGGGCTACGTGCGGGACGTTCGTGTCGACGAGGAGGAAGGGACCTTGCATTTCAAGCTGGTTGAGATCCCACACGGGTCGGGACCCTTTGTCGTCTGCGAAATCATGAACCCAACCGGGATGTCCCTTCCGCGTGAAGGCAGCCGGGTGCGCGTCTACGGCGTGGCTCGCTACGATGGCCAGCCCGGCCGGGAGTGGCATGAAGTCAATCCCGTTCTCAATATTGCCGTCCTCAAACAATGATCCAGGATCGTTCGCCTCATATTCTAAAGAGATGCGGCAGACAAGACCTCCCGATCGTCAGTAGCTCGTCTTGAAGAGCGGGGCGATATCCACCGGGATATCGGCGAGCTTTTCGATGATCTGCTTCGTCGTATCATCCATCTTGCCGTAGCGATCGATGAACTTACGGACATTGTCGTAGTTCCCGTCGCCTTCCAGGATTAAAAACTGGCGGGCCAGGTCCCGGACAGCGTCCCGGATCTTGTTGAAATCCACCTTAAACTTCATGGCCGCAGCGTCATAAACAAAGGCCCCCTGTTCTCGGAGAAAGTTAAACTGGAGCAAAATGCCCAGCCCGTGGGCTTCCGTAGCCCCGAATCGCATCGACCGGAACATGCCGGCCAGATATGTTGTATAAATCTCCGTCTCCTTTTCCTTGGGGAACCAGCCTTTTCGAACGAGAAGCGGAACGTTATAAATTCCGACTACGTCCGCCTTCGCTTCTGATATGGGGGTGTTAAGGTCTTTCAAAACTTTATTGACGGTTGTCTTGGTCCCGTCGGGAAGCGTGACATAATTCACTCCGAGAACATGGCTGATCTCGTGGAGAATGGTTTCTGTAAAGTAGGCGTCGAAGGACACTTTTTGAGCGTCGGCGGGCCCCAGGACACGCTCGGAAATGGGAATCAGGCTCTTTTTGAACTTGGCTTCCATCATATTCTTGAGAAAGACCTTTTTCGTCCCCTTTTTCTCGCGCACTTTTTCGTCGTTGGGCAGGACGAACGCCGACGTCTGGACGCCGGCTTTTGTATCCCCGGCCGTGAAGACCTCATTGACGACATTGAGCGGCGAGTCTAGGCCGCGGACTTTCTGGTCCTTGTACTTCTGTTCGACGGGCAGGTTCGCCTGCATCTCGTCCAAGTAGTCGAGATAGCCTTTGATCTTGGCCATTTCCTCCCGGTCGTTGACATAGACGAAGCTTTCGTAAGATGCCTTGATCCCCATGAGCCCGTCTTCATACACCTCGAATGGCCCGATGACGATCTCGGCCAGGTTGTCCTTGAGATCGATCCACAGGCAGTCGCTTTCATAATAATCGTTGCTCAGCAGGTCCTGGGCGCGGCGGGTCAAGTAATTTTTAAGCGAAGGATGGGTGGTCAAGCCGGCCGCATCCCGGAGGGCTTGGGCGATCTTTTCGACGTCGTCTTTGTACTCGACCGGATAGGGGATGGCGACGAGCTTCCCGTCCTTCCTTTTCACGACCGTAAACGAGCTTTCGAGCTGTTCTCTTTCTCCGGGATTTTTTGTGATGTAATCCTCAAACTCCTGCTTGGTGAGGTCGGGGGGGTAAAAGCCCGCTCCGGCCGGCTTGGCCGCCGTGCCGAGGAAGGGCTTGTTTTCGTCCTGGCGGTCGAACGGGCCGAAGTTGATCATGAGAAAACGCAGATAATCCTTGTCTTCGGGCAACGTGGATTTTTCGAGCTCTGCCTTCATGGCCAGACCGGGGGGATAGGCCTGTTTCATGAAGATGTCGTCGATAAGCCGGGCTGCGCCGATGAACTTATCGAGAAGGGCACGGTCTTCCGCCGTCAATATCTTTTCATCGAATGTGATTTCCGTCGGCGAGAACTTCGCCAGCCGCTGCTGGATGTCCGGGGCCTTGACGGTCGTCGACATCGGCTCAGACGTCTTTTTCTGCGTCGTCCTCAGGACATACATGAGGCCGACGACGATAATGACGAGAATGATGAGACCTGCCAGTGAAGCATTTTTCTTGGATGTCATGCGTTCCTCCCACGTTATGATTTCGATTCCTTTATTTTATAGCCCGCCTTCCGGATACAGGCTAAGGCGGCGATTTTCATGGGCTCGATGAGCGGGACCGGAATGTCTTTGGGCCCGAGGACAAGCGGCACTTCGGTACAGCCGGCGATGATCGCTTGCGCGCCGCGCCGGATGAGTTTTCGGGCGACACGGAGGATGGCCTGTTTCGGCAGCCCGGACGTGAACCCGGCCTTGACCCCCCGCCTTCCGAAAATAGCCTCCATGACCTGCTCCTGATCGGTCCGATTGGGCGTAATGATTTCGATTCCCGCGGATTCGAAGGTCCTATGCCAGAGCCCTGAAGCGACCGTGCCGGAGCTCGCGATAAGGCCCGCTTTTTTCAGGCCGGGGATAGCTTTCTTAGCATAGTCAGTAGATTGCTCGAGGAGGTTAACGAATGGGACTTGGACCCGCCTCTTAATTTGGGGAATATAATAATGGGCGGTGATGCAGGGCATGACAATCAAGCCGGCTCCGGCTTTCTCCAGGACGTCGAGGCCTTGTCGCAACAGCGGCCAGGGGCTCCTGCCTTTATGGAGGATGGCATCTGTCCGGGGGGGGATTTGAGGATTATTCCAGATGAGGATGGGGATATGTTCTTGGTCGCAAGCCGCTTTCGTATTTTTGATGAGGAGCTCGAAAAAATAGGCCGTCGCTTCCGGCCCCATGCCGCCCAGGATCCCGATCGTCTTTCTCGACATCATCTTTTTTTTTAAGGCCGGGGAGATATTTTTTTGATGAGGTCCTTGATTTTCTCCAGAGGAAGCGCCCGGGCCGACCGGCCGTCCTTGCCCTGGATTGTCGTGGCTTTAAACAGCGAGTTGAGGATGGCTTCTTCCGTCGCTTCAGCCGCCGCCAGAAAGAGCTGCGACATCTGCTCATTGCGCAACAGAGTCACGGTCTGGACCGGCGAGGTGGACCTGTGCGGAATCCGGACTTCCTTGGCCGTCGAGAAGGCGATGGCATAGTCGCCGCTCCCGGATGAATAATATCCGCCGGTCCTGGCGATGCCGAGCAAAGCCCGTTTGGCCAGGCGCTTGAGGTTGCGGCTGTCCAATGGAGCGTCCGTTGCCACCACAACCATGCAGGAGCCCTCGGCTGAGGGTCCAAGGCCGCCTGTTTCGTCCGGAAGGGAGCCCTCAGCAAGTCGGGGGTCTATCGGAACCCCGTTGATTTGAAAAACGCCGCCGTGGTTGGTTTGGACGAGGACGCCGACCGTGTAGCCGCCGCGCTGGGCAGCCAGTTGCCTCGATGCCGTTCCGATACCGCCTTTGTAGTTATAACAAATTGTCCCCGTGCCCGCCCCGACACATCCTTCTTCCACCGGACCTCCTTTGGCGTTCTTGATCGCTTCGAGGATATGCTCTTTCTTGACGTGCCGGCCGCGGATATCGTTGAGCCAGCCGTCGTTAGTTTCTCCGACGACGGGATTGACGGATTCGACATTTTCATTCTGAGGAAGAGAAAGAACATAGTCGATGAGGGCGTCCGCGGCGGTGGGGACGCTCAGCGTATTCGTCAGGACGATGGGCGTTTCGAGGGTGCCGAGCTCTTCGATCTGCGTCGTTCCCGTGATTTTTCCATACCCGTTGGCGACATAGACGGCGGCCGGCACCTTTTCCTGGAAAACATTGCCTGGATGGGGAAGGATGGCCGTTGCGCCGGTCCGGATATTCTGTCCTTCGATGAGAGTCACCTGGCCCACTTGGATACCGGCGACGTCTGTGATGGCGTTCAGAGGGCCGGGTTGGAGTATGCCCGTCTTGATGCCGAATTCACGGAGGCGCGGCCGCTCTTGTGAGGAAGATTGGACCGAGCCGAGGATGAATAAAAAAATGAGGCTCCCAGCGAAGATGTTCATGCGGCCTCCCATGAGTTCTGGCCTAGCAAACTAATGCTAACACAATAAATAAAGTGACAGCTTTGATCGGGCAGCGCCATTTCCGTCCGCAGCCCCCGGACCCCGTGGGAACCAGTCCCGCCGGTTCCCCCGTCGGAAAAACCGACGATCCCCCCTCCGCTACAGGGACTTTCGGACGGAAATAGCACCGCCCTGAAAAAATATGATACGCGTCGCTTTCTAAAAGAGCAAGCCTCCGGGAAGTCGATTCCCTCATCTTCCATTGGATGGCGCGGGAGGCGCGGCGTGCTTTTGGCTCGTCCTATCATAGAATCCTGAACCTTTCTCTCCGATCCAGGCGCCTCAAGCCCGCGCTTTTCGCGACATCCAAAGCAGCCTGGTATTCCCGGGCCGTGATCCTCCGGCTCAAGAGTGAGCTCCAGGGAATTTCGCCACAGGGATGATACTGGTCCATGATATTCACATAGACATCCCGGGAGATCTCTTCGGCCAAAAAGCTCATAACGTCTCGCGTGCCCGCCAAGCCGCCCGGAAGGACCAGGTGCCGGACAAGAAGGCCGCGGAGGGCGACGCCTCGGTCGTCGATGAAGAGATCTCCGACCTGCCGCTGCATCTCAAGGATCGCGGCTCGGGCTACCTGGGGATAATCGGGGGCCTGACAGAATTCTTCGGCTGGCTCGCTCCGGCCGAATTTGAAGTCCGGCATGTAGATGTCCACGACTCCGTCCAACAGGTTCAAGGTTTCGAGCGCATCGTAGCCGCTCGTATTATAGACGAGGGGAACGGACAACCCCGCTTCGATGGCCGTCGGCAGCGCCTGGAGAATGAGGGGAACGTAATGAGAGGGGCTGACAAAGTTGATATTGTGGCAGCCCAGCTTGTGGAGTTCGACTATCATCCCGGCCAGCCCTCGGACAGAGGTCTTCGATCCTTCACCGAGATGGCTGATGGAATAATTCTGGCAGAATGCGCACCTGAGGTTGCAGTGGGTCAGAAAAATTGTTCCCGAGCCGTGCCCTCCGACGAGGGGAAGCTCTTCACCGAAATGCGGGCCGTAGGAAGCCACTTCAAGATCAGACCCGGCCTGGCAGGTTCCCTTTTCTCCCCGCAACCGGTCGACCTGGCACCGTCTTGGACAGAGGGTGCAGTTCTCGAGAATCTCACAGGCCTTTTCGATCTTTTCCTGCAGGCGGCCTGTCCGATAGGTTTCGAGGTAGGCAGCCTCGAATTTCTCGCCCGAGCTCATTCGGATCATGGATCTTGACCTTCATTATATCACGTGCATTTTTTTATGAGGGCTTTGAAAAGGAGTGAGCGACCATGAGGGATTTAGCCTAAAAATCCCGGTGGGGGAGCGAATCCCTTTTCAGAGCCCTCAATTGTTGAAAAATTATCGGCGTTGTGTATCATCTGAAAAGATGAGCGCGCCGGGTCCAAAACGATATTTGACGATTCCGAGGTTCGACCGGATACCTTGGCTGGTCCATGGCTTCGGGCTCCGGGATTGGGCGCTCCGGGATTTTCAAACCGTGGAAGCCTGGAAAAACTTCAAAGTCGTCTGGCTGGATCAGGTTCATCGAAACACCATCCGTCTCATCGATAAAATTCCTCGACGGCGCCTTCGAGGAGACGCCCTGGTCACCCGCCTGCCCGAAGTTTTTTTGATCATCAAAACGGCCGACTGTCTTCCAATTTTTCTAATCGATGAATCCAAGCGGGTCGTGGCCGGCGTCCACTGCGGCTGGCGCAGCACCGAAAAGCGGATGGCTCAATGCGCCGTCCGGGCCATGGAGGAGAACTACGGTTGTCGGCCGGCCGATCTCCTGGCAGGACTCGGCCCCTCTATCGGCGCGGCCTGTTATGAAGTGGGGGAGGAGGTGGTCCGAGCGTTCGAATGCGCCGGCCATCCGCCCGACTGCTTCCGGCCCCACCCTCGCTCCCGCGGAAAATATTTCTTGGATTTAGCGCTCGCCAACCGCCGTCAACTCGAGGCCGAGGGCGTTCGGCCGAAGAATATCATCTCCCTCGATGTCTGCACGCACTGCGACAGCCGTCTCTTGTCCTACCGGCGTGACAGCGACAAGAAAGCGCGCCTGCTTAATTTTATCGGGGTCAAAGCTACTCATTGCGCACCCGCTTAAACCCCTCGCCAGCCGGCCGGGAATTTTGCGTAATGAGAAGCTTTGACCCCGGCGTACGTTTTTTTTATTTGTCAAGGGGGCGGCGAATCCTCAGACAAGAAATGGAGAGGGCGGCGCCGAGGGTGTTGAAAATGTCTTTGCCTTTCATTAAGATAAGGTCGCTTTCAAACTTCCAACAAATCCGGTGAAACATGGAACAAGCATATTCGGATATTTTGATTCCCGATTTGCCTCTTTTAAAAAAAGGGAAGGTCCGAAACGTTTTTGAAGTGGAGGACAAGCTGCTGGTCGTCGCCACCGACCGCATCTCCGCGTTCGATTTCGTCCTCCCCTCGCTCATCCCGAACAAAGGGAAGATCCTCACTCAGTTGTCCAGGTTCTGGTTCGACACCACCCAGCTCGTCTGCCCCAATCACCTCCTCGCCGCCGACGTCGATCAATTTCCGCCCCTGCTCCAGAAATACCGGGAGATGTTGGATAAGCGGACGATGCTGGTCAAGAAGACCAGGGTCGTTCCCGTGGAGTGCGTCGTCCGCGGCTATCTGTCCGGTTCGGGCTGGAAGGAATACAAAACGACTGGAAAGACGAGCGGGATCAAACTCCCGGCCGGGCTCAAGGAATCGGACAGGCTGGAAGAGCCAATTTTCACGCCTTCGACCAAAGCCGAGGCAGGCCACGACCTCAACATCTCGTTTAAGGAAATGCAGAAGATCGTCGGGACTTCTCTGGCCAACAAGATCAAAAAGGTCAGTTTGGCGCTCTACCAGAAAGCCTCGCTCCACGCCCTCTCCCGGGGGATCATTATCGCCGACACGAAATTCGAATTCGGCTTGGATAAAGACGACTTGATCCTGGTCGATGAGATTTTCACTCCCGATTCCTCGAGGTTCTGGCCGCTGGCCGCCTACGCCCCGGGCAAGGGGCAGCCGAGCCTGGATAAACAGTTTGTCCGTGATTACCTGGAAACGACGCGCTGGGACAAACAATCTCCTCCGCCACCTCTCCCCCCCGATATCATTAAAAAAACGTCTGAAAAATATTTTGAGATCTATCGCCTTCTGACTGGGAAAAACGAGCTCTGATGAATAACGGCTTCGTCGACCTGCATATCCATTCCAACCGGAGCAGCGACGGCGATTTCTCCCCGCTCCATCTTATCCGACTGGCCCAGGATAATGGATTCGCTGCGATCTCCATCGCCGATCACGATACGGTGGCGGCGTATCCCGAAGCTCTCGAGGTCAGCAACGGCTCGGGGGTCGAAGTGGTCCCTAACATGGAGGTCACGACGCTCTTTGACGGCCGGGAGTTTCATCTCCTGCTTCCCTTCTTGAATTGGCAGAAGGACGTCGTTCACCGCTTGATGACGCGCGTTTCGATGGGCAGGCTCCAGGAAGCACGGGCGCGGGTGGCCAGACTCCAGGAATTGGGGTTCGACTTGAGCTGGCCGGAAGTGATCCGCGCCTCCAAGGGCGTGCCTCCTCTGGGCGTGACCATCGCCCAGATTCTCTTCGACAAACCGGAATCGAAACTCAACCCCGTCCTCGGTCCCTACTTGGCCGACGCGGTCCGGCCGCGGGCTCCCTATCTTTTTTATAGAGATTATTTCATGGAGGGAAAGCCGGCGTTCGTGCCCAAGCAGCACATGCCGCTCCTGGAAGTCCTGGATTTGGCCCCGGAAGCGGAGGCCGTGCCGGTTCTCGCCCATCCGGGAGCCTATTTCGAAAATGCGACGAGAGACGACATCGTTCAACTCAAAGAACGGGGTTTGGCAGGGCTTGAAGTGTTCACGTCTTACCATACGATCGAACAAACCCGGCTCTACGCCGAAGCGGCGCGGGAGCTTGACCTTGTCCCTACGCCGGGATCCGATTTCCACGGCAGGATCAAGCCTCATGTGACATTCGGCTTGATCAAGGACGGGAACTACGGGGTGGTGGAAGAACTCCGAAAAAGGAGGGGGGAATCATGATCGGTTGGCTGGATATCGTCTTGGCGGTTATTTTGTTGGCCCTTTTCATTGCCGGCTTGGTTCGCGGGCTGATCAAGGAGGTGATCGGCCTCGCGGCGATTATCATCGGATTCATTCTGGCGGCACGCTATTATCTTTACTTTGCCGACCTCATAGGTCGGGTGATCCATCATCCCGGCGTGGCCAAGTTCCTGGGTTTTATTTTTGTCTTCTTGGTCGTTTTGGCCGTCGGATCCTTGATCGGCTTTTTACTGTCCAAGATCATGAAAGGCCCTCTCAAATTCGCCAACCATCTATTGGGCGGTCTCGTCGGCCTCCTGGAGGGGATCCTTGTTTGCGGCGTTTTGATCTTCGCCCTGTTGGCCTTCCCCGTGCGCAAAGACGCCCTGCTCCAATCGAAGCTGGCGCCCTACTGCTACGGACTGACCAGAGCGATGATTCATCTCATTCCTCAAGACTTGAAGGATCAGTTCAAGGCGGCCTACCAGGATCTCTTGAAAGGGGGGAGCAAAGATGGACAAAAAATTTGATGAGCTGAATATCCATCAGAAGATGGAGCACTTGATCAAAGATATGGTGGAAAAGGAAATCCGCTTCCGGGACAGCCTCCGGGAGTTTGAAAAGATCTATATTGAAATCGCGGCGAAAAAATATAAGGGCAATATGACGAAAATGGCCCGGGCGCTCGGAATTCATCGGAATACCCTCCATAATCGGGCTAAAACTCTTAAAATAAAGAAATTAAAGTAAAAACAAGGCTTTTTTAGCAATCACGCAAGAAGAGTGCTAATTTTTCAATTTTTTTCTTGACATGGGCTCATTTCTATCCTATAATTAGCACTTCAAAATTTAGTCTGCTAAATTAATTAAATTTTAGGAGGTTTCAATGAAGATTTCCCCTTTATACGACCGAGTTCTTCTGAAAAGAATAGAAGAACAGGAAGTCCGGAGGGGCGGAATTATCATCCCGGACACGGCCAAAGAAAAACCGCAGGAGGCCGAAGTGATCGCCGTGGGCAAAGGCAGAATGACCGAAGACGGGAAGGTGATCCCCCTGGAAGTCAAAAAGGGCGACAAGGTCTTGATCGGCAAGTACAGCGGAAGCGAAGTGACCCTCGACGGCGTCGAGCACGTCATCCTCAAAGAAGAAGAAATTCTGGCCAAGATCGGCTGAGCCGCTAGAAAGGAAAAACAATGGCAAAACAAATTATGCTAGGCGATGACGCCAGGCAGTCTCTGCTCAAAGGCGTCAACATTTTATCGAACCTGGTCAAGGCCACTCTCGGCCCGCGGGGAAAGAATGTCGTGATCGACAAGAAATTCGGCTCCCCGACAAGCACCAAAGACGGTGTCACCGTGGCCAAAGAGGTCGAGCTCAAGGACCATCTGGAAAACATGGGTGCCCAGTTGGTCAAGGAAGTCGCGTCCAAGACATCGGATGTGGCCGGCGACGGGACAACCACGGCCACCGTGCTCGCCCAGTCCGTTTACGGAGAAGGGCTGAGATATGTCACGGCCGGGGCCAACCCCATGCTGATCAAAAAAGGCATCGACAAGGCTGTCGAAGAGGTCGTCAAGGAGCTCAAGAAGTTCAGCCGCGAAGTCAGCGGCGAGATGATCGCCCAGGTCGGCGCCATTTCGGCCAACAACGACGAGTCTATCGGCAAGATCATTGCCGAAGCCATGGAGAAAGTCGGCAAGGACGGCGTCATCACCGTCGAAGAAGCCAAGAGCATGGATACGACTTTGGATATCGTCGAGGGGATGCAGTTCGACCGCGGCTATCTTTCCCCCTACTTTATCACCGACCCCGACCGGATGGAATGCGTCTTGGAGAATCCCCTTATCCTTCTCCACGAAAAGAAGATCAGCAACTTGAGGGAAATGCTCCCGCTCCTGGAGAATGTCGCCCGGATGGGCAAGCCGCTCGTCGTGGTCGCCGAGGAAGTCGAAGGCGAAGCCCTGGCCACCCTGGTGGTCAACAAGCTGAAAGGGACATTCCTCTGCGCCGCGGTGAAGGCGCCCGGATTCGGCGACCGGCGGAAGGCCATGCTGGAAGATATCGGCATCCTGACCGGCGGCCGGGTCATCACCGAAGATATCGGCGTGAAGCTGGAGAAGGTCGATATGGATTGGCTGGGCGAGGCCAAGAAGGTGGTCATCGACAAGGATAATACGACCATCGTCGAGGGCAAGGGCAAAGCGTCCGACATCCAGGCCAGGATCAAGCAGATCCGGACCCAGATCGAAGAAACCACCTCCGACTACGACAAGGAGAAGCTCCAGGAACGGCTGGCCAAGATGGTCGGCGGAGTGGCCCTGATCAAAGTTGGAGCGGCCACCGAAACCGAGCTCAAAGAAAAGAAAGCCCGTGTCGAAGACGCCATGCATGCGACCAAAGCGGCCGTTGAAGAGGGAATCGTTCCCGGCGGCGGCGTGGCTCTGTTGAGAACGCAGAAAGTCCTGGACGCCCTCAAGGCCGAAGGCGACATGAAGATCGGCGTGGATATCGTCAGACGGTCTCTGGAAGAGCCGATCCGCCAGATCGCCAACAACGCCGGCCAGGAAGGCTCCATCGTTGTCGAAAAAGTCAAAGAGATGAAGCAGGACATGGGTTTCAACGCGCTGAGCGAGAAATACGAGGACATGATCAAAGCCGGAATCCTCGACCCCACCAAGGTTGTTCGGATCGCGCTGCAGAATGCCACTTCGATCGCCGGTCTGCTGCTGACAACAGAGGGACTGATCACGGATATTCCAGAGGAAGAGAAAGCGCCCAAGTATCCCACCCCGCCCGGCGGCGATATGTACTGAGAATCGCGCGACGCGAAACTGAGGGACGGTCTGCGGACCGTCCCTTTTTTTTTATATTTGTGTTATATTTTTCCCGATGTTCAAGCTCTTTGACCGCTACATCGTCAGGGAGATCGCTCCGCCCTTTTTCCTGGGCTTGCTCGTCTACAGCTTCGTCATGCTCATGAACCAGCTCCTCCAGCTGCCGGCGCTTTTCATCGCCAAGGGCGCCACTCTGAGCGTCACGGTGAAGCTCCTCGTGTATCTTGTCCCGGCCATTCTCGCCTTCACCGTTCCCATGTCCGTACTCATGGGGATTCTGGCCGGCCTGAGCCGGCTGTCCTCCGACTCCGAGATCACGGCCTTCAAGACTCTGGGCATCAGCCCCCGGCGGATGCTGCGGCCGCTCGTTCTCTTCGCCTTTGCCGGCTGGCTCCTGACCTCGGTCCTGGCGCTCTATCTGGCGCCCAATTTCAATTTTCGCTGGGTCCAGACGTACACAGAATCCGTTGTGGACAAGGTCCAGCTCCAGGTCAACCCGCGCGAGTTTTTCGACTATATTCCCAACACGATGATTTTTGTCCAGGATATCACCGAGCAAAAGAACTGGCAGAATATCATGGTCTATTTCACCGATACGCCCGAAACACCGCGGCTCGTTCTGGCCCGGCGGGGCCGGCTGAATTTCTATCCCCAAGCCAGGCGGGCCACGCTCGAATTGTACGACGTCGTCCAGCACGCCAATGCGGTTTCCGACCCGGAAGATTACAGCGTCTCCTCCACGGCTTATTCCGAACAGGAAATCGACATCCAGAACCTCTATGCGTCAATTCTGGCCGAGAAGCGGGTGAGGGAGAAGAACATCCGTGAGCTCTTCCTGGGGCTTCAGGAGATTCGGAAAAACCGCGCCCTTCTGGAAATAGAAAAAGATGGCCTCCTTCGAAAAAACGTGCCGAAGAACGACATACAGTCCATTAGAAACGGAAACGCCCTGATGGCCGCCGATTCCGAACGGAGGTCCCACCTTGTTGAGATCCATAAAAAGCTTGCCCTGCCGTTTGTTTGCTGGATCTTCGTCTTCCTTGGGCTGCCGCTGGGAGTGTCGACAAAAAAAGGCGGCCGGACGAGCGGCTTCACTCTCAGCCTCGTCATCATCCTGATCTATTATATCTGTCTTACGGCCGGGGAGAAGTTCGCCTTGGAAGGCCGGATATCCCCTTTCCTCGGAATGTGGGGAGGCAATTTCCTCTTCGGAGCCCTGGGTCTTATCCTTTTTATCCGCTATGCGAGGGAAGCGCCGCGCTTGAGCCTGTTCCACAGGCCGGCTCCGATCCGGGCCGCGGCCGGTCGGGTCCGGAAAAAAAGATTCTTGGCCTGGCCCCGGCTGTCGCTCCCATTCCCCAACATCCTGGACCGCTATATTATCCGGAAATACACGGCCATCGCCATCCTGGCTTTCTTGAGCCTGGTTTCGGTCTCCGTCATCATCACGGTTTTTGAGCGTCTGGGGCCCCTCTTTGAACATCACAAGCCGATGTCCATGCTCCTCGCCTACATCCGCTTCCGGATTCCCGAATTCGTCCATTTCAGTTTGCCCGTGACAGCGCTTACGGCGACGCTCGTTTCTTTGGGCTTGTTCACCAAGTTCAACGAGGTGACGGCCATGAAGGCCTGCGGCATCAGCGTTTATCGCGCGGTCGTGCCCGTCATTCTCATGGCCGTCCTCGTCGGCGGCCTGGCCTTCCATATCCAGGAGCGCGTTCTGCCTCAATCCAATAAAAAGGCCGAGGAGATCTGGAACAAGATCAACGACGTCTCGCCCCGCAGCTATAGCTATATAAACCGCCGCTGGGTCGCCAATAAAGGCCGAGACCGGTTTTACCACTACAGCTATTTTGACCCGGCCAAGGCCGTGTTCAGCCAGCTTTCGGTTTTTGACATGGATACCACCCATTGGGCGCTCAAACGAAGGTTTTACGCCGATAAGGGAGCCCTGGCCGGAAACGTGCTCCGGCTGGAAAACGGCTGGCTCAGGGAGTTTGCCGGCGAGACGCCGAAAAACTCCAGCCTCCGGGTTTTCAAGACGATGGAATTGCCGCTCCAGGAAGCAAAGAACTATTTCACGAAGGAATCGAGAGAACCCTCACAGATGACCTTTCGCGAACTCCGGCAGTATGTCCGGGAAGTCCAGGAGATGGGATTTGAAACCGTCAGCTTCAGGGTGGACCTGAGCTCCAAAATTTCCTTTCCCTTCGTGGCGCTGGTCATGACGCTCCTCGGCATTCCTTTCGCCTTTTCCATGGGCAAGAGGGGTGCGCTCGTCGGGATCGGAGTGAGCCTGGCCATTGCCATGGTCTATTGGGTGGCGATCGGGGTTTTTAAGAACCTGGGCTATGTCAATTTCCTGAACGTCTTTTTTGCCGCTTGGGGGCCCAACTTGATTTTCGGCCTCCTCGGCCTGTACCTCCTCTTCCGCTTACGGACATAAGGAAAGAGGTCGCGGCGTGGGTCCTGTCGCCGGCCAGCCCCATCGTCCTCACTGAAAAATTTGGGTATCTTTCGTTATTCGAAAACCTTCGCCTAACTTCCCAAATTTTCGTCAGTTCCGGGCGATGGGGCTCCCCGTCCGGCGCCACCCACGCCGCCTCTTTTAGAAGGGGCGAGGGGGAACGGATGAAGCGACCATGAGGGATTTAGCCTAAAAATTCATGCTTTTTCGGGAAGCCTCCTTTTGGGAGGCCGGCAGCGGATGTATTGAGCTAGGCTGATCAATTGCGCTAAGCGACAATGAAAACAAAGATATCGATGTGATGATCTTCTCAAAGATGCGAGTTCCGCGCCGCCGAAAAAGCGGGAATTTTTATGGCGTGAAAAATCCCGTTCTGGGAGCAAGGCCGTTCCCCCGAGCCTCCTACATTTTATATTTGCCGAAGTCCTCTGGTTTGAGTGTCTCCAGCCACTTTCTCAGGTTCTCGGAATTTTCCAGGTTTTCGTCGAGTTTCAAGCCGTGCGCCCGCCGGACGACGTCATCTTCGACAAAAATGGGCGAATTCATGCGCAGGGCCAGGGCAATAGCATCGGAGGGTCGGGAATCGACCAGGAGCTCCCTGTCCTGGTATCGGCAATGGATCGTTGCATAAAACGTGTTGTTCCGGACGTCGTTGACGACGACCCGATCCACGGAGATGCTCAAGCGGTTCAGGAAATTCTTGATGAGGTCGTGGGTCATCGGCCGGGGCGTGGGAATATTTTCGATGGTTAAAGCGATGGCGTTGGCTTCGAAGACGCCGATCCAAATTGGAAGGATCTGGTCGCTCGACGGATCTTCGAGGACAACAATGGGCATTTTGGAAATCGGGTCTACAACAAGGCCCTTGATTTTCATCTCAATTTCCATCGCTTCGCTCCTTCCCAAAAGATATAAATATAAGGTGACCTCTGTTGAATGTCAAGAAAGAGGCGGCCATGAACCTCCGGCTTGAGTGTTCTCATCTGATCGGCCTTGGAAGCCTTTGATCCGTGATATTTCGCCGTCAATGGAAGGTTGGGGTCTGCCCATCTTAAGATTCAATTTTTTGGATAAGATTCAAGGAATTGGATGAATTTTGGCCCGGCAAAATATTAATTTATTGAAAATAAATGAATTAAACAACATAAAGTATTGGCATGGTTTTTGCTTATAAAATAAGACGATGAAAAGGTAGTATTATGAGAAATAAGGAGGTGAGAATTACAGAAGGCGAATATTCCATTCGCAGAGTTGGGAGCGGAGAAAGCTTCCTCTGCTCCTGGGATTTTGGTTTTATTCGCCCGATTCCCGAGAGAGGAGGGGCGGAAACTTTTTATCTTGAGTTTTCCGAGTGAGGGAAATTCGAGGGAAAAAGGAGAAAAAACAAGGAATGACTAAAAAAATCATCTTCACAGCGCTTGCCCTTATGCTGACGTTCGGCTTGACCTTTGCTCAGGCTCCCACCGGCAAGATCGTCGGAACGGTCACCGATGACCAGGGCGCGCCCCTGCCTGGCGTCTCTGTCACATGCGACAGCACCAGGCTGGTCGGCGTGGCCACGGCCGTCACCGATGAATCGGGCACCTACCGGATATTCTCTCTGCCTTCAGGCACGTACAATGTCCGTTTCAATCTGCCCGGCTTCAAGACGGTCACCCGCAGGGAGATCATCGTTCAGCTGGAACAGACCATTACCCTGAACATCAAGATGGAGCAGAGCGCGCTGGCGGAAGAAGTCACGGTCGTGGGCCAGAGCCCTTTGATCGATGTCAAGAGCACGGTCAAAGGCAGCACGATGACGAAGGACGTCTTCATGCAGCTGCCCAGAAGCCGCGACTTCACCGGCCTGCTGAGCACGGTCCCCGGCGTCCAGTATGAAGGCAACCAGGGAGGTCTCTCCGTCGACGGCGCGTCCGGCACGGAAAACACGTTCTACATCGATGGGACCAACATCACCAACATCCATGTCGGCCTCCAGTCCCAGAGCATCGTCATGGAACAGCTGGACGAAGTCAAGGTCACGGCCTCCGGCTACCCGGCTGAGTTCGGCGGCTCCATGGGCGGCGTCGTCAATGTCATCAGCCGTTCGGGCGGCAACGAGTTCCACGGCGACCTCTTCTTCTATTACAACAACAACTCGCTCTTAATGCAGGGCCACGACCGCGACGGTATTCGGGTCAACCCCTATGCCGGCCTGCCGTACACGTATGACGAAGTCGAGTACGTCAGCAATGACAACATCTATTGGAACGGCGGAAAGGATAGAGACGAATACTCGCGGTACGAGGGAGTCATCAACCTCGGCGGCTACATCTTCAAGGACAAGCTGTGGTTCTTCGGATCGTTCAATCCCACCTATGCCTGGACCGATTATCAGCCTCGTTGGTTCACTGTCGACCCTGTCGACCTGAGCAAAGCTAAAGTCCCGGGTGATACGATCGCCGACCCGCGGCAGGGCCGGCAGACCTATGACGGTTTTTACAACAAAAACTGGTACTATTACTGGCAGGCCAAGATCACCGCAGCGCCCTTCAAGGGCCTTCGTATGGCCCTCAGCACCAACAACAACTTCAGCAAATACCGCGGAAGCGCCCCGTCCATAGCCGGAACATCGACGAAGTATTATTCTTATAGTTCAAGCTGGAACCCGATCAACCCCTCCACAGGGCTGGGTCTGCTGACAGCAGGCAAGGAGCCCGGCTTTTCTTACCCGAACTGGTCCGCAAACGCCAACATCGACTACACGGTCAGCAACAATTTCCTGATCAACATGCGCGGCGGCTTCTTCCACACGAATACGAGAGACCAGGTCCTCAAAGTGCCCGGCACCTACTATGGCTTCAGCGGCTCGACCTATAGCTATCCTGAGATCGTAGCCAATCGGCCGGACTTGTTGCACTATTCCGGCTGGTCGAACGGAGCCGGCACGACTGTTTACAAGAAAGCCATCTACGAGCGGGCCAGCGCCAACCTCGACCTGACCTACTATGCCAGCCTGGCCGGTGAGCATGCTTTTAAAGCGGGAGTCCAGTGGATCCGTCTCCATGAGGACATGGAGCGCGGGCCCGAGGCTCCCCTGGTCAGCCTCTACTGGGGTCAGACGAGCTACGATATACCCGGAGTCACGATCGGCAAGCAGGCCTATGATGCCGGCGATCCGCACGGCCAGTACGGCTACTATATCATCCGCAACGATTTCAAATCGCTTTACGGCTGGGTCTGGAACATCGCCAGCAACAATTGGGCTGTCTACCTCCAGGATTCCTGGACGATCGGCCAGAAGCTGACCATCAACCTCGGCGTCCGCAATGAAAGCGAATACGTCCCGTCCCTGGCCACCAACGATCCTGTCTACAAAGATTACAAGCCCATCCAGTTCGGCTTTCTTTCCAGCAATGATGCGAAAAGCTTCTCGGACAGGTTCTTTGAGAAGTTCGCGCCCCGCCTGGGCCTCGTTTATGACGTTTTCGGCGACTCGAGCCTCAAGGTCTTTGGCAGCTTCGGCGTTTACTATGACGTCATGAAGCTGTACATGGCTGAAGGCGCCTACGGCGGATTCAAGTGGTGGTCAAGCTATTACTCCTTGGACAACTACGACTTCGAAAAGATCGCGGCCAGCGGCGATGTCAACAACGCCGCAGACCAGGCGGCCGGTGGGAAATACTACGGCTCCCGGAACTGGCGGACGACCTCATGGGACTACACCGATCCCCAGCTTAAGCCCGTTTCCCAGAGCGAAGTCACGTTCGGCGCGGAAAAGAAACTCACGGAAGAGCTGTCCTTCAGCGCCCGCCTGGTTTACAAGCACCTCATCCGGACGATCGAAGACGTGGGCGTGCTGATGCAGGATGAGGCGGGCAACTGGAGCGAGCAGTACTACATCGGCAACCCCGGCGAAGGCTGGACTCAGACTAAAGGCACGGGCACCGGAAGATTCGATCCTCTGTATTGGCCCTCCCCGCTGCCCAAGAGAGAATATTGGGGCTTGAACCTGGCTCTGGAGAAGCGCTTCAGCAACAACTGGCAGGGCGGGTTCAACTACACCTGGAGCCGCATGACCGGGAACTACGGCGGACTTTCCTCCTCAGACGAAGGCGGCCGTAATTCACCCAACGTCGAGCGGTACTGGGACCTCTGGTTCGAGCGGTACGATATCCACGGCAATCCGCTGGATGGAGTGCTTCCTTCAGACAGAACCCACTACTTCAAGCTCTATGGCTCCTATGCCTTCCCCTTCGGCCTGACCGCGGGCGTTGTCGCCTACGGCAGAAGCGGGCTGCCGAGGACCACGAGTCTGGGCTTCAACAACATGCAGATCTTCCCGGACAACTATTTTGACACCGGCAAACGCGTCCCATTCCTTTTCAACGCCGACCTTTATCTCGAATACAACCTGAGAATCGCCAAGAAGTACACGATCAACCTGAACGCCACGATCTACAACTTCACCAACACATCCACTATCACCAGCTATTACGACAGGGCCAACTACACCATGCTCTACCTGTCGGATACGGAGCTCCTCGCCCAGAAAACAAACTATGTGCCTTGGAAGGACTATGTCCAGGCCAAGATCCAACCAGGCTATCAGTGGCATCCGTACTACATGGGCGACAGCACGGATTACAACAATCCGCATAACATGTGGACCGGTAGGTACGGCGCCTGGTCGGCAAGAGTCGGCGCGCGGCTGTCCTTCTGATGCAGGAGTTCGAGTAGAAGCGAGTATCGCAGAGTAAGATACGAAGGCCCGGCCCCCGGACGGGGGCCGGGCCTTTTTTTTTCGGCGCGGGTCCTGTCACCGGCCAGCCCCATCGTCCTCGCTGAAAAATTTGGGGCAAAAAGGATTTAAGGTTTGATTAGAAATGCGTCCCAAATTTTCGTCAGTTCCGGGCGACGGGGCGCCCCGTCCGGCGCCACCCGCGCTGAATTCTTTTTGATAGGTTGAGTTTGTGGAATTTACTTCAGGAGGGATCTTAAATAATTGAGGCCGGCCCTGGCGTTTCTGACTTTCTTCTCGTCCTCGCCCCTCGTATCTTCCAGATAAAGCTCAAGATAGCGGACCGCCGCGGCGATTTCGCCCTTTTCCCTATAGGCCATGGCCAAATAATAATACGCCCGCGGCGTCGGTTTGATAGAAGCCGCATCCTTCAGGTATTCAATAGCCTTGTCGAAGTCGCGGGTCAGGGCATATGTGATTCCCAGAAATTCGAAGGGCAGGTTGTCCTGGGGAAAATCCTGGGTGAGCCTGGTGAAGACGGCGATGGCCTCGGCCGGCCGGCCGCTCTTGGCCAGGTTTTGGGCGTAGCTCAATCGGACGAATTTATTCTCGGGCTCGATGGCCAGCACGCGTTCAAAAAAGGCCCTTGCCTCCTCCAGTTTTCCCTGGCTGTCTAAGATCACGGCCGATGCGGTCAGAGCGTCGATGTGACCGGGATTCGTCTTTAGGACTTCGGCCATGACCGAGAAGGCCTCCTGGTTCCGTCCCATCACCAGATAAGTGTATCCCAGCCTGGACAGGAGGAGCGGGGAACCGGGGATCTTTTCGATGCCCTTCTTAAGGGTTTGGATAGTCGCGTCGAAATTTTTCATCCCGGCCTGGGCCAGAGATAAGTTGACGTAGCTCGAAGCGGAGTCCGGCCGGAGGGCAAGCATCTTCTCATGAAGCGCCGCCGCTTGGGCAAAGTTTCCTTCGAACTCGTCCTTTTCGGCTTCTTGGATCATCTGCAGCTCGTCGAGCTTATCCTTGGGGTCGGCCGGTTTTATTCGGGCCGTCTTGTCTGAGTAATCCACGTAGCCCAGGGAGCGCAGCCGGTCCTGCTCTTCGGCCGTCAAGGTCCTCTTGGCCGCTGCTCCGCCGGCGACGGTTCCTTTGATCAGGGCGTCAAGGCCGGCTTTCATCTTCGCCGCCATCTTAGCGTTCGAGGGAAAGTCATTCTTTTCCTCGTCAGGATCGGCGTTGAGGTCGTAGAGTTCTTCTTTAGGCGCCCGGATATATTTCCAGCCTCCCGAAATCAAACCGACGAGCGGCGACCAGCCGTAATTTTCCCGGGGATAATACGTTTCGATATAAGAATCCAAGTCCTTTTTTTTCTTTTTCTGGATATAGGGGATGAGGCTTATTCCCTGCGCGGAAGCCGGCTTCGGCAGGCTCAGCATGTCCAGGACCGTGGGCAGGATATCGATGAGGCGGACGCGCGCCGGAACGGAGAGATTCGAGGGGAGATGATTCTCGGAATACATCAGGAGCGGCACCTTCATCGCCATGTCGTAGAGGAAGATGCCGTGGCCGGCCTCGCCCTTCTCTCCGAAGCTTTCGCCGTGGTCCCCGGCCACGACGATCAGGGTCCGGCCCAGGAGGTTTCTTTCCTTGACCTTCCTCATGATCTCGCCGACGATGAAGTCCATATAGGCGACCTCGCCGTCATAGGGGCGGCCCTCGAATTCCTCTCTGTAGGGCGAGGGCGGGCTGTAGGGCAGGTGCGGGTCGAAGAAGTGGACCCAGCAGAAAAAGCGCTCGTCCCCGAGCTTGTCGAACCAAGGGCTGAAGGCGGCGAGCACCTGTTCGGCTTTTCGCTCAGCGTTCAGGGGTTTGAAGGGGGCGCTTCCCGGGAAATTATCGTCGTAGATATCGAATCCCTTATCCAGTCCAAAGCGCGAATCGACGGAAAACGAAGAGACAAAGGCGGCCGTCCTATAGCCCTTGTCCTTTAAAACCTTAGCCAGGGTGACCTTGTCGGGAGGCAGGATATAGGTGCCGTTGTTGTGCACTCCGTGGCTTAGAGGAGTTGTCCCGGTCATGATCGAACAGTGAGAAGGAAGGGTCAGGGGGACTTGGCAATAGGCATGGGCGAACTTGACGCCGTTTCGAGCGATCGCATCGAGGTTTGGAGTCCTCGCTTTGGCATCGCCGTAAGCGCCGAGATGGTCCGCCCGGGTTGTATCGAGAGTGATCAGGAGGACATTCAGCCCGTTATCTCTGACAACAGAAACCCGGTGGGGCTTAAGGATGAAAAAGAGTGCGCCGGCGGCGACGACCAGGATAAAAAAAGCAAGATATAGTCCGGATTTTTGTCGGAATCTATGGACGGGATGTTTCGCCGGCGCCGCCGGCCGTACCGGCTTCGCCCCGTGCTTCTTTTTCCGTCCGCGTTTTTTTTTCGACACGTGCTATGGATAAAATCTTGGCAACGTCTCCATTTACTTCTTAATGGCGCGCAGAATATCCTTGGCCAAGGCCGCCCGGTCTCCTTCCGGCTCCAGGCTCAGGAATTTTTCCAGCTTGGCCGCGGCGTTCGCGTAGTCGGCCTTGTTGAGATAGACGTATCCGAGCTTCAGGTAGGAGTCGGGCCAATCGGGCTTGATCTGTGAGGCCAGGTCGAAATAGCGGAGGGCCTCGTCGTAGTTTTGGTTCTTGAAATAGATCTCTCCGACGTTGTAGGCAAGAATTTCGTCATTGGGCGAGTTGTCCACCGACTTCTTAAAGAATTCCTGAGCCTCCTGGATCTTGTTCTGCTTGAGATAGCAATTGCCGATTCCTGCCTGGGCTTTGGCGGTCATGTCTTTTCCTCCGGCCGTGTCCGCCTGGGCCTGCTCGACAACCTTGTTATAGAGCTCGATGGCTTTGTCGAACTCGCTCTTTTCCCGATAACAATCGGCGATGCTCAGCTGGACCTGGTAGGCAGCGGGATTCTTGGCCAGAAAATCCTGGTACGAGGCGAGGGCGTCGTCATACTTTCCCTCCCGGAACTGTTGGTTCCCTTTTTCCAGGATAGCGAACGTCGTTTCATCCAGAATGTAAGCACTCGTCCCTGATGTCGCTTTCTGGAGCTTGATCGTGACCTTTGGATTGAGGGAAAGCTGGCTGACATACAGAGGCTTGCTCACGGGGAGATAGCCCTTGTACGTCGCCGTCATGTTCCAGTTCCCCGTGCCCAGGCCAAGGAACGACCATTCCCCCTTTTTGTTGGTGAGGGCTTCGAATTTCATGCCTGCGTTTTCAGAGAAAACGATCTCGACCTTGGCTCCCTCGATGGGCTTGTCGTCCAGGTCGAGGACGACACCGCCGATCCTGCCGACGCCCCTTCCGGCTTGGGCCTGGGCGAGCCCGGCCGCCAGGAGGACGAAGAGAATGATAAATAGAAGATTTTTCATTAGGTTAGCCTTCATTTGAACCTCCAAAGATATGAATGCAAACTATGTGCCAATACCAGGACAAGATATCATATGTGTCTGGAAAATCTCAAGCCTTCCGTGAGGAAAGTCAGCATCTTTTATATGCTATGATGGGTCCTGTCACGGACGTGCCTCTCACGCCCTCGCGCAAGACCCTCCCCCCACCACTCAGGCGCTTCGGGCGTCGCGAGGCAACATCCGCGCCACCCGTCAAAAAGTTTTAATTGAGACGGAGATTCTTTATCGATGAAATCGAGGTGGATTTGCCCCAGAAGGACATGCTTTAATCGAGCTTCAGCCGTCTGTAAACCTTGCTTCCGTCCGTGGTGTTTGTCAGCTTCACGTTCAGGAGCGCAAATTCCGGCCTGACGGAGAGGGGGATTTCAATGATGTAATCCTCGCGGATGAGCTTTCCCAACTGGGCTTCGGTCAGGGACAAGGCGTAAGCCTTCTGGTCCGCCCAGATCCTTTTCTCGGACGCATTCAGGAACTCGACGGTCACCTCGAACGTCGTCTCCAAATTCTTGTCCACGGATTTCAGCCAGATTTTCTTATAGGGAATGGAAATGCGGACCAGGACGCCTCCGCCTGGCTGCTTGCGGAGCTCCAGGTCACACTCCAGAGAGCCTTTCTCCGCCAGGACGACGGGTTTCAGAAACATTTGCACGGACATAATCTCGGCCAGCTGGGCGGCGCTTTCGGGCTCCAGCCTGTAGTTGTCGGCCCAGTCAACGTCGACAAAGACGATGGGGAAATAGCCATAATACCAGATCTCGGTCGGCAAACCGTAAAACGTAATGCCCCGCGGGTAGGTCTCGCGTTCCGATGGAGGGCCGAGCAGGATGTAGATTCGTCCCCGGTCCTGGAGCCAACCTGGGCCTCCGCCCCGAAAAAGGCTGTTGGCCGTGTCGATCCTTTTAAAATATTCTTCCTTAAATTCATTCTCCTCGGTCGTCGGATCGGGGTCTCTTTTTTTCCAGAATTCGTCCATGAATGGCTTCCGTTCCGGGAAGGGCAGGTTGATGAAAGTCTTCCGCTCCTGCTTGGTGATAATGTAGCGCACCTTCGACAGAAACTCGCGGCTTTCGGGGTCCAGGCTTCTTTCCAGCCTGTAAGAGGCGCAGGCGGCCAGCCAGACGATCGCAAGGGGAAGGAGGATGAGCGCCGCCTTTTTCACTTTTTTTCCTTTATGGCTTTGACCTGGGCTCTGATCTTATCTTGATTGGGATTGAGCTCCAGGGATTTTTCCCAGGCCAGGAGCGCCTCGGCCATATTCCCCAACTGAAAATAACAATCGCCGATGGAGTTCAGAATGACGATATTCGTGCCAAAGTGCGTCAGATAATCTTTGTAGAAGGAAGCGGCGGCGGCCAGTTCGCCAAGGGCCTGCGAGGACTCGCCCATGATCTGGAGGAATTCGTAGCGCGTCTCTCCCTGCATGAACGGCTGGGCCGCCTGTTTGACGCCGGCATAGTCTCTCATCTGAAGGAGGAGGCGGCAGTAGTCCAGCGCAAATGGAAGAGAACCGGGATCGGACCGGTAGGCGCTTTCGATCAGAGGCCTGGCTTTGAGGAAATCCTGGATGTTGAGGAATTGGTTGCCGAGGGAGTCGGCGTAGGAGGGGTCTGCCGACGGCGGCTGCGGCACGGAGACGATCCACGGCCTCGGGAGGTCGATCCTCGGCGTGATGAAAAAGGGTACTTCTGCGGCGATCAACTCCTGCCGGTTGGGGCTGAGGAGGCTGATTTTGATCTTGTAGTTGGCGGGGGACAGGTTGGCCAAAGGAAACTCTTCAAAGAAGTTCGTCTGGCTAAAATATTCGTTGACGCTTTTCGTTATCGAGAGGACTTTTTCGGTCTCTTTAAGAATCGTATATTCCAGGCTTCCTCCGGCTCTGACATCGGCCGGCAACCCTTGCAGCTGGAAATACAGATAGAGGGTGTCCCCCTTGAGAAAATCATTTCGCGGCGACGGGACAAGCTGAATGTTTCCCAACAGGAAGGGCTTGTTCATACCCTTGTATTTGGAACCCCGATCGACCTTGTTGGCCAAGATCGGCGCGCTCATGGAGAGTTGCGTCGGTTCGGGGACGAGGAGGTCTGCCTCGACTGAGGTGAATTCTTTCGAGACGAGGTTCTTCAAGAGCAAGTGCATTTTATACCGCCCCGGAATGAGCGGGAACATATCCTGATAGCTGAAGAGCTTGGACTGAATTTGGGCGATCTGCTCCTTGACCATCTCGATCGGAACAGCCCGGGTGAACTGGTAGACCGTCCGGTTCTGGGAATCGGTCAGGTTGACATTGACTTCGAGATTGGCGCGATACCGGCCCTCGATCTCCTCGAACGTCAGCTTGCTCGGCTCGATGCTGTAATGAACGAAGGCGAAGCCTCGCGGGTCCTGGTAGACTCTAATCAGGGAGTCGTTGTCCATCCAATTGGCTGTGTAATCAACTTCGACAACGCCCTTGTATTTGAGAAGTTTTTCGGCGTAGGCGTCCTTTACCTTTTCCAGGGGCGCAGAGGGAATTCGCTGGTTGATAAGGATTTCTGAGGCCAGGGACGGCGAGAGGGCAAAACGGGCTTCCCCCTGAATCAGGGAGAGAGAAAGTTCGGCCAGGCCCGGCTCGATATTGAACAGTTTGTTAAAGGCGGTTTCATAATCCGTCTGGTCGCCCGCGTAGTGGATGAGGAGCTGCTGAGGGCCGTATTTGACCGGTGAATAGAGGACATATTCTCCCGCCCCATACCTCTTAAAGAAGACGACGCTGAAAGCGTTGGGGAGCCCATATTCTGCCATCCCGTCGTAAAACCAGGTTACGATCGGATAGACATCGGGTAAGTTCTCGAATTTTTCGATCTGTTTCGGCTCTCCCAGCATGATGTAAATCTTGCCCATGTCCGTCCGCCAGCCCACGGTCGGGGAGTCTCGGCCATACCATTGATTGGCATACTGGATTCTCCGGTAATGCTCTTTCTTGAAGGCGTTCTCGTTCGAGTTAGGATTCGGATTTCTCACTCTCCAGAAGGCCTCGATAAAGATGTCGCGCTCCCGGTCGGACTCGAGCTGGAGGAAGACGTCCCGCTCCTTGGCCGTGATGATATAGACGACCTCCTCCTGCAGCCACTTCCGGTATTGGGGAGGAAGGTCCTTGGGCGATTTTTTCTGCTGGGCGGGAAGGAAGGCGGCCAGACAAAAGACGAGGCCGATCAAAATAAAGAATAATCTTCGTCTCACCTGATTATTATATGCCAGGGACCGCGGCCGGGTCAAACCGGCAGGGCGGGTTTCGTCGGATCTTATTTTCATGGCCTGCCTCCTCTAAAAATTGATGATAGTCTCTGGGACAACCTTGGTTTTGAAAAAAACCCTACTTTAAGCAAAATTCTTCCCTCACCTTTATTAAAACCAGGCCAGGGCGGCGTTTCGTTGCATCGGCTCAAGCTGGCTCCCTGGGCAATAAACCCCCCACAATTTTGTAGGACTTCTCAGGCAGGATCTAAAACAGGGAGAGTTGCCCCCCGGCGGCGGCCTGTTCTTCCTCCCCTTCGAAGAGCCGGACGACGCCGTAGAAACCGTCATGCCCGGGTGTAATATTGACCAGGCCTTTCCTCATCCGGTCAACCCCGCGGCCGACTTTTTCCGGAGGGATGCGACGGAGCTCGGGGATGGGGATTTCGGTCAGGATCCTGTGCTCATTCCCGAATTCGTGGATGAAGCGGAAGTAAAGATCCCAGACGCTTTGACACTCCGGCGTTTTTTCTGTCGCTTCGGCGATGATCTCGTTCAGCGGAATCAGGTTTTTAAAGGGAATTCGAAGGGATGAATCCCTGACTTCCTCCCGATCGGCCAGCTCTTCAACGCGATGCACGACGCCGATGGTGAGCTTCTTTCCGCATTTCGGGCAGATGTCGCGGCGAGCGATCGATTCCCGGGGAGAGAAAAGGACGCCGCACTTGCGGTGACCGTCATAGTGGTATTTGCCCTCCTCGGGAAAGAATTCGACGGTGTACAAAAACCTGGCCGGGTCTTTGCTGCGGATCGCCTCGACCAGGCCTTTGTAGCTGAACTCGGTATCGAAGACATTCGCCTCTCGGCCGATCTTGGCCGGGGAATGGGCGTCCGAGTTGGAGACGAGCGTGTACTTGTCGAGGGCCGACAGCCTCCAATTCATCGGCGGGTCCGAGGAGAGGCCGGTTTCCAGGGCGAAAATGAACGGGGTGGTTTCCTCGAAGCATTCCTCGATGGCGTCGAAGCCCGAATTGGCCCCGAACAGCGAAAACCAGGGGGTCCAGATATGGGAAGGGATGACGACGCACTTGGGGCACAACTCGGCCACGGTTTTGACAAACGCCTTGGCGTCCATGCCTAGGATGGGCCGGCCATCCGACCGGAGGTTGGCCCCCAACCCGGTCAGCCTCCGGTTGATCTTGTCCGCCGATTCAAAATCCGGGGCGAGGAGGAGAAGGTGAATTTTCCGGACCTTGCCTTTTTTAGAATAGATGAAACTGATTTCCGTGGACAGGATGAACGAGACATCCTCCGGGGCGAAAGCGACGGCTTGCAGGTAATCATTCTCCGGCGTCTGGGGGCGTTTCAAACGGAAAAAGCCGTCGCCCGTCGGCTCCAGCTTTTGCTTGATCAGGAAAAACCACTCGGGATGGGTGAAGTCCGCTGTGGCCAGCAACGAAACCCCTTTGATTTTCGCCCACCAAGCCATCAGGTCGAAGGTCATGTCCCGCGATGTGGCGCGCGAAAACTTGGAATGGAGATGAAGGTCGGCGACGAATTTCATGGAGTCGGAAGTTCCAGTGTAGTTAATCTCGCCGCAGAATTCAAGGAGAATATCGCGAAGTCGGAAAAAACTCTGTGCGCCGGAGAAAGCACGTTCGGCCGCCGACGGCGGAGCTTTTTTTTCCCTCGGTTCGGTGTTAAAATAAAAGCGGATGGAGACGAGACAGGTCCTTTTCAGGATGAGGAGGTTCGCCATGAAGAAAGCCGCCCTGATCGTTTTTTCCGTTGTGTGTATCTTCGCGTTTTTATCCGGGCAAGAGTACAAGGGAAAAGCCCGGCTGTTCGGAACGGTCTTCGACCAGGATGGGAAACCTCTTGATGATGTGAAAGTCAAGCTGGTCTACGCCGATTCCAACACAGGTTTTGAAGTGACGACCGACAAACAAGGCCGGTGGACCGGGGCCTGGCTCCGGAGCGGCACCTGGTATATTGATTTTGAAAAGGTCGGCTACGAGACCAAAAAGATCTCGGTCGCAGTGGCCGAGCTGGAAAAAAAGCCGGAGATTAAAATCAATCTAAGAAAGGCGGCGGGGCTTGTCCTCAGCGATGAGGTCAAGAAGTTGCTGACCGAGGCCAATCAACAGTATGAGGCCCAAAACTATCAGGCCGCCCTGGCCGGTTACAAGACTCTTCTCGAGAAAAACCCCGCGGCCTATATCATCTGGAAAAACGTAGGGGCCTGCTACTTCGCCCAGGAACAATATGAGCAGGCGGAAGAGGCCTTTAAAAAGGTCCTGGAAAAAAGTCCCGACGACACCGATGCCATTATCGCCGTGGGCAATTGCTACGCCAACCGCAACCAGACAGAGAAGGCCATGGAGTGGTACAGCAAGATTGAGTTCGAAAAGATCAACGATCCCATTGTCCTCTACAACATCGGCAACAATTATTTCAAGCTTTCTAAATTCGAAGAAGCGTTGAAATATTTGCGACGGTCCGTGGAGCTCCAGAAGGACTTTCTCGACGGCATCTATCAGCTCGGCCTGGTCTATACCTCTCTCCAGCGGATTCCGGATGCCGTCACAACCTTCGAGATGTACCTGAAATATGACCCCGATTCGCCGCAGGCTTCCCAGGTGCGGAGCTTTTTGAATGATTTGAAGAAAAAATAGAATGAAATTATTGCACCAGGCCAGCCGCGCCCGCTCTGGCTCCTCATTGAGAAAGAAGCAGATGATTCCTCGAATATTAACAAGCGGCTTTGTTTTGGGGTTGATCGTGGCCCTGGCCGGATGTGCGGTTACGAGTACGGTCGCCCTGGACCCGGAAAGCCGAGATTTCTATGAGACGGCTCGCCTGGTCATGACCAAAGAGGAAAAAGACATTTTCAACCATCTTCCCGACGCGGATTCCCGGCGGGAATTCATCCGGGACTTCTGGGCCAAACGCGACCCGGATCCGGACACGGAGAGCAACGAATTCAAGCAGGAATTCGAGAGCCGCCTGCAATACGCCGACCAGCACTTTCGGGAGGGCCGGCGCGGCTGGAATACCGACCGGGGACGGATCTATGTCTTTCTCGGACCCCCGGAGAAAGCCGAAGAATATTTCTATCCTCCGGGGGAAGGCGTTCAAGGCTCGGTCATTTGGTGGGTTTATTTTAGATACGATCTCGGCATCGAGTTCGTGGACGAAAGGGGGATCGGCTCTTATGCGATCAGCCAAATTTCGGGAGACCTTATCGGAGCTTTGGAGGCGGCCAAGCTGGGCGCCGTCTACCTGAGTGAGGGGGGGGTCGTCAGAAAATACGTGAATTTCGAGCTGGCTTATGACAAGGTCAAAAAAGAATTCGTCCTAACCCTTCCCGTCAAAAGTCTGAGCTTCCGGGAAGAAGGAGGGCTCCTCAAGGCCGAATATGACTTTGAGTTTTTCGTCTACGAGCAGGGGAGCACTCAGAAACAGACGTTCAAGGCGTCCCGGCTGTTCGAAGCGAAACAGCAGGACATCGAAAAGATGAAGGACATTCCTTTCCGCTTTCCCTGCGAGCTTGGTCGGGGGAAAAACTTCGTCGATATCATCGTCCTGGGCAAGGAAATCGGGAAATCCAGGAAAATTTTTACGGTCAGGAACTGAAGAATAAAGAGTACGCCCTCGACCCGCCCTATTTCACCGTGAAGTTGAAAGTCTTCGTGCAGGTATTCCCGGAGATCTTGTCCGTGATCTTCATCGTCAGAGTGTAGTCGCCCGGGCCCAGGTCTCGCTGCTCCTGCCGCTCCTTATCTCCCTGTTTGATGAGGAGCGTTTGTTTCATCGGCAGCGGATGGCTGACGAGCGGGGTGTCGTAGCTGGCCGGCTGAAAGCGGATGGCCGGCTCTTTGCCCTTGTCCACCTCATAGAGGACTTCGATGTTCCACGTCGGCCGCTCGCCGGGCTGTTTCGGTTCCAAAGACTGGGTGCCGATGACGAAGTAGAAGACATCGAGCACCTCTCCGACGCCGATCACGTTGTCCATGTTCGGTGTAATCTGACGGACTGTGTACATGAAATAGCCCCGGTGGATGGAGGCGACGGTCTCAGCCGTGGGCAGGTCCTTGACGTCCTTGGACAGGAAGATCGGGGTCGTGTCCAGCTCTTTGGTGAGGCTTTTCGGGTCGGGAAGCGAGAATTCGAAATACTGAGTGCCGATTTTTTTCAGGTCCTGCGACGTCACGGCCATGGCCAACAGATAGTTTCCCGGATACAGGGCGTATCCGATCGTATAAACATCTTCTTTGTTCGGGTCATAACCCTCGCTGTCGATTTCCAGATTGGGGGGGACGTAGAGTTCCTTGACGATCTGCCCGGCCACGTTGTTCTCCAATTTGCGGAACTGCAGGAAGACGTGGCAGGTGGCCTTGAGCTTGGCCGCCGGGGCCGCGGCCTCCGCAGCCGGCGGAGCGGCGGGAGGGGCATAGCCAAGGTCGCCGTTTTTAACTTTGAAGAAGAAGACGTCATAAAAGAGCTGCTGGGCCGGGAGAAATGTAGTCCTAAAAATAGTGAACGGGATGTCCTGCCGAGCCTGGCGTGAGGCGAGTCCCTCTTCGAGAACCGCCTTGACCTCTTTAGGGATAAAAACTCTTTGCCCGCCGGTTTTCTTCGCTTCCTGTTTGTCCAGCGACGCGGCGAAGACGGGGGCAAGCACGAAGCTGAAGATCAGCCCTGCGGCCAGAACGGGAATAATGAGTTTTCTCGTTTTCATAAGTCCTCCTCTATGCGGCACTTGCACACTTTCTCATCCCAATATGAGCAAATATTATGCCAAATTGTCGATGAGTGAATGAATTGATTTTATTAAAGATAGCGAAAAACGCGATGTAAAGATGTTTTACGCTCTGCGTTCTTCGCCAAGTAAGCATTTCGGCCTCAAAATCGAACAGACACTATATCAAAAACGAGAGGGCATGGCAAATGGATTTTAAGCACAGGCCTGAAGAATCTTAGCGAGCCGAGACACCGGGATCAAAGCGGCCGTTGAAAACGCTTGACGGCGGCTTGGTGTTCTCTCAAGGTCCGGCTGAAGGCATGGCTGCCGTCGTTCCGGCTCACGAAATAAAGATAATCTTCCGGGCCGGGATAGAGGGCTGCCCGGAGGGAATCTCTTCCCGGATTGCAGATCGGTCCGGGGGGAAGCCCGGGATAGAGATACGTGTTATAGGGATTATCAAGCTTGAGATGCCTGGCATGAAGCCGCCCTTCGAACAGGCCCTGCTGTTTGAGGACGTAGATGATGGTCGGGTCGCAACCCAAGCTCATGCCGAGGCGCAATCGGTTATGAAAGACGGCCGAGACGAGGCTTTTTTCTTCGGCTAAGGAGGTTTCTTTTTCGATGAGAGAGGCGAGTGTCACAACGTCCCGGATGCTCATCCGCAGCTCAACGGCCCGGCGGCGCCAAGACTCGTCGAAGACCGCTATGAATTGAGCCGTCATTTTTTCAAAGATTTCCGAAGCCGTCGTTCCCTTGGCAAAGCGATAGGTCTCCGGAAAGAGATATCCTTCCAGGTTCCGGGCCTTTCCGTCCCACTCCTCGATCGCGGAGGTCTCGCCGAAGGCCTTTTCGAAATCCTCCGTCGCTCCCAATCCGGCGGCCAGGAACGAACCGGTCATCTCCCGGGCCGTCAGTCCTTCCGCGATCGTGACGGCATGCAGGTAGATTTTTCCCCGGACGAGGTCCTCCAGGATTTCCGACCGGGTTTGGGTCGACCGGAATTGATATTCTCCCGCCTTCAGGCTCTTGGGGAAAAAAAAGAATTCGTACTGCCAGACAAGAGGCCATCGTTTTCGAATGATCCCTTTTTCTTTAAGGGCCGCGGCGATGGCCCGGACGCCTCGGCCATTCTCCACGTCGAATAAGATGGTTCGAGGCGTTTCTCTGGCCGCCTCCCGGGATTCGAAGTAGAGCCATCCGCCCAGGCCGAGGATGAAAAGATGGACGAGGAGGAGGGCCGCTTTAACGGTTTTCAGGAGCATGGACGTCGTTTCGCCGGTTGTCCAAGTAGGTTTGGAGAATGATTGTGGCAGAGATCTGGTTGACGACGGATTTTCTGGCGCTGAGCTTGACCTTTTGTTCGCGCATGGCTTGAAGGGCTTGATGGGTTGTCAGCCGCTCGTCCCAAAATTTGACGGGAAGGCCGACCGCCTGCTCCAGCCATCGGGCGAAGGCCCGGGTCTTTTCCGCCCGCGTTCCGGACGTACCGTCCATGCGGAGAGGGATGCCGCAGACGATCTCTCCGATTTGGTGTTTACGGACCAGGTCGACGAAAAATTCCTTGTCGGCCGCCTCGGAGCTCTTGAATCTATAATTGTCCAAAGGCTGGGCCGTCAGGCCGAGCGCGTCGCTCAGGGCCAGGCCGATATTCCTGTCGCCGTAATCGATGCCGAGCACTCTCATGGCCGGTCCCTCTCCACGCAGCGTTTTTTTTGCCTGTGCCGCTCGAGTCCGAGTTCGATCAACCGCTCGATCAACTTGGGGAAGGCGAGTCCGCTCACTCCCCAGAGTTTGGGATACATGCTGATTTGGGTGAAGCCTGGAATCGTGTTGATTTCGCTCAAATAGAGCCGGGGGGGCCTGGCCTGGAGAAGAAAATCGACGCGGGCCATTCCGGACGAGTCACAGACTCTGAAAGCTTTGACGGCGAGCTTCTGGATCTCTTTGATCGTCGAAGCGGGCAGGCGGGCGGGGATGCCGAACTTCGTCTTGCCATCGACATACTTATCGTTGTAATCGTAGAACTCCCCATGGGGCATGATTTCTCCCGGAAGCGAGGCCTGGGGCTTTTCGTCGCCGAGCACACTGCACTCGATCTCCCGGCCAATGATGCCCTCTTCGACCAGGATCTTGGGGTCGTAGCGAAAGGCGGCCTCGAGGGCGATCCGCGTTTGGGCATAATCTTTGACTTTGGTGATGCCGACGCTCGATCCCAGATTGGCCGGCTTAACGAAAAAGGGCAGCTCGAATTCCCTTCGGATGCGCTTCAGAGTTTCAGGGCGGGATTTTTTCCAATCTATCTCGTGAAAAACCGCGAACTTGACGACGGGCAAGCCGCCGGCACGAAAGAGTGTTTTCATGACCGCCTTGTCCATGCCGACGGCCGATCCGAGAACGGTTGCTCCTACGTACGGGACGTCCGCCATTTCCAGGAGACCCTGAATCGTGCCGTCCTCGCCGTACGGACCGTGGAGAACGGGAAAATAGATATCGGCCTGGATGCCGCTGTTCTGGGTCTGGCTAGCCCACGGCAGAAAAGAATGAAAAGGACCTTGGACGAGCTCCTCTAAGGAGCGAAGAGGGGACGGAACGAGCTTCCATCCGCCCTGCCGGTTGATATAAAGAGAGATCGTTTCATATTTCTTCCGGTCGAGGTTTTGATAGATTGCGGATGCCGACTGGATGGAAACTTCATGTTCGGCGGAGCGTCCGCCGAAAAGCAAAGCAACGATTGTCTTTTTAGCCATATGACCGGCCGCCTCAAGAGACCATTGTATAGAATACCGGCCCTTTTGTCCATCACGGATTGGGATTTGTCTTGACTCGGTCAGAATATTACAGGCTGCTCTTGAACATCCGGCTGGGATTGAATTTGACCCTCTTTCTTCTCGGAACGTCAATCGCCTCTCCCGTCTTAGGGTTCCGGCCCCGCCGGGCTTCCCTGGTTCTCAGCTCGAAACTCCCGAACCCGGAAAGATTCACTTTGCCGCCCTTTCTCAAAGTTCCTTTGACGGATTCCAGAAGCGACTGGAACGCTTTTTGTGACTGGTGCAGGGTGATGTGAGCATCCCGAGCCATCCTGGCCACGATTTCTTTCTTGCCCATGAGAAACCTCCTCTCCTTTTCGCTGGACCCGTGATAAATTTATTAATCCCTAATTGAATATTATATGACCTTATCTTAGAAAGAACGGAGGCCTTTGTCAAGTTGTTGATATCGGCCGTGACCAAATAGATGAGGACCGGCCTCGAGCACGAATCCATTGACAGTCCTCTGCCCGCTCACTATAATGGTTTTGCGAGGAGTGGGCGCAAATCAGTTTGGAGAGGTGATTATGAAAAAATATGGGCGGCTTTTCCTGTTTTTGATCCCGGTCTTCTTTTTAGTGGGCGCTTCGGGCAGCCAGGAGGTGCAGAGCCAAATCGAAAAGGCCAAGATTTTCCGGGACACATATCCCCTTGTCTCCCAAGCGGACCTGAATTGCTCCTTTTTTCTTTTGGAGGAGTTCCCCAAGATCAAGATCATCGCCTCCGATCGCGATAACGAGAAGACCATGTTTTCCGATGCGGACACGTTCTTTGTCGATAAGGGCAAAGACGACGGACTTCAGGAGGACCAGGTCTGGGTCATCCTCGAAATCGGAAACAAGATCAAGCCCGTCGGTTTGAGGCCTTCAATCGGGACAGTGGCCTTCAAGCGGGGAAGAGCCCGGATCGTTCGAACGGAATCCAACCGAAGCCTGGCCAGAGTCGAAAAGGCCTGCGGCCGGGTCAGGATCGGAGATTTTCTCATCCCCTTCGAAGAAAAAGAAGGATGGCTGGGGAAAGACATGGGCTTCAAAGTCCAGGCCAAAGAAGGAGCCCCGACGGGAAAATTCGTCTATCTCCAGGACGAGCTTAACCAAATTGGAACCGGCAGCTGGGGCATCATCGACATGGGCAAAGATCAGGGAATCCAAATCGGTCAACAGCTCACGATCTTCAAGACCATCCAACGGAACATACCCTTCGACCCCATCGGCAATTTAGTCGTTATCGACGTCGGCAGCAAGACCTCAACCGTCAAGATATTGTCCTGCAAAGATGCCGTCGGGCTCGACTATCCGGTCCAGGTCAAATAAAGCGCTATCGGACACTCTTGGAAGGAAACCCTTGCCTAGGGTTTCCTTCCAACGCTCGCTTCGCTCCCTGCCTTCCTTCCAAGGAGCATCAGGCCATGTATCTTCAGGGGGGAGGACACTCTTGGAAGGAAACCCTTGCCTAAGGTTTCCTTCCAACGCTCGCTTGGCTTGCATCCCGCCTTCCAATGGGAATCCGGCTGTAGCCTATTGTTATTGACAGAAATCCCGGTTTTTGTTAGCGTAACCGTGTTTTCCCCGCAGGACTGCGG
>Ga0315268_10000866_pt1 | contig 35351 bp, 35 predicted proteins | sample C1_top_MG_FD_204535 | JGI IMG/M metagenome (GOLD analysis project Ga0315268, IMG submission 204535) | Sediment microbial communities from Yellowstone Lake, YNP, Wyoming, USA - C1_top | ecosystem: Environmental > Aquatic > Freshwater > Lake > Sediment | place: USA: Wyoming | collected 2017-08-01
AAGCCGAAACCAAACTCAAAGTAGCCGACAACACCGGTGCCAAAATCATCGAATGTTTCAAGGTGCCTGGCGGGACAAGAAGACGGTACGCTCAAATTGGCGATATTATTATTGCTTCGGTGAAATTGGCTGAACCGAGGGGAATGATCAAGAAAAAAGCGGTTATAAGAGCAGTAATCGTCAGGCAGAAAAAGCCTTTTCGCAGAAAGGACGGATCCCATATTAGCTTTTCCGACAATGCGGCTGTCATTGTGGAAGGAATGGAACCGAAAGGGACGAGAATTTTTGGGCCGATTGCCAGGGAAATTAGGGATAAGGGTTATATGAAAATCGTTTCGCTCGCTCCGGAGGTCTGGTAGAATTTACGAACTACGAAATGAGCGAAATTACGAAATCATGAAAAATTCGCAGTTCGTAAAATTTATAAAAAACCAATTAAACAGTTTTCGTAATTCGTTAAATTCGTAGTTCGTAAATCATGAAGATAAAGAAAGAAGACAATGTGAAAATTCTATCCGGAAAAGATCGAGGAAAAGTCGGGAAAGTTCTGCGTGTTTTTGGAAAAGAAAAAAAAGCGATTGTCGAAAGCATGAATTTGGTGAAAAGACATACCCGGCCTCGCCGTCAGGGAGAGAAAGGCCAGCGGGTTTCGGTTCCGGCAGCGATTGATTTCTCGAACTTAATGTTGGTTTGCCCGAAATGTTCGAGGCCGGCTCGGGTTGGTTTTGGGGTAACGGAAAAGGCGAAATTTCGAATTTGTAAAAGGTGTAAGGGTGAAATCTAGCGATGAACAAACTTAAAGAAAAATATCACAAAGAAGTTGCGAAGATGTTTCAGGAAAAGTATGGCGTCAAAAATGTAATGGCAGTTCCCAGAATCACCAAGGTTATATTGAACGCCGGAATTGGGAGATTTTTGAAGGAAAAAGAGGCCGCTGATGAGATTATTGCCGCCTTCAAAGGAATTACTGGTCAGAAACCGGTTTTGGCGAAAGCAAAAAAATCTATTTCCGGCTTCAAGATTCGCCAGGGTCAGGAAATTGGAGTTACGGTGACTCTTCGGGGCCGGCGCATGTGGGATTTTCTGGAAAGACTAGTCCACGTTTCATTTCCAAGGGTCCGCGATTTTCGGGGAATTGAAGAGAAATATTTTGACAGTCAAGGGAATTTGAATATGGCAATCAGAGAGCACATTGTTTTTCCGGAGATAACAGCTGAAAACGTGAGAAATATTTTTGGACTTCAGGTGGCGGTTGTGAATACGGCCAAGACGAAAGAGCAGGGAATTGAATTGTTCAAATTGTTGGGATTTCCGATTAAATCGCATAACGCATAACACGAAACGCATAACGCGAAAGGAAAAAATTTTAAAATATTCGCGTTACGAGTTACGGATTTCAAGTTACGAGAAAAATGGCGAAGACATCAACTAAAGCCAGAGCCAGAAAAAAACCGAAGTTTTCAAGCCGTATTGTGCGGCGCTGTTGGCGTTGCGGGAGGAAGCGCGGCTATATGCGGGATTTTGAGCTGTGCCGGATATGTTTTCGGGAACTGGCGAGCCAGAGAGAAATTCCGGGAGTGAGAAAATCCAGCTGGTAGAAAAAATGCAAAATGCAAAAATCAAAGTTCAAAATGACAGTTCAAAATGTAAAAATATGTTAATGTCAAAATCATTTTAGCATTTATCCATTTTAAACTTTACATTGTCATTTTTCATTTTGATATTTGAATTTTGAATTAATTTTATGGTTGATCCAATCAGTGATATGCTAACCAGAATAAGAAATGCAATGCGCGCCGGGCATCCGGAAGCGGCTGTTCCTTTTTCAAATCTCAAGAAAAAAGTGGCTGGAATATTGAAGGAAAAAAAGTTCATTGAGGGCATATCTGAAGAGAATGACGGCAAAAATAAATTTTTGAGAATATTTCTCAAATATTCCAGAGACGAGAAAGGGAACAAGTTTCCGTATATACAGGGCCTGAGAAGAGTCAGTCGCCAGGGGCAGAGAATCTATGTCGGAAAAGACCGCGTTCCTATCGTGAAAAGCGGATACGGATTCGCGATAATTTCAACCTCACAGGGGCTCATGACTGACAGCGGAGCAAGACGCGCGGGATTGGGCGGGGAAGTAATTTGTGAAATCTGGTGATCTCTCTACGAATTACGAATCAAATACGAATATACGAATAATGGTATGAGTAGAATTGGCAGAAAATCAATTGAGATTCCGGAGGATGTGGAAGTGAAAATTTCCGGAAAAAAAGTTTCCGTGAAGGGTCCGAAGGGGACGCTTGATTTTGATTTTCACAATGATATTGAAACAAATGTTGCAGAAAAGAAAATCAAAGTTTCAACTAATAAAAATACAAAACAAGCTAGCTCTCTTTGGGGTTTGACCCGCATGCTCATTGCCAATATGATTGAGGGGGTCACAAAAGGATTTGAAAAACAGCTCGAGCTTCAGGGTGTCGGCTACCGCATGGCAGTTCAGGGAAAGAAGTTGAACTTGACTCTTGGCTTTTCTCATCCAGTTGAGGTGGAAACTCCAGAAAACCTTGAGGCGAAAATTGACAAAAACGTGCTCACGATTTCAGGAATTGACAAACAAAAAGTCGGCCAGTTTGCCGCTTCCATCCGGGCTCTCAAAAAAGCCGAGCCGTACAAAGGAAAAGGCTTTCGCTATGTCGGAGAGATTGTGCGGAAGAAAGCGGGAAAAAAGGTGGTGGGGGTAGAAAAGTAAATTGAAAATTGAAAGTGAAAAATTAAAAATTTTGGTATGCGCTATGCGCATGTACTGTTTATAAATATATTTAGATTATTTATTGATTAAAATGATAGGCACCAACAAAAATTTGTCTCGCAAACAAAGGGCGAAAAGAGTGCGCTCTAAAATTTTTGGAACAGCTTCGCTGCCGAGGCTTTGTGTTTTTCGCAGTTCGAAATATATTTATGCGCAGCTAATCGATGATGAAGCAGGAAAAACGATTACTGCATTTGACAGCCGGAAGATAAAGGGCGGGAAAAATGATATTAAAACAGCCAGAAAAGTTGGATCAGAAATCGCGAAAATCGCAGTGGCGAAAAAAATTAAGGAAGTTGTTTTTGACCGGCATGGTTATAAATATCACGGAAAAGTGAAAGCTCTCGCCGAAGGTGCGAGAGAGGGAGGATTGAAATTTTAGCTGTGATGCGAATCAACGAATGAACGCCAATCTACGAATCACGAATAAATTATTCGTAGATTAGCAATTCGTTGATTAGCATGAGATTAGTAGATTAGCATCATATATTATGAGGAGAAAAAGATTTTCCAGGAGAGAAAAACCAGAATACGACCAGAAACTTTTGGAACTCGCGAGGGTGACAAGAGTAGTGAAAGGCGGCCGGAGATTCCGTTTCCGGGCAGTTTTGATTATTGGAAACAAGAACGGAAAGGTCGGCGTGGGTGTGGCAAAGGGAATTGATGTGAGCGAAGCGGTTCGCAAGGCTTTTAATAATGGAAGAAAGAATATTATTCAAATTAAGAGGCACAACAACACTATCGCCTGTTCCGCGGAAGCCAAAGTTGGGAGCGCAAGAGTTATAATCAAGCCGGCCAAGCCAGGACGGGGAATCGTCGCCGGTGGAGCGGTGCGCTCTGTTGTGGAGCTGGCCGGTATTCGGGACATCGTTTCCAAATCTTTGGGTTCTGCCAACAAATTGAACGTAGCGCGGGCGACGGTGAAGGCGTTGGAAAAAGTAAAGGTGTTGAGCGGTCGGCAGTAAAGCATATTTAATATTTCGTATGTTTTTTTCGTGCAATTAAACACTAAATACTGGATACTAAATACGAGATACGAATTTTATGCAGATTCATCAACTTAGAGTAAAAACCGAAAAACGGAAAAGAAGAATCGGCCGGGGCGGAAAGAAGGGCACTTATTCCGGTCGCGGGATGAAGGGGCAGAAATCACGCTCGGGCGCCAAAATAAACCCGATTTTTGAAGGCGGCCGTTCAACCCTCATTGAACATTTGCCGAAAGTGCGCGGTTTCAAGTCAATTCATCCCAAAAATCAGATTGTCAGCCTTGAAAAAATCAGCAAGTTTTTTAGCGATGGAGACAAAGTGAGCCCTCAAACTTTGCGCGAGAAGCGATTAATACGTAAAATAAAGATGCCGGTTAAAATCTTGGGAAGCGGGGAAATCACCAAAAAAATCACATTTGAAAAATGCCTGGCCTCAAAAAGCGCGAGGGATAAGATAGAAAAAGCGGGAGGAGTTATTCGTATGTAGTATTTAGTATCTCGTATTTCGTATATTTTATTGCGCACTGGAAAAATGAATACTAAATACTAAATACGAGATACCGTTTATGCTTCAAAAAATCACCCAAGTTTTCAAAGTAAAAGAACTTCGCGACAAAATCCTCTTTGTGCTGGGGATTCTTGTTGTTTTTAGGCTGGCGGCGAATATTCCTGTTCCGGGAGTGAATGTCAACCAGCTCAAGAGTTTTTTTGAAAATAACCAATTCTTCGGGCTTCTCAATATGTTTTCCGGAGGAGGGCTTCGAAATATCTCAATCGTGATGCTCGGGGTGGGCCCGTATATCACCGCTTCCATCATTATGCAGCTTCTCACTATGATTGTTCCGAGGCTCGAACAAATCTACAAAGAAGAAGGCGAGGCCGGCCGGCAGAAATTCAATATGTGGACGCGCTGGCTCACCGTGCCGCTCGCCGGGCTCCAGACTTTTGGAATGATTTCTCTTTTCCGCGCCCAGGGAATTTTTGGAAGCCTCACGGCATTTCAGCTGGGAACAATAGTTGTGACAGCCACTGCCGGAACGGTATTTCTGATGTGGCTGGGCGAGCTCATCACCGAGAAAAATATCGGAAACGGCGTTTCGATAATCATTTTTGCCGGTATTGTAGCCGGACTCCCAACTTCTTTTTCGCGGCTTTTTGTGGTGTGGGAGCCTAGTCAGGTTTTTACTTATATTGGCTATCTGATTTTTGCCGTCCTTGTCATTGCGGGAGTGGTTTTTATTACCGAGGGCCAGCGGAATATCCCGGTTTCCTACGCCAAAAGAGTGCGGGGAAACCGGATTTATGGCGGGACTTCGACGCATCTTCCGCTTCGGGTGAATCAAGCGGGGGTGATTCCGATAATTTTTGCGATGTCAATCATGCTTTTTCCGGGAATGATTGCCAATTTTTTCGTTCATGCATCAAATCCGGCAATTTCCAACATTGCCAATTCCGTCGCCAACATTTTCAAAAACCAATGGTTTTATGGCACGGCTTATTTTGTGCTGGTTGTGCTTTTCACGTATTTTTATACCGCCGTCACATTTGATCCGAAAAATATCGCCGAAAATTTGCAAAAGCAAGGCGGGTTTGTGCCGGGAATTCGGCCGGGGCAGGCGACATCCGAATATCTGCACCGAGTCTTGAACCGCATCACCTTGACTGGCGCGCTGTTTTTGGGCTCGATCGCGGTTCTTCCCTTTATTGTTCAGGGAATTACAAACCTCAAAACACTGACTATTGGCGGAACGGGACTCTTGATTGTGGTCAGCGTCGTGATTGAAATAATGAAGCAGATGGAGTCGCAGATGATAATGCGGGATTATGAAGGCTTTTAGAAAACTCGCGAATATAAGAACGAATTAATTGCTAATGGGAACGAAGAGTTCGCTCTTATTCGTTATAATTCGCTCATCATTCGTGAGTTATGAATCTAATTATTCTCGGTCCGCAAGGTTCCGGAAAAGGCACGCAGGCGGAAATGCTAGCCAAAAAATACAATCTCGAGCATATTGATATGGGAAAATTTTTGCGCGAGGTAGCCAAGCTCGACACGCCGTTAGGGAAAGAAGTATATCGCATTCAGAATGTTACCAAAACTCTGGTTCCCAGCCGGATTTTGGAAGAGGTTTTGCGAATAAAATTCAATTCTCTTCCAAGAGAGCAGGGCGTTTTGTTTGAAGGCGTCCCCAGAGCCGTGGATCAGGCGGAGTATTTCGAAAAAGCCTTGCAGGAATCTGGCCGAAAAATTGATGCCGTTATCTACATTAATATTCCCGCAGAAGAATCGATCGAGAGAATCGGAAAGCGCTGGACATGCAAAAAATGCGGCTTGCCCCTGATAATGGGAGTTGACATTCAAAAGCCGACTGATGTCTGTCCTAAGTGCGGCGGGGAAGTTTATCAGCGCCTTGATGACAGCCCGGAAGGCGTGAAAAAGAGACTGCAAGTTTTCCGCGAAGAAACAATGCCAGTGATTGAGCGTTATCGCGAAAAGGGCATACTCATTGAGGTTGATGGGAAGCCGAGTATTGAGAAAATTTTTGAAAATATAACGCAAAAGTTGAGTCAATATGATTTCCATTAAGTCAAAAGAAGAAATCGAAATTATGCGCGAGGGCGGGCGGATTTTGGCCGGGATTCTGGAAAAATTGCGCGCGGAAGTGAAGCCCGGAACCAGCGCTGCAAAACTTGATAAGCTCGCCCGCGAGCTTGTTTTTTCAAGTAGCGCCCGGCCTTCGTTTTTGAATTACAAGCCTAAGGGAGAGGGACATGGCTACCCAGCGGCCCTTTGCGTTTCCATAAATGATGAAGTCGTTCACGGGCTGCCTCTTGAGAATAAGGTTATCTTTGAAGGAGACTTGGTCAAGCTTGATTTGGGAATTGAGTATAAAAAACTCCACACTGACGCGACTGTTATGGTCGGGGTCGGGAAAATTTCTCCGGTTGCCCAAAAACTCGTGAAGGTGACCGAGGAATGTTTGTATTTAGGAATTGACGCCATCGCGCCCGGGAAAAAATTGAGCAATTATGCCCGCGCTGTCCAAACTCACGCCGAAGACAGCGGTTTTTCAGCAGTGAGGGATTTAGTCGGGCACGGGGTCGGTTACTCCATCCACGAACCGCCTCAAGTTTTGAATTACGTCCACAAGAAGCTGGGAAATATTATTCTCAAAGAGGGGATGACTTTGGCACTTGAGCCGATGATAAACGAAGGAGGTTGGGAAATCGTCCTTGCCGATGACGGCTGGACGTATAAAACCGCCGACGGAAAACTGAACGGGCATTGGGAACATACGGTGGCAGTGACAGGGGAGGGGTGCGAGGTATTGACGAAATTGTAGTTTGCGGCATATTACACTTGTTGACGATCGTCGCTAAGTGTAATAGAAATGAAATTGAAAAAGTAAAAAAGTTCACTACAACTAATTGTAGTGAAAAATGCAGACTTACGCTTGTCCGCGATCGCGGTTAAGTGTAAGTGAAATAAGATAGTAGATATAAGAGAGAAGAAATAAAAATTAGAAATTCACCCTGTTAAATGCCGCAAAACGGCAATTTCGCAGAGCGAAATTATTTAACAGGATAAAAAAAAGACCCCCGAAACGAAATCTGATGAGATCGTCTCGAGGGCTGAAGGTGCTTTGATAGCAGTTGGGCCTTGGTCAGGGAGTCAAGGACGACGAAAACCTTTCACTCCGAAGCGAAGGCAAAAAGTAATGATTCTGCAAGTCCAGTAAATTATCAGTATCACCAAGAAGGCTCCGATCAAGATCGGCCAAGACATTACATATCCGCAGAAGAGCGATGCCGATATGAAGTCCTCATCGTCGATAGGCTCCCAGTCCGCGGGATATAGCTGGTTTATTTGCACACGAAACCTTATGGCAGTTCCAATTGTCAGATAACCGACAATGAAATAGAGCATTATTATCATCATCGGGCTCCAATTCCACAAAGCGATTATCCACGAAATCATTTTTCTCCTCCCTCACAGGCCAATGGCCCGTTTGATGGCTTCACGAAATGAAGCAATGAAAATCAGTTTTACGCCTTGCACGGCGAGAAAAAGCACAGTGCAGGCGAATACCTTTGACAGTATGTAGTGTTTTCTTGCCCATTCCTTCATGTTTTATTTACCTTTCAGTTGTTAATGATCTAACGTATAATGCTATCATAAATATAACCGAATGTCAATAAGCAGGTCAAAAAAGCCCAATATAAGCCATCCCAGCCCCATTTCAAATTTTGCGCCGGATGAGGAAAAATCAACAGGCAAAAGCGGCAGAAACGGGGAAATGGAGCTGGGCAAGTATTTAGGCATAGATTATGGGAAATCGAAAGTTGGTCTCGCAATCGCAGATTCCGAGACGCGGATGGCTTTTCAGTATGGCACGCTCAACAATGATAAGAATTTACTTCAAAAATTGGCGGAAATTGTTGAAAAAGAGAATATCAAAAAGGTTATAATTGGCATTCCCTCATATATAAATCGGGAGCAGGCAATATATCCGGGTGAAAAACTTGGGAATTTTCTCAAAGAGAAATTAAATGTCGAAGCTGAATATCAAGACGAAATGTTCTCGACCCGTGAGGCGCAGCGTAATTTGATTGAAAAAGGCGTGAAGGGAATCAAGAAATATGATGATCAGGAAGCGGCGAGGATTATTTTGCAAGCGTGGTTGGATAAAAAGGGATAATGTGCTAAAATTAAAAAGGAAAAACGAAAAGTGAAAAGCAACAACTAAAAGCTAAAAGGTCTTTAAGTTTTGCATTGTTGTTTTTAGTTTTTCACTTTTAGCTTTTAATTTACGTTTTATGCCCGAAACAAAAACCAAACCCTATCTCTCCGTCATCATCCCGGCCTATAACGAGGGCGGGCGGAAGGGGAAAGAACTCCGAAAAAATTTGGGAGACATTGCCAAATACCTTGGCACGAGAGGCATCGAATACGAAGTGGTGGTCGTAAGCGACGGCTCAAGAGACAATACGGTTGATGTGGCGCGGGAATTTTCCAAGGTCATTAAAAAGCTGGTGGTGGTTGACCGCAAAGTCAATCGCGGAAAATGGTATTCGGTTCGGGAAGGCTATCTGAAAGCGAAAGGAGAGTATAGATTATTAACTGACGCCGACGGGGCAACGGCCATCACCAACCTCAAGGACTTTTGGCCGCTTATGGAAAAGGGCGAAGACATAATAATCGGCTCGCGCGATCTCAAGGAAGCAAGAATCCTGAAACACCAGCCTAAATGGAAAGAGTTTCTGGGAAACACGGGAAATATTTTGATAAAGTCAATGATGGGGCTTTGGGGAATTGATGACACCCAGTGCGGCTTCAAGGCATTTTCCGAAAAAGCGGTGAAAGATATCGTGCCCCAGCTCAAGGTGGACCGCTGGGGAGGCGATTTCGAAATGCTCATGCTGGCCAAAAAGAAGGGTTACAAAATAAACGAGCTCCCAGTGGTTTGGGTGGACGCTGGCCAGAGCCTGGTCGGGCTCAAGGGCTACCTACGGACATTTCTGGAACTCTTCCAGGTGAAGTGGAGAATGATCGCCGGCCGTTATGACTACAGGAAAAAGAACGATTAGGTAATGTGGTTTTTTAAAAAGAAAAGACAGATTGTATTTCTGCGGCCGGAAATTCTAAATTCTAAATCCTAAATTTGAAACAATATCTAAATACAAAATCCAAATGATCAAAATTGTTTTGAGCTTTATAATTTAGAACATTTGATATTATTTAGGATTTAGTGCTTAGAATTTAGGATTTAGGATTTTATATCGAGATGGTAGAGGAAAAGAAAAACAAAACTTCGGAAATATCTGAGTTAAGACAAGATCTAATAACAGGAGACTGGGTTGTGATTGCTTTGGGGCGGGGCAAAAGGCCCGGTGAATTTGTGAAAAAGCGCGAAGTATACCCGCCGCTTGCTGACAAATGCCCCTTTTGTTTTCCGGAAGAGATGGAGCAGGAAAAAGATGTTCTCATTTTCCGCCGTGGAGACGGGGACTGGAGCTTGCGGGTGATTCCCAACAAGTACCCGGCCTTTTCACGAAATCAATCACTGAAACATTTTGAAGAGGGTCCTTATTTTGGAATGAGCGGAGTAGGACATCACGAGGTGATTATCACTCGCGACCATCTGCGTCAGATTGCAAACCTTGACCCGATTGAAGTAGCGGAAATCATTGACGCCTACCAGGATCGTTATATTAGCTTGATGAACAAGAAATCCGTGAATTATATTGAGATTTTTCACAATCACGGAAAAGAAGCAGGCGCCTCAATTGAACATCCCCATTCGCAGCTTATGGCCATTCCCGTTATTTCACCGGGAATTCGGCTTGAACTTGACGGAGCGGAGATATATCACAAATCCAATCGGAAGTGCGTTTATTGCACGATTGCGAAGTGGGAACTCGCGAGTAAAAAAAGGCTGATTTTTGAAAATGACAATTTTCTGGCTTTCTGCCCATATTCGTCACGAGCAGCTTTTGAAGTTTGGGTAATGCCCAAAGCCCACAAGCCCTATTTTGAAAGAATCACTAATGAGGAAAAAGTTGATTTAGGGGAGGCTCTGCAAAAATCTGTGGGTACAATTTATAAGACACTTTCCGACCCGGCTTATAATTTCTATATTCACACCTCGCCTTGCGACGGCAAAGATTATCTCCACTATCACTGGCATATTGAAATACTGCCCCACACGGCCATTTGGGCGGGGTTCGAAATCTCGACCGGAATTGAAATTTCGACGATCGAGCCGGAGAAAGCGGCGGAGGAACTCGTATCTCGTATGTAGTATATCGTATTTCGTATTTTATTTTTTGACGGGGGAAAGAGAAATATACGAAATACTACATACGAAATACTACATACGAATAAATGTTTCACATCGATTATTCCTCCTGGTTTTCTAATTTTCCTCCCCAGTTGGCGACGTTTCTCATCGCGATGGTGCCTATATCTGAACTCCGCGCTTCTATACCAATCGCTATCAAGGTTTATCATCTTTCTCCGCAATCCGCTTTTTTCTGGTCGGTTTTGGGAAATTTGGTGCCGATGATTTTGATTGTTCTTATTCTCGCGCCAGTGGCTGATTTCCTGTCGCGGCATGTAAGATTATTCCAAAAATTTTTTGAGTGGCTTTTCCGGCACACGCGCCATCGGGGAGAAAAAAAGTTCGAAAGATGGGGAGAATTTGCGGTTTTCATTCTCACGGCCACTCCTATTCCGCTTCTCGGCGGCTGGTCGGGCCCGCTGGCGGCGTTTGTGTTTGGTGTTCCTTTGAAAAAATCTATTCCCCTTATTATTCTGGGGTGCCTAACGGCAGGAGTGATAGTTGTTGCTATTACTTTATTGTCTATTAATGGATTAATGAATTTCTAAAGCTTAGCTTTAGACGATCTATATATGTATAAAAAACTCGTTGTCGGAAATCTTAAAATGAATCCCGTGAGTCCAGTTGAGATGGAGCGGTATTTGGATTTGGTTGAAAGGGAGGTAAGCGGAAAAAAATTCGAGAAAACAGAAATTGTCATTTGCCCACCGGCGGTGTATCTCACAAAACTGATTGAAAGGAAAATAAAGCACGTGAAAGCGGGCGCGCAGGATATTTTTTGGGAGTATCAGGGAGCTTTTACGGGAGAAATTTCGGCCAGTATGGCGAAAGCCTGTGGAGCGCAATATTCAATCGTCGGGCACAGCGAACGGCGAAAATATTTCGGGGAAAACGAGGAAATCATTAATCTCAAGCTGAAAGCGATTCTCAAAAATGGCCTCAATGCAGTTTTGTGCATCGGAGAGAGCCTTGAAGAAAGAAAAGGTGGAGAAACGGCTCCGGTTCTCAAAAAACAGCTCAAAGATTCGCTTTTGGGAATCGGAGTGGGGAAAACAGAATATGTCGCAGTCGCTTATGAGCCGATCTGGGCGGTGGGAACAGACAAAATTCCCGCTTCGGACGAAATACTGGAAGCAAAACTCATCATAAAAAAGGTTTTATCGGAACTTTATTCCAGAAAAGCCGCTGAAAAAATGAGAATTATTTATGGCGGAAGCGTGAAATCTTTTTGGGTGAAGCAGGTTTGTCTTGATTCGGCGATGGACGGGGCGCTTGTTGGCCGCGAAAGCCTTACGCCGCACGAGTTTGTTAAAATTGCGAGCATAATCGATAAAGCCTAATATATTATGGAAGACGGAACCCCCCCAATGTCTGTTATAGGTGCGGAGAATGTTGTAAGCATCTTTATTTCTGGGATAAACTATGCATTTCATTTCGACTGAAAAGATTTATGTTCAGCGGCAGATGTAAATTTCTGACGGAGGACAATCTTTGTTCCGTTTATGAAAAGAGAGCGAACATTTGTCGGAATTGGTATTGCGGAGCCGGAAAAAAATACCAGATACTAAATACTAAATACGAGATACCAAAAAATGTTAGCCAGCGTCAAAAATATTCTTGAGGAAGCGAAAAAAAACGGCTATGCCATCGGGGCCTTCAATGTTTTCAATATGGAGGAAGCGCAGGCGGTGGTGCGGGCGGCGGTGAAAAAACATACGCCAGTTATTATTCAGATTACCGAAAAAACGATGGATTATGCCGGGGATAAAGTAATTTATGACGTAGTGAAATCGGTCATTGAAAGAGAGTCAGCCGCGATTCCCATTGGTTTTCATCTTGACCATGGACATAATTTTGATATCATCATGCGGGCGATTGATGCCGGGCTGAATTCGGTTATGATTGACGCTTCCGACTATCCCCTTCGGGAAAATATGGCTGTTACTAAAAGAGTGGTTGATTATGCCCACGGGAGGAATGTTGCTGTTCAGGCGGAACTTGGGAAAGTTCCTCATCTCGGGGAAATGGATCAAAATCCTGACTGGGACAAAATAATGACTAATCCGCTGGAGGCCAAATGGCTTGTTGAAGAAACCGGGGTTGACGCGCTGGCTATTGCCATCGGCAACGCCCACGATTTTTTTCGCGAGAGAGCGGAGCCCGACTGGAAAAGGCTCGAAGAAATCAACAAGCTCATCCCCGGCACATATCTGGTTCTTCACGGAGCGAGCGACTGGGTGAATCATAAAGTCGCGGAGGCTGTGAAAAGGGGAGTAACCTGCTTCAATATTGACACGGATTTGCGCGTCGCTTTCAATACGGTTCTCTGCCAATTCACCCACGACAAGTGCACTATCATTGACCCGCGAAAAGTGATGGCCGGGGCAAGAGAAGCGGTGCAGGGCGTGGTTGAGAAGAAAATTGATTTGTTCCGAAACCCATAGAAATTGTATCTGGTATCTAGTATTTGGATTTTTTTATTTCGAAATCTGAAAAATGAAAAGTCAAATTGATATACACCTCGCGAATCATCTCAAAATATTCTCCAAAGTTTTTGCGGCTTTGGTTTTTCTTGTCGGTGTTTTGGCGGTTTCCGGCTGGCAGTTTGATATTCTGGTTTTAAAGAGAGTTTTCCCGAGTCTTCCTGTTATTGCTCCAAATACGGCTGTATTGTTTGTATTGGTAGGGTTTCTGGTATTTTTTCTTTCTCTTGGGACGAAAGGTCAGAGATTTTTTTCATATGCCGCTCTGGTTATTTCGGTCGGCATTTTCCTTTTGGGATTCTTGACCTTGCTTGAATATATTTTTGGCCTAAATCTGGGAATTGATAGGATATTTTTCGCGGGGAAAATGGGAGAAAAAATTGTCCGGATGTCGCCGCAAAGCGCGCTTAATTTTACGGCGGTGGGCTTGGCCCTCTTTTTTTATTCCAGCGAAAGAAGAAAGCACATTTTTTGGGGGCAGGTTGCGATTCTCGTGGCGGGAATCGTGGCCCTTGTTTCGCTTTTTGGCTTTATATACAGCATTTCCGGGCTCTATACAATTGCTCCCTACAAGGGCATGGCGGCTCATACGGCGGTGGCGTTTGTTCTGACTTTTTTAGGGATTCTCATCATGCGTCCCGACGTGGGAATTGCCAGAATTTTTGTCGGGCGGGGACTTTCCGGAATGGCAGCCAGGAGACTTTTTCTGGCGCTTGTGGCGATACTCACGATTGAAATTGTGGTGATGTTTGGCGGGCGGGCTGGGTTTTATAATATCGCTTACGAATCTCTCGTGCATCTCATAATTGTCGCGGGAGTTTTCATTTTCCTTATTTATCATTCTTTCCGCTCGCTTGATCGCCTCGCGGAGGCCGAAAAAAGCCTTGAGCACTTGAAAGAAGTGGATCAGGCCAAAACGGAATTTGTGTCTCTGGCTTCCCATCAATTGCGCACGCCGCTCACCTCGGTTGCTTGGTTTTCTGAAATGCTCCTGAAGCACGAAGTCGGGCTCTTGAACCCGAAGCAAAAAGAATATCTCGACGAAGTTTATGCCCAGAACCGAAGGATGATTGACCTGGTGGACGATCTTTTGAACTCGTCACGGATTGACATGGGAATGCTCAATATTGAACCAAAGACGGTTGAACTTGGAAATATTCTTGAGAACTTGCTTGAGGAAATGGAACCCCTTGTTAGGGAAAAAAGGACCAAGATTGAAAAAAACATCGCTGCAAATCTACCAGATGTTCAGACCGATCCGGAAATGATAAGAATTGTTTTCCAGAATATTCTTTCAAATGCGGTGAAATATACTCCTCCGGAAGGGAAAGTGGCAATTGATCTTGGATTTTCCGGGTCCCGCATAAGTTTCACGGTGGCGGATACCGGCTATGGCATTCCAAAGTCCCAGCAGAGCAAGGTGTTCACAAAATTGTTCCGAGCTGATAATATAAGAAGCAAGGAGACCGACGGGACGGGATTGGGGCTGTATATAGCCAAAGCTGTTATCAAAGAGCTGGGCGGGAGAATAAATTTTGAGTCCGAAGAAAATAAAGGGACGACATTTTTTGTGGAATTACCAATAAAAAAATAATACAATGAACAAAAAAATTTTAATCATTGAGGACGAACTCCCGATGCTGAAGGCCCTTTCCGACAAATTTTCGCGGGAAGGCTTTTCGGTGCTTGAAGCTAAAAACGGGGAAGAAGGTCTGGACGTGGCTCTCAAATCCAAACCCGACCTTATTATTCTAGATCTTTTTATGCCCGTTATGGACGGGAAAGCAATGATGGAAAAACTGCGCGAAGACGAGTGGGGAAAAAAAGTGCCGATAATCATTCTCACCAACCTCAATCCGGACGACAAGACTTTGAACGAAATAATGGCTAGCGGCCCGTCGTATTATTTCATCAAGTCAAAATGGCAGCTTGAAGATTTGGTCGAGAAGGTGAAGAAGGAATTGGGAGTGAATTAAGCGATTACAGGAATTACTTCTAGTAATAAAAAAGCAGGCCGATATCAAAGGTCTGCTTTTATAATTTCTAATGACGAATTTCTAATTGACCTAAATAAATCCCAATATCCAAATCCCAAATATTAGTCATTAGATATTGGTGATTGGGATTTGATTAGAAATTAGATCAATTAAAAATTAGAAATTTTTACATTTCTTTCCTTCCCTCAATCGCGCCGGCGAGCGTGGCTTCGTCGGCGTATTCGATATCTGCGCCGGTGGAAAGCCCGCGGGCAAGGCGAGTAGTTTTTATGTTTAGGGACTTGGTAAGTCGTGCCAAGTATAACGCCGTTGCCTCGCCCTCGGTGGTCGGGTTCGTGGCTATAATCACTTCTTTCACCCCGTTAGAAAATCTAGGCTCGTCATACATTTTATTATCTGAATCTTTTTGAGATTGTGTCTGATTATTCTTCTCCTTGTTCTTTCTAACGGGGTAAATCTTTTCTTTTTTCAAGCGGTTCTTCAGTTCGTTTATTTTCAAATTTTGATTGTTGCCGGCGGTGATTGTTCCGCCAAGAACATGATAAAGCCCTTTCATAAGCTTTGTTTTTTCGATGGCGATGATGTCAAGCGGCTCTTCTACGACGCAAATAATGCTCTTGTCGCGGGTTTTATTGGAGCAGACGAGGCAAAGGTCGTTTTCGGCGATATTGAAGCATTGCTTACAGAATTTGATGTTGTTTTTTAGTGATTTCAGCCCCTCGCCGAAATCTTGCAGCTTTTCTTTGTCCTGCTTCCATAAATACAAAACCAGCCGCTCGGCGAGCTTTGGGCCGATGGAGGGGAGAGAAGAAAAGTGGTCAATTAGTTTTTGAAATGATTTTGGGAACACCTCTATTTGTCATTAGTTACAAAAGTTATTGGCAGTGGGTCTGGCTATTGGTCATGGGTTGTTAGTTTTATTTTCCAATAACCAAAGACTAAAGACTTGTCTCACAGCTAATAACCAATGTTACCAATGACTTACTCTCCGTGTTTTTTCTCAAGCGACGAAAAACTGGTGATCGTGTCGTTGAAATATAGCGATGCCGTGCCTAGCGGCCCATTTCGGTGTTTAGAAACGATCACCTGAACGATATTCTTGTTGGGCGTGTCAGGTTTTTCGCGGTCTTCGCGGTAGAGAAACATCACCACATCGGCATCCTGCTCGATTGAACCTGACTCGCGAAGGTCAGACAATTTTGGAATCTGTGGGGAGCGATTTTCAACGGCGCGGGAAAGCTGTGACAGAGCTAAAACTGGTATATTAAGTTCGCGAGCAAGACCCTTGAGCGATCTTGAAATTTCTGAAACTTCCTGCACTCGATTGTCGCTGGTTCGGCCTTCCATAAGCTGCAAATAATCTATGATTATCAATCCTAAATTATGTTCAGCTTGAAGCCGGCGGGCGAGCGTCCTCATTTCCATCACATTGGCGCGGGCGGAATCATCAATATAAATCGGCGCTTCAGAGAGAATTCCCATAGCTTCTCCAATTTTGGCAAAATCATCCTCGTTGTCGGAGCTTCGCAGTCGCCCCGTTCGGATTCGCCAGGCGTCAACCCGTCCTTCGGCGGCCAGCATCCTGTCCACCAGCTGGTCGGATGACATTTCGAGGGAAAATAATCCGACTGGAATTTTCTTTTGCACTCCTAGGTAGCGGGCAATATCGAGCGCGAGCGAAGTTTTTCCGATCGAGGGGCGGGAGGCGAGAATTACCAAATCTGATCTTTGAAGACCGGCTAGAATATTATCCAGATCATGAAAGCCGGTCGGAACACCCCGAATATCGCGGTCGCCCTTATGGAGCTCGTCAATGCGATTGAAAGCCGATTCGAGGTAGGTTTTTAAAGGCACGAAATCAGCTTTCACGTATTTTTGCGACACCTGAAAAAGTTTTTGTTCGGCTTCGTCCAAAACTTTTTCTACATCTTCGGCTTCCTGATAGCCCAGCTCCAGAATGTCAGACGCGGCGCCGATCAGTTTTCGAAGGAGCGATTTTTTCTGAACGACTTTGGCGTAGTGAACGACATTTGACGCAGTGGGGACGGTGTTCACGAGGTCGGTGAGGTAGCCCGCGCCGCCCACGTCTTCGAGTTTCTTCTTTTCCTCGAGCTTGTTTGAGAGGCTCAAAAGATCGATTGGTTCCCGGTCTTCGAAAAGCTCGAGCATCGTTTCATAGATGAGGCGATTGGCGTCTTTATAGAAATCGTCCGGATGCACCAAATCGGCGATTTTTATAATCGCGTCTTTATCGAGCATCAAGGAGCCCAAAACAGACATCTCCGCCTCAATATTCTGGGGCGGGAGGCGCGCTTCACCGAGATCAAATTTGGTGGTTTTTTCGGGCATTTAAAGCTTTTTTATTTTGTAGCCATCTCCCAAATCTTCAATTGTATATCCCATTTTCTCAATCTCTTTTCTTAATTCATCTGCTTTTTGAAAATCTTTGTTTTTTCGGGCTTCTTGGCGCTTGTCAGCTAGCCTTTTTACATTTTCTGGAATTTTCATTTCTTTTTCTGGAAGTTTCAGTCCGAAGACTTTGTTCATTTTTTCGAAAGTGGTTAGAGTTTCGGCGGCATATTCACTCAAAGCTAAGCTTTTTTCCTCTCCCGACTTTTCGTCGGGAGATTCCCCAAAGCTTAGCTTTTTGTTCGTTTCTGTGATCAAATCATATAAAACCGAAAGGGCGAGGGGAGTATTGAGGTCATCATCCATCGCTGACTGGAATTTTTCTTTTCTAAAGCTAAGCTTTAGCGGCGGCGAAAGCTTAGCTTTAGAATTTGTAATTTCCTTCAATTTTCCAATCCACTCCGCAATTCTTTCATAATTCGCTTTGGCTTGCTCGAGTGCTTTCCAAGAGAAGTCGAGCGGCTTTCGGTAGTGGGAAGATAAGTATAGCAAGCGCAGATGCATCGGGTCAAAGCCATATCTCCGGATATCCTGTGGAGTGAAAAAATTTCCTTTGGATTTGGCCATTTTTTCTCCTTCAACCAGCAAGTGGCGGGTGTGAACCCAGAAATTGACGAATTTTTTTCCGGAAAAACATTCCGACTGGGCAATTTCGGCTTCGTGATGGGGAAAAATATTATCCTCGCCGCCGGTGTGGATGTCCATTGTATCGCCCAGATATTCCATCGCCATCGCGGAACACTCGATATGCCAGCCGGGATATCCTTTTGACCATGGGCTGTCCCACTGCAAAAGATGTTTTGGGGCGGCTTTAAGCCAAAGCGCGAAATCCCAAGGATGTTTTTTATCCGGATGCTCTTCAAGCCGCGCGCCGGTTTTGAGTTGCTCGAGAGTATTACCCGAAAGTTTTCCGTAATCTTTGAAACTCGTCACATCAAAAAAAACGTTTCCGTTTTTTTCGTAGGCGTTCCCATATTTCACGAGCGTTTCGATCATTTTTATCATTTGCGGGATGTGGGCGGTGGCTTTTGGAAAGAAATGTGCCCGCAATATATTCATCGCGTCCTCATCGCGATGAAAAGCTTCGGTGTAAAATTTAGCAATTTCTTTGGGTGTTTTTCCGCCAGAGGCGGATCCACCTTTGGCGGACCTTTCTCGCCTCACCGCTATCAGCATTTTATCCTCACCGGTATCGGCTTGGGCGATATCGTCTTGCGTCAAATGACCAACATCGGTAATGTTTTTGATGTAGCGGACTTCGTAGCCGGAATATTCAAGATAGCGCCGCAAAACATCGGCCGTCACAAAAGAGCGTAAATTTCCGATGTGAATATAGTCATAAACCGTCGGCCCGCAAGTGTATATCGAAACCTTGCCCTTGTTTAGGGGTTTGAATTTTTCTTTAGATTTTGATAATGTATTATAAAGTTTTAGCATAGTTATATACTATCTATTTTGAATCAAAAAGGGAAGTGCTTAGATATTTTTCCCCTCTATCCGGGAATATCGTGATGATATTTCCGGATTTTCCGCCAGAGGCGGATCGAGATATTTTTTTGGCGATTTCGAGGGAAGCGTACATCGCCGCGCCGGAAGACATACCGCAGAAAATCCCTTCGTTTTGGACGACTTGACGGGCCGTTTCAAAGGCGGTTTCAGTCTCGACCATAATGATGTCATCGAGCTTTGACCTGTCATAAATTGCCGGAATGATAGCTTCTTCCATGTTTTTTAAACCCTGAATGTAATGACCTTTCATCGGTTCGGCGCTGACGATTTTGATGCCTGGATTTTTTTTCTTGAGATATCTTGAGACTCCCATCAAAGTTCCGGAAGTCCCGATTGCGGCGACGAAATAGTCAATTTTACCCTTTGTTTGTTTCCAGATTTCCGCGGCGGTGGTTTCAAAGTGGGCGAGGATGTTATCATTGTTTGAAAACTGGTCGGGGCAATAGTATTTCTGTGGATATTTCGCAACCAACTCACGGACCTTTTTTATCGCTCCGTCTGTTCCCAATTTACCGTCGGTCAAAGTGATTTTCGCGCCAAAAGCGGCAATCATTTTTCTTCGCTCGACTGAAACGGCGTCGCTCATCACGATTTCAGTCTTGTAACCTTTCACGGCCGCTATCATCGCGATGGCTATTCCCGTGTTTCCGGAGGTAGCCTCAATAATGGTTTTTTCTTTTGTGAGCTTTCCTTCTTTTTCGGCTTGTTCAAGCATTTTGAGAGCGATGCGGTCTTTGATGCTCCCGCCGGGATTTTGCCCTTCCAGTTTGGCGAAGATATTTACTTTTTTGTTCGGATTGAGCCTATTAATCCGCACAATCGGAGTATTGCCGATGAGTTCGAGAACGTTTTTCATTTCATAAATGTTTTGGTTACATTAACATTACGATGCGAGGATTCTAGTTCTCTAGTGAACTAGAGAGTCTGCAAGTTTGCTATTGCCAACTTCTAGAAAATGGAAAATTTTTTTGTACATTTTTCTAATACTACCAAGTATTAGAAAAATGTTTGAAGTAGCATAGGCAAGTTTTTTTAAATAAAAAATCCTCGTCTTCGAAAAATACATTTTAGGTATTTTGCGAGGACGAGGAGTCTTGCCCTGAAGTATAGCGCTTCGCGCTAACTACAGGGTTTACAAACTTCCCGTGGTTCCACCCCACTTATCGCATAACGTGGAACGCATAACGCGTAACGCAAGTTGGGCGATATCTCATTACGGCTATAACGGGCTTACCCGTGAGATTTTACTGGTTGTAGGTGTCGGACACCTACAAGGGTTCTTTCTCAAGCTCCCGCCGATGAGGCGGAAAAACGAAGCGCACGCTTCTTCGCTATAGCTTTTAAATGTTTTTAATGTAATTATTATACTACGCTATGAAGCTTTGTTGTGTCAAATCCACTTCTTCCACTTGAAAATGCCGATTGTCAGGAAGGAGACAATGAGCATTATGCCAATCCAGATCCAAAAGCCATAAGGGTTGTGGCCAAAGGGAATGGCGGCGCTCATGGCGAGAATGTTCGATATGACGGTCATGGGGAGAAAGATAGCCGAGAAGACAGTTAAAACCTTCATTGTGTGGTTCAGCTTGTTGGAAAGAAGAGCGTCATTGGTGTCTTCCAGCGACTCGATGGTTTCTTTGGCGTTTTCGAGAGCACTCCAGACGCGGATGTTGGTGCCAATAAGGTCCTGATAGTATGAACGCAACTCGGGTTCGAGTAGGGGATAGTTATCGCGGGCAAGAGATTCCAAAACGGATTTTTGAGGCTTCAGGGTCCGGCGGAAATTGAGAATATCGCGTTTCACAAAAGAAATCTCGTGAACCATTTCTCTCTCGTTGCCCTTGAAAATTTCATCCTCAATGTGATCGAGATTTTTGTTGACGTGGTCAATTTTCGGAAAGCAGGATTCAAGGAGCGTTTCCAAAATATAGTAAAGCAGGTATCCCGGCGACTGGCTCATATATTTTTCCTGCAGTTTTTTGTTCCGTTTGATTTTCGAAAAAAATTCACGGAGCTGAAAAATGTCCTGGTCATGGCCGGTGATGAGATGAGTGTCGGTCATCACAATATCCAGTTCGCTCGGATAGGTCCGGCGGTTCAGTTTGTCGAAAAGAGGAATATGAATTGTAAGATAAAGGCAGTTGCCGTAGAGGCTGGCTTTGGGGCGCGCCGAGGGCATAGAAAATTCTTCGAGCGCCAGCGGGTGGAGCTTGATGTTTTTTTTGAGCCACAAAACTTCGTCGGCGCTGGGCTCGAGGAAGTCTATCCAGGTTAGTTTGGGGGTTTGGATTTGTTTCATGTGTTTATTTACGAACTACTAAATTTTACGAAAATACGAAACTGTGCAAGCAAGTATAAGCGTAGTTTTTAGGCAGGCAGTTGTTTGTAGGTTTTCGTATTTTCGTACTTGTTCGTAGTTCGTAAAGATAATCCCGTGCTATAATCATAATATCATGAAAAAGATAATATTGAAAATGATTAGACTTTACCAGAAATATTTTTCTCTCGACCAGGGGTTTTTGTCGTTTTTTTATTCCGAGCGGATTTGCCGGTTTCATCCCACCTGCAGTGAATATACTTTTCAGGCGATAGAGAAGTATGGGGTTTTCAGGGGCGGCTGGCTGGGGCTTAAGCGGGTAGTGAGATGCCACCCCTGGAGCGGCGGAGGAAACGATCCCGTGAAATGAAAATAAAACTTGGGAAAAATTAAACCGATAGTATATCGGACGGAGTAAATTTATGGATGGTAAATAGTTTGCGTTACTATTTACTTTTTATTTTATATATGCTATAATGGATACGTAAAGAATTCTGCCGATACAGTATCGTTTTCGGAAATTAAGGGTGAAGGCCCTTTTTATTTTTGTCAAAAAAGGCTTGAAAATATACATATATCGGATAGATAACAAAGCGAATTCAATAAACGGAGAAACCTAAATATATGATAAATATCGGAAATGATAAGTTAAATCTTAAAGAAGCTAGCGAGCTCACTCCCTACTCGGACGAATACCTGGGACTTTTGATTCGGAAAGGCCGGCTGGAAGGATTCAAGGAAAAAGGAAAGTGGTATACGACACGAGAAGCGGTACAGACCTACATGAAAAAAGTAGCCGAGGCAAGTTACGCCCATCAGGAAAATCTTAATGTCGAAGTACCGGCAGAGAAAATAAAGATGGCGTCCATCAATTTCAGATGGGCGCTTCTTTTAGCTGCGGTGGTTTTCGTCGGGGCGGTCTTGTTCGGAGCTTATGCCTATGTCAAATCAAAGCAGGACAGCGCCTGCCTCCGCTACAAAGTGACGAAAGACGAGAACGGAAACATCACCATCGAAGTCGGAAAAAATGAGTACGTGAGACAGGTGCTGGTGGTGCAGGGCGAGTAACCCGGTAGTGAAATTTTGACTGATAGTCTCAGGTGTTTTCCTAAAACCAGATAAAGAGAAAGATTTGCAGTATCCCTTTATCCACGTACCTTAAATCGAATTTTATTTCGAAAAATTCAGTCAAAATTCTACTACCGGGAGTGACCCGTGAAAAAACAAAAATTATGTACTACGTCTACATCATCGAAAGTATAAAAAACAGTGAACTGCACATTGGCTATACCAGCGATTTGAAGAAACGGATAAGAGAACACAATCAAGGAGAAAATGAGTCAACCAGAAGATATCTTCCGTGGCAACCAATCTACTATGAAGCATGCCTCAATATGCAGGACGCAAAGAGAAGAGAAAAGTATTTAAAAACATCTCAAGGCCGCAGATTGATAAAAAGAAGACTGAAAGAATATTTTTATTCGAAAAGAAAGAAATAATTCGAAATTTCTACCACCGGAAAAATGAGTGACACAAAAATAAAAAAAATCGATAGTGTGGATGGACGGCCGAGGAATTGGCAGATAAATTTGCCTTCCCTGAAATCTTCTCAAAGAAAAAATTTTTTCAAAATATTTTCAAAATTTGTTGTTCGCCGCAAACCAGTTTGGGCAGCGGCGATTCTGATTTTCATGACGCTGGGAAACTTCGGCGGATACGAACTGATAGGAGAAGCGAAAAATTTGACAGAGCAAAATATCAGCGCGTCTAAAGATGACGTCGATAAATTGCCGAAAGTTGAAGTGGACAAGAAGGAAATTTTCAAGGACGCGCGGAAAGATTTTCAGGCCGCCGAGAGCCCGCAGTTCGTCGTTGATATTTCAATCGGCCAGTCGCCGCCGGCTCCCGCCCCTTTGGAAAATATTCAGGATTCTATTTTAGAAAATGTAAATTTAGAAAATATAAATCCGGAAGGGAGCGATGACGATATTTCTTCAGAAGAACCGGATGTCCCTCAAGAGATTTCCGGCGAAGAAAGCGCGGAAACGCAAGATTTGGCGCCAGCCGGCAGCAATGATTCCGCAGCGGAGACCAGCGGCGATTTGGAAACCAGTGGTGAACCAAGCCCAGCGGATCCGGACCAGGAAAATTCCAGCGGGGAAAAAATAGAGGAACAAAGCCGGGAAGGAGATGAAATCCCATATTTTGACACAGTCGGCCCGGGAACACCCATCGCCTTTAATGATGTGCCGTATCTCACCAATGCTCCAGTCACAGCCTCTTTTTTCAAAAATCTCAAAAAGAATCTGGAAACATTCGAAAAAACAAAGGGGGAATTTGCCCAGCTTCCGGCGCTTTTGAAAAACGAGAGTAAAGCGGCCTCGATCGCAGAGATTAAATCTCTACGGGGAGTTTTTTGGGAAAGGCTAAGGAATCTTCTGGGGATAGAAACAGCCGGAGCGACGGGGGAAAGAATCGTGAAGACTGAAATTCTAAACGCTTCGGGGGAAGTTCAAGAGAACATCACAACTTTGGTCGAGGAAAATGGCGAAACGGCTGAAATAAAAGTGGTAAAGCCGGATCGGGCTTTTCGGCCGGGAAAATACAGTCTGCGGGTGGAAATGCTCTCGGCGGACGGTACGCAGGTTCTCACTTCCACGCAGGATTTCACTTGGGGGGTTTTGGCGATCAATGTCAACAAGTCAATTTTTTCTCCGGACGAGACGGCGAAAATTTCAATGGCGGTTTTGGATGAGAACGGGAAAATGATTTGTGACGCCAAGCTTAAGTTGGAGGTGAGAAGTGAGAAATGGGAGGTGAGAAGTGAGAAATGGGAGGTGAGAAGTGAGCTTTCCACGGAAGACGGGACGATAAAAGTGAATGAAGAAGTTTGCAGTTCAAAAGAATTCACGCTGGAGCCGGATTATTTCGCTGAATATAAAGTCGGCGAGTGGGGAACATACGAGATGACTCTCACAGCCGAGACGGCCAACGGAACGCATACTATCAAAGACAGCTTTGAAGTGAGCAACTTGATCCCGTTTGACGTTGAGCGAACGACGGCGACGAGAATTTATCCGGCGAACAAATATCCGGTAACTTTCAATATCACGGCGAAGCAAGATTTCAAAGGGCAGGTGGTTGAAGAAGTGCCAAGTGATTTCGAAATTGAAAATTTAGATGTTAAAAATTCACTTGAAATTTTAAATCAATTTCAAATTTCAAATGAAAAAAATGTCAAGAAACTTGTTTGGGATTTAGACATAAAAAAAGGTGACGAATTTAGTTTGGGTTATCAATACGACGCGCCGGATGAGAGCCCGCAGTTCTATCTTCTCGGGCCTTTGCAGTTCAAAGAAAATGGCGCGGTTGTTTTTCAGGAAGCGCGGCAATGGCAGATCGCCTCGGACGCGATTTCCTTCGTCACAGCTAGCACCGGGGCAACAGATGCGGGGGGAGCGTGGTCTCATACTACAGCTGCACCTAGTGCTGCTGGCAACATTATCATCGTTCAGGTCATACAAGATGGGACTACCTCCAGTAGCGCTATCACTATTACCAGTGCTACCAATGTCGAAAACCTAGCCGGAACGGACAATGTATTTACCACATTGGCGTCAGGCCAGGCTGTTGGATCTGCGGCTACTGGCTATCAATACCTATTCATAGGTCGTTCATTAAGCACCTCTGCGATTGTTATTACAGGTGCTAATTCCACGAATGACGATATTTACGTTCGGGCTTATGAGTTTAGCGGTGTTCATACAGGAACTACCTTATCTGATGTAATAGAAAACTCAACGGCCGGAACTGCCGTCAATGAAGCCGGGACAAGCACGTCCTGTTTAGATACTGGAGTTACGACGCTTGGGACTAACCGACTCGCCCTCAACTTTGTCGCCCTTTCCGATGATTCAATGGGCTTGGCTGCATTTGCTGGAGAAACGGGTGGAGACTGGACGTTGGCTACGGCTATTTATGAATCGGCTACTGGAACTGACGGCACCCTCGGCTTGATGAACGCCGCAATAGCCTCGGCTGGAACAATAAATGGTGGTTCAGATACAATAACCTCTATCGGTTGGGGGGTGATTGGCTTTGCTCTTATTCCCTATGTTGCCCCGCCCGTCGTCGTCTCCGGAACTTCAGGCATGCGGACGGGCGACACGGTGAAAGTGTCTATCAATGGAGGGGCGCCTTATGCCACCACTGGCACAATTGACGCCGGCACGGGCAACTGGTCAATCAGTGTTGCCGCGGCTGACATAGCCTCGGGAAACTCGGTGATTGCCTGGACGGACACGGCTACGGCCGGCAACCAATCCACCGCCATCTCCAAGTGGGACGGGAGCGGCGATATGACCGGGATGGTTCTCGATGCCAATGTCCTTTCGATCGGCAGCGCCAACAGCTCCGGCGTCACTTCAGCCGAAGTGGACGATTTCACCTGCGCTTCTTCGGGCGGCGGCAACGTGATGCATGCTTTCGCTTCATCCACCTTGAGTGTCGAGGGCTGTTCAAAAACTTATACAAGCGAAAAAATCGATATTTTGTCCGCAAACACGTTGACTATCGGCGCATCGGAAATTTTGACGACTTATGACCTGACCATCACCGGAACTTTGACCTCGGGCGGAGCGAGCACCTATAACGTCGCCCACAACTGGACGAACAACGGCACAACATTTACCGCGAGTTCAAGCACGGTCAACATGAACGGCACCACGGCGCAGGCGATCAACGGGTCGACTTCAGCGACTTTCAACAATCTCACTCTTTCCAACTCCTCGGCGGCGGTCTCGGTGAACACCAGCGAAGTGGTGAATGGAACGCTTACGGTGAACGCGAGCAATATTTTGACACCGGCCGCGGCGGTGTTTATCAGCGGATCGGGAACTTTGACCGGATCGGGAACCGTCCAGGTGACGCGGACTTCCGCCCCGCCGGATTTTTCAAGCCAATATACAATTTCTAACAAAACCCTCACCAATTTGACCGTGGCTTACGTCTCCGATTCGGCGCAAACCGTGAGCGCCGTGAATTACGGCAATCTTTCAAGTTCCGGCGCCGGCGCCCGGACGCTGGCTTCTTCCGGCACCATTGGAATTTCCGGAACATTCACGGTGGGAACCAACAGCTACACGGTGACGGGCTCAACCGTGGATTATAACGGAGCGAGCCAGACAGTGGGGACGATCAACTACAACAATCTCACTTTGAGCGGGAGCGGAACCAAAACTTTGCAAACCGGCACCACTTCCATTGCGGGAAATTTCACTCTTTCTGGAACGGCTTCCGCGACTTTGGTGGGCGATTTGGCGGTCGCCGGCCAGGTAACGGTGAATACCGGAACGACTCTGGGACTCGGTTCTTCGGGCTACACTTTGACTCTTTCCGGCTCCGGCGCCGGCACCTCACGGCCTCTCTATATGAACGGCGGAAGTCTGACCGAAGGCACCAATTCCACCGTGCTCTTCACGGGCACCTCCGCAAGCGATATCCAAAACGAAACTTATTATAACCTCACTTTCGCGCCGACATCCGGCAGTCCGACCTATACGCTTCTGGGCGCGACAACCGTCACGGGAAAGATGACCGTCGGAAACGGCTCCAATGCCGTAACCCTCGCGGCCAACAACCAATCTCTGGACCTCAACGGCGATTTCGAGATCAAAGCCTCGGGGATTTTCACCGCTCCGTCTTCGGCTTCGTTCACGATAGCGGGAAACTATACTAATTCGGGAACGCTCAACAACTCCAGCGGAAAAATCACTTTTGATGCCGGCGCGACCGGAAAAACGATCAACTCCGGAGGAACCGGATCGGGCAAGGCTTTTTATGACGTGGAATTCAACAACAGCTCCGGCGGCTGGACAATTCAGACAAACGATATGAAAGTAGCGCACAATCTTTCCATCACCGACATTGCCAACTCGGCTGATAGTTGGACGCTGGACACGGGCCGGACGCTGGAAGTGGACGGAACTTACACTATCACCGGTACCGAAGCCGCCTATACCAAATGGACTGGTTCCACTTTCTATCTCAACGGGACTTCTCAAACTATCGGGAGCAAAACCCAAGCCGCCGAAACCTACGGCACTCTTCAGATTGGCGCGAATACCCATATTCGGATGTGGCAATCAACCGCCACTGCTTTCACCGTTGATTCCACCGGGTCGCTTTATTCCATGGATCACGCCAATGTGGACGGGGATCTTTATATCTGGGGAGATTATCACGTGAACACGAATGACTATTGGAGCTACGCGACTGATTTTGACAACACAGCCGTCACCAGACAGGTGGATGTGCGGATTGATCCGGCGGCGAAGGTGACTGTTGACTCCGGAGACACTCTCGCCGCGATCGGCACGGGCGCGAATCGAACCACAGTCAGCCGGCAGGGCGCTTCCAATGGCTATGAAATTTCCTGCCTCTCCGGCGGGACGATCAATTTCCAATACACTGATTTTGACTATCTGGATGGAGCTTTGGGACTTGATATCCAATCCGGCGCGACGGTGACCAGCCTTGACTATACCGACTTTGACAATCTAATCAACAACACCTCAAGCGATGCTTTCATCACAGTGGCCTCGAGCGTCATCGGATCGGGAACGAAGACAATTTCGGGAGCAAATTTTGATAACACGGGCAGTTACGCCAATTTCAACGTCAATCGCACCGGAACAGACGACACGGGATACTGGGATTTTGACGCTTCGACAGGAACATTTGACGGAGAAGCCTATGACGGCGACGACGGGGTCAACGAAGCCGATCCGGGAATGCTCCGCTGGGATGATTCAAGCGCAGCAATATTGAGCTTGACCTGCGAATCGGCGGCTGTTTATATGACGGACTATAATTTGGGCGATTCTAATAATTACAATGAAAAATATTTTGCTGATACGGAAGAATGCATCGTGACCGACAGCAGCTATTCCGCTTCCTGGACTCTGACCCTTTATTCCACTAATCTCGCGGGAACCAAAAATAATCTTGCCAATTCCAATATCAAGTTGCGAGTCAATAATGACCCGGCGAACACTCCTACGACAGTAAGTCCGACTACAAATATAGTTGAGGCGAACGGTGATTATTCTCTTGATTCAACCAGAACAATCATCACCGGTTCAACTTCGGCCGCCGGCGATTATAATGTTCGCATCACGTCGCGCCTGGAAAGCCTCAACACCCTCCACGCCGAGACGGGGGATCAGGCGACGTTCACGTTTACGGTTCAGTAAACCAATGATATAATTATTTCAAAACATCGATGAAAACAAAAAGGGACGAAATAAAACAAAAGATTGTAGCCGTTCTTGTAGTCGCTTTTATGTTGGGGATGTTTCTCAATTTATTTGGAACGTTTGGCGTGAAAGCGTCCGAAGATGCCGGAATCACCACTCAAGCCATTGTCACCGGAGGCGAACTTTCTATCGACGCGCAGGGACAGGCTTTTTTCAAAAGCCCAGAACGGCGACGTGGTGCTTATCTACCTTAAAGCCAAGAAAGCGATTCTCTACCGTCCTTCGACCAACTGCGTGATTGACATGGTGCCTTTAAGCGAAAACGAGATCCCGCCTGCCGAAAATCAGCCAAGTCAATAAAGTTGACTCAATCAGCCGAGTCAATAAGATCGATTGATGACGAAAAGATTTCTCAAGGACAACTTTATCTTTATGGCCAGCACGGTTCTCGGCGGAATGCTGGGATATTTTTTTCATTTCGTCGTTTCCCGAAAGCTTTCCGTGGCCGAATATGGAGAACTGCAGGCCATCACTTCGCTTTCAATCATTTTCGGAGTTTTTGCTTCGGCTCTTTCTTTTTTTATCATAAAATACTCTTCCGTGTTTGCTTCTCACGGCGACCGGGCAGGGCAGGCCGCCTTCCTTTCTTTCCTGATTCGAAAATTCAGGAATCCGGTTTTGGGGATTTTCATTGTATATCTTTCTCTCGTCCCCATTCTTAAATTTATTTTGCATCTCAAAGATTATCTGGGACTCATCGCGATCGGATGTTCGATTATTTTTTTCATTTTTTCCGCTTTTTATGCCAATGCTCTCCAGGGCTGGAAAAAATTTCTGATGGTGGGCGCTGTCGGCGTCGCGGCAACCGTCGTAAAGCTGGCGGGCGGATACGCGCTGGCCTCAGCGCTTCCAACGGCTTCCGTTGTTTCCTTTTCCATTTTGATTTCCGCTGTCCTTGGCTGGTTTCTGGCAAGATTTTTCTCCCGTCGGGAATGGCCGGCTGTTTCGAAAAATGTTCCCGCGAACGACTGGCGCGAAAAATATTTTGGCGGGGAAAATTTCAGAAAAAGTTTCGCGAGCATCCTGTTTTTTTCTTTGGCGCTCGCCGCGGCCTCGAATCTGGACATAATTTTCGTGAAAAATATGACAAGTTCCGAGTTGGCTGGCTATTATGGCGCCTTGAGCGTATTGGGAAAAATAGTTATGTGGCTCAATCTGGCGGTTGTCGCCGTTTTGTTTCCGGAAGCTTGCTCGTCCGGATATCTGGGCCGGCCGGCGGATTCAAAATCTGTTCTGGGATCGTATGGTCTGATTTTTGCTATTAGTCTGCCGGCGCTGGTCATTTATTATTTCTTTTCTGGTTTTCTGGTGAGTCTTCTTTTTGGCGAAAAATATGCTATTATTTCCCAAAATCTCTGGCTTTTCGGTGCGATGGCGCTTTTTCTTTCGCTTCTCACCCTCGAAGCCAATCTGGCGATGGCCCGGCGCGATTTTCGCTCGACCTGGCTTCTGGGAGCGGTGGCCGTCGTTCTTGCGTCAGCTGTTTTCCTGCATCACGCAAATCTTCGGGAAATAATTTTGTCCGTGATATTTTCCTTCTCAATCGGCTGGGTTTTTGTTCTGGGATTGAATCTCAACCATCGTTTTTCATTATTTACGAACTACGAAACAAACGAAAGTACGAAAAAAATAAAAATGCCGTTCCATTCAGATAAATATTTCTGACAATTTCATATTTCGCTCGTTTCGTATTTCGCAACACAGTATGATCAAATACAGCTTCGTCATTCCAGTAAAGGAAATAAATTCATTCATCAGGGAACTCGTCCCGAAAATTTTGCGGTTGGCGAGGCATGATTTTGAAATTCTTGTTTACCCAGACGAAACAACGGGCGAGAAATGGGAAAAGACAGAGCAGATTGCAAGCGGTTCGATTGGCCCGGCCCAAAAAAGGAATCTGGCTCTTCGCGACGCCCGGGGAGAAATTATAATTTTCATCGACGACGACGCTTATCCGGAAAATAATTTTTTGGAAATCCTTGACCGCGATTTTTCTGATCCCGAAATCGCGGCCGTCGGCGGACCGGCGCTCACTCCCCGCGGGAGCAAATTCTGGCAGAGAGTTTCCGGCGCGATGTTTTTGAGCAATCTTTCTGGCGGGTTTCCGGAAAGATACCGTCCGGTGGGTGAAAAAAAATTCGTGAGTGACTGGCCGACGGTCAACCTGTCAATCCGAAAAAATATTTTTGAGGAGATCGGCGGATTCAGCTGTTCCTACTGGCCTGGCGACGATACTTTTTTGTGTCATGAATTGCTGGTCAAAAAAAATATCCGGGTTCTCTATGATCCGGAGCTGATTGTCTTTCACCACCGCCGGGAAGGACTTCTCAAACACGTCAAACAGGTCAGCGCCTACGGTCTTCATCGAGGCTACTTTGCCAAAAGATTTTCGAGGACTTCTCTCAACTGGCGCTACTTCATGCCGAGTGCTCTGGTACTCTTTATTTTTTTCGGCGGCATTGGAAGTTTTTTCTCGAGTCTGATTTTCAAATTATATCTTCTCGGCTGGGGGATATACCTTCTCGCTCTCATAAAAGCCTTTTCTGACATCTACCGCCACGAAAAAAACCTGCTTGTCACGCTTGCCGCATCATACTATATTTTTCTCTCTCACCTTTTCTACGGCCTGCGGTTTTTGCAGGGTTTGCTCTTTGTGAAGGAGCTAAAGAGCAAACTCCGGTAACTTTACGAAATACGAAAAGGGCGAAAATACGAAAAGTCAATTGTTCGCATGTTCATTTTTTTTCGTAGTTCGATACTTTCGTATTTCGTAAATTTATGAAGACAAAAAAGAATTTAATATATGCGGAGGAATGTTACCAAATAATGGGAATTGTGTTTAAAGTATATAGAGAATTGGGATTTGGACACAGAGAAAGTTATTATCAAAAAGCATTGGCAAAAGAATTCAGAGATAACGGGTTTAAATTTAGGGAACAGTTAAGATGTAAATTAAAGTATAAAGAGGAAGCTTTGGGAATCTATATTTTGGATTTTTTAATTTTTGAGAAGATTATACTTGAAATAAAGCAAAGAAGTTACATCTCAAATAAAGATATAAACCAGCTTTATAAATATCTCAAGGCAATGAATCTTAAGCTTGGTATAATAATCACATTTACAAATGAAGGCATTAGATTTAAAAGAATAGTCAATCTTAAATAGCAGTTTCGTAATTTCGTTAATTTCGTAGTTCGTAAATAATGAAAATAGCTATTTCATTTCCGCCTTTGGAATCTGAAAAAGGCACACCTCTGCTTTCCCAAAACCGGCAGTTTCAGTGGTTTTCCAGTCCTACCTATATATATCCGATGGTTCCGGCTTCGGCCGCCACGCTTCTCAAGGCTAACGGCTGTGAGGTTTTTTGGGATGATGCCATTGCGGAAGGCTTGAGCTATGAAGAATGGAAAAAAAGACTAATCCGCGAAAAACCGGACATTGTTGCCATTGAAACCAAAACTCCTGTTATAAAGCGCCACTGGAAAATTATCGACGAACTGAAAGAAAAAAGTTTGAAAATTGCCACCGCCTTGGCGGGGTCCCGCCTTAGCGGGAAAAATTGGAAATTGAAAATTGCCCTTATGGGCGATCACGTCTCCGCTCTTCCCGAAGAATCCCTCCAGAATTCTAAAGTTGACTTTGTCCTCGCCGGTGGGGATTATGATTTTATTCTTTTGAATCTGGTGAATCATCTTTCCAAAAAAGAAGAACTCAAGGGCGGCGTTTGGTATCGGGACGAGAATAATAAAATAGTGAGCTCGGAAAAATATGATCCCGCCAAAAATTCTCTCGACGATCTGCCGCTGATTGACAGAGAACTCACCAAATGGAAACTTTATGCCTACAAAAACGGAAACTACAAATATACTCCCGGCTCCTACGTGATGAACGCGCGGGATTGCTGGTGGGGGAAATGCAGTTTTTGCTCCTGGACGACGCTGTTTCCCGGCGAAAAATTCCGTGCGCGCTCGGCCGAAAAAGCGCTCGATGAAATTGGCGAGCTCGTGAACCTCGGCGTTCGCGAAATTATGGAAGATTCCGGGACGCTCCCCATCGGAAAGTGGCTCGAAGACTTTTGCCGCGGGATGATTGAGAGGGGATACAATAAAAAAGTGGCGCTCGATTGCAATATGCGGATCAATGCCATAAAAGACGAAAAAATCTGGCAATTGATGAAAAAAGCTGGTTTTCGGATGATTCTTTTCGGGGTGGAATCCGCCAATCAAAAAACTTTAGACGGAATAAATAAAAATTTGAGAATCGAAGAAATCGAACCGAGCTTAAAAATGTGCAAAGAGGCTGGCCTTGAGCCGCATATTACCGTGATGGCTGGTTATCCCTGGGAAACAAAAAAAGATGTTGAAAATACCCTCAATTTAGTAAAAAGACTATTCAGAAAAAATTATATTGATTCGCTTCAGGCCACGCTCGCGATTCCATATCCCGGGACGCCTCTTTATAAATATTGCCAAGATAATAATCTTTTGCTCACCGACGACTACGACCGCTTCGATCAGCGCGAGCCGGTGATGAAATCGCCTCTTTCGGCGACCGAGCTCAAAAAAATGATCGGCAAATTATACCGCTCGTTCATCACTCCAAAGTTTCTGGCAAAAAAAATCACCAGCCTTCGCCGGTGGGGGGACGTGAAACATCTCGGCCGAGCCGGAAAAAAAGTTTTGGGGCATCTTGCTGATTTTTCAACTCAAGGCTAAGCCTTAGGAAATCCCTAAGGCTTAGCCTTGATCTTCACTTCAATCACTTTCAAATTATCCTGAAGTTGTTGGTTTTGCGGATCAATTTCCAGCGCTTTTTTTATGTTTTCAAGAGCCAAGTCGTACTGCCCTTGATTAAAATAAATCGCCGCTAAATTCTGATATGATTGCCAAAGATTCGGATTGATACTCAAAGCTTTTTGGTAATTTTCCACCGCCGCGTCAAGTTGTCCCATTTGTTGGTAAGTATTGGCCAAATTGTGGTAGGCGTCGGCGTAATTGGGATTGATCTTGATGGCTTTTTTGAATTCTTCAATCGCCTTTTGCATATTCCCTTGCCGGGCATAGACGTCTCCCAGATTGTTGTGGATTTGCTGACCGGAAGGGGCAACCTGGGCGGTGGCCAGCCATAAGGTATCCTCATTTTTCCAGTCTTTGTTGCGAATAATAGTTCGGACAGACAAGGACGCGACAATCAGAACAAGGGCGAAATACCCGACCATTTTGCCGTTCTCATTCAGTTTTATGAAACTATCAAAGAGCATAGCCACGCAAACGATAATTCCTAATGTTCCAAGATAAACGTACCTTTCCGCCACGATCCAGGAAATTTTGAGGGGAGTGAGAGTGGGAAGAAGCGTGATAACGAAAAATAACAGCCAAAAGAAAATAGTTTTATTTTTGAAATATCCCCAGGCGATAGCGCCCAAAAAAATGAGCGTTATTATGACAAAAATAATGTATTGGCCTTGGGAAAATATCATTTCCGTTTGGTATAAGGTCAGCTTCGCCGGCCAGAAAATGAGTTTCAGGTAGGAACCGATTGCCACCGGAATCTGAACCAATGGATTATACATCCCGCCCGATGATTGGTATGTTTGGGATTCTATCGCCGCGGTTCGATAGCCGATCTTGGCAACGTACACAATTAATAAAACTAAACTAATAGAAAAGAAAGGCAGTATTTTTTTCCAATTATATTTGACGCTTCCAAAAGCCAGCTCGTAAAGCAGAAAAACAAGAAAAAGCACTAATGCTTTTTCCGATGAAAGAATAGATAAAACGAAAAAAAGAATGGAATAATAAAGATATTTTTGGTTGCTTTTTGAAAAAAGATAGAAAAGAAAGGAGAGAAGAAAGAAAAACGCATACATTGAATAGAGGCCTCCTGAAATCCAGGAAACCGACTCGGTGAGAATGGGATGAACGGCAAAGAGAGCCGCGGCGACAAGAGCGATTTGCTTTTTCATTGATAAAGCGATGAGCAAATAAATCAGAATTACGCATCCGAGATGAAAGAAAATGTTTATTATCCGAAAGGTGAACGGATGGAGTCCGCCGATGTGGTAAGCGAAAAATTGGAAAAAAGCCGAGAGTGAAAAATGCATGGGGCCGGAAAAAATACTGGAAAATTTTCCGATATTCTCATTTTTGAGGAATCCGGCTATGTCGTCGGAAACGAATCCGTTGCCGAAAGAGTTTGTGTATGAAACAAAAACCAAAAGTGCAAGGAGGGCCAATGTAAGCCGGTTTTCGCGAATAAATTTCGAAAAACTAAAACTAACTGATGTTTCATTTAAAACGGATTTCTCCGCAAATCTATTCCGCGTGAACCTATCGTATTTTTCCCGCGACCACTTTTTTTTGAGGTAGTCCAAGATTTCGCTCTCGGGTATTCCCAAATCCGCGGCTATCTTTGAAACGGGGTAATGCCGAAGGTTTCTTTTTATGTAATTTTTTTGGGAATTGTCGAGCCCCATACCAAAACACTAATTTAACGAATACCGACACGAATCGAACGAATTTTTAGGTGTCCGACATCTACAAAACGTGTAAGTCCTGACTTCGTTGTATTCGTGTAAATATTCGTTATATTCGTGTATAATTTATTATAAATGATATTATACTAAATTCAAAGAGAAACTCATGCTTATTTCGGTCGTCATAACAACAAAAAACGAGGAAAGGAATATCGGG
>Ga0315268_10000867_pt1 | contig 35344 bp, 24 predicted proteins | sample C1_top_MG_FD_204535 | JGI IMG/M metagenome (GOLD analysis project Ga0315268, IMG submission 204535) | Sediment microbial communities from Yellowstone Lake, YNP, Wyoming, USA - C1_top | ecosystem: Environmental > Aquatic > Freshwater > Lake > Sediment | place: USA: Wyoming | collected 2017-08-01
ATTCTCGAGCAGGGCAGTGCCGGCCGCGGTCCCATCGCTCGACCAAAGCTCGTGGCCGGTGTCGGACGCGAAACCGCGAAAGAAGACGCGGTTGCCGGTGGCGGCGATGATCGGCGGATAGTTTCGATCGGCCGCGAATTCGAGGAGCTTGACGGTCGACGCCAGATCGCCATCCGATCGCCAGAGTTCCGTCCGGTCCCAGTATTCGTAATTGGTACCAGGAACCAGTACACCGTAGAACGATGCTCCGAGCGTCGTACGGGCTTTGAGGTTGCGCGGCGACGAGACGTCCGCGTCCAGCCCAAAGGTGCCGGGCTCGGAGCCGTCGCTGACTGCAATGCCGAAAAGCTGCCCCGGAATCTTGGCATCGAAGTAGAGGTGCCCGCTCGCCGGGATCAGACTTCCCTTGTAGCCATCGGGATTGCCGGCATACAGGTCCTTGACCATCACCGTGGACTCGGGAGTGCCGGCCGACACCCAGAGTTCCGCGCCGTTGGCATCGCTGCGCGCAGAAAAGTAAACCTTGCCGCCCAGCGTCGTGAAGTCGCGCGGGTACGAGCCCAGATTGCCGGTTTCGATGTCCTTGAGCAGGTAGGTGCCAGCAGCGGTGCCGTCCGAGTACCACAGCTCCGGGCCGTGTTCGTCGTCGTCGAGCACGAAGTAGAGCTTGCCATTGAGCCCAAACATCGCGCCCAGGGTGGGGCTGCCAGGTCCAGGCACCAGGTCGGCCACCAGCTTGGTGCCGGCCGCGGTGCCGTTGGTGCGCCACAGTTCGCGGCCGTGCAGCGGCTCCTCGGCCACGAAGTAGGTGTAGGGGATGTTCATGAACAGGCTCGGCGTCAGCTTTTCGGGGTTGGACGGCGGGCTGGGATCGTAGGCCGGGTTGATGTCGCGCAGCAGCCGCGCCGGGCAACTCGTGGTGGCGGTCGGGTCGTCGTCGTTGCAGTCCTGGCCCAGGCTGGTTCCGACGTGGCTCGGCCGCAGGGTGGCGCCCGAACAGACCTGCACCGGCTCGTCCGTCGGCTGGACCGTGTAGCCGTCGCCGTCGCTGTCGATGTATCCGGGCAGGTACTGCCACTCGCGGATCTGATCGTCCTTGCAGTCCGGTCCAAGTATCGTGGTGTAGGCGTCGCAGCCGACGAAGTGGTTGTCAGTGTCGTTGTCGACGCAGTCGCCGCACTCGACGAACTCGTTGGGGTCGGCCGGCGCGCAGTCCGGTCCCAGGTCGCAACCATCGCCGTGGTCGTCGCCGTCGCTGTCCACGCAGGTCACGCACGACGCCCACTGGTTGGCGTCGCCGTCGGCGCAGTCGGTCCCCAGGTCGCAGCCGGTGCCGTAGCCGTCGCCGTCCGCATCGACACAAGCGCCGCAGGCGCTCCACAGGTGCGGGTCGTTGTCGTCGCAATCGGTACCGGCGCTGCAGTCGACACCGTGACCGTCGCCGTCACCGTCCTGGCAGGTCGCCGTATCCACGGCGGTGGTGTCGGGTGCTATGCTGTCAGCCACCGCGGTGTCGGGCACTGCCAGGTCGACCCCCTCTAGGTCGGTGCCGGCGCGGTCGGGCCGGCGGGCGTCGCGCAACACAGCATCGCGCGCTGCCGCATCGACGCTGCCGTCCTGGGCCGTCGCGGCGTCGATGCCCGCGCGCGCATCGGTCCCTGGCGGCTCGCCGCCGCAGTCGCACCCCCCCACGGCACACAGAGACACGATCAGAATGGACTGCAGCCAACCTGGCTTCATCGGGACCTCAGCGCTGGTGTTGAAACGCAAACGCATTCTATCCGCGTCGTGGGACCGGCGCGACAAGAAGCAACGATGAACTGCAGCGCAGGCGCGCGGCAAGGGCTGTCGCTGGCATTACATCGCGCGCAGCGTGATCTCGAGCGTGCCGCTCTTGCCGGTCGCCTTGGTGGCGCTGGTCAGATTGGCCAGCTTTTTCTTGAGGCACTCGCCCAGCTTGACGTCCTTGGCGTCGACCAGCTCGACCTTGATCACCTTGCCATTGGCGTCGACCGTGAGCTTGAGCTTGAGCGTGGCCTCGCTGCTGGCGCACTCCTTGGCGGCGGCGGTCAGCTTGGCCTCGATCGCCGCGATCAGCGCCTTGGTATCGCCCAGGCCGTCCGCCTTGAGGTTGACGACCATGATGCGCAGCGCAGCGCGGGCTCCGCTCTCGTCGTCCCGGTCGGCAGCGCTGCGCGCCTTGCCCTTCTTGGCCGGCGCAGCGCGCCCCATCAGACCACCGGACGGCGGCGGCGGTGCCGACGGCTGCGCTGCCACCGACGGTGATGGCATCGGCGCACCGGACGCAACGGCCTCCCGCGCCGGGGCCTTGGCCATGCGCGGCATCAGCATGGTCTTGCTCACCGACTCGCCGCTGCCAACCGCCAGGTTGCTGACGCCCTCGGGCAGCGGGAGCGGCTGGTTGACGGTGTCGCCCTGGCCGCCCTTGTTGACGACCTCGCTGTCGATGGCGACAAACGACGTGAAGTTGGTGAGCAGCGTGTAAGCCAGGCCGAGGTCGGTGATCGCCTCCTCGACCTCCTTGGCGCTGTTGGACATGACGTACTCGTCGTCGAGGACGGCCACCCACTTGCGCGCCCACAAAAAGCGGATCGGCGCGTTCTCGCTGCGTACCTGCTTCTCGCTCACCTCGATTTTTTGCGTGAACTTGCCCTGGCCGCCAAAGCCGCTGATCTCGATGCTGCCGGCCGGGTTGCCCCGGTACTTGCCGAACACGATGACCGGCCGCTTGGCCATCAGGTCCGGCACTTTGCTTGGCGCCACCTCGTAGGCATCGAACTTGTTGAACTTGACGTCGATGCTGGCCAGCACCGGGAACTGGATCACCGACTGCAGCCGCTCGGCCTGCTCGGCCGCCTTGTCGGGCCGCAGCACGATGTACGGCTCGCCCATGCCGGCGCGCGCCATGCCCTCGATCAATGCGCGGTTGACGCTGCTGCCGATGCCAAATGCGAACAGGTTGGCCTGGTTGAGGTTGTCGCGGATGAACTTGAAGGCTGCGGCCTCGACGCCGACGAAGCCGTCGGTGGCGACGATGACCGAGCGCGACAGGTTGGGTACGGCTTTCGGGATGTTGTAGGCGGTCTGCAGGCCGCCCATCAGCTCGGTGCCGCCGCCGCCGCGTTGCTGGTTGATCACCTGCAGCGCGTTTTCGATGTTGCCGGCCGTGGCCGGGATCGAGCCCTGCGGGTTGAGCACGAACGAACCGCCCGAGAAGAAGGTGACGTTGAAGTAGTCGGTCGGCCGCAGCTGGGTGAACAGGTTCTTCATCAGCGCCTTGGTGGTGTCGAGCGGGAAGCCGTGCATCGAGCCGCTGACGTCGAGCACGAAGATGTACTCGCGCGGCGGGATCTGCTGGTCGGTGGGCCGCTTGGGCGGCTCCAGCATGACGACGAAGAAGTTCTCGTCCTGGCCCTGCCACAGCAGCACGCCGGACTCGATCTTGTTGCCGGCCAGCCGGTACTGCAGCACGAAGTCCTTGTTGCCGCCGCCGACCTGGTCGAGCACGACGTCGGCGCTGCTGTCATTGAGCTTCTTGACGATGACCTTGTGCGACGGCGAGGCAATCTCCTTGAGCGCGATGCCGGTCTCGATGTGCAGCTTGATGTCCCACTTGTATGTCTCGCCAGTGCCCTCGGTGGTGTACGGCGCCGCTGCCCACTTGTCTTTCTTGGCGTCCATGCCGCCGGTGTAGCGGGGGCCGACCACGGTCGGGTAGACGAACTCGTAGGTGGCGTCCTCGGGTACCAGCAATTCCGAGTAGTCCAGTTCCACCTCGATGCGGTCCTTCGGCATGATGTTGGCGACGTTCATGGTGAAGACGTTGGGCCGTTCTTGTTCGAGCAAGGAGGCCCGTTTTCCCTCCTGCTTGGCCTGCTCGTACTGCTGGCGCGCCTCGGCCTTCTTTTCGATCTTGGCCTCGACCGTGCGCTTGCCGATGGTCATGCGCATGCCGTGCACGGCGGCCCGGGTCGAGCCCGGGAACACGTAGATCGCCTCGATCGGCTTGGCGCCGTCGTTGACGAAGACTTGCTTGACCTTGACCCGGGCGATGACGCCCGCGATCTGCACGTCGGCTGAGGTCTCCTTGAGCGGCAGCCGCTCCTTCTCGGGGTCGCCGCCAGCGACGTAGAAGTAGGGCGCCAGCGTCTTGTCCTGGCCCGGCTCGGCGCTGTCGTTGGGGCCGCCGCGGAAATTGACGTAGCTGTTGCCCAGCTTGCTGTCGACCTGCCGCAGCGTTTCGGACGGGCTGACGATCTTTTTGCTGGCGGTTGCCGCGGTCAGGCCCAGCGTCAACGAGCCGAGCGCCGCGACAGCAACCAGTGTCCTGCGAGAACGGGCGACCATGGGGAGCCTCCTCGAAAAGGTCTGCGCTGTGTCCTTGCCGGAGATAAACGGCTGACTGCAGCACGTGGTCTAGCGTGCGTCTCTTATACACCTGCTGTGGGGATGACTGCGATCAGAACGGACCGATGCGGCGCTTGACCTCGACCAGCACGGTGCCGAACAACGCGACGTAGATGCACAGCCGCACGTCGGGCGCGGGGATGGCCGTCGCACTGCAGCCCGCGCTCAGCACCGAACATGCGATCGTCGCCAGCAAGCCGATGGTGAGTCGTCGCAACATGGTCACGCTCTCCGTCGTCAGTCGACGGTGTTGAGGTCCTGAAACCGGTCGATGAAGTCGTCGAACTTGAGCCAGAACACGCCGTCGTCCACGCCATCTGCGGTGGGCTCGAAGTTGCCCCAAGGGTTGCGCAGCTGGACGTATTTCTCGCCGTCGCGCTCCTGGTAGCCGAGCACCGAGTAGGCATGCTGCGGCCGCAAGCCCGAGTTGGTGAAGGGCGCGAGCAGGGTATCCCAGGTGGTCCCGGCGCAGATCGGCCGACGCTCATCGATCGCTCGTCTGATGGTCTGCCAGTTGGTGTCGCGGCTGTGCAGCGAAATCAGGTCTTTGTTGCCGGGCCGACCGAGCACCGACTCGAGCACGTGCTTGGCGTCGCCGCCGCTGCCGATGGCGTCGTAGCCGCCCCTGAACTTGGCGTATGCCTTTTCGAAGATCGGCCACCACAGCTCCATCTGGTCGCGGCTGGTCGGCTCGCCGCTGATGCCAAATGCCGGCCGGTCGGACTTGGCTTCGTACAGCTTGCCGTCGACGGTCACCGGTACGTCGCGATAGGGTTCGCCCCAGCCCGCCTGCTGCTTGAAGGTCACCGTATAGGTGCCGTCGCCATTGTCCTTGATCAGCCGTTCGAGCAGTCCCGGCTGCGCTTGCGCGATCGAAGCGGCCGCGGTGGCGACGTAGCAGTCGCCCAGGTAGCCCTGCCTCACGTCCTCGGGTCTGGCGCCGTCGCGAAACAGCGGACCCCGGTAGGCAACGGCCGGCAGCGTGGGCTGGCCGGCCGCATCGACGTAACGCGCACTTGGCGCAGGCATGGCGGCTGGATCGCCTGGCGGGTCTTGCGTGCCCGTCAGCGACCCGATCGCGTGCTCGGCCCGGCCGCTGGTGACAGCGCTCATCCAGCTCGACAGCGTGGAAGCGCGGTCCGCAACGCGCAACCGCTCGACGTCACCGCGGTCGAACGCGGGTCGCGCCCCGGCTGCTGCGCGCGCGCGCATCTGTTCGCCGACCGCAGCCACACTGCTCGCGTCGCCCGCCGCTGCGGTCTCGGTGATCATGGTCGGTAGTGGCCGCTGCCCCTCGGCGCTGCTGCGGGTTGCCCCCGGATCGACCTGGGGGGATGGCGCCGGATGCGCCGGCGATTTGATGGTCGTCACCGCCACTGCCTCCACTGGCCAGGACTGCGCAGCCAGTCGGTCGCCCGCCACCTGTATAGCCCCGATGGCGGTGAATTGGCCACGCCATCGATGGCCTGGGCCGCCAACAGTTGCGGCGATTGCGCGCCAAGGGCATGCTCGCCCACTGCAAGACGGAGGTCCGATGCTTAACCGTTTTTTGCTGTGTCTCTCTCTGATCGGGATCGGTCTGGTCTGCGCCGCTTGCTGCTGCTTCAGCTCCAACGCGGTGCCCGAGCGTTCCGAGACGCGGCCAGTGCCGCCACCCAACCAGCCGCCGCCGCCACCACCGCCCACGGCGCCGGCCGTGCCGCACCACCATGAGCCGCTGGACAACGACGGCCATCCGGTCGAAACGGGTCACGGCAATGATCCGGGGGCCAATCCGGGTCACGGCGGGACGCCACCCGGCCAGGACCGCGCCGCCGAGGTGCACGATCGCAACGACGAGCGCAAGGACGAGCACGACGCGGCCAAGGACGAAAAGAAAGAAGGCAAGGACGACGCCAAGGACGCCAAGGACGAAGGCAAGGACTCCAAGGGCAAGAAGAAGGCGCCCAAGGCCAGCAAGAACAAGGACGCGGGCAAGGACGAACAGGGTGACGAGGGCAACCACGGCAACTCGGGCGACCACGAGCAGGGCAATCACTGATGGCAGCCTCGGCGGTGGTTGAAAGCGGCGCCACGCGCGCGGCCGTGCTGGGCCCGATGCGGCTGCCGTTCCTGGTGCTGCCGCCGATGTGCGTGCTGCTCGGAGCGGCAACTGCGGCGCTGACCGGCGCCGCGATCGATCCGGTGCAGTTTGCGATCGTGCTGGTCGGCGCGGTGGCCGCCCACATCAGCGTCAACGCACTCAACGAGTACAGCGATTTTCGGGTCGGCCTCGACCAGCAGACCAAGCGCACGCCCTTCAGCGGCGGTAGCGGCGCGCTGCCAAAGCATCCAGAAAAGGCGCACTACGCGCTGCTGACTGGCCTGGTCAGCGCGCTGATCGTGGTGGCGGTCGGACTCTTCTTTATCTCGGTACGCGGTCTGGCCATGCTGCCGATCGGTGCGCTCGGCCTGGTCGCAGTGATCGGATACACGCCGTGGATGACCCGCCAGTGGCTGCTCTGCCTGCTGTCACCGGGCGTCGGTTTCGGCGTGGCGATGGTGATCGGCAGCTGCGTCGCGCTGGGCGGCGGCTACACCTGGCCGGCGCTGGTGGCGTCGCTGGTGCCAACCTTTTTGGTGAGCGATCTGCTGCTGCTCAATCAGTTCCCGGATGTCGATGCTGACCGCACGGTAGGCCGCAGCAACGTGCTGCTCGTGTTTGGTCGGCGCGCCGGCGCCATCATCTACGCCGCATTTCTCGCCGGCGCCTATCTGGCGATCGTGGTCGGTTGGGCGATCGGGCTGTTTCCGGCGCTGGCCTTGCTCGGGCTGGCCACCGCATTGATCGCGGTGCCGACCGCGCTGGGCGCGCTGCGCCACGCCGAACAGACCGAGCAACTGGTGCCGCTGCTCGGCCGCAACGTCCTGATCAACCTGGCCACGCCCGCGCTGCTGGCGCTTGGCATCTGGCTCGGTCACTGACCGGCGCCGGCCGCAAGAACGAAACTGCTGGCGAATCGTTGTTAGTGCTGCTTGGGTGAATGCCGTCGAGGTCTCCTTGACGGCAGAGGGTCTGGCCGACAGACCCTCTGAAAAAAGACCGTGACGTCCGAAAGAGGGGTTCCCATGAAATCCGTGACGAGTTTCCGCAAGCTGTTGGGTTCGATGGTGCTGCTGAGCGCGCTGCTCGGCGCCGATGCCGCGCACGCCATCGGCATCCTGGTGCCGACCCAGCCGGGCATCCCGGCGCTCAAGCTGCTCAACCACCGGGTCGAGGTGGTGATCACCGAGCGCGGCGCCCGCACCAAGGTGTCGCAGGAGTTTCTCAACCCGACCGGCCAGCAGCTCGAGGCGACCTACCTGTTCCCGCTGCCCAAGGGCGCCACGGTCGACGAGTACGCGCTCTGGATGAACGGCAAGCGCGAGGTCGGCAAGGTGATGGAGCGCGGGCAGGCGCGCGCGATCTACGAGTCGATCGTGCGTCGCGCCCGCGACCCGGGCCTGATCGAGTACGTCGACGGCGAGCTGTTCCAGGCTCGGGTGTTCCCGATCCCGGCCAACGGCCGGCAGCGGGTCGAGCTGATCTACAGCCAGCTGGTCGACTACGAGGCGGGCAACCACCGCTACGTCTACCCGATGAAGACCGATGCGCTGGCGACCAGCACGCTCGAGGACTTCACGCTGACCGTCGACATCAAGAACAAGCTGCCGATCCGCAACCTCTACTCGCCGACCCACCAGGTCGGCACCCGCACCCGTGGCAACGAGGCCTGGGCCAGCATGGAGAAGAACAGTTTCAGTCTGGCCGACGACTTTGTCCTCTACTGGACCGTCGACGACAAGGACGTCGGGCTGACCGTGCTGACCTACAAGGACGAGTCCGAGCCCGGCTACTTCATGCTGCTCGCCTCGCCGCGCGACGACTTCAGGGACAAGGAGATCATCGGCAAGCGGGTCAGCTTCGTGGTCGACATCTCGGGTTCGATGGCCGGCCAGAAGATCCAGGCGACCAAGCAGGCGCTCGACTACTGCATCTCCAAGCTGGGCGAGGACGACCTGTTCAACGTCATCCCGTTTGGCTCCTACGTCGAGAAGTTCAGCGACAAGCTGGTGCCGGCCAATCGCGACAACGTGCAAAAGGCGCGCGCCTTCGTGCAGCAGATCGAGGCGGTCGGCGGCACCAACATCGACGAGGCGTTTCAGGCGGCGTTCGAGGGCGCCAGCGGCTCGTCGCAGGCGCCGCACATCATCGTCTTCATGACCGATGGCCGGCCGACCGTGGGCGAGACCGACATCGGCAAGCTGCTGACCATCGTGCAGGGCCGCAACAAGGACAGCGCGCGCATCTTCGTCTTTGGCGTGGGCGAGGACCTCAACACCGTGCTGCTCGACAAGCTGGCCGATAACAACGGTGGCCGCGCCAGCTACCTCAAGGGCGACGCCTCGCTGCAGCAGGAGGTGACCGCGTTCTACGATCGCATCAGCTACCCGGTGCTGTCCGACCTCAAGCTCGAAGTCACCAACGTCGGCATCTTTGGCACCCATCCGAACAAGCTGCCCGGGCTGTTCCGGGGCAGTCAGCTGGTGCTGCTCGGCCGCTACCGCAATCCGGGCCGCGCCAACGTCACGCTCACCGGCCAGAGCGGCCGCGGCCAGCGCACCTTCACCTATACGGCCGACTTCGCCAGCGCCGGCACCGAGCACAAGTTCATCCCGCGGCTGTGGGCACAGCGCCAGGTCGGCATGCTGCTCAGCGAGATCCGCGAGAAGGGCGAGACGCCCGGCCTGGTCGAGGAGGTGACCCAGCTGGCAACCTCGTTCGGCATCATCACGCCGTACACCAGCTACCTGGTGGTCGAGCCCACCATGCAGCAGCCGCGGCCAGACCTGGTGCGGCGTGGCATGGACGACGAGAGAATGGCCAACCGGCCGCAGGGCGGGCCAGCGCCCGAGACCAAGAGCGTGTTTGCGCCGGCCCCGGCCGAGGCCGAGGCGGACAAGGACTTTGCCGCTCCATCGGCAGCGCCGATGGGTTCGGGCGGCTATGGCAAGGGTGACGGCTACGTTTCCAAGTCCAAGAAGGAGAGCCGGGCGCGCGATTCGCTGCGCACGTCGTCGGGCGAGACCGCGGTGGCGGCGGCGCGGGAGATCGGCAAGCTGCAGGACGCCACGGTGGCCGGCGCGCGCCAGGCACCCACCGCAGTGGTGCGGGCGCTCGGCCGCAAGTTCAAGTTCGACAGCGGCTACTACGTCGACGAGAAATCCAGCGCTGGCGACAAGACGCTGACCATCAAGGCCTACAGCGACGCCTACTTCCTGGTGCTCAAGCTGCGGCCCGAGCTGAAGGACGCGCTCAAGCTGGGCGAGAAGATCAAGGTCAACGTCGGCAAGGGCCGCACGCTGATCATCGCGCCCGAGGGCAAGGACAAGCTGGACGAGGGCGAGCTGAAGAACTTCCTGGCCAAGTAGCTGCGACCGCGCCTACTTCCGACTCATCCCGGCAAACGACGCCAGAGTGCGTGCCAGCGCCTCGCGCGACTGCTCGAGGTCGGTTCGGTTACGGCTGGCCACTGCCGCACGCGCGCGCTCGACCATCTGCTGGGTCTTGGTTAGGACCTCGGCGCCAAATGGCGAACTGATGAGCAGCTGCGCGATCTGCGGGTACAACCGTTCGATCTTATTCGCCTGCTGGCTGACCTCGGCCAGCACCGCATCGAGCTGCCCCTGGTCGCGCTCGGCCGGGGCCAGGTCCTGCGTGTGGTCGATGATGTTCTTGAGCTCGTCGTCGGCCAGGCCGCTGGTCGCGGTGACCTTGATCGACTGCTGCTGGCCGGTCTCCTTGTCCTTGGCCGAGACGCTGAGGATGCCGTCGGCGCTGATGTCAAAGGTGACTGCGATCTCGATCGCACCCGCGCGCACCTCGCGCAGCCCGGTCAGCATGAACTCGCCCAGCACCTCGTTCTCGTCGGCACGCTTGGACTCGCCCTGCAGCACCGTGATCTTGACCGAGGTCTGGTTGTCGCGGCCGGTGGTGAAGACGTGCTGGGCCACCGCCGGCACCGTGGTGTTGGCCTCGATCAGGGTGCGCGCGAGGCCGCCCGCGATCATGATGCCGAGGTTGTGCGGCGTCACGTCGAGCAGCAGCATGTCGCTGTCGATGTCCATCAGCGCAGCGCCCTGGATCGCCGCGCCCAGCGCCACCGCCTCGTCCGGGTTGACGCCCTTGCACGGCGTCTTGCCAAAGAACTTGGCGACCGCGGCCTCGACCGCTGGCATCCGGGTCATGCCGCCGACCAGCACCACCTCCGCCACATCCTCTTTGCGCAGCTTGGCATCGAGCAGGGTCTGTCCGCAGATCAGGGTGGCGCGCTCGATCAGATCGACGGTCAGCTCCTCGAGCTTGGCGCGCGACAGCTTGCGGTTGAGGTGCAGCGGCTGGTTGTTGGGACCGGAGAAGATGAACGGCAGCTCGACCGCCACCTCTTGCTTCTCGGAGAGCTCGCACTTGGCGCGCTCGGCCGCATCGCGCAACCGCTGCAACGCCATCGGATCGGTGCGCAGGTCGATGTTGTTCTCGCGGGCGAAGCCAAACACCAGCCACTCGAAGATGCGATGGTCGAAGTCCTCGCCACCCAAGTAGGTGTCGCCCGCCGTCGCCACCACCTCGTACACGCCCTGGCTGATGCGCAGGACCGAGATGTCGAAGGTGCCGCCGCCCAGGTCGTAGATGGCGATGCGCTGGTCATCCTGCTTGCCAAAACCGAAAGCGAGGGCGGCCGCGGTCGGTTCGTTGATCATGCGGATGACGTCGAGTCCGGCGATCTTGCCGGCGTCCTTGGTCGCCGAGCGCTGGCCGTCGTTGAAATAGGCCGGGATCGTGATCACCGCCTTTTCGACCGCGTGTCCCAGGAACTCCTCGGCCACCTTGCGCATCTCGGCCAGCACCGCGGCCGAGATCTCGGGTACCGAGAAGTCTTGCTCGCGCAGGCGGATGCGCACGTCGCCGTGCGGTCCCTCGACCAGCTTGAACGGCGCCGACTTGCGCATCGCCTCGACCGCCGGGTGGCCCCACTTGCGGCCGATGATGCGCTTGGCTGCCGCCACCGAGTTCTCGGCGTTGGTGATCATCTGCCGCTTGGCGATGTGGCCGACCAGTCGGCGGCCGCTGTCGGAGACCGCCACCAGCGACGGCGTGGTGCGAAATCCCGCCTTGTTGGGGCAGACGGTCGGGACGCTGTTGTCGACCACGGCCACGCACGAGTTGGTAGTGCCGAGGTCAATGCCGATCACGTATTCGGTTTCTGACATGGGCGCGCTCCCGAGGCGATCGGCCAGGGCCGATGATCACTGACCTGGCTGCAATATCTTGGCCCGGGCCACCGCGCAACCCGTGGCTGGCGCGGACCTGTGGTGGCGGGAGCGGTCGAGGCACCGCGTGCGCTACTTCTTGAACGAGCTGCTCATGTCGGTGGGGTCGAAGTTGGTGTCGAGCGAGGTGATACCGCGGCTGGCCAGGTCGACCAGCTCGCCGTCCTGGGTGACGCCGTCGCCGTTGCGGTCTTCCCAGATCTTCAGGCCGGCGAGCTCCGCGCCCTCGACCACCCCATTGCCATCCTTGTCGAAGTACTTGGCCAGCTTCTCGTAGCCGTTGTTGAAGCTGTTCTTGCCATTGAGATCGACGGTGCCCATCAGCTCCTTGCCGCTGGTGATCTTGCCATCGCCGTCAACGTCCCAGGCCAGCAGACCGTCGCCGCCGTTCGCGTCCCACGGCTTGGTCCACTCGTTCTCGTTCTTGTTGCCCCAGTAGTACTGGTACTTGCCGTTGCCGCTGCTCTTCAGCTCGCCCTCCAGCTTGCCGTCCGGGCCGCGGAACTCGGCGCGCTCGCCCGGCGCCAGGCCGGCCTTGCCCTTGAGCTTGGACGGCACGTCGTCGCTGCGCACCAGGTTGCCGCTCGCGTCGAACACGTCCATCCGCGTGCCGGCGGGCAGCTTGGGAGCGCCCTTGCCCGGACGTCGCTCCTTGCTGCGATACTGCCACTGCCGCGCCTCGGGATTGAGATCGAAGCCCTTGATCGAGCCATCGATCTTGCCGTCGCCCTTGATGTTGGCGCCGGTGATGTCGGCTTTGCCATTGCCGTTGAGGTCGAGCACGATCGGCGACCGCTGCTGGGTGCGCGTACCTTCCTTGCTGTCGAAGAAGACGTCCCAGGACTTGCCGCGTTCGCCACCGGTGCTGGGCGCGCCACCCGGATCGACGCCGATGGTCGGCGTGCCGCCGCTGCTGCCCGCGAATTCGTTGACCGCTCCGACCTTGGGCGCGCCGCCACCGAACAGCTGGGAGAAGAAGCTCTTGATCGCGTCCATGAAAGCCTGGACCCCGGTCGGGTCGCTGGCCTGGGCAGCGCCGCCGTTGAGCGGATTGGCCCGGCGCGGACCGACGAAGCCGTCGCCGAAGTAGTTGGCCGAGCCGTAGCCGAGCGTGCCCGCAGCGCGCGGGGCGGTGCGGCCGCCCAAGTCGTTGCCCGTGCGCGGAACTCCGTACCCGTTGCCGAGATTCGAATACACGTATCGATTGACAGCCACCATGTCTGCTCCGTCGGTTGTTCGACCCTGAGCGTTTTGATCTGACTGTCGGAATTATCGGACACCGCAGCCGTGCGTTTCGTCACAAATGCATTTTGGCCTGTTGCTCGGTCAACTGACCGATACGGCCGTCACGGCAGCGGGTGGGCGTCGAAGAAGTCGAGCATCTCCTGGTTGCCGCTGAAGTCGCGGCAGACCGGGCCGACGCGATCCTCGCCCAGGTAGGGCAGACCGCCCGGCCAGGTGTGGCCGCCATTGTCGACGCGCAGCAGGATGACCGTGGCGTCGTCGCGGCAGCCCTCGTAGATCTCGCGCCGCGCGCTGGTGCCGTCGTCCACCGCGTCCGGGATCTCCTCGCTGCGGGCGGCGGACAAGCAGCCGTTGCGCGCGACCCAGCCGTTGATGGTGTCGGCGACCGACGCCTTGTTCTTGCCGTCGTCCTGGGCACAGGCCGAGCTGCCGCCGGCAAAGGCCCAGCATGGATCAGCGGTGCCGTGGATGTGCAGCACCGGCACCGGTCGGCTCGGCTGGCAGCCCTGCACCTTTTCGAGTTGGTTGGCGCCTGCCACGGGCGCGATGGCGGCGATGCGATTGGCGCGCTCGCAGGCCAGCCGGTGACTCATGGCGCCGCCGTTGGAGATGCCGGTGGCGAAGATCCGTTTCTGGTCGACGTCGACGGCACGGCTCAGGTCGTCGAGCAGCGCGTCGAAGTAGGCAATGTCGTCGACACCATTCTTGCAGGCCACGCCGCTCACGCATTGCCAGTCGCCGCTGCCGCCGCCCGCGTTCCAGGTGCGCACGTTGGGCGCCACGGCATTGCCCGTGCCGTTGGGGTAGACCACGACGTAGCCGCGCTGGTCCGCCAGCGCGTTCATGCAGGTCGCGCCCTTCTCGTCGCCCTCGGGACAGCCGACCTTTTGCGTGTTCTCGGCCTTGCCGCCGCCACCGTGCAGCACCAGTACCACCGGCGCAGGCGTGCCGGCGACGTAGCTGGTCGGCACGTGCAGCAAGTAATCGCGCTTGGAAAAACCATCCAGCTGGCAGACGTAGTCCTTGCCCGCGACCAGCGCGTCCTTGTTCTGGGAGCAGACGATCGCAGTACCGCAGCCAGTCCCGGTCGTCAGCGCGAGCGCCAGCGCTACCGCGGCGCCGCCCGCCTTCGTTTGCAGTTTCATCGCTTTGCCCTCGGTTGCCAGCGCGGCACCAGGTGCCGCTTGCCATTGCCGATCAGGTCGCTGCGCCCCATCCGCTCGAGCTCGCGCCGCAAGAGCGGCCAGTTGGCCGGGTCGTGGTAGCGCAAGAACGCCTTGTGCAGCTTGCGCGCGCGATCGCCTTTTGCCACCACCACGTCGTCGCTGCGGTCGCCCACCAGCGTCAGCGGGTTGAGCCCGCTGTGGTACATGGCGGTCGCCAGCGTCATCGGCGTCGGCAAAAACGTCTGCACCTGATCCAGCCGGAAGTCGTTGCGCTTGAGCCAGAGTGCCAGCTCGAGCATGTCCTCGTCGCTGGTGCCCGGATGGCCGGCGATGAAGTAGGGGATCAAGTACTGCTCTTTGCCGGCTGCGGCCGACGCCTGGTCGAACAGCTGCTTGAACCGCTCGTAGCTGGCGATCGGCGGTTTGAGCATGTGGCGCAGCGGTCGCTCGGCAATGTGCTCGGGTGCGATCTTGAGGTAGCCGCCGACGTGGTGCCGGGCCAGCTCGGCCACGTATTCGGGCGAGCGGCTGGCCAGGTCGAAGCGCACGCCCGATCCGATCACGATCTTCTTCACGCCGTCGACGGCGCGCGCCTGCCGGTAGAGCTGGATCAGCGGCGCGTGCGCGGTGTCGAGCTGACGGCAGACCGTCGGGTAGACGCAGGAGAGCCGGCGGCAGCTCATCTCGACGCTGCGGTCGCGGCAGCGCATGCGATACATGTTGGCGGTCGGACCGCCCAGGTCGCTGATGATGCCGGTGAAGCCGGGCACGCTGTCGCGGATCTTTTCGATCTCGCGCAGCACGCTGTCGACCGAGCGGCATTGCACGATGCGCCCCTCGTGCTCGGTCAGCGAGCAAAAGGCGCAACCGCCAAAACAACCGCGCATGATGGCGACCGAGTGGCGGATCATCTCGTAGGCCGGGATGCGGGCGTCGCCGTAGCTCGGGTGCGGCCGGCGGCTGAAGGGCAGGCCGTGGACCTGGTCCATCTCGTCGGTGGTCAGCGGCAGCGGCGGTGGCAGCACCCACAGATCGCGATCGCCGTGGCGCTGCACCAGGGCGCGCGCGTTGAACGGATTGCTCTCCAGGTGCAGCAGCCGCGAGGCGTGGGCGTAGCGCAGCCGGTCTTCGCGCAACTCCTCGTAGCCGGGCAGCCGGATCGCGGTGCGTTCGCGATCACTGGCGCGCGGTTGGGCGGTCGAGGTCCCGGGGACCGTGGCGTCGATGATCTGCCAGCCCGCGGGTGGCGTGCGGTGGAGCAGGGCACTGCCGCGCAGATCGTCGACGTCGCCGATCGGCGTCCCGGTATCGAGCCGGCGCGCCAGCTCGACCACGGCGCGCTCGGCATTGCCGTACAGCAGCAGGTCGGCCTTGGCGTCGACCAGGATCGAGCGCCGCACCTGGTCCGACCAGTAGTCATAGTGCGCCAGCCGGCGCAGACTGGCCTCGATGCCGCCGAGCACGACCGGCGTGTCGCGAAAGGCCTCGCGGCAGCGCTGGGCATAGACCAGCGCCGCCCGATCGGGTCGTCGATCGGCGGCTGCGCCCGGTGTGTAGGCGTCGTCCGAGCGGATGCGCCGGTCCGCGGTGTAGCGGTTGACCATCGAGTCCATGTTGCCGGCGGTCACGCCGAAGAACAGCCGCGGCTGGCCAAGCGCGCGAAAGGCGTCCGCGCTGCGCCAGTCCGGCTGGCTGATGATGCCGACGCGAAACCCCTGTGCCTCGAGCAGGCGGCCGATCAGCGCCGCGCCGAAGCTGGCATGGTCGACGTAGGCGTCGCCGCTGACGACGACGACATCGCAGCAGTCCCAACCCAGCTGGTCCAGCTCGGCCCGCGAAATCGGCAGGCAGGGCAGGGCACCGTGCCGGTGCGACCGGCGCGGGCGTTTGGCAAAGAGCGGGGGTGCTGACTCGACCATGGTCGTTGCATTGTAGCGAAAAGCCGAGCGCGCGGCTTGACAGCGTGTCGGTTCGACGGCACGACAGGCCATGGCTCGAACTCGAACAACCGCGCGTCTGGATGGCAGTGAGCCGGCGGCGCGTGTGCTCTGGCGCGCACTGCTGGCCGAATCCCGGCTGCCGCACCTGGACCGCTGGCTCGGTCGTCGCCTGCGCCCGGGTTGTGGCCTCGGTGCGCGAGCGCGCGAGCGCACGCTGCGCGAGATCGAACGCGCCGTCAGACTGGGGACGCTGGCGCTGTTCGTCGAGACCGGCGGTGCAGCTTCGGCAGCAGAGGCGCGTGCCCGGGCGCCGGAGTTCGCCGCTCGCTTTGCCACGGCGGCCGCCATCGTCGAAGGCTGGCGCGCGATCGACGAGGCGCGCTATTTCGCCCTCATCGACGAACTCGGCCGCGGCGCCCACCCGGTGCTGCGCTCGCTGCGCAGCGGCGACGATCTGGTGCTGCAGTTGCTGGCGCTGTCGATCCCGCCGCAGTTCGCGGCCGCGCTGACCCGGCGCGCTGCGGTGTCGCGCTGGGATGCGACGGCCGTGACGCGTTTTCTCGCTGGCCAGAACACGGCACCGCCGCTGTGGCTGCGTGTCAACCGGGAGGCCGACGGCGTAGCGGTGGCCACCACGCTGCGGGCCGAGGGGTATGCGGTCGAGGTGGCGGGCAACGCGCTGCGGGTGACCGGCGATCGCCCAATCTATCAGAGCGAGGTGTACCGCAGCGGTCGCGCCGAGGTGCAAGACATCGCCAGCCAGCAGAGTGGCGCGGCGGTCGCGGCGCGTCCTGGCCAGCGCATCTGGGACGCCTGCGCCGGCAGCGGCGGCAAGACCATGCAGATCGCAGCGGCGCTCGACAATCGGGGCGCGCTCTACTCCAGCGACGTCGACGTGGTCAAGCTGGCCACGCTGCGCCAGCGGGCGCGACGGGCGCAGTTTAGCAACGTGCGCACGTTGCCGTGGGACGGTCAGGCGTTGCCCGAGTTCGCGATCGAGGTGACCCGGCAGGGCGGCTTCGACTGGGTGCTGGTCGACGCGCCCTGCTCGGCCAGCGGCACCTGGCGCCGCAACCCGGATGCCCGCGTCCGTTGCGACGCCGACGGCATCAGCGGGCTACAGCAACGGCAACTGCAGCTGCTGGGCAGCGCCGCTGGCGCGGTGCGGCCAGGCGGCCACCTGGTCTACGCCACCTGTAGCTGGCTGGTCGACGAGGACGAGGACGTGGTCGAGCTGTTTCTCTCCAGCCATCCCGACTTTGAGCCCGTGGCCGACGGCGTGCATGGTTGGCCAGCGGTCGACGGCGACACCTTCTTCACCGCAGTGCTCAAAAAGAAATAGTCAGACGACGAAATCAAGAATTTGCAGGCGGGTCAGGTACTCGTCGAACTTGGCGCCGTACTCGTCGATCATCAGGTCCAGCTCGACCTCGCAGGTGCCGTCGTCGATCTCGACCACCGAGCCGCTGATCGGAAACTCGCCGCTGTTGCCGGTGCAAAAGACGCCGCTCCAGCTGCCGCTGGCGCCCAGCCCGACGCGGGCCGCCGCTGGCAGCACCACGTGGGTGCGCGACAGCTCGAGCACCTCGACCACGCGACCGTCGTCGAGTCGGACATTGGCGGGTAGCGACGTGTGGGGACGCACCCGGTAATTGACGCGCCGATTGTGCGCGATCATTTCTTGCAGCGTGTCGTGCAGCCGCTCGCTGATCGGCGTTTCGGCGCTTTCCAGCACCAGGTCGCGCAGGCTCTTCATCGCCTTCTGGGTGCGGATGATGTTGCATCGCATGTCGTCGAGCCGGAGCTGATCACGGTGCACCTTGTCGGCTACGATCTGCATCAGGCTGCGGTAAAACGCGTAGGCGATGTCGCTGTGCTGCCCGAAGTAGTCGACCAGTTGCTTGCTGGTGACGCGCCACACCTCGGACGGCTGGGTCGCGCTGGCGGTGGTGAAGCGGGTGATGCCGGTGATCGATCCCAGCTCGCCGATGGCGGCCGGCGGCGTCAGCTTGAGCTTCACCAAATCGCCCTCGCGCAGCGAGATTTCGCCCGCGGTCAGCACGTACAGCGCCTCGGCCCGCTCGCCCGAGCTGAACAGCACCTCGCCGGCGCGCACCGCGTGGCGCTCGAACAGGCTGCACAGCTGGCCCAGCCGGTTGCGATCGATGTCGGCAAAGAGCGGGATGCTCTGGATCTGGTCGGGGGTCAGTCCCATGGTTGCTCCTTTCGCGCGCTGCGTGTCCCCCGGCTCATTGTTTCTCGGGGCCATCATCGAAGACCAGCATCCCGGCCTCGGCGGCGTGCACCAGCCGCAGCAGCATGCGCTCGATGCGGTGCATGGCGGTCTCCAGTTTTTCGACCCGCCGTTCCAGGATCTCGAGCGGGGTCACCTCCTGGTTATAGGCCTCGGTGAAGGCCTCGGGCTGTTTTTCCCACTCCTGTTTCCACGGCGGGAGTGCGCTGGCCGGCACTTTCGTCTCCTTGGATGTCCGTCGCGGCGAGGCGCGTCGGCGCTTGCTCGGAGTCTTGGTCGGTTTCGCCATCGGTTGCTCAGCGCGCGTCCTTGAGCGCTTTCTCGATGTACTCGATGCGATAGCTGTCCGGTCCATAGCGGCCGATGATCTGCCACTCCTTGCCCTTGCGCTCGAGCAAGAACGCGCCCTTGTTGGTATCGCGCAGTGCGTACTCGGCCTCCGGCTTGGTGACGGTCAGCTCCATGCTCTTCTTGGCGGCCGCCTCCAGCTCGCCCTTGAGCACGCGCTGCACCTTGAGCACCACCACCTGGCTCGCCACTTTCTGCCCGGTGCTGGTCCAGCCCTCGGGCTTGTCGACCTTGGGCACCTCGGGGCCGGTCGAGACCACCTTGGTGACCTCGGCCACCACGATCAGCGAGGCGCGGGGCAGAATTTCCTGGATCGGTTCGGGCGGGATGGCCATGGCAACTCCCCAGCTCAGCGTCGCGATGAGCGAGAATGCAATCACGGCTGGCAGCATACACGACTTGGAGATCCGCCGCCAAGGATGGCGTCGTGGCGGCGCGAACAGCTGGCCTGGGGGCAGGGAGCGGCGCGCGAGCGCTGGCGCGGCTACTCGACCGAGTAGACCGTCTGGTACAGCTTCATAAAGTCGTCGAGCTTGAGCGAGAAGATGCCGTCGTCCTTGCCGTCGCCCGGGTAGGGCTCGCTCTCGCCCCACGGATTGCGCAGCCGGACGTACTTGACACCGTTCTTCTCCTCGTAACCGTAGATCGAGTAGCTGTGGTCGGGGTAGACGCCGGTGTTGGTGTACTTGGCCTTCTGGCTCTCGCCGAAGGTGCCGGCGCTGAGTGGCAGCTTGGCGTCGGCTTTCTTCTTGATGAAGTTCCACACCTTGTCGGCGCCCGAATAGCTGATGCCGATGTCGTCGGCCGGCCGGCCGAGCACCGCCTCGAAGATCTCGCTCGACGCGCCGCCGCTGCCTATCGTGTTGTAGCTCGGTCCGGCTCCCGCCTCGGTGCCCTGCCAGGTGGCATACGCCTTTTCGATCAACGGCCACCACAGCTCCATCCTGTCGGTGTCGCGCGAATTGGCGCAGCGGCCGTAAAGCGCGCCGCCCCACGAGCGGCTGGGCAGATCGCCGTCGACCTTGACCGCCTTGTCTTTGTACCGACCACCGTAGCCGTCCGCTTCCTTGAAGGTGACGGTGTAGGTGCCATCCCCGTTTTCCTTGACCATGTCCTCGAACACGCCTGGCTGCGCCTTGGCCAGCGCCGCGACCGCGCTCGGGAAGTAGCAGTCGCCGATCTGGCCCTGGACCACGTCCTCGGGCTTGGCGCCGTCGGCAAACAGCGGGCCGGTGTAGCGCGCATAGGCAAAGCGCGGCTTGCCGGCAGCGTCGCATTCGTCCTTGTGCAGCACCGGATCGGGCAGGTCGACACCCGAGCCGCCGCCGCCGCCGGTCCCCGGGACCGTGACCTTGCCGGTCTCGATGCCGAAGTCTGTGTTGTTGCGGCCATCGGTGGCGCGCACCGAGAAGACGTCGCTCTTCTTGCCCGGTAGCTCGGCCGCGCCGTCGAAGGTGCCCTCGGCGTTCATGGTGAAGATCTTTTCTTCGTGGGTGCGCTCGTTGACGAACTTGACCTTGGCGCCCGGCTCGCTCATCTGGCGGCTGGAGTTGATGTTGGTCAGCTCGACCTTGCCGTTGCCCTTGTCGTGCAGACCGATGCGAAACAGCGCCACCTCGGCATTGCGGGTGTCGCGTCCCATGCCACCGGCCTGCATGTCGATCCAGTTGCCGACGTTGCCGTGCGCGTCGCGCTGACGCAGTCGGATCAGATCGCCCTCCTTCATCTCGGGCATGCTGCCGCTGAATTTACCGTCGACGCCGACCGTGGCCAGCTTGAACGTGTCGTCCGTGTGCAGCCGCTTGTTGGGCGCCGTCGACAGGTTGATCGCCTCGATGATGGCGCCTGGCGCGGCGCTGCCCTTGATGACGCCGCCGGCCTGGTCGCCGCTGACGTGCAGCGAGCCGTCGCCCGGGTCGACCGGCGTGCGGTCGATGACCTGCTCGAGGAACTTCTTGACGTCGGCGCTCAGCGGCACCTTGCCGTCGTCGAGGATCTTGGCCAGGTCGGCTTTCTCGGTCGCGCTCATGCCGGCCTTGACGATGGCGAGTTGCTGGTCGCGGGTGACGCCTGGCTTGGAGAGCTCGGCCTCGATCTTGTCGGCGCCCTTGTACCAGCGGTCGCCGATGGCCGCGAGCAGCTTGATCATGCCTTGGCCGTCCACCTTGAAGCCGGGCTGGTCGCGCAGCTTGCTCTCCCAGTTGCTGTAGACGGACTTCATCTGGCTGTCGCGGATCGTCGGCATGACAGAACCTCGTTCGAGGGTTGAGTACATCCTGGCCAGCGGCCTGCTCTGGCCGCGGCGTCTTGCTCATATATCATGACGGGTCGAAAAATGGCGCGCGGCGCGCGAGCGGCTATTCGACCGAGTAGATCGTGGAGTACAGCTTCATGAAGTCGTCGAGCTTGAGCGAGAAGATGCCGTCGTCGACGCCGTCGCCCGGGTAGGGCTCGCTCTCGCCCCATGGATTGCGCAGCTTGACGTACTTGACGCCGTCCTTCTCCTCGTAGCCGTAGATCGAGTAGCTGTGGTCCGGATAGACACCGGTGTTGGTGTACAGCGCCTTGTCCTCCTCGCCATGGGTACCGGCACTGAGCGGCAGCTTGGCATCGGCCTTCTGCTTGACGAAGTCCCACACCGCGTCGGCATCCGAGAAGCCGATGTACTTGTCGTCGCTCGGCCGGCCAAGCGCCGCCTCGAACACGCTGCTCGAGTGGCCGCCACTGCCGATCGCGTTGTAGCTCGGCTTGCCTTCGCGCTCCTGTCCCCGCCAGGTCGCGTAGGCCTTTTCGAACAGCGGCCACCACAGCTCCATCTTGTCGGTCTCGCGCGAGTTGGCCGAGCGGCCGTAGAGCGGGCCGCCCCACGAGCGCACCGGCAGGTCGCCGTCGACCTTGATCGGAACGTCCTTGTAGGCGCCGCCCCAACCGTCGCGTTGCTTGAACGTGACCGTGTAGGTGCCGTCGCCGTTTTCCTTGATGATGTCCTCGAAGATGCCGGGCTTGGCCTTGGCCAGCGCCGCCACCGCGCTCGGCAAATAGCAGTCGCCGATCTGCCCTTGCATCACGTCCTCGGGCACGGCGCCGGTCTCGTACAGCGGACCGGTGAATCGCCTGAACTCGAACTTCGGCTTGCCGTCCGCGTCGAGCTCGTCCTTGTGCAGCACCGGATCCGGCAGGTCGACACCGCTGCCGCCGCCGGTCGATCCTGGCACCGTCACTTTGCCGACCTCGGTCCGGAAGTCGGCGTTGTTGCGACCGTCGCTGGCGCGCACCGAGAAGACGTCGCCCTTCTTGCCTGGCAGCTCGGCAACACCGTCGAAGGTGCCCTCGTCGTTCATGGTAAAGATCTTCTCGTCGTTGGTGCGCTCGTTGACGAACTTGATCTTGGCGCCCGGCTCGCTCAGCTGGCGGCTCGAGTTGATGTTGGTCAGCTCGACCTTGCCGTTGCCCTGGTCGTGCAGACCGACCCGGAACAGCGCCACCTCGGCGTTGCGGGCGTCGACGCCCATGCCGCCGGTGACGACCTTCATCCAGTTGCTGACGGTGCCCGCGCGATCGCGCTGGCGCAGCCGGATGATGTCCCCCTCCTGCATCTCGGGCATGCGGCCGCTGAATTTTCCGTCCGCGCCAACGGTGGCCAGGTTGAAGGTGTCGTCGGTGTGCAGCCGCTTGTTGGGCGCGGTCGAGAGATTGATGGCCTCGATGGTGGAGCCCGGCGCGGCAGTGCCCTGGATGACACCGCCGGCCTGGTCGCCGGTGACGCGCAGTGCGCCGTCGTTGGGATCGACCGGTGTCCGATCGATGACCTGGCCGAGAAACTTCTTGACGTCGTCAGCCAGCGGAACCTGACCCTCATCCAGGATTTTGCCGAGGTCGGACCGCTCGGCGTCGTCGAGGCCGGCCTTGACGATCGCCAGCTGCTCGTCGCGGGTGATGCCTGGTCGCGACAGCTCGGTCTCGACCTGGGTGGCCTCCTTGGATGAGAGGTCGCCGATCGCGGCCAGCAGCTTGATCATGCCCTGACCGTCGACCTTGAAGTCGGGCCGGTCGCGCAGCGTGCTCTCCCAGCTGGTGTAGACGGACTTCATCTGGGTGTCGCGGATGGTCGGCATGGCAAACCCCCAACGTCTTGGATGTTGTGCGCGCATACATATATCATGCTGCGTCCGAAGATGGCGCCAGGTCGGGAGGTCGCATGGACTCGATTCTCTTTGGAGCCTTTACGGTGCGGCATCTGCTCTACGCAGTCGGCGGGCTATTCGCGCTGTGGTTGCTCATCGAGTTGATTGGCAAGCTGGCCAAGAAACCAGATGCGCACAAGCAGACCGCACGCTGCCCCAAGTGCGGCTGGCAGGGCACGGTCAGTCGCTACGCCGGCCGTTGCCCCAAGTGCAACGAGTCGTTGGGCGACCTGCTTTCCAAGAAGTCGTAGCTACTCGATCAACCAGACGCCGCTGGCGCGCGGCGGTAGCAGCACTCCGATCGCGCCCAGCACTGCCATCGGCTCAGCGCTGGGCGCGCTCGTCCACAGTGGCCGTACTGCCGTCGCCTCGATCAGGAATGGACCGGCCTCGGCCGGCTGGTCGGTCAGGTTGTGCAACACCAGCAACCGCTGCTCGCCCGCGCGCCGCTGCAGCGCCAGCACCGCGTCGCCGTGCGGCATCCCGACCAGCACCTCGGTCGTCCCGCGCCGCAGTGGCTGCCAGCGCTGGCGCAGACGGATCAACTGCCGGTAGAGCGACAGCAGCGAGGTCGGATCCGCGCGCTGGCTGGCGACGTTGGCCCAGGCCAGCGGCCTGCGTTTATCCTCGTCGTCACCGGTCGGACCGTTGCGCTGGCCGATCTCGTCGCCGTAGTAGATGAAGGGCGTGCCAGGCAGCGTGAGCAACAGCGCGGCGGCCTGGCGCAGGCCAGCGTCGTCGTCACCGAGCTGGCTGGCCAGCCGTACCTGGTCGTGGTTGTCGACGAAGGTGATGTCGACGGCACCGACCGGGTAGCACTGGATGATCGTCTGCAGCGCGTCGGCCAGCGGCTGCGCCTGCCGATCGCGCACGCCGTCGACGATGGCCGAGGCCAGCGGAAAATCGTAAGTCGCGCCCAACTCCGGCTCACCCGCCGCGCCGTAGTAGGGCGCGATGGTCGCGGCGTCGGCCCAGATCTCGCCGATCAACAGGACATCGGATCGGCGCACAGCCAGGCGCGCGGCCAGCTCGCGCAGGTGGCGGTGGGTGGCGCTGGCGTCGCTCTGGCCGCTGCCCGGTCCGCTTTCGACCAGGTGGCGCACGGCGTCGAGCCTGAAGCCATCGACGCCCAGGTCGAGCCAGCGCAGCATGCTGTCCGCGATCGCCGACCGCACCTCGCCATTGCTCCAGTTGAGGTCGGGCATGCCGCCCCAGAACAGGCCGTAGTAGTAGCCGCTTCCAGCGCGGTGCCAGCTGCGCGCGCCGGCGTTCCAGGGTTGTCCCCAGCCCGGGTCATCGCTGCGCCACAGGTACCAGTCGCGGTGGTGGCTGGTCGGCGACGTGGCTGCGTCGACGAACCAGGGATGGCGGTCGCTGGTGTGGTTGAGCGGCAGGTCGAGCAGCACGCGCATGCCGCGCCGGTGGGCGGCCGCGACCAGCTGCTGCAGTGTCTGGCGCGTGCCGTACTGCGGATTGACTGTATCGAAGTCGACCACGTCGTAGCCGTGGTAGCTGGGCGAGCTGAACGTCGGCATCAGCCACAGCAGGTCGACGCCCAGATCGTCGCTGGTCGCCGGGTCGCCGTCGTTGAGCAGGTCGAGCCGCTCGATCACACCGCGCAGGTCGCCAACGCCATCACCGTCGCTGTCGGAAAAGCTGCGGACGAAGATCTCGTAGCCGACGGCGTCGTGGGCCCAGTCGACGTCGATCGGCGGCCACCTGGCCGCGCTGCGTGCGCCGGCCGCCGGCGCCGGGCCCGACCGTGCGGGCGCCGGAGTGGCCACGCAGCTTGTCAAAACCGACGCCAGCGCGACCAGCGTTGCCAGCTTCCGCACCTGCTGCTTCAACTCACTTGCGCCCGTCATGGACCCGATCCATCTTCGACCGCTGAGTTTTTGATTGTACCCGAGGTGACCGATGCGCAGGCGAGAGCATTCTCTGGCGTCGCTGGCACTGCTGGCAGGGATTGCGTTGACCGCGACCTGTGCCCACGCTCCGGCCACGACCACCGGTTCAGCGTCCACGCCGGCGCAGCCGGCAGCAGCCCCGGCGACGGCGCTTGGTCCCGAGCGTCCAGCGCTCAAGATCGAGCAGGCGCAGCTCGACAACGGGCTCAAGATCCTGGTCGCGCCCGAGCACAGCGCCCCCGTCGTCACGGTGCAGGTCTGGTACCGCGTCGGCAGTCGCAACGAACACCCCGGCGTCCGCGGCATCGCCCACCTGGTCGAGCACATGATGTTCAAGGGCTCGGACAATGTCGGACCCGAGGCGCACGCGCGCATCATCGATGCGGCCGGAGGTCATGAGAACGCGTTCACCAGCGAGGACGTCACCGCCTACCACGACACGCTGCCCGCCGAACGCCTGGCGCTGGCGCTCGAGCTGGAGGCCGAGCGCATGGCGCACCTCAAACTCGATTCGACCCACTTTTTCAAGGAACGCGAGGTGGTCAAGGAAGAGATCCGCATGCGCATGCAGAACGACCCGATCGGGTCGCTGCAAGAGCGCTTTCGCGCGGTTGCGTTCACAGCCCATCCCTACAGCTGGATGGTCGGCGGCACGCTCGAGGACCTGGACAAGATCACACTCGACGACGTCAAGCAGTTCTACAAAACCTATTATTCGCCCACCAACGCGGTGTTGATCGTGGTCGGCGACACCACGCTGGCGACGGTGACCGAGCAGGCCAAGAAGTTCTTTGGACCGGTGCCGGTGCAACCCGTCCCGCCGGCGCTGACCGCGGTCGAGCCCGAGCAGACCGAGTTCCGGCACACCGAGGTCAAGTTGCCGGCGCAGATGCCGATGGTGATGGCGGGCTATAAATCGCCAAGCGCCGCGGGTGAAGATGGACCGGTGCTGGATGTCATCGCCAGTATCCTCGGCCGCGGCCAGAGCGCGCGCCTCAATCGGACACTGGTGCGCGAGAAAAAGCTGGCGGCGTTTGCCAGCGCCGGCAATCGCGACAACTACGACCCGGGTCTGTTTCTGGTCAGCGCCGGCTTCTTGCCCAATATCAGCGCCAGCGACGTCGAGGCCGGGCTGCTCGCCGAGGTGGATCGTCTGGTCAAGGACGGACCGACCGCGGCCGAGCTGAGCAAGGCCAAAAACCAGCTCGCGGCCGGTTTTATCAACCGACTCTCCAACATCTGGGGTATCGGCCTCTCGATCGGCAGCGCCGAGTGCGTCGAGCGCGACTTCAACCGCTTTTTCTCACGGGTCGACGCGTACCAGAAGGTCACCGCCGACGACGTCAAGCGAGTCGGCGCCCGCTACCTGACCCGTTCGCGGTTGACCGTCGCCGTGCTGGTCCCGGCGGCTGAGGGCGACAAGACCAAGCGGCCGGCTGCGACCAAGGTCAAGGAGGCCGAAAAGGAGACCGCCGACTGGCCGACCGCCGAACGCTTTCTCGACCTGCCAGCGGCCGAGCCCACCGCGATCGCGCTGCCGCGCGTCACCACCCACGAACTCGACAATTTTCTCAAGCTGCTGGTGATCGAGCGCCACGAGCTGCCGCTGGCCAACCTGCAGCTGCTGATCCCGGGCGGCGAGATGCTGGCGCCGGCCGGCAAGGCCGGTGCGGTCGACCTGATGGCGCAGCTGCTGATCCAGGGCACCACCAGCCGCAGCGCCGACCAGATCGCCGACCTGGTCGACGGCATGGGTGGCGCGCTCAGCGGCGCGGCCAGCACCGAGTACGTCGAGCTCAATGGCCGGTTTTTACGGCGCGACCTCGATCAGGGGCTGGCCCTGCTGGCGGACGTGCTGCAGCACCCGACCTTCCCGGCCGAGGAGCTGGAGCGGGCGCGGCCGCAGAAGTTGACCAGCGTGCGGCGGACGCGCGACGTGCCGCTGGCGCTGATCAACGAGCACCTCAACTACCTGGTCTACGGCTACGAGCACCCGCGCGGCCGGTCGGTCAGCCAGGGCACGCTCAAATCGATCTCGATCCAGACCGTGACCGATCTTTACCGCGAGGCGGTGCGGCCACAGGGCGCGATCCTCGCCGTCACCGGCGACGTCGATCCGCAGCAGGTGATCGCGGCGGTCGAGCAATTGTTGGGCGGCTGGACCGTGGCCGGCGAGCCGTTTGCGTATCCGGCCGACCCGCCGGCGCGCAGCGGCCGCACGGTGCGGCTGGTCGACAAGTCCGACCTGACCCAGACCACGCTCGGTGTCGGCAACCTGGGTATTGGCTTCCGCGATCCGGACCTGTACGCGGTCGAGCTCGGCAACTACGTGCTGGGCGGTGGTGGCTTCTCTTCGCGGCTGATGCAGTCGGTCCGCAGCAAGGGCGGCAAGAGCTATGGCGTGCGCTCGGGCTTCGCCGAGGGGCGCACCCGTGGCCCGTTCACCGCCGTCACCTTCACGCGCAACAGCGAGGCGGGCGCCACCATGGCGCTGGTGCTGGCCGAGATCGAAAAGATCCGGAGCAGCGGCGTGACCGAGGCCGAATTGCAGGCGGCCAAGAACAAGCTGGCTGGCAGCTACGTCGTCGACCTGCAACCGGCAGCCAGCATGGGGCGTGCGCTGCTGATGGCCGAGTTCTACGGGTTGGGCGAGCGCCACGTGCGCGACTTTCGCATTCGCATCACCGGGCCGTCGGTGGCCGAGGTCAATGCCGTGCTTGGCAAGCGGCTCGACCCGGCGACGCTGGCGCTGGTCTTCGTCGGCAAGGCGGACGAGATCGCGCGCCAGGTCGAAAAATTCGGCAAGCCCGACCGGGTCGACTTCCGGGCCGATGTGTCGGACGAGGAACGGGCCGCGGCGGTCGGCAAATGATGACCGGCCTCTGCGTCTTCGCTGCCCGGCTGCTGTTGACGACTCAGGTCAGCGAATCCACAACGCTGCCAGTCAGCGCGCCGGAGACGATACCGGCCTCGGCCCCAGCCTCGGCACCAGCCGGAGCCGAGCTGACTTTCGATGCGGCGATCGCGGCAGTGCGCGAGCGCAACGAGAACGCCCAGATCGCGGACCAGCAGCTGCGCGAGGTGGTGGCAGCGCGCGACCGCGCCTGGGCAGCGCTGTTGCCGCTGCTGAGCGTGCGCGGCAGCTATACCCGCAACGATCGCGAGATCGACGCCAACAACCGTGTGCTGCAGCGCCAGGACGTGATTGCCGGCACCGCTACCGCTGCACTGACGCTGTTCCGTGGACCGGCCATACCGTCGCTGCTGCGCGCCAACTCGGTGCTGGATGCGGCCGAGCAGCGCACGCGCTGGACCAAGAACGACCTCACATTCGAGACGGCGAGCGCGTTTTACGCCGCGCTGGCGTCCGACAACGTGGCCGGCGCGGCCAGCCGGGCCTTGCGCACCGCCGAGCAGCACTTGCAGGCGGCGCGCGCTCGTCGTGCAGCCGGCGGAGCGCTCGCGCTCGACGAGACGCGCGCGCAGATCGAGGTGGTGGCGGCCCAGGGACAGCTGGTGCGCGCCAGCAACGCGCGCGAGAATGCCTATCAGTACGTCGCGTTCCTGACCGCGCAGCCATCGCCGCTGCTGCTGGCCAGGCCGGCCGACGACCCGCCGCCCCCGGCCACCGATCCCGCTGCGCTCCGGCGCACGCTGGAGAAGCGTCCCGATCTGCGGGCGGCCGCGCACGACGTCGAGGCCGCCAACCGCGCCGTCACCAGCGCCTGGATGGACTACCTGCCGACGCTGGGGGTGGCCGCCAACTATCAGGCGACCCAGAACACCGGCTGGTCGGGTGACCCCTTCTCGTGGAACGTCGTCGTCACCATCGAGTGGCTGCTCTTCGACGGCGGGCTGCGGCGCGCCACCCGCCACGAGCGCGACGCCCAGCTGGTCGAGGCGCGGCTGCGCCGGCGGCTGCTCGAGCGGGCGACCGAGCGCGCGGTCCAGCAAGCCGGCCGCGATCTGGCGACCGCCCTGGCCGCTCGCGCGACCGCCGAGGAGCGGCAGCGGCTGGCGACGCAGAGCCAGCGCATGACGCTCGGGCTTTACCGGGCTGGCCTGGCCACTTCGCTCGAGCTGAGCGACGCCGACGATGCGCTGGTGCAGGCCGAGATCGCGGTGGCCGCCGAGCAACTCGACGTCGCGCTCGGCCGGCTGCAACTGCTGCGCGCGATCGGTCTCGACCCGCTGGGCCAGCCGATTCCACCCAGCGACCACACCTCGGGGGGCTTGTGATCAAGGACCTGTTTCGCACCAAGAGTCTGGACGCGCTGATCGCCTCGGGCGATGCGGCCGAACACAAGCTCAAGCGCGTGCTCGGCCCGATCGATCTGATCGCGCTGGGCATTGGCGCCATCATCGGCTCCGGCATCTTCGCCACGGTCGGCACCGCGGTTGCCGGGGACGCGGCGCGGCCCGGCGCCGGGCCCGCGATCGTGATCTCGTTCTTGCTGACCGCGATCGCGTGCGGCTTCTGTGGCCTGTGCTACGCCGAGTTCGCATCGTTGGTCCCGATCTCAGGCAGCGCCTATACCTACGCCTATGCCACCCTCGGCGAGCTGGTCGCCTGGATCATCGGCTGGGACCTGATCATCGAGTATGCGGTCGGCAACAGCGCGGTCGCCATCGCCTGGGCCGCCTATTTTCACCAGCTGATGTCCGGCATCGGGCTGCATATCCCGGCCTGGCTGGCGGTCGATTTCCGGTCAGCGGGGCAGGCCGCGGCGACCGTCGCCGCCGCGGGCGGCAGCATCGATCCGCCGATCGCGCTCTTTTACGAGGCGTGGCAGACGCACCCAACGCTGCTCGGGGTGCCGATCATCTTCAACGCGCTGGCCGCTGCCATCGTGCTGGCCGTGACCTGGCTGCTGGTCATCGGCGTCAAGGAGTCGGCCATCGCCAACAACATCATGGTCGGCGTCAAGCTGGTCATCATCGTCTTCTTCGTCGTGTTCGGGATCTTCTACGTCAAACCCGAAAACTGGTCGCCCTTTGCGCCCAACGGTTTTGCCGGCATCTGGGTCGGGGCAAGCCTGATTTTTTATGCCTACATCGGCTTCGACGCGATCTCGACCGCGGCCGAGGAGTGCAAGAACCCGGGCCGCGACATGCCGATTGGCATCATCGGTTCGCTGCTCATCTGCACCGTCATCTACGTCGTGGTGGCGCTGGTGCTCACCGGCATGGTGCCGGCGGACAAGCTGGGCGTCGCCGATCCGCTGGCCGCCGCCTTCGCCTACGTCGGAGCGGGTCTGTCGGCCGGCGTGGTGTCGTTTGGCGCGATCATCGCGCTGACCGCCGTGCTGCTGGTGTTTCAGTACGGCCAGCCGCGCATCTTTTTCTCGATGTCGCGCGACGGACTGCTGCCGCCCATTTTCTCGCGCGTCCACCCCAAGTACCGCACGCCGCACGTGACCACGATCTGGACCGGTGTCGTGGTCGCTGCCATATCGGGCTTCGCCAACATCAACGAGATCGTCGAGCTGACCAACATCGGCACGCTGTTCGCCTTTGTGCTGGTCTGCATCGGCGTGATCGTGCTGCGCCGCCGCGACCCGCAGCGACCGCGCAAATTCAAGACGCCGTTCGTGCCCTGGGTCCCGCTGGCCGGCATTGGCTGCTGTATCTACCTGATGGCCGGGTTGCCCGTCGTCACCTGGATCCGGTTTGGCATCTGGCTGGTGATCGGCGCCGTGATCTACATCTTCTACAGCCAGCGTAAGAGTCGTCTCAATACCAGCGCGCGGTAGCCCGACGGCCGCCAGGCGCGGTTGCTAGCGGACTATCTGGCAGAGCTTGAGCAGCGCGGTGTCAATCTTGCGCCCGCTGGCGTCCATCGCGGTCAGGTTGACCACGATCTGCGGCTTGCGCTCGACCACGTCGACACCGGCGCCGATGCCCGCCTTGACCAGCTCGGGATCGACGGCAAACGTGAACAGCTGCTGGGTCGCAGCAGCCTTCTTCAGGGCACCGACGTCGCTGGCCGGCACCGCGCTGAGCAAGAACAGCGCGTACAGGTTGTTCTGCCTGGCCAGCCCCTCGACCTCGCTGGCATTGCGGTAGCCGATCTGTTGCACCTCGATCTTGCGGCCCTTGACCGTCATCGCGGTGAACTTGCCAAACGCCCGGTCCACCGCCTCCAACTCGGCCGTCGGTTTCTTGGCCGCCGGGAACACCACGGCCACGCGCAGCGCGTCACCGGCTGGCAGGTTGGCGTCGTAGGTCATGATCTTGAAGAACAGCATGGCGCGCAGCTCGAGCGGATCGCCCTGACCAAGCACCGCCGTGGCAGCCAGCAGCCCAATGGCCGCTGCTGCTGCGCACAATCGTCTGCCAAGCCGCTGCACCATCTACCCTTGGACGCCCCACCACTAAAAACAATCAATCTGGCCAATCTCACACGTGTGCGCGCCGTTCATATCAGCGGCGGCCCTCATTGACAACGTGGCGGCTCGACTTTTGGGGTGCGGCCGCGCACAATGTCCGGCGCCGAAAACCGTCTTCAGGCGGGCATGCCGATGCGATTGTCGAGCAGTCAACTCCATCCAATTTTTCCTGGCATCGAACCGGGTCTGCGCGCCTTTTTTCGGGCCGCGCTGCTGGTCGCGAGCGTGTTGCTGGCCGCGACCGCGCTGGCCCACCGGCCGCCGGCCGACGAGCGCGGCGCGGACGATGCGGCCAGCGCGCCCAATAGCATCCCGCCATCCAACGCCAGCGGTTTCAATGCGGCGGGCGAGCCCGGTTCGCAACCGACGTCCGAGCCGAGTTCTGGCGCGAGCCACCTGCCTCCGACCGACCAGGGATCGCCAGCGGCCCCCGGGTCGGTCGACTTCGAGCAGCTGTCGCTCGAATCGATGCTGCAAGTCGAAGTGACCACCGCCAGCAAGACCGAGCAGAAGCTGAGTCAGGCGCCAGCCACGGTGACGGTGATCAGCCGTGAGGACTTTGCTCGGTACGGCTGGCAGACGGTGGCCGACGCGCTGGCCAGCGTGCCGGGCATGTATCTCTCCTCGGGCCGCGACTACCTCTATGCCGGCGTGCGCGGCGTATCCCTGCCGCGCGACGTCAACAGCCGCGTGTTGTTGCTCATCGACGGCCACACCATGAACAACCCGTGGTCGGCAGCTGGCCACCTGGACGAACTGCTGGCGATCCCGGTCGAGGCGGTCGAGCGGGTCGAGGTGATCCGCGGTCAATCGTCCAGCATCTACGGCAGCAACGCGTTTTTGGCGGTGGTCAACATCATCTCGCGCCGCAGCGATGCCCAGGCGGCCGCGGCGCCGACCCAGATCGTGGTCGACGGCAGCGCCAGCACGCGCTACCGCTTTCGCAGCGCCCAGGTGGCGCGCCACCGTTTCGAAAACGGCATCGAGGTGGCCGTGCGCGGGGTGGAGGTCAATGCGCCCGGGCCGGACGTGAGCTTCTCCGACATGACCCGGCCGCGGCTCAACCGGCCGCAGCCGACGGCGACCAGCGGCCAGGCGACCGGTACCGACTACGAGCGCGGCTATGGGCTGGGCGCGCATGCCAGCTGGGCCGGCGCCAGCGTCCAGCTGCACTGGGCGGACCGCAGCAAGGGGCTGCCGGCGGCGCCCGACGACTCGATCTTCAATGACAAGTACAACTCGCTGCGCGACTCCCACGGTTTCGCCGAGGCCAGCTATCGGCTCGAGCTGTTCGAGCAGGTGGCCGTGGCGCGCGTCTATTTCGATCAGTTCCGGCACCGCGAATTTCGACACCGCGACCCGACCGACTGGGAATTCGGCCGCTGGTGGAGCGAGGATCCGCACACGATCAGCGAGGGTAATGACGACGCCTGGGGCGGCGAGTTGCAGGCGACGCTGCGCTTCGGCCAGCGCGACTCGCTGGTGGTCGGGGTCGAACTGCAGAGCCACACCCTGACCCAGCCGACCTACGAGCTGGACACCACGACCGGCGACCGCATCGAAGACACTGTGCGCGGCGGCTTGCGCGACGCTCAGGGCAAGATCAAGCCGGTCGAGTACTGGAACACCGCGCTCTATGCGCAAAACGACTTACGGCTGTTGCCGTCGACGCACCTGGTGCTCGGCCTGCGCTACGACTACCACTCGCTGTTCAGCAAGCTCGATGATCTGGCCAGCGCTACCCAGGGGTTTTCGCCGCGCATGGCGCTGGTCTACGCGCCGCTGCCCGAGCTGAGCTTCAAGCTGATGTATGGCGAGGCGTTTCGCAACCCGAGCGTGCTCGAGGCCTACTACGACGACGGCGCCTCGGTCTGCGGCAATCCGCGGCTCAAGCCCGAGCGAGTCAGCACGGTCGAGCTGGCCGGGCTGTGGGCGGCCAGCAATGCGCTCTCGTTCAGCGCGTCGCTGTTTTACACCCGCATGCGCGACCTGCTGGCGCAGCAGGGCGTCGACGCTTGCTACGAGGGCTCGGGGCCGCGCCTGATCTTCGTCAATCGCCGTAGCGTGGTCCTGTTTGGCGGCGAAGCTGGCGTCACCGCGCGGCCGATCGCCGGCGTCACCCTGTACGGCGCCCTGGGCGCTTGGCAGGGCCAGCAGGCCGACGCGACGTCGAGCCAGCCGCTGCCCAATTCGCCGCCGCTGGTGGCGACCTTGGGCGCGGCGGTGCCGCTGTGGGAGGACAAGCTGATCGCCTCGGCGCGAGCGCGTCTGATGACGCAGCGACTCAACTGGACGCTCGACGAAAAGCGGCCCGAGGCCGGCTACCTGCTGGTCGACGCCGCGCTGACCCTGCGCCGCTTCTTCGCCGGGCTGTACACGACGCTGGCCGTCAGCAATGCGCTCGATTCGCAGTATCGCGACCCGGTGACGTCGAGCGAGACCATCCCGACCGCCATGCCGCAGGACGGCATCTCGGCCCTGCTCAAGGTGGGCTATGAATACTAGACGACTGCGGGCGGGGGCTCTCGGTGCAGCGGTGGTGCTGCTGCTTGCGCCGTGCAGCACCGAGATCGATCTCGGGTCGGCGCTCGAACCCGAGTTGCCGGGCGCCGACGAGCTGCGCGCCTGCAACGACGGGCTCGACAACGACGCCGACGGCCGCATCGACTACCCCAACGACTCGGGCTGCGAGTCGCCGCTCGACCCGGCCGAGGAAGACCCGCTGATCCCGCGCGCCTGCAGCGACGGCGCCGACAACGACGGCGACGGCCGCATCGACTTCGACCACAACGGCAACGGCCAGCGCGACGGCGAGGACGACCCGGGCTGCGACAGCGCGGCCGACGACGACGAGAGCAACCTGCGGTTGCCCGAGTGCGCGGACGGTTTTGACAACGACGGCGATGGCAAGGTCGATCTCGACGACTCCAATTGCCAGAACCGCAACGACAATAGCGAGATGCCCGAGTGCAACAATGGCATTGACGACGACAGCGACGGCGCGACCGACTACCCGCAAGATACCGAGTGTGGCAGCAATGTCGACGACAGCGAGGGGGTGTGACGCCATGACGGGGGGGAGTGTTCGGACAGCACTCTGCGCCGGGCTGGTCGGTCTGTTCGTGTGCAGCGGGCTCGGCTGCGGCAAGGGCTGCAACCCGGTCACGCCGGTGCTCGACGACCTGGACGCGGATGGCATTGGCGACAGCACGGACAACTGCCCGCAAACGCCCAATGCCGACCAGCTGGATACGGACCAGGATGGGCTCGGCGACGTCTGCGACGGCTGCCTCAAGCCCGAGAATCCGCCCACGATCTGCAGTCGCTGTACGATCGCGTTCAATCCGGGCCAGCCCGACGGCGACGGCGACGGCGTGCCCGATGCGTGCGACAACTGCCCGGCCACGGCCAACCCGACCCAGCAGGACGCCAACAACCCGGAGCTGACGCCGATGGATGGCGTGGGCGACGCCTGCGATGCCGACGCCGACGACATCGTGGACGACGTCGACAACTGCCGGGGGCTCGCCAATGCCGATCAGGCCGACCTCAACGGCAACGGCATCGGTGACGCCTGCGATCCCGACCGCGACGGCGACGGTATCTGCGATCCGGGAAAAAGCGGTTCGATCTGCACCGGCAGCGACAACTGCGTGCTGGTGCCCAATGTCGGGCAGGAGGACGCCGACCACGACGACATCGGCGACCTGTGCGACGGCGATCGCGATGGCGACCAGATCGCCAACGAGCTGGACAACTGCCCGGATGTCGCCAATCCGCTGCAGGAGGACGTGGACAACGATAACGTTGGCGACGTCTGCGATCCCGATGCCGACGGCGATGGCGCCTGCGACCCGGGCCGCACTGGCGCGAGCTGCACGGGCAGCGACAACTGCCCGCTGGTGCCAAATCCGGGCCAGGAGAATCTCGACGCTGACGCGCTTGGCGACCTGTGCGATGCCGACGTCGATGCCGATACCATCTGCAATCCGGGAGCGAGCGACGGCATCTGCACTGGCAGCGACAACTGCCCGCGCGCCGCCAACCAGAACCAGGCTGATGCCGACCACGACGGTGTGGGCGACGCATGCGACCAGAACATCGACGCCGACAGCGACGGCATCGACGACGGC
>Ga0315268_10000868_pt1 | contig 35290 bp, 47 predicted proteins | sample C1_top_MG_FD_204535 | JGI IMG/M metagenome (GOLD analysis project Ga0315268, IMG submission 204535) | Sediment microbial communities from Yellowstone Lake, YNP, Wyoming, USA - C1_top | ecosystem: Environmental > Aquatic > Freshwater > Lake > Sediment | place: USA: Wyoming | collected 2017-08-01
CCCGGCAACTTTTTTTGAAGCGCCTGAAGAGGCTTAACGCAGCCGAAACCGCAGCAATGCGGTAGCGCGGATTGGTCCCAGCCGGGGAATAACTGACCATCAGGGGGCACGCCTTAAACAGATAACAACCTTTAGACCGCCAAAGTGGCTACTTAACCAACCAGGAGGGGGATGGTATGGGAAAAACCGAGGCATTAAAACGATACTATGAAACGCTCAGAATATTACGCCGCAGCAAGAGCACGGTCAGCACCTATATTTCATGGGTCAGACAGTTTATAGACTTCCTTCCCAGCTGCAGCCAGGAAACCACCCGCGAGGAACGGATCAGCAAGTTCTTGTCTCGCCTGGTGATTAAAAACAACATATCCGCGACCACCCAAAAGCAGGCCCTTTGTGCGATCATTGGCTTTTATAAGCTGGTCTTAAAAGAGCAGGTCGGGGATCTAACATTCTCCCGATCGTCCCGCCCGAAGTTTCTGCCATCTGTATTTAGCCGTGACGAGGCCTGGCGCATACTCGACGTTCTGCACGGTGTCAGCTGGATATGGGCCGCGTTCTTCTACGGCTGCGGACTTCGTCTTGAAGAGTGCTGCCAGCTCCGCGTTCTCGACGTGGATCTAGACCGACGTCAGGTAAACGTCAGGCGCGGAAAAGGCAGCAAAGACCGCGTGGTCCCGCTCCCGGAAATGCTGGTCGAACCACTACGCAAGCACCTGCGCACGCTCAAGATCGAGCATGAATCATACTCCGCGCGCCGCGTGGCCGTATCTCTACCCGACGCCCTAGACCGCAAATATCCCGCCGCTCCGTTCTCCTGGGAATGGTTCTGGTTATTCCCTGCCTCCGGTCCATGCAAAGACCCGAAGTGGGGCGGAAAACTATACCATATCCATCACAGCGCGGTACAGAAACGGATAGGCAGGGCGATCCGAGACGCGAAGATACCGAAAAAAGCAGGCTGTCACACCTTCCGCCATTCGTTCGCTACCCATTGGCTTGAAGGTGCCGAGGGTTCGCACGAGTCCGCGCTGCTGCGATTGCAGCGCCTCATGGGTCACAGCGACCCAAAAACCACCATGATATATCTGCACCTGCTGAAACCGAAAACCGACGTTCCGAGTCCTCTGGACATGAGAGAACTGATCGCGGCTTGACAATGCAAACCAAACCATGCTATAACGCCCCCATATCAGGGGGGCTGATAGTGACAGGAACAATTCGCTGCAACAGTTGCGCGGTTGCCATGAACGACCGGACCGGTTCGTGCCCGAAGTGTGGACGCGCGCAATGCCATATTGTTCTGCATTGGCAAGGGACCACGCGCAGACTTTTTAAAGACGTGCGCGGCGTCGGATTCGGTTACATGACCGCCTACGATCAGCTGTTCGCCATGAACCGAGAGATCCGCCAGCGGGCATTTTCTATTTCCGATTGGCAGTCAGCCAAAGTAAAAGAACGACGCCTCGACCAGCAGCTCGACAAATGGCTCGACCAGGTAAAGACCGAGGTCGATCAAAACGAGTTATCGTTCGGGACCTATCACTCATACCGCAGCTATGTACAAAATCACATTTCCCCAAAGATCGGCCACCTGGACATTCGGGAAATCCGATACGCCGATCTTGAAGCGTTTAAGGATAGTTTGCCACGGTCCCTCAAGATAAGAACAAAGCGCACGATCGTGAATATCCTGCACACCGCAATGACCTGGACCTGGCGCAAGGGAATAATCGAGGCCATGCCGCCGTTCCCCGTGGTCAAGGGTAACGACGCCGCGCCAAAGATCGCCCTGACCATGGTGGACCAGGCCGCAGCCCTGGCGCTGATCCCGGTCGAGCACCGGGACGTTTTCGAATTCGAGACCGAGACCGGCCTGAGGCCAGGCGAGACCTGCGCGCTCAAGATAAAAGATATTGATTTTAACACATGCACCATGACCGTGCAGCGCACGTTCACCATGCGCCATTTAAGAGAGTCTGACAAGGAAGGACACAAGAAGGCCGTGCCCTTGTCCCGGCGCGCCATGGATCTGGCAAGGGCGCACGCTGCGGGCCGGTTTCCCGATGATTGGCTGTTCATTAACCCGGCGACCGGGTCCCACTATGCTGTTCAGCGCCTGGGCCTCTACTGGAAAAAATACACGAACCTGCCCTGCAGTCACTACGAAGGAACCCGGCACTCGTTCTGCACGCAGATCGTCGAGGTCGCCGATCGCTCCGCTGCCCAGGATCTCATGCGGCACGCCGACGGCAGGAGCACGGACCTATACATACACAACCGGACCGAATATCTGCGCGACGTGATCGAAAAACGCGGGAATGTTTCAGAGATGAAAAAGAAAAGGAAAACATAGTTCTTACAGTAGCCGTGCAGTATGGGTCTATAAGTAATTGATTTATTATCCTGACTAGCGAGTTCGATTCTCACGCTCTCCCGCCATATTGTTTAATGATTTCAATGTTAAAGGCTTTAAAATCTCTTACAGTAGTCTTACAGTAAAGGAATTACTATGGAAAGCATTATTGATATACTGAAAGATAATAAAATTATATCTATTTCAAAAGATAAAAATGGCATCTTCACTATAGAGGAAGAATGTGATAATTATTATCGCGTAAATTTAACCAAGAATCAAATGATATCACTTTCTAAAGAAATTCAACTCCTAGCAGAGTCTTAAAATTCCACAGCCACCTCATAGCTGCCGACGTTCTCCCGCCATTCGGTTCGCTCGTTCATATCTTTATGCTTCCCGATCACCTTCCCGATCTTGACCGGCAGGCTGGTGATACAGCCTTCGCCCGTGTCGAGCAGATCGTCGGCCTGGTTTGCGTGGGTAGGTATCCAATCACGCATTTGCTCGGCCAGGCCGCCTTCTACAACAGACCGGTGGGCGTGCAGAAAACGGCCTGACAATGGTGCCTCGTAGGCGCTCAATATGCGATCTGACTTGTTCTTCGTTTCCACCATCTCTACCACGCCGCATTGCACGCCCGCTTCTTTAAATTCCTTTCTCATAATCGCGGGAAGAAAGCCGCCGATCCCGGCGGTCTTGATCGTGATGCTGGGAATATTGTACTCGACGACGCGCTTTTTAACCTGTCTTGCCTGCTCGTATACGTCTCCGGTGAGCACGTCCAGGATCTGCCAATATAGATGCCCGCCGCCGTCCTGGAAGATTGCGGCGAACGCGCTATCATCGCTGTCGGCCTTGCCTAGGCTGCAGTCCCAGCAGGCCCGGACCCCGGTCAGGCGGATACTGCCCAGGGACATAAACACGTCGTTGTTGGCAAACCTGATCCTCGGTATCTCGTCGTATATGACGATCTTGTCCGGGTCCAGGCGGACCTCATGTATCGGTTTTGCCTTGAGCAAATACTGACTGTCCCAGGCGTTCAGGGTCCGGCACTCTTTGCGCCTGAACTCGATCTCGTTCCGGGTAAAGTAGATCGGCCAGGGGTTCCCGTATGAAATGTCCAGGATCGTGCCCTCGGGCAGCGGGGTGTGCAGCTTTATGCTGTCGGCGCGGATCTCGTATTGTTCAGGGGTCAATACCCGGCTGTGCTTGCCGATCCCGGTAATGACATAGAGTTCGTCCGGATTGTCAATCGAGAACGATACCGAAAAGAACGTGCTTTCTCCGTCTGACTCTGACCGCTTCACGTCCGCGAACAGGGGAATGATCAGGTGGTCGTACCCGTTCCCGATCTTCTCGTCATAGATGCTGTTGTGCGTGTGGTCTGTGCCGACATACAGCAGCATACCGCCGGGAACGATTATGTGAGTTTCTTCGCCTAGGCGTTCCCGGAGCTTCTGCCGGGTCTCTAGGCTGGCTATATTCTTCGGGACCTCGGCGTCGTCGTTTATAATCTCGTCTGCACGAGACGACGTGGCGTTCGACATGATGCCGTAGGCCGTGACCGAGGCGTTCCGTATATCAGGATTGCCCACGACGTTGAACCGCTCTACCCCGAGCTTGCCCTTGATCATTCCGCTGCAGAGCGGGTGCAGGGTCAGGACGTTCTTGGTGTCAGCGCTCAACTTTGTGGCCGTGCCGTCGTCGGAGCTGCGATCTATGAACCGCCAGGTGGGATCGTTCCGAAGTTTCCAGGCCTGGTAAAGCGCCAGGATCGTGGACTTTGAACCGCCGCGAAAGACTTTGAGCACCGCGGTCCGTTCTTTGTGTTCCAGCCAATCGCAAATAGCCAGGTGAAAGTCGGGCACGACCCAGCCCTTGCGTTTGGCCCATACCAGGAAGAACGCTTTAAAAGAAACATAAGGCCTTCTGCTCATTTGTTCCTTTTGCCGTGGAACGCCATGTCGAAGTCAGGCGCGTGCGGCAGGGTATCCGTGGGTGGCCAGTACCAGGTCGTGTTTTGGCTGTTCTCGGTGTTCTGTTTCATCCGGCGCAAATAGCCGGGGTTGGCTGCTTCCTGGGCTGTAAAAAAGATAAGGTGGTCCAGGGCTCCCCTGGTGTAAAACGCGTTAACGTACGGCAGAGCGTAGTTCTTGGTCATTTGCAAGGCCTCGGCTGTAAAATGCGGGGCCTTGCCCTGTGAGGCCTGCTGTATATTCCCGATCGTTAGTTTGTGTAGATCCTCGACCATGCGAAGCTGGGGCCCGACCATGGACGACACAATACCCTGGCCGAACCGGTTGGCGTCCGAAAACATGAAGTCGCCGAAGATACCGAGCCCGCCCGCCTGGGCGTTTGCTGCCAGCCAAAAGGCCGGATCTGTCATGTCCCTGGGATTTTGACCCCGCGCCATGGTCCGCAGCTGCGTGGAGATTGCCCCGCCGATCATCATGGTCAGAACGTACTGCGCCACGATACCAGCCTTGTACCCGCTCGACCCTTCTGCTCCGTAAACCCTCGGCAGGACTTGCGTCATCATGCCAGCGGTGAATGACTTGAACATGCCAAAGGTCCTCAGCGCCTCGCCTGCCAGGGTGCCGGGGGCTGTTCCGCCGTGCATGATCGCCTTAGTGTACGCGTTCGGCTGCATGATCGCGGTCCGGCTCTCTTCCCCGAACATGGCCGCGACCTTGATAGCCGCCTCGCGGATCTCCGGGGTGTCGCCCAGCATCTTGATCGAAACCGGGGTGATCATCTCATGCCCCATGATCTCAACCGGTTGGGCCTGCTTGATGATGGCCATCTCTTTCTCGCCTATGCCGTACCGTTCCAGCGTCTTGTTGAAATGGTACGCGTCGGTCTCGCCGCCGCCCTTGACAATGTCCGACAGGTGAAAACCCATAAGCGCCTGGAAAGCCCGCTGCCCACCGTCTGACCACCAGTTCATCCCATACAGCCGAAGCGCCTTTGTGGCCACGTTTGACGCCAGCGTCTTGCCCTGGACTGCCTCGCCGACCCTGGCAGCCACGTCATGCAGCACGAATTCCGACGCGATACCAGCGCGCGCCAGCGCGATCTGGTCCGCTTTGTTTGCCGGGTTCATGCTTTTAAGCCAAAATTCCATGGCGCGACCCATGCCCAGGCCGTTGGTCCGGGCGATCACGTTATACGTGGCCATGTCCGAAACCTGGGAAAGCAGCACGCCGCCCAGGTGTGTGGCAGCGGTCCAGGATCTCCAATTCTGGAAAAAGCCCGCGATCTGCGCCCCGCGTTCGCTGACCGGCATGTTCGCTGTCCCGGTCAGTTCCGCATATATCTGCTTTGCCCGGACTGAATCTTTCTTGACCGCTCCACCGGCCACGGCGTCGGCCTGCTCTGCGAACGACAACAGGGTATTGAATACGACATTATTATGCGGGCTCAAGGTTTCGAGCAGGGCCACGTCGCGGGCGTTCTTGACCACGACCTGCTGCATGATCCCGAGCACGTCGCGGCTGCCGACCTGTTTGTTCATCTCGTACCAGGCAGCAGCGTTCTTGAAGTGCAGCTCCCGGTGGGCAGCCAGCTGACCGGCTATCCCCGGCGCCTCCCCGACCGATCCTCCGGTCTCGATCTTGTTCAGGCCTTCGGTGCTGATCGTCTGGAATACCTCGCGCATGGCCTGTGTCAGTTCTTCCGGTCCCAGGGGCTTGCCCTCGCCGTCGGTGTAGGCCTGGGGGTCGATGTGCTTCATGGCCTCGGTGACAAAGTTCTCTTGCGCTTTGTCGTGCAAGGCCTTGCGCGTGGCTGCGTCGGTCTTTGGCCAGAGTTTCTGTGCTTTTTCCATAGCGGACAAGCCGAAATTTCTGACCGCGACCGGGTCCCAGGACTGCGGCACGCGCCAATCAGATCTAAAGCCAATGTCCGCGCCCAGGTCGTTCTTGAGCTTGTGGTTCTTACCGGACCATATGACCCATTGCTGTACCAGGTTCTGCGCGGCATTGTCTCCGCTGCTGCCGTCCCGGTCGAGCTCTCTTATAATGTTCAGCTCCTGCTCGGGTGTGATCTTCGCGCCAAAGAATGTTGTATAATCCTCGAACGCCGCGCCGATCTCGGCAGCGTCCAGGGTCAGGATACCGTTCTTGCGTCCTTCGAGCGTGGTGTCCTTCTGTCGGCCCTGGCCGTCTCCGGTCAGGATTTCGATAACTGACCGCACGTTCCCGCGCTGGTTGTTTTCCGATATATGCTTCATTCCCCGGTCGATGGCCTCGGCTGCGAAATACTTGTTCCGCAGCTGGTCGGCCTTTTTCTGCACCTCTTCGGCAAAGACCTTTTCCACGGCCAGAGCGCGCAGATCCGTGGCCGGGTCCACGGGGTTGCCTTTGGCGTCCTTGCGTAGGTTCGGATCGTACTTCATTTTATTGGCAATGCGCCGGTAGATCGCTTCGATCTCTTCGGGTTTCATCCGGCCTTCGTAGTCGTTTATTATTCGGTTTATGCAGTCCATGGCTCCCTCTATCGTATGCAGTTGCTGATCTGCTCAAAAATATCTTTTGTGGCTGTGGCCCGCTTGTATTCGTCCTTTGCAGTCTTCAGGAATTCAACAGCTGACGTGCTGACCGGAGTGCCCAGGCTGTCGGTCCCGGTCTGTATTGCAAAGTCTCCCTGGTCAAGCAGCGAATTCTCTACACGACCGACAACAGGATCGGACCATATATCGCCATAATGCCCCACGTCCGCGTTGTTGTAGCTGTCAATAGCATCATAGATAAGCTGCCATTGTGCTGTTGCGCGTTTTATGGGCCATTCTCCATTTATAGCTTTTTCGAGCACAGCAGCTGCAGCGCCAGGGGCGCGGCCTTCCAGCCAGGGGTTGTCTTTTTGATAGGTTGACCATTGTCTGCTACCCTGGGCGATTTCTCCGGTAGCGTTCCCTGATCCGTCCTTGACCTGAACTGTATGGATTTCAGACGTGCTATTCCTGATACTCGTCAGAGATCCTTCGAGAACAGAAATATCGTCAGGAGTGAACGACCTGCCTGCTGGGTTGTTTGGTTTTACGGTTGCAGCCGTGGGGTTGTTAGTGCGTGGTGCGGGCTTTACTTTGGCGGGTGCTGTTTGAACGACGCCTGTATTACTGCCTGGCTCAATCGCAGCCGGGCCAGCATCTTGGCCTTTTCCTCCGGCGGCCGGTTGCTCTCTTTTATTTTCCGGATTAACATCTCTCGGGGTATCGGCATTGATAGCATCTCCTTGTGCTTCAACTATAGCGGTTTTATCGAAACCTGTCAAGTCCCGGTATTCAATTTTATTATGCGCCAGACCGTCGGGTATGCCAACCCAAAGGTTCCCGATGCTGCCACTTTCTACGGTGTTCTGCAGGTACACATTTTTGGGGATATCCCGCAGATCCATGACCGCGATCTTTGCGTCCTTCTTGCTCGGTGCAATATCGTAGAGCGCATTGGTAATGTCGGTAGTCCACCAGGATGCGGCAACCTCCACGCCGTTCTGCGCCAGGTGTTTGTGGTGCGGGTTCGGGTTCAGAGCGCCTTCTGTTTCTGAGCGCGTTACATCTACACCATTAACTGCTCGGTACAGTTTTTTCGGATTGTTGTCTAATTCGTTTATGTCGTTCGTTGCAATAGAGATCGGGTCGTTCTTTGACTGATCAATAGCTTTTAATGCGGCACTTCGTTCGGACCGATAAATAGTTCGCTCGGTCGAATTCAGGTTTACTTGCTCATTTATCAGCGTGTCGATCGAATCAAGCGCTGGCACGTTCTTGTCGATCGGCCCTTCCCACTTCTTTGCCAGGGCCTCGCCTTCCGGGGTGTTGTTGCTGATCTCGAAATTTACGTTCTTTCCCCTGGCCTCGGTCTGCACCTGATCGAGCAGCGCGGACGCCACACCCTTGCGACGAAACTCCGTCGCCACCTCAATATTATTGACGTACAGACCACCGACTTTTTGCGTGTACTCCACCAGGCCGATCTGCTCTCCGGTGTAGCGATCGAACGCTTTGAAATATCCCCGGTACTCTCCGCCTATCGGGCCGCCTCCTGACTTGTACTTGACCTCGTTCACGTTGAATTCGGGAATTGAAATTTCTTGTTTTATTGCTTTCTTGATCAGCTTGTTCGCTTCGTCCTCTTCCTGCCGGATCGGCGTCTTTTCGGTCTTAATATTGACCTCGTCCGGCAGGACCCCGGACAGATCCACGGGCTTGCCCTGGGCAATATCCGCCAGGGCCTTCTGCATGGCCTTGTAGCCCAGGTCGGCTGTCTTCGGGTCCGTGGTGTCGAACGGGGTATCCTTGAACATTTTTTGCCAATTCCCCACGGTGTCGATGCTGTCCTTGGTTTTGGTCAGCATTTTCGTGCGTGCAGCGTGGTACTTGTCCAGGGTACCGAACGTGATACCGAGCACGCCGTCGATGGTTCTGGCTGCCGGGTCGAGCGGGTCATACTGTTCGGCGATCTTCTCGTTCCCCGTGGCCTGCAGCAGGGTTTTTTCCGCCTGGGTGCTGGCCGCTCCGATCACGGGGTTGAGCGCTGCCAGGGCCATGGTGCCGGTCCAGGTCTTTGCCGCCTGCGGAATACCCGCCATGGCCGTACCCGTGGCACCTGCCAGCATGGCCGCACCGGTTGCCGCGCCTGACCCGACCCCCTGGTCGATCAGGTTTGACCCGGTGGTGATCGCGTTGGTTCCTGCCAGGATCGCGACCCCGGCAGGACCCAGCGCCAGCGCCGGAGCGAAACCGATGATCCCGGAGATGATACGGCCCGCCATGGTTACAGATCCGGGGTCCGGGGTGAGCGCGTCCTGCATGGGTTTGAATACTTCGTCGTACCCTTTGAATAGTATATTCTCATAGTCCGGTTTATTGAACGGGTTGTGCAGCAGTTCAACTACCCCGCCCGCGACCAGGACCGACGCGGCCCCAAAATCCACTCCCAGCTTGAGCGCGGCCATGCCAGAGGCTTTCATGATGCCAGTAGGCGCGACCTGCAGTGTTTCTTTTGGTTCCTGGTATGGCGTCTCGTCGAGTAACAGCATTTAATTGATCTCCGTGCCCGTGAAGGTCAAGCCCTTCGGCTTGATCAGCGGACTTGTCACGTCAATAATGAACGGCTCGCCTGCTGTCGTGATCGCCTCTCTGCCTTCGTACAGCACGGCATACCTGCCAAGAGAAACTGCCCGGAGCTTGGCGTCGTCCTTGATAAAGTCTGCAGCCTTGTCATTCTTCATTCCTGAAATCCCGCCCCAGGCCTGGACCGTCTCGGGCGAGATCCCGTTCAGATAATCCCTGAATTTTCCCTCGTCCATGCCGTCGGGTAGAAGCACGCTCGACCCGTTCCACTTTGCCACGGTTCCGACCACACGCTTGAACGCTTCGTTCGCGGACTCCCGGTCAAAATTACCATCGACAATGCTTTTCCGCGCTGCGTTGCTGGCATAGGCGACCTTGTATGCCTCAAATTGTATGCCCCGGTTCGCGCTGTTCTCTGCCATGGCGTCGCCGATCATGCCGTTGAACCGGTCCCGCAGATCCGCATCTTTCGGCATGGTGATCGCTTTGGTCTTTATCACTTCCATGCCGTTCGCCAGGGTCTGCGCTGTTGCCAGGTCGCCCTTGGCCACGTTGTAGATGATCGCGGCCACGGCAGGCGAGGCGTGATCTTTTGCGTTCGCCATCTGTCCGGCCATGAACATGAGGCTGTTTTTTCCGTCGTCTCCCAGGGACTGCTTGATCGTGTCGATCGCCCGGATACCGTTCGCGGGGTTTGCTTCCACGGTCCTGGCGATCGCCTCCATGTCAGCGTTCCGCAGTACGGGCACAAAGGTCAGGCCTCTTTCTTCTTTGACCCGCAGGCCGAGTTTGATGTTCTGCGCGATCTTTGTCTGCAGCGCCTCCGAGTTGTTGGTGTCCTGGTAGGATATGTGCCGGGCTCCGGTCCCGAACAGCTGGTCCTCGGCCTGCATCTTGAGACGGTACGCGGGGCCGTATTCCTGCTCCACTTTCTGGATCTGCTGCTCGCCCATATAACCGGCTGCTTTGTCCGGTTCCTTTGCCATGATCTCGGCTGCCTGCTTCTTGAGCGTGAGTGAGAACGTGGGGTCGATCAGGTCGCCGTTCTTGAGCGCGTCGGAATAGATTGCCATATTCACGCTGAAATTGCTTTTTAAGCCTGATAGTTCTTTATTCCCATGCGCTTCCAGGTCTGCTTCTATCTGGTTCTTTTTCTGTATCACCAGCTTGATCGCCGCGTTCCTGGTGGTAGAGTTTAGGTTCGTCCATTCCGTTGGCACGTTCTTGTCGTCCACGGCAACCAGGCGGTTGTACATGATCCCCACGGCGTCGAGCGCCTGCTTGCCTGCCTTGGTGTCCACGGCCTTGAGCGTGCCCATAATATCGTTCTGCATTATGGTCTGCTCTAAATTCTTCCGCCTAATCACAAATTCTGCTTGCGTGCGGCCCGTTGACGGCCATGCAGCTCCCACGATCTGATCATAATTATTCAGTACGGTTTTATAATCGCCCCGCGACGCTTCCATGGTCATACCCTCTTCGATCTGATCCACGTACGCGAGTATTCCGTCCTGGGTGTTTCTTTTGATCACCTCATTTGCCCGGTTTTTAACTGACGCAATGTGTGACTGTATCTGCTGCGTGGCCGCCATCTGCAGGTCGGGATTGTTTGTGATCTTCATCGGGACCGCGGACACGTCGTCTTCTACTTTTTGCAGCTCTTTGACCTTGTCCTCGTTCGACAGGTTGCCATTATTCAGGATATCGAACGTGTCTTTCTCGTACTTTGTGGTCACGGCCCCGAGCGCTACGATCAGCCCGGTCTTTTCTTTCACCTCATTTAAGTGTTGTATCTCCGCCCGATTGTACGCGGCCAGGCTCTCCACGTTCTTCAGCACACTATCCAGCCCCTGCTGTATCAGCTGCGTGGGCGCGAGCGTGGGCGCGACGGGCTTGATGCTTGCCAGGTCCGCGACGGGCTGCTGCTTGACATCTATCCGGTTTACTTCGAGCTTTGGCCCGAGCTCTTGCTGTACGGTCCGGCCTTTGACCGGCGTGGTGACTACGTTCTCATACTTCCCGCTGCCGAGCCCTGAGTCAGACGCCAAAGGTATCCTGGGCATTATATAAGCCTCCCTGCTTTTTTCTTATCATTGGACAACAACGACGGCGACGTGTACACGTTCGACGTGAGGTCCACGCTCGAGGCTGCGGCCAGCAGGTTCTTGCCGGTGCCGTCCGCTGCTTCGGCCAAGGTCGTGGGTGTGGCCTGCGGGGTCATGCTCGAGGCCTTGCTGGTGGTCTGCGGCGTGCCGTAGATGCTGTAGGGATTGTCCGGGTTGATCCGGTCGAGCAGCATCTGGTTCCAGGTCTGTTTGTTCGCAGAATTGTGCGTCAGGGTGTCCAGGGTCTTGTTGTACGACGCCAGGTCCCAGGTGCCTAGCACCGTGTCGATCGCGGTCACGGAATTCTTGACTGTGGTGTCAGCGGTAGGGTCCAGCGTGGTGATCCCGCCGTCGTCGTTTGTGGTCATATACGTGTCCACGTTCGACAGGCGCTTATCCGTGGCCGTGTTTAATGAGCTGGTGGAAAGGCCTATCCAATCATTCGAGCTTTTACCGATCGCGCCGGTGAGAGTTTTTGCGGCGTCGTTTGCCGAAGCTGATTTGCCGGTCAGTAGATTGGTATAGCCTTCCTGATACCCTGATATGGATTCCTTTTTCATGGCAGCTTCGGACGTTGCCGTACCTGCCAGCGCTCCGGCTGTCCCGCTGGTCGTGTCGAATATATACCCGGCCTGGCCAGCCTTGACCGCGTACTTTGACAGCTGGGATTTTGCGACCTGGTCCACACTCTTGGCCGCGTCCGCTGCCTGCTGTTTGTTTATGGTCAGCAGGTTTCCGATTTCAGATTGTATGTTCTGGTTCAGCGTGTTCTCTGTATCTATTGCGCCCAGGGCCGTCTTGTTCACGCTGACATTCACGTCGGACTGCTGCAGCGTGCTTTCCCGATTGCCGATCTTCGCGTCTATGCTGGGTAAATAGTTTTTATTCTTCCCGATCTCCTTTGCTTTTGCGGTGAGGGCGGTCTGCTTTGCCTGGTACGCTTCGAGCGCTGCAGTATAACCAGCAACATCGGACTTTCTGTCCTGTCCTGTGCTGTTCCATTCGTCTACATAATCGGAATATTTCGGAGCGGTGCCCAAATCAGCGTTCAGCTTGTCCCACTCAGCCTGCAGCGCGTCGATCTTGTTCTGGTAGGTGTTGTAACTGTTATACAGGTCTATGAGCGTCTGATCGGTCCCGGTGTACTTTTTCATTCGGTCCCCTGTTTATAATTTCGGATTATAGTTCATATTTACTTTTGGGGTCGTTGTCTTGCTCGAATAATCCGTCTGCGTTTTAAACGCGCCCAAAAGGCTTGAGCTGGTATTTAACAAGCTGTTCCACATGCTTGCGTTGCTCGTTGATTTCAGCTGATCGAGCGTAGTGTAGTATTTATCAGCGCTGGCCAGGGTCATAAGGTTGTTCAGGTTTGCGGTGCTGATCGCCGTGTCCGCTCCGATCTTCGCGTTTGCGACCAGGGTATCGGCTGCGTTCTTGACATTCTCGGTGTTGGTCTTGATCTGGTGCTCTGCCGAGGCCAGTATGTTCTTTGACGATACCGCCCCCTGTTCCAGGGCATTGGCTGCCGTGGCTGCCAGCAGGTTCTTTTGTGCGCCGACAGCGGTCTCGACCGCTGCCACGTCTTTGCTTGCCTTGGTCTTGGTGTCCATGAGCAGGGCCCCAGGGGTCCCGGTCTCGTCCGCGAGAGATACCCCGGCCCCGGCAAGTGAGGCGATCTGCCGGGCCATGGTCGTGCGTTCGGCTTCCTTGACCCGTGCGGTCTCCGCGTCCGCTGCCTGCTGATCGACCAGGGACTGTTCGCCTGCGCGTTCCGCTATGTTCTGCGCCAGGACCTTCTCGTTTGCCGCTGCTTCCTGCGCCAGGGCTGCCAGGCGCACGTTCTGCGCGTCCTGGGCGGATATGGCGACCAGGCGTTCGCGCTCTGCTTCCGCGTTCAGCTCGTCGGCGTACTTCTTGGCTGACGCGGTGCTGGCTGCCGTGGTCGCTGCTGCGTCGTCGGCTGCCTTGCCTGCGGCGTCGTTCGTGCTTTTGCGCGTCTTTTCGTTCGCGTTTATGTTGTATGCCGCGCTTGCTGCCGCGAGTGCAACCGCTGCCCATTCCGCCATGTTATACCCTCCTGTTTAGGAGCTTTTCAAAGTTTCTCTCTGTTTCCGTAAATCCCATACGGGTTAGTAGTGGGCTGAAATCGTGCTGCGTGTTTACGTGGATCATCATTCTATGGACTCCGAGCTTTTTCAGTTCCTGTTCAGCGAACGCGATCATTTTCATGCCTGCGCGGCCTTTTCGGTATTCGCTCTTGATGAATAAAACATCATTCATGGCAACGATGCAATCCTGATAATGCAGGTGCGGCATGATGAACGAGATATAGTACCCGATCAGGTCTCCGTCGTTCCTGGCTGTTACGACATGGACCACGCCAGCCTGGTCAAGCAATTTATACTGGTTATAATCGGGATTAAGCGGAAACTGATCTTTGTACAGCGCGATCTCTTGCCAATGCGCTTCGAGCAGTGGCTTGATCTCGTCGAGGATATCCGTCACCCGCTCCACCTGATAGACAATATCAGTCATTGACCGTCACCCGCTTAATGATCGCCAAAACCGTGAACGGCATAGGCTGGGTCCGTTTGATCTCTACCTGACCCGCCGAGACTCCCCAGCCTATAGCTGTCACTTTCTTGTCACCTGTGAAGGCCGATGCTCCGGTGCTGATGGCCTGGCCGTTGATGGTACAGCCAATAGACTCATGCATCCGGACCGTGATCTCGCTGACGCTGACCGAGGTGCGGCCCTGGGTTGTGCCGTCTCCGACCGGGAGCTCGACCGGTAGGTCGTGGATCTCTGCTTCGAAATGCAGGCCGATCTCTACCGCCTTGGCTGCCGTGGGCAGGACGATCTGGCCGCTTGTTACGGTCATTGGGGTAAGGTCCACGCCGTCGGCGATCACGTCCACGGTCTTGCCTTCCAGGTGCGATAGGCCGGTCCAGGTGGTCTTGCCTGTGCCGTCGGTGCCAGTGACGGCGCTGTCCGTGTTCAGAGTGGGGTCGAACAGCTCCATGTAGGTGTAGGCTGTGCCGCCGATGGTCCGCTCGACGGTTGCATATATCTGGTCCTTGAGGCCTTCCTGGACCACGCAGAGGCCCTTGTAGAGGCCATCTGTTTCGTACCAGGAGAACGCTACAACCTCTTGTTCCCGGTCGTAGGCGACACGGGCGATCTTGCCGTCTGCGGTGAGGATATAGACCGTGCTGTTCGGCTCGATGGCGTGGTACATCTCGACGATACCGCTGGTGAGCAGGTGCTCGCTCATGATACAGACGTTCGGGAATTCGTAGGCGTCAGAGACCAGCTTGTACGACATGCCCCTGACGCGCTTGCCCGAGCGCGTGGAGAATACCAGCTCTCCGCCGATCGGTAGGGGCCGGATACCGTCTCTTGATCCGTACCGCCCCACAGCCTTGATCTGGACATTCGACGGGGTGAGCGGATTCGCTCCGCCGGACATGGTGATCTCTTTGTCATTGGTGAGCAGGACAACCTGGCTGGTCGTGATCATCTGGTTGATGCTCGACGCGGCTGCCGCGGGTACGAATTCGAACGGGTCGGAGTCGAGCGCGCCAAGGACGAAGTTGTATATATTGTTAGTTTCCGAGCCCCACACGGTCTGAGGGTGTTTCGACGTGCGGGCCAGGAGCATCCGCTGTTCAAAGAACGTGAGCGCTGCGGGATAGCCGGTCGAGCCCCACGGCACGCGGCCCGCCGTGATCGTGCCGGTGGCGGGCGTGGCGGGTGATCCGCTGACGGTATAGGTGAAGGTCCGGTCGTCCACGACCGTGATCACGAACGTGCCGTTGTAGTCGGTTTGGGTTGCGCCTGTGATCGTGACAATGGTTCCCGATTTCCATCCGTGGTATTCTATTGTTCCAGCTGTGACAACTTGGCCAGACCTGGTAAGACCTTCATAACCGAAGTTACCATCTGACGTTATAATATAGGCGTCTGAACCATCGTGGATACCAACAGCAATAAGCTGACTTCCTGACCAGCAAATTGAATTTAAACCTTTATTTTTTGGGTCTGAACGTTCAGTCCATGAAATACCATTTGGTGATGTAATGATGACTTTATTTGAACCTAAAGAATTATTCCCAACACCAATAAATTGAGTTCCTGTCCAGCATATTGAATTTATCTGTGCATTTCTCGGGTTTGCTTGTTCAGTCCAGGTTATGCCATCGGCTGACGTGATAATATAAGTATCAGGAACGCCAAACACCTCAACTCCCATAGCTACGAGTAGCGAGCCTGACCAGCAAACAGAATAAAGAAACGCTCTCTTCGGATTTGCCTGTTCAGTCCAGGTGACCCCATTTGTCGATGTTAGAATATATGCGTCCGTAACGCCATCATCATAACCAACTGCAACTAATTGAGTGCTTGCCCAGCAAATAGATGTTAATGTAATATTCTTCGGATTTGCCCGCTCTGTCCAGGTTGTTCCATCGGTCGATGTTAAAATATATGCGTCCGTACCGTCCGCAGCACCGACCGCGACAAACATAGTGCCAGACCAGCAAATAGAATTAAGTGCTATGTTTTTTGCTACAGAAGGCGCCCGCTCTGTCCAGGTTGTTCCATCGGTCGATGTTAAAATATATGCGTCCGTACCGTCCGCAGCACCGACCGCGACAAACATAGTGCCAGACCAGCAAATAGAACTAAGTGCTATGTTTCTATTATTAATCCTTTCGGTCCAATAAGACTGTGCAATATTTCTTACTGTCTCAAACACAAACGGCACGTTCGTGATCGCCCAGGACGTGTCTGTCGTGCGCGTGAGCGTACACGGCGGAAAGTCCGGGTGCACCAGGTACAGCTGATTATTAAACTGCTCGTACTTGATCAGCGATAGATTTGCGCTGGTGAACGGGCTGGTGAGTTCGTACGGGGTTGACCCTCCGGTGACGATCAGCGCGCCGTCGAGGTAGAACCTGATCTTATTGTCGCTGCGGAATTCGACCACGTAGCCCTTGAGGCTGGCCGGGGTTGTATCGGTCCGGAAGATGACAAACGGGATGGTCCGGGTTGTGATGCTTGCCCCGGCGTTGTAGACAAACTTCTTGCCCGCGCGCACCGTGGCCCCGCCCGTGACCATAATATCAACGTTCTTTGCCGTCTTGAGCCCGGACTGATACCGGGGAATGCCTACCCTGCCGTATAGCTTCGGGTCGAGCTCTCCGCCGGTGAAGTCCGATTGTATTACCATTGCTTTCATGCGATCACCACCTGTATGAGACTTCGAGCATCACATTTGACGAGGACGTGGTCCCGATCATGGACCCCTCGGCATAGGCTGCAGCATAGAACGATCCCACACGAAAGAACGTCCACCGGGCGAACAGGTCGATCTCGGTCTTGCCTACCCCGTACCGTGCCCCGATTTCCTTCTGATCCTCGAAACCGAACAAGGACAGCGGCTTCGGCCTGGTCAGGATATGCACCTCGCCGGTCGAGGGGCTGACCGTTGACACAACCTCTGACCCGCCAGGCGTTGCAGGGCAGTCTGCCGTGGCCACCACGGGGTTGCCCTGGACCGTGTCGCCGGTTCCCTGGACGTTTCCGCCCTGGACCGGGACCGGCACCTTGACGTAAACCGTCTTAGTCCGGTCCTGGTACTCGGTCCTGATCCGCTCCACTTCCTTCGGGTGATACCAGGACCAGACCGCAGCCGAGAGCATGAGCAGCGCGATCACCCAGGGGCTGTATAATTTGACCTTGTCCATCATTTTGAATCCTCCGGGGGTTTCTGTCCGTTTTGCCAGGACTCGTTCATTTTCCCGATCGCATACAGCGCTGACACAAACACGGCATGACCGAGCAGCGTGGCCGGATCTGTCAGCTTTGTCGTGGAAAAGACCACGAACGTGATCCAGACCAGCGAACAGACCAGGGCCATGAATGACCCGAACCGTGCCCAGGACGCCCCGCCGTCTGACGAAAACATTTTACTGAATTCCATGGTCCTGCCTCCCTTTAATCCTGGATTTCTCCGGTGAGTATGATCCGCGCCAGCTCGATCGCCCTGGGCCCTACCTGCCGCGCCCACTTGCTTGCCAGCATATGATCGTGCGCGCTTTGCCATTTGCCGTCTTGTATGGCGTTCAGCGTGTCGTGAAAACCCATCAGGCCGTAGATCCCCAGGTTGAACGTCATGTTGATAAGCACGGCCCGGCGCGGCCAGTCGAGGTTTGCGGTCCAGGGCAAGGACGTGTTTAGATCGTCCGTGGCGCTTTGGATATCGTTTTCTAGCAGCTGCATGGCCTCTGTTTTGCTGATCCCGTTGTCGTCAAGGTTACGGCCCACGCCTATAGTGGTCTTTCCGACCGTGTCTTTGTAGGGCTTGAGCCTTAAACCTTCGTGTCGCACCAACATGTCTTTAAGCGTTTCTGGCATCTTCTGCCTCCCATCCGCAATGGTTGCACGCGAATACATCCTCTTTCTGTTCCTTGGTCAATGGCGTGCCGCAACAGGGGCACATGGCATGCCAGAGAGAGCGGATCATTTATGATAGACCGCCGCGACGGCCATGCCCACACAGAGCGAAGACAATAGCGTAATGAGCGCCAAGGTTGCCCAGCCGGGCCGCTTTGCATTGTTCGCCGCCTGTTCCGCCCAATGCAGGGTTTGTGTCTCGATCTTCGAATACATCTTGTCAAAGTTCGTGTGCAAGGCCCCCTCCATGTTTGTCATGCGCCGGTCAAGCTCCCGGTGCTGAAGTTCGCAGACTTCGGGATCTATGCAGTCGTCTTTCTGCGACATTCTTATCCCCCTGTTGCCCGTATAGTTTCGTCTTTTATGTCCTGGGCGATCGGGTCCCAAACCATGCCCTTGCTCGACCCGTCCTAGGGCGACCATGTGCCGTTCTTTGTATAGACCGCTGCCCCGCCGCGCAGGTTTAGGTCGTATGGGTGAAGATCGTCAACCTGTCCCTGGCCCATTGTTGCCCCTCTACTTAATGTTTTTTATGCTGTCACAAAGAACCTGCGTCCCGGTCATACGGCAGGTGAACCAATCAATCGCGCCGGTCGTGGTCGTCATTGCAGAAGCCACGCCGCCAGGCCAAAGGGTCGAGGTCCAGGCCATAGGTGCCGAGGCCGTGCCCTGCGTTACGATCAGGTTGACGATCTGCAAACCTTCGGAAGGCTGAAACCAATCAATAGTGCAGGTCCCATGACTTGCCAGCGTGAGCGTTTGAAAAGAACCCCGCGACGGCCTGACGGTGTACGTTGCGCTGCTGCATACGCCCGCGCTGTAAACAGAGTTTCTTGATCCGGTCGTAACAGGGATACTGCCGTCGTCGATGATCTCAAACCCTGACGAGGTTGTGCGTCCCGTTACAGCGCCCGCGTACACGATCCCGACCGCAACAATGCAAACCACTAATGCCATGATGCCTACTACCGAGAATAGCTTTTTCATTGTGATGCCTCCTTGTGATTTAATAAGAGGGTACGACCCCCTGGACTACTATCTGACAGAACAGCTTATATCTACGTTTTGCGTTGTAGAAAGTGACGAAGTCAACACGCTTTGCATGGCCGCGAACGTCTTGGTGAATTGCACGTTGCATTTGCCTGTTGTGCAGGTCACCATGGTGGTCAGGCCATTCGCGTCGAATGTCTCGACGCCTTTGTATGCGTTCCCGCCTTTAAACAGAACCGTCACGGTCGAGGTGAGCGTGGTTTTTATATCGCACCCTGCAGACTGCACAATGAAGGGCGCATATATCACGGGACCGTTCACGGCTGCGGTGGTTCCCGTGGACCCTGAATAGATCTGTAAGATCGTGGTTTCTGCGGACGATCCGAACGAGACGACCAGCGAGAGAACGACAACAGCGAAAACTAGCATGATCTTTTTCATGGTGTTACCTCCGTACGTTAATGAATGGAAAATCCCCGACCGTTTCTCCGGGTTCTTCTTGTGCATCAACAGCCTTTGCTGTTCTCAATAATTCGGTAAATAGCTGCCATTGCGCGTCTTGCGTGGTGTTTGACTTCGTGAGCGGGTACGAAAGCATAAATGCCATATAGGCGATCATGGCCTGTTTTACCAGGGCGTCCCATTCGGTCAGAAGTTCGTTTCTGTACACGTACCTAATATTCAAGGCTGATTCGTTGCACAGTATCTTCCGTCCCTCGATCTTGTATTCTGTCACGCCGTCCAGATCGAGCACCCTCAGTAGGTCCGTAGGCATAGTGAACGCATAGGTCCACTCGTAGGTAGGATCGGCTAGGTCCGGGGTCAGCGCTGCGCGTTTTACCGCGAAGTTCCAGGGATGCAGACGGAGAAAAGAATCCAGCGCTTCGTACCAGAAGGCTTTGCATAATTTACCCTCGGTGGTAAGATCGTCGAACGACGTTATGACGGTCCCTCCCAGCTTCAAAATTGCCGCGTTGCAAATGCCAATGGCCGATACAACGTCTGCGTATTCGGGTGTTACAATTACCGGGCTCATATGGTCACCTCTGCGGTCGTGACTTTGTACTCTCCCTGCTTGTAAAATACGATTTTGTACGTGCTGCCCGCGTCAAGATAGATCGGATAGGTCCAGCGGCCATCAGCTTTCGTGATCCCCCGGCCTTGAATGTATGTATCTCCGTTATTACCTGCATCGTAATCGGATTTAAGGTAAGCCTTGATCGTGACATTATCAACGCCAACACCGCCCGACGTGGTAACGCGCAGATTGTCCGCTCCTCCGGTGTTGTGATCTACCGCCGTGTCTCCGGTCCCGTTCAGCAGCGCTTTGACTGCTGCGATCGAAGCGGTCAGATCCGTGCGAGTTGATGCGACAGAGTAATCCATATTATTCAGATCTCCGGTGAATAGAGCGCTTGCATGGCCAAAGGTCTGAATTATAATTTCCTGATCTTCCCATTCCTTCGTTGCTGTCTGGTCGATGAATCTGATCACCAGTGTCTTACATTGCATGGCCGTGGCGTCTGGTTTGACCTGGACCGACGTACTGGAGGCCGGGGCCACGGCCACAAAGTTACTGAACGTGCCCACGCCTTCGATGTTGGCGAACGCGTCGCCGTCCTTACTGATCTGCACGTCACCCGAGGCCAGCGTGGGATTTGCCTTGTAGTCCACGGCCCCGCGAGTGATCAAGGGTATGCCATCAACCTGCGCCGCCACTCCATACTTTCGCAAAAACATTAAGCAGCCCTCCCGGTGAATATGCGACGATTTACAGATCTCATATCAGGCAGCAGCGAGGAAGATGGAACAGCCCACAAACGGCGAACCGGATACCCTATTGACCAAGCATAATATTCGCCGATCTCCGCCGGCGTCAGCTCCCGGTTGAATATGGCAACGTTGTTGATCGGTGCGTTCCAATAATAGGCGACCTCACCCGCCGATCTATTTCCTATCTCTAGCGCTGCGGTCCCGATGGTGGTCAAGGAAAGACTATTCGCTAGGATCGCGCAATCCTGACCCTGGCCATTTATAAATAAAGAAACGCCTGCACCTGTGCTGCTGCCGTCGTAAGTTGAAACGACATGATACAACCTTCCAGACTGTAGGCTATTTGCCGGAGAATTAACCCGGATATAATTCGAGCCGGTGTTATTGGCAAGCTCAAAAAGCAATGACGTGCCTGAGTAATAAAGGGCAAAACCTCGATATGGTGAGCTGCTGGTTAATTTTGATATTGCGTACCCGTTCGCATTTGAGCAACGGTAAAACCAGGCCATGATCGTGAACGCCTGGGTACGCTCATAGGCCAGATAATTGCCATAGCTGATATACTTGTTTGCGGAAAACGTGTACCCGGAGTTAATAAATCCAGGTGCTGGTGTAGCGTTGTTGTTGACTATAGCCAGGTTGTTCATGCCTTCGTCGATCGCGTTTCCGTTCATTCGAGCGTACAGGTCCAGGTTCGCAGCGCCAAAGAATTGTTTGACGTTGCCTGCTTGCAAGTCTCTCCTGTTTATTACCTGTTGCAACATTAGACCCCCTGGTACTGAATTCCCTGGTATTTTGCAGTATTTCCAGATCCGGCCAGCGCCGCGCCGGTGTTGTTCTTGACCATGAGCTTGAACCGCTGCGGAGCTGCGAACCGTGCATGATACCTTTGGAGATCTACGGCCAGCGGAATGGACGGCAAAGGCATGGCGCTTTCCCATGTTCCATAGTTCGTACCGCCGTCGATACTCTTGGCGATCCTTACATCGAGCCAGGCCCCGGCGGCTGCGGTTCCGTCGATATATATTTCGATCTCGATCTCGTCGTCTAGGTTCGAGCTGTTATCAACCGCGTCAGAGACTGCGGTCGAATCATTCGCAAGACTGTCCAGGGCCGTGGCCCAGGTGAGTGAAGAGGCTGCCCGGAATGATGGTTTAAACGTCGTCGCCATGAATCCCCCTTATAAACTAAACGCGGTGAACATAGAATTAACGGTGAATTCAAGATCGTTGTCGGTTGGTTCGTTGTCTGCTGCCAGGGTTGTCGAGACCGTTGCGTTCGTGGCCACGGCGATCGCGGCGATCGCCAGGTTCGCAGATCCGTCCATGACCTTGCGCGCATAGATCAGGCGTTCGGCGTGGTTCGTTGTGGTCCCTAGTTCTGACATGACTGCAATCGCAGCTTTGATCAAGAAATATCTGACCCGGACCTGAAACGCCCACCCGCCTGCTGCCTCCACTACCTTCTGCGAATTCGACATTGTCTTGATCTCCTGGTTTTTAAGAATGGTCCCGACCTCTTCCGAGGCCGGGACCGTGTTCAGGTCTGGTGCTAGTCGATCATGTACGGGATCATGACCGTGATCACTTGGACCGCCTTTATCGCTGCGGTCGCGTTCGTCACGATTACTTCAATGCCTGCCGCCGGGGTAACATAGCCCGCGCCGCTTGCCAGGCACGCTTCGAGCGCCACGCTTCCGAGCGTTGCCGCTGCGGTTGCGCCCACGAACTTGGTGTCCGCACCCGTAACGCCGACCTGCAAGGTCTCGTTCGTGTTGCCGGTGTGCCAGAACATCATCCCGCCGGGCAAGATACGCGCATTTCCGGGAAGTCTGCGCATATGCAGCACGTCGCCTATGCTGCCATCGACTGCGCCCTGTGTGTAGGTGTCGTAGTACATACGCACCCTGCCGCCGCCGTCGCTCGGTATGTGCTTTACAGGCGGGGTTGCATTGTCGTTGTTGTAGCCGGTGCTGTAAATATTCGCCATGGTAAAACCTCCTGGTTTATGGTTAGTGGTTGAACTACAGGGCCGTCATATTGACCGGCCCGATTACCTACGCCGAAACTATCTCATTGCAAGCGATCTCAACGACCTTTACGTCTTCCGTGCGGACCGCGCCCACGCTCTGCTTGCTGTATGCGTACGGGAGAAACTTCTTATCCGGACGTTCGCCGAGCTTCGTGGTGATATCCTTGCCGATCCCGAGGGTCACGCCGCTCTTGCAGTAGGCGTAGCAGAACCGCTCAAACGCGGTCTTCGGCAGGAGTTGCGTACGCACCCAGGTGAATCCCATCCATGTGTCTACCTCGCCAGCCACAAGCGCCTTTACCGAATTGTAATCCGTGCTCGTAAACTTGTCGATGTTCAGCATGTTTTCGAGCTGTTCCATGGTGTAGACCATCACCAGCTCGTCGTTTGGATCGTCTTCGTTGAACGCTTCTGCCCTGCCCAGGATGCCGCGAGCAGCGATCACCTTGGCAATGGTCAAACCCGTGCCGCCGTTGGCGATCTTCTGCGCTGCGGGAAGAACTACCGTTGTGGCAGAGCTGTCCTGACCCTGACGTGCAGATCCGCCGAGGGCCGCGATAATGACCTTGTCTTTCCTGCGCATGAGCGAGGCGACTCCGCCCGCGATCGTCGGAGACGTGGGGTCGGCCAGCATCTTGAGCTGGTCCATATCGTCCATGAGCTTGCCCCACTCCCAGTCTGACAGGTCGATCCAGCGGCGCTCGAAGTTGTCCGCCATATGCGGGCTGTCTCCGTAGCGCTCAGTCCGCTGCTGGTCCTCTTCCGCGCCGACCCGATCAACGGACTTTGATGAGCCGACGATGTTGCTGTCAACCAGAACGTGTTTTTCAAGGCGAGACTTCAGCTGCTGACTTTTCAGTTTGAAGTTGTCCGCAAATTGCTTTACGAATGCTTCCGTGATTTCATTGGCCATGGTAAGGACCTCCCAAAAAGAGATTGCTTGTTTAACTGCTCTCGATTAGGTTGTCCTACCGTCTGGCCGGGCCGGTGAGGGTTGCCGGGGAGGGTAAGGGCCTGCTGTCGCTGCCGATCTGCCGGGGGCTTTCGCTTGTCTCGGAAAATCGGTGGAATTCTTCTACTTCGTGTTATACTGATTTTGATAAAGCGCCGTGACCTTTGCCACGGTCGCGTTGTGCTCCGGGTGCTCTGCGTTCGTGTACGCTTCTGTTTTCATCAGCGCTTCGCGTGTCCCGTCTCCGGGCACGCCGTCGGGGTTCAATACCTGTGTGTCTTCGGTGATCCCGACGCCGACCTTGGCAAGAACTTTCATCAGCAGCTTGTAGGTCAGCTTTGAGTCTTTCCCGATGTTATCCATGACCGCCTTGTCTGACTCGTCAGCCAGGTGGTTAAAACCTCGAACGATCGCTTTTCCCTGTGAATTGTAATCTGCTCCCCACTCGGTCTTTAATTCTGTTTCAACACTTTTCAGCGTTGTGTTGACCCGTGTGATCTCCTGCGTCTTTTGGATCTCCTGCCCCTGCGTGATCACCTCGGCATACTTATTGATCACGGTCTGGACCTGCTTGTTTGTCATGCCGGACCCGTGAAAGGTTTTAAGCAGCGCCTTCTCGCCTTCGGGTGTGAGCGCTACGCCTTCCGGGAATACTGAATAGTCGAGCTTATACCCTGCTTCATTCTCCGGAGGTACGTCGCCGCTGCCGAGCCGCTTTTCCAGGTGAGTGTATGACCCGAGCGTCTTGAGCAGCGTTGCTTCGTGGTCAATACTTCCGTCGGCCCGTGTTACTTTGAACTTATCGGGTATTGCGGGCGCTGCCGGCGCTGCCCCGCTTACCAGGTTTTTCGGCGCTCCCTGGCTTTCCGCTGTCGCTGCTGCCGGAGATCCCGACGCCGGTGTGGTCTGTGGGGAATTCGACGCCGACGGCGCGGCTGCTGCTGCCTGGTTCGTCGAGATTGAAGCTGCGATCGGTGTTTCCGGGCTTGTCGGCGATGCTGCTGCCGGGCTCGGTGTTTCTGTTGCTGTTTGTGTCATTGGTAAAATCCTCCGTGTCGTAAATTTCCCAGCCTTTCGGCGTCATTCTTCGCGTTATCATCTTTGGCCCTCCGCGCATTTTTGCATGATGAACAGTAAAACCTGGCGCTGACCTTCAAGCACCAGCGTGGCGTTCGGATCAACCGGGCTTGATATGCTGGTCCTATCGTAAAACCTCATACTTAATTCTTGAAGTATATCTTGTCCGTCCTGGTGTCCCTGAAAAATATTGAAATAGATTTTCGCGGGTAAGCCCGTCGGTTCTTTCTCCTGGTTGTTAGGCATTCGCTCCGCTCCCCTTTGCCGCCATCTCCATGGCCTGCTGTTGCTCCACCTGCTTCTGCTGTTGCGCCTGTGCCTGCTTTATTTGATCTATTCGTTTCTGGCGATTCTGCTTCACGATATCTTCGTCAATGATCAGCTTCGCAGGCACACCGAGCAGGTCCGCTTTCACCCTGACAGCCTCGTCCCAATCGTAGTTGTCGAGCGGTCCGGGGATCTGCAGCTTGACCAGGGACCCCAGCATACCTTCGATCCGATCCATGGCAGCCACGTCGTCCAGCTTCTGCGCCTTTGCAAGCGGCGATTGGAACGTGACATTTGACATTCTACCTGCAATAGCCTCGGGCGGAATTCCGAGCACCGAGTTGTCTTTTGCACGTACAGCGATCCCGAAACAGCGGTTTACAACCTGGATCATGTACTCTGATTGCAAACGGCCATACATGGGGCCTAGCAGCTGTCGGATGATCTGCGCCCGCATATGCACTTCCGTCGCGGTCATGGCCGGACCCTGGTCAGGGTGCAGCTGATCAGAAAGCAGGGTAGCCTTGATCTGCCCCTGTAAGTCTTTTATTTCGAGCGCTGCCACGTCAAACCTGCCAGACGGCTGCAGCGGAAAGAAATTATCCTTTGAAGTCATAAACACGATCTTGCGAGGTCCGACCTTGATGGTCTTCGGGTTCAAAACTCCATCATCAACAGCACCCCACATACCCGCTATTGCCAGATCAGCATTAGAAAGCACATATAATTTTACTTCGTTCACGGTCAGGTGATCCGGCAGCGCGTCGTCAACGATCCCGAGCGAATACACGCTGCCCGGTATCGGCATCCACCTCGGCACCACGACCGGCATCTCGTTGTAACCAGCCCGACGCAAAAACTTCTTGGTCTTTATGTCTACGTGGTCCGAGGCGATCGGAAGAGTTATCACATCTTTCGGGTCAACCTTTCGCGGATAGATCGCCCACAGTATCTCGACCGGTTCGTCCGGCTTTTCGATCGCGTTCTTTTTGGTTTCGTCGCTGCACTCGTCGCCATATTCTTTGAAAGCCTGCTCTGCGGTCAGCTTCAAAACCCTGTAAACCGTGTCGATCATGCCCTTGCCCGTGCTGTCCGAAAAGTAGCACGACGCCAAAGGCCAGAGCGAGAAGTTGTACAGCTTTCCCTCGTTTGCATTGCCCGGCTCGATGTACATCGGGAACATGCCCGCGATCACGTAGTCGATGAAAGACTCATACCCGGCAGTATCAAAATTGCAGTTGTGTATGTTTTTCCAGATAGTGTCAGACGCATTGTCCAGCCACTTCTTGCTTTCGTCGTCGTCAACGTTGATCACGGATTGGCTGAACCAGCGGCTGTTTGCAGGAGTAAGACCGGAGAAAAGAGCGGACGCCAACATGCGGCTTGAGTTGCGGAGCGTGCTATCGTAGATCCTGGAGTTCTTGCCAGCAGCGGACGAGGCCGCGCTGTCTGCTGTTGCGCTGTCGTTAGCGATCAGCTCACCGCGTAGCGGGTAGGTGTTGTCATACGCTTTTTTCCAGGGCGTTTCGACCAGCTGCCGTTTGGTTTTGAGCGTTTCAAGACGCTTCACATGCTGGTCCGGTGTAATAGTAATCGGTTTTTTATTTTTATCGTTCACGTATCACCGTAAATTTTGTGATGTCCCGTTTAGCTGCTTCTGCCTCTGCCTGCGCGATCATGTTCAGTTCTTCACCCGGTTGCAGATCAGGCGCGCCCGGCGTCTTTTCCGTTGGCACCATCTCCAAAAGTTTCAGGCCCGTCTCAAGATACCGGTGCCGCGTGGGGAAGTCTTCAACGCGTATAAATATCTTTTCCTGCTCTGCTGGTTCCATCTTCGTCGTGTCCAGAAAACCATCAACGCACGGCACCTCGGAATCTTCTTTGCCCAACACCAGCAGGTTTGCGCTGATCACCTTTGTCGCGGCCAGGCCCTCGTTCAAAACCTTTCCCAGCTTCTCAGGTGTAACGCCAGCTTCTTGCAGTACCTGACGGACCGCGACCTTCACGCCCGGCTGCGACAGTATCTCCGCGCTGTTGCTGCGTGCATTCGCAGGAGACACACCAGCGCCCACTAGGGCCTCTCCCTTTTTTTTGCCCTCGACTAAACCTTTCGCAATCAAGAGCTGCTGCGGCGTGGGCTTCACTTTCCCTGAAATTCCCTTTAACGGAATTTGCCGGGGTTTCTTCGCTTTTTTCTTTTTGGTCTCTTTCTTCACGTTCATAGTGTCTCACAAATTCCGGATAATAACGAGTGGTTAAAGGGTGGTTAAAGGGTGGTTTTTTGTTTTCCGCTCTGCTTTTTGAACCATTTTTGTGAAGCAATCCGCACTTCCTCGACATTCACGATAGGACGGCCCTTCTCGTAAACAATCCTGACTCCCAGCTCTGCCAGGCGCTCCCAGGCGCTGTCCCAGCCCTTCCTGTCAACCAGAGCACAAATACTCTTTCGTCCATGAGCTTCGAATGACGGCACCATTCCCACCTCCTTGACTTCGAACGTGATCTCTTTTTCCTTGCGTGAGAGTTTTATCTTGATCTTCATTCAGGCCGCCCCCCTTCTGCTGCCAGCGTTTTAAAATCAGGACAGTTCGTCTGCGGTCCGAAAATGTCCCGGCCCTCAACAGCCATCTTGCGTAAGAACGACCAATGCGTGTTCAACGAATAGAACAACCGCTTAGCATCGTCAGACATATCGGGCATGTTCTTGTTTCTGTTGTTTTTAAGGTTTGATATCAGCTCTTCTTTTGCTTTTCGTCTCGCCATGGTTTCCTCGGTCTCGATCACGTCCTCGGTCTGGTAATCCTTCCAGGTGCCGTCTCGAATAAAGTTGTTCGCATACTTAACGCCCTCGCCTCCGGCAGCGATCCGCTTCTGCACGATGCTGCTCACGGAATAATTCTTTGCCGCCCGGATCAGCGGACCCCACGACCCTGGTAGTTTCAAGAATTCCTTGCGCGCCTGATCTTCGCTCAAGAACTTGCCCGAGATCTTCGGGTAAGAGTCCTTGAACGCCTGAAAAGAATGTTCCGCCAGGGCGTGCATTTGAACTTGAGATTTTAAATCCGCCATGTCACTCACAGGGCCGTCAGGTTTGCTGGTATGTGTATGTTTTTTGGTATCTGGTACATAAAGAGGAGCAGGGTGGTCAGCCTGACCGGTCTGGTGGACTGCCTGACCGGTCTGGATGGTCCCAGGGTGGTCAGCGTGACCGGTCTGGATTGGTCCCAGGGTGGTCAGCGTGACCGGTCTGGGGTCCCAATTTTTACCCCTAAGTGACACAATTTTACACACGTCGAGCTGGTATTCAGCAGGTCGGTGCTGTGTAGCCGGGCTTATAATTTTAACCAGCTCGTTCCCAATAAGATCCTGCAAACGTCTCCGAACGGTACGGTCTGACAGGCTGGTTTTTTCCATTATTGTCTGAATAGACGAATCCTGGTAAACGCACAAACCATCCTCATTCGAATGGTCGGCCAGTACCAGCAGCACGAACTTGACATCCGTATGTAGAGCTGTCTTCCATACCGCCGACATGATGTCGAGGCTCATCCCTTCGTCTCCCCTGCCTGCCCCTGATTCCACAAAAACACCGCCTGCTCGCGGTCCGTATGCCGCGATTCTGGCACGCACTTCCTGCTGCACGCCACCTCAAAGCAGCGCGCCTCGATATCGTTGATCACCAGCGGCGGCTTGCCGCACACCCGGCAGAACTTAGGCGCCACCATCGTCAATGCCTCCCTTGGCGTAGAAACGCTCAAGCAGCATGGCGTCGTACTTGCCAGGCCGGACGCTGATCGACATAGCCTCCCCGCAGATCGTAACCCGATCCCCGGTCCGCATAAAATACCCCGCCGACGTAATGGTCCCGAGTTTCAACATATCCTTATGCTGCAGATCGTTGAACACTACCGGTATAAAATCATCAACGATCACATATTTAAACGTTTTCATGCTCACTCGAAAACCTCCCCGACCCGCTCCCGGATCTCGTCGTTCGTCAGCGGGTGATCATTCCCCGGCGTAAGTTCAATGCAGATAAAACCCGCAACAGTCGCGGCAATCGAAATACCAATCATCACGCCAATCAGCAACCACAACGCACAATTCATATTCGACCCTCCCTTGGATTATAAAAACCCGGCCCCCGTCTCTCAGGGGGGCTGATTCGACAGGAGCCGGGGAGTTACACTGTTTTCCCCTTGCTACTTGCTACTTGACCCTTGACCCTCTGTTGTCCCTTACCCATCGGCCGCAGCAGCCGAGACCGCATCAGGTCGATGCTCTCCTGGTGCTGCTTCAAGACTGTCTCTTCCTTCTCAATCTTCTCTTTCAGCAGCTCCACATCACCCGGCGCAGGGTAGATGTTGAACGCCGCCATCAGCTGCTCGTCCAGGGACCACGACACCAGCGGCGGCAGCAGGTCCACCGGAAAGTGCATCTCCCCGCTGATGTACCGGTACAACGATCGCGCGCCGAGCTCGTACGGACGAGCGGTAAACGGGTTTATCCGGGCAGCCAGAAAGTCAAGAAACGAATTAACCCTGTGTGATTCGGCCATCTCGTCCCCGTAGATAAATATCCGCTGCAGGTGAGCGCTGATACCGTCGTTGTTTTTCAGCTGTGACATACGTCCTCTCCGTCCTATCCGTCCGAATTGTCACAAATCAGGCATTCTGTGACTTTCGTTTTGTCTCGCTCTGCCCATAAAAAAGCCCGAAATATCAAAAAAATTGAATGTTCCAGGCCATGTCAAACTGCTATCGTGTACGCATGAATCATCGTTTAATACCCTTACTGCACATAAGCGCTCGAAACCGCACCATGACACGTCGGGCAGAAAAACCGGTTCGGCCACGGATCGCCGCCGCAGACCCGGCATTCGCGCTTTGTTGTCTGCCGCTTCTTACCTTGGATCATGGTAGTGCGCGGCTGCTTCGGCGTTCTGATCCTGACCGGCAGCGGCTCGGAGAATTCCAGGTGTTTGCGGCTCATGCGATCTTCTTAATGTCCGGCCTGAGAGACTTCGCTGTCACCGAACCGTGCGTCTTGGATTCGATTACCATCGCCAAATACTTTGATGGTTGCCGTACTCCTGAACAAATCTGCGAAAGATACGCCTGGCTAATTTCCAGCTTCTTGGAGAAATCCTTACCCTTGATCTGGTATGTTTTTAAATATTCAATTAGTTCCATGAAAGGAATATAGCAAATGTTAAAGCCTTCGTCAAGCACTAATTTAGCGTTTGCACATAGACCACAGGTTTTGCAAATGCTAAAATCAGTTATGGTTTTGGGGGAACGGCTGCAGCAGATAATGAAGCAGAAGGGCGTAACACCTACGGAGCTGTCTGAACGAACAGGTATTGCTCTTGCTCATATAAGTCAGTTACGGCATGGCAAGAGAAACCCCAGTAGGAAAACGCTAGAGCGGTTATCGCAAGGCCTCGGCGTATCCGTGGACGAGATTTTATCATCAAAACCACCGATACAATCCAAAGAGTACCCTACTGATTTTGATAAGGAGATACTTCTGTTTAAGGAAGATGTTAGAAAATACGGAGTAGACGGTGTGCGGACTGCTCGGGAGATGCTATCTGTGATTTTCAGAAAGAAGCCATTAATTAAAAAGTAAAAAAGGGGGGGGTCTTTATGTCTGCCTATCTTGGGCTTATCGGCTTTTTGGTATTTACTACCTTTGGAATTTCACAGATATATGCAGGCTTTATCGGTATTGAGTATCTCTATGGTTCGTTCTGGGCTGGTGTCGCGGTTTTTATTGCCGTAACTATTAGATTTACGATACCCATGACCATCGGAGCATTTGTCTGTGCATTAAAAGTATGGGGTTGGCACTGGTTTTTTGCCGCAATCTTTACCGCACCTGGTTTATTATTTATCATGCCGGGTATGATCGCATCTGCTTTTTCATTATTGAAACGGAATAAAGCGTAAACACTACTCCCACCGATCCTTGATCCTTGCCTCTTCAACCGTCTGCCATTGCATATTCTTCGGATCGTCCTCGCCCCCACGCTTGAGCGGTACTATATGGTCAATCACATACCCTCTGCACTTTCCCGTTTTTCGTCCAGTACCAGGACACGGATGCTGTCTTCGAAATGCCTTCTTTGCCTTATAGCTTCGCGCGATCTTGCCGTGCTTGTCCCGCTTCGCAACCGTTGAGTAATCCGCCCGGTGCTCCGCGAACACCCCGCCCGAAACAAGCAGCGAAAACAGCAGCAACCCAGAAATTATTTTTTTCGTCATTCCAATAATAGTATCAAATCCCCATAAAACAAGCAAATCCATCTATTTAACATTTGTAATATTTTCTCTTGACAAGTCATTTAGCATTTGCTATAGTTCTTTCAATTCAACAATCACTCACACCCCCGGCCCGGCTGAACGGCATAGTCGTCAGACACGGGACCAGGGCAAAGGGAAACCGAAAGGAACCGATACCATGAACTGCAAAGAATGCGGAGCGGAACTAGACACAGAAACACCCGACCCGATTTGTCCCGACTGCGGACACGATCACGGCAAACCAGAGTAAACCATCCGGCGGCGGCCATACGCGAAATGGAGGCGGTCACATGACCATAACCTCGAAATACAATGCAAAGTGCAAGAAGTGCGGCGGGTACATCCACGCAGGCCAGCAGGTCGAATGGAGCAAAGAGAACGGCACACAACACCTCGTCTGTCCGGATCAGCCAGCATTCGCAAAAGGTAAGCACCGGCCCCCGGCATCATATCGTCCTGCCGATCCGCCGATAGCGCCCAAACCGTCACCCGGTTTCGCGTCCTACGCCTCCGACCTGCAGAAGATCATCAATGATCCCAAAAGCAGCCCATGGCTGCGCGAAGCCGCAAGAGTGCTAGATTTCAGCAAAGCCATAGACGCAAACAACGACGTACAGGTACTGTTCACGCTGCAGCAGCTGCGTATTCAATAATCCTGCTACAAGAAAGGAGTTCCCTGGGAAGCACCGGCCCTGTTGCAGCAGGGCCGGTAACTTAAACCCAGGTACAAACATCATGGACTGTGAATTCTACGATCCCGAAATGGTGCTGCGCGGCGTGGTCCACGAAAGTACCTGTCGAAAGACTGTAGTCAGCGCGCAATGCCACGGCACCCGTGCCACCTGCACAAAACCCAAAAAACCGTGTTTTCGGTTTGTTGATAATGCCTGCTTATACGTCGAGGGGCACCAGGCCTGCCAGGGCGATGTTGACTTCTGCCCCGACGTCCGAGATCTAGCCAGGCCACAGGAACGCCTCGGGAGTCTCTGCCGTGCAGCGGAAAGAATGGGCGTGCTGAAAGAGTCACTTGCATGATAAAGCTTGGAGATTTTACCATTATGAGAATGAATGACGGGACAATATGGATCGGGCACGAGTCCGGCGAAGGCGGTCAATTCAACGAAAAAGAGTTGATCGAAGTAATAGCACTTTTTTACAAGGATAATTTTTAGGTCATTACGCTGAGCTGTGCTGCAAGCGCAGCGCAGACAGCACGAGCGTCTCGTTAGATACGGGGTGGCTCGCATTTAAAAAGGAGACGGTATGCCGACAGGATATACAGCAACATTGATGGAAAAGGGCCAGACGTTTCAGGAATTTATCATGGGGTGTGCCCGTGCTTTTGGTGCTCTTATAGAGATGCGCGATAGCCCGTACGATGCGCCGATCCCTGATAAGTTTGAACCGTCAGACTATGACACGAAACGGCTCATTGAATCACGCGAGACACTGGCAAAGCTCAAGGCAATGACGGACGCGGAAAAAGAAGCCTTTGGGCAGGCAAAAAAAGTCACAGATATTCAGCGCATCGAGCAATGGCTTGAAAAGGACCGAGCGCAGAACAAGCGACTTGATGATATGTATGCACAGGTCCAGTCGTGGAATCCTCCGACCAACGATCACCGAGGGCTAAAAGACTTCATGTTACAGCAAATCAGCATCAGCAAAAACGGCGTGGATTATATTCAAAATTCATTGGCCGAGGCAACCGAGAAACCATCCATGGCGTACTATGTGGCCGCTGTATCGGAAGCCGCACGAAGCATCAAATACCACACGGAAGAGAATGCCAAGGAAATCGAGCGCGTCAATGGCCGATCAGAGTGGGTGTCACAGTTGAGGGCAAGTATCTAACGCTGCGCTGTGGGGCGCGGGGTGTGCGTCCCACACGAGCGGCATGGTTAGGACTGATATGAATCGACGATCAATATGCTTTTTCGGGTACTCCTGTCCAAACGAGTGCGACAACTGCGACGAATATGAAACGATTGACCCCGTATACGGACAATACGGAACTGACCATTACAACGAGATGATGAGGAATGAAAATGACAGATAACGAGATAAATAAAATCATTGCAAAAAAGATTATGAGCGTCGAATGGTGTGAAAAACTGCCCTGTTTCGCAGAGGATAGGCCGAATTACATGGAAGAAAACTTTTCATATTTCCGCATGGTAAAACGGCTTGTCAGTTCTGGATATTGGTTTGATTTTCACCGAATACTGCAAGCAAAGTATCCTGCCGGAATGGTAACTGTTCCGATAAGCGCATGGATGATTGATTTGCTTATGAACAATCAACGGCTATTCTGCTTCGAGTTGGCATTATTTTTATCGGACAGCGGAAAGTCCTAACGCCAGGATGAGCCCCGCGCTTCTTAGCGGGGGACTCGATCCGTTGGTTGGAGTTTTATTTTGTGTTTTTCTTTAATGCTTCTACTAAAAGGTTATCTTGATGGGGAGGCAATTCAAAACTATGCAACATTTTTGGAGCAACGGGCGCATATTGCTTAAGGATTATTGCGATTTTCTTATCGTAAAGAGTAAAAATATCATTAACCGTATTTGTAAGTTCTTTTTCACTCCGTTTGTTGATTTCCGCGATCTCGTTTTTATACTTTTTGTGAAGCGTATCAATTTCAGAAAGGACATTGCGGAACTTCTCATTAGTTACATTGAGCGTAATAAGAGTTTTGATGTAATGGTACGTACCCAAGAATATTGCAGAAATGACGGTAATAGACACGCCAATAACAATAGGATTGGACAGGTCAATTGTCATGATTAGGTTCTCCTTTTATTTTGACTTTAATACGTTGAGCCGCATGTCGGGCTCGAACTGCTGGTTGGTAAATTCCAACGCGGTGCTCAGGCGCGGCGTAGCCGTCGCGCTGGAGCAACCTGGTTATACGAGGTTTGGACTTGAAAAAGTACCGAACAATTTTAGCCGATCCTCCTTGGGACTACGCAGGTAAAACGCCTCCATGGAGGTCTACGTCAGAGCAAACATATAAACTCATGCCGCTTGATGATATATGCGCTATCCCAGTATCTGAATGGTCAACGGCTGACGCACATCTTTACTTATGGTCCGTGTTGCCCATGATGCGAGAGGCGTATGAGGTTGTGGAGGCGTGGGGTTTCACGCCGGAAACATTACTAACATGGTGTAAGCCTGGGCCGGGCCTTGGTGGTGGGTTCAGAGGGAATACGGAACATTTGATCGTAGCAAGACGCGGCTGGTCATCAGTAAATCCGACCTGCGATATATGCGGCGGGCGGGCGCGTGGTATTAAAAAATGCGGCTGTGAAACCCCAGTGTGGCGCGTTAAGGGGAAATTGCTTGAGGAATCGGACGCGCAGCGACAATCATTCATTACGACGGCAAAAGGGACGTGGTACTCCGAACCACGACGAGAACACAGCGAGAAGCCGGAAATTTTCATAAATCTCATTGAGCAAATGTCACTGGGTCCATACCTGGAATTATTTGCACGGCCACAGTCTCCGATGTTTCCGAAGCGCGACGGATGGGACGTTTGGGGAAACGAAGTGCAGAGCGATATAGATTTTATCGCATAACACCAAAATGACGCGCAAGCGTAGCGCGTCGCTGTCGATTTTATGGTTATCTGTTTAAGGCGTGGGTCGTCAAAGTGCCCCTGTGCAGACGACATCTGGCCCGGCAACTTTTTTTGAAGCGCCTGAAGAGGCTTAACGCAGCCGAAACCGCAGCAATGCGGTAGCGCGGATTGGTCCCAGCCGGGGAATAACTGACCATCAGGGGGCACGCCTTAAACAGATAACACCAAAATGACGCGCAAGCGTAGCGCGTCGCTGTCGATTTTATGGTTATCTGTTTAAGGCGTGGGTCGTCAAAGTGCCCCTGTGCAGACGACAT
>Ga0315268_10000869_pt1 | contig 35263 bp, 27 predicted proteins | sample C1_top_MG_FD_204535 | JGI IMG/M metagenome (GOLD analysis project Ga0315268, IMG submission 204535) | Sediment microbial communities from Yellowstone Lake, YNP, Wyoming, USA - C1_top | ecosystem: Environmental > Aquatic > Freshwater > Lake > Sediment | place: USA: Wyoming | collected 2017-08-01
CGATCACTATCGACGCCAGCTTACCTTCACCAAGGATCCGCAGCAAAAGAGCGAGATCAATCGGCGCTTGGGTGTCATTCTCGGCGACAAGCTCGGTCAAAGCGAAGACGCGTTGTCGAGTTGGCAAGAGGTGTTGACGCACGATCCGAAGAACGTCGATGCCCTGCGGGCCTTGCTCGGCCTCTACAACGAACGCGCCATGTGGGAAGAGTTCGTTGGCATCGCGCGTCGACTCGTACCGCTCGTCGACCCGACCGAGGCCAAGGAGACGCGCCTCGGACTCGCGCGTGCCCTCGGCGAACATCTCGGCAAACGCGATGACGCCATCAAGCTCGCGCGCGAGGTGCGAGCCACCGAGCCGCATACGGTCGACGTGTTGTCGCGCCTCGCGACGGTGCTCATCAACATCGAGGCCTACGACGAGGCCGTCATCGCGCTCGAGAAGGCCGGCGCGCTCGAGACCGAGGTCGACGCCAAGCTCGCCCGCTACTATCAGGCGGTCGACCTCTATCGCGACAAGCTGCAAAAGCCGAACGACGCCCGTGTCGCGCTCGAGGCCATCTTCGAGACAAAGCCCGACGAGGCGCGCGGCTTTGAGCTCTTGGCCGAGGTCTATCGCAACACTCAAGACTGGCGAAAGCTCGTCGTGCTCGCCGAGAGCTATACGCCGCATGCGCCGCCCGACAAGCGCATCGCCGTGCTCACCGAGATCCGCGACGTGCAGGATCAGAAGCTCGGCGAGAAAGAGGTGGCCTTCATCGCCGGCGTGCGCGTGTACAAAGAGAACCCCTCCGACTTGAACGCGGCGGCGGTGCTCGAGCGCCTCGGCATCGAGACCGGCGGCGCCGAAGAGCTCGTGGCCATGCTCGAAGATGAGGTCGAGCGCATCGTCGACACCGACGTCAAGATCGCGAGCTACAAGCGCATCGCGCGCGTCTACGCGGAGCACGTCAAGGACGTGGCGCAGGCCGAGGCGACGTTCGAGAAGATCTTGGCCATCGCCCCTGGCGAGAGCGAGGCCCTCGACGGCTTGGCTGGGCTCGGCGCCGGGCAAGACCGCTTCGACAAACAGGTGCAGGCCCTCGAGCGCAAGCTCTCGCAGGTCAACGAGGACCAGGCCAAGAAGAGCATCCTCGCCGAGCTCGCGCGCATCTGGGAAGATCGCATCGGCGACATTGACCAGGCCATCGCTGCCTTGCAGCGTGTGCTCGAGATTGATGGCGCCGACTTGGCCGCGCTCAACGAGCTCGTGCGCATCTTCCAAAAGGAGAGCCGCTTCGGTGAGCTCGCGCACACGCTCACCCGCAAAGTCGAGCTCGTGCAGGACCCGGCTGAGAGCATCGAGCTAAGGATGCGCGTCGGCGCCTTGTGCGAAGGTGAGCTCGCCGACGCCGAGGCCGCGATTCAGTGGTACCGTGGCGTGCTCGACTTCGATGCCGCGAACCAAGGTGCGCTCTCGGCGCTCGAGCGTCTGTACACGATGCACGACAGGTGGAGCGAGCTCGTGCAGGTGTTCGAGGTGCAGTTCACGCATGCGGGCAGCGCCGAAGACAAGATCAGCCTGCTCGCCAAGACGGCGTCGATCTACGAGAACCAGTTCGACAGCCAAAAAGACGCCGCCGCCTGCTACGAGCGCGTGCTCGAGGTCGACTCGACCCACTTGCCGAGCCTCAAGAACTTGGAGCGTTTGCTGCGGGGCCTCGGTGAATGGAACCGGCTCATCGAGATCTTGCAGCACCACATTACGCTCGTGACGGACCCGAACGAGGTGACGGAGCTCCACCTCGAGATTGGCGAGATCTTCTACAAGGAGTTGAGTCGCGTCGACAAGGCCGAGCAGGTCTATACGGCGGCGAAGCAGCTCAATCCGCAGAGCACGGCGGCGCTACACGCGCTCGGCCAGCTCTACGAGCGCAGCGGCAACTGGTTCCAGTCGCTCGAGATGCTCATCGCCGAAGCGGATCTGCACGGCGCCGACGCGGCGGGCCTGCCCGTGCTCATGCGAATCGGTCGCATCAACGAAGAGATGTTGATGGACATCGACGCCGCCAAGGGCGCCTACATGCGGGCGCTCGGCATCGATGCCACGTACCCGCCGGCGCTCGCGGCGCTCAAGGAGATCGCCAAGGGCCGCGAGGACTGGGATGCGTACGCCGAGCATCTGACGACCGAGGCCGAGACGACGCAGGACGCCGAGCAGAAGACCGACCTGCTCATCGAGGCGGCGCGCTTCTTCCAAAACGTGCGCTCCGACGAAGAGAGCGCCAAGCGTTACTACCTGCGTGCCCTCGAGACGACGCCTGGGCACTTCGACGCCGCTCGCGCCCTCGCCGAGATCTACTTCCGGGCTGAGGCCTGGAAGGAGGCCGGCGATTTGTACATGGTCGTCTTGAATGGTCTCGACAAGGCCAAGGACGCCAAGGAGTTCTGCCAAAAGAGCCATCGCTTGGGCTACATCAACGAGAAGCTCGGCAACAGCGACGACGCGCTCGAGTTCTACAAGCAGGCCTTCGAGGCCGACGCCACGTACCTGCCGGCGCTCGAGGGCTTGGGCCAGGCGTTGTTGCACAAAGAGGCCTGGGACGAAGCGCTCAAGGTCTTTCAGTCGATTCTCATCCATCATCGTGATTCGCTCACCGAGAGCGAGGTCGTCGACGTGCAGTGGCAGCTCGGCGACATCTGTCAGCGGCAAAACCAACCCGACCGCGCCTACAAGCAGTTCGAGAAGGCGCTCGAGATCGATCCCGACCACGGCCCGTCGCTGCGGGCCTTGGCGAGCCTCGACCTCGCGATGGAGAATTGGGACGGCGCTTATGCGCGCTTGAGCCGCGTCGCCGAGGTCGCGCCCGGACCGGAGCGCGTCGAGGTGCTCGTCGAGATGAGCGAGATCGCCGCCGACAAGCTCAACGACAGCACACGTGCGGTCGACGCGCTCGAGAAGGCGCGCAAGCTCGGCCAGCCGCGCCTCGACTTGTTCGAGCGTATGGCCACGGGCTATCAGCGCGCGGCGCAGCCCGCCAAGGCCGCCGAAGTGTTGGAGCAAGCGCTGCCGCTCTCGGTTGACAACAAGGACAAGCTCTCCGAGCTCAACCTGCGGCTTGGCGCGCTCTACGAGACCGAGCTCAAGCACGAGCCTTTGGCTGTGCAGCGTTACAACGCGGCGCTCGACGCCGCGCCGACCAACATCAAGGCCTTCGAGGCGGTCGAGCGCATCTTGGCGAGTCGGCAGGAGTGGGCCATCTTGGAGGCCAACTATCGGGCCATGATCGGCCGCTCCAAAGACCTCTCACCTGCGGTGCGCCTCGTCCTGTGGCGCAACTTGGGCGAGCTCTATCGGCGCGTCCTCAAGAACGTCGACGGGGCGATCATGGCCTACGAGGTCATCGCCAAGCTCGTGCCCGGCAAGCGCGAGGATCAAGCCATCTTGGCCGAGCTCTACGCGCAGAAGCCCGATACGCGCAAGAAGGCCATCACCATGGCGCATCAGGTGCTTGGCACGGCCGACAACCCGGTTGGGCCCATTCGCAACCTGCGCAAGCTGTATCACGCCGAGCGCGACTTCGACGCCGTGTACGTCCTGTGCTCGGCCCTGACCTTCCTCAAAGAGGCCGACGAAGAAGAGAAGAAGGTCTTCGACTACCTCGCGCAAGGCGTGCCGCCGAAGGCCACGCAGGGCTTGAGCGAAGACTCCTGGAAGCTCGTGGCGCACGAGGAGCTGTACGGTCCGGTCGGCACGCTCGCGGCCTGGTTGTACCGTAGCGCGCCCGACTTCGTCACCGTGCCGGCCAAGGATCTGAACCTCAAGAAGAAGGACCAGATCGACGTGCGGCAGAGCGAGTTGTACTTCGCGAATCTCGCGCGCTACGTGGCCAAGGTGCTCAACATCCAAGTGTTCGATGCGTACCGGCGGGCCGGGTCGATGGAGCCCCTGCACCTCGTGAACTCGCAGCCACCGGCGTTGGTCGCCGGCGAGAACAACGACATCTTCCGCGACTCGTCGCAGCGCGTGGTCATCTTCCACGTGGGGCGCAACCTGGCCTACGCGCGGCCCGAGATGTTCCTCGCGGGCATCTTTCCGCCCGATCAACTTCGCGACGTGCTGCTCGGCTTGTGCATGGTCTTTAATCGCTCGTTGCAGCACACGAGCGATCCGCGCGAGGTGGAACGCTGGGCGAGTACGTTCGAGAAGCTGCCGCCACAGACGCTCAAGCGTTTGCAGGGGCCGGCGTCGGCGGCCTACGGCGAGATCGTCAAGGGCAAGCCTTTCGAGGCCTTTGGTCGGGCGGTCGAGATTACGGCAGCGCGGGCCGGTTTCCTGGTCGCAGGCGAGCTCGCCGCGGCCGTGCGTGGAATCACCGAGGGCGCGGCCGGCGCATCGACGTTGCCGGTGCGTGACCGGGTCAAGGAGCTCGTGCTGTATTCAGTTTCGCGGCCCTATCTAGACGTTCGCAAGCTCCTCGGGGCGGCGCTCGTGGAAGGCAAGTCTGGTGCCAGCTAGGCGGAAGCCCGCGGCGGCTCAACAAAGCAGGCGAATGGCCCGTAATTTGACGAGTACGGGTGCGTCGTATAGATTCGTGCAGGCCGCGACGAGTGGGCGTGGCGCGACCTCCCAAGGTACCGAGCCTTCATGAAGTTCTCATGTGACCAGTGCCAAGCGCAGTATATGATCGCCGACGACAAGATCGGCGCGCGCGGCGTCAAGGTGAAATGCAAGAAGTGCGGCAACGTCATCGTGGTCAAGCCACAGAGTGACGCGACCGTCGTCACGGCGCCTCCCGCCGCTGACGCCGGGGGCGCGGCGGGCTTCGGCGGCGTGGCGGGCGGGATGGGCTCAGCGAGCGGGATCGGCGCCGGCTTTGGCTCTGCGCCCGGTGTCGCGTCGTCGGCCGGCGCCGGCAGCCCGTTTGGCGCCGGCGGGTTTGGCGGCGCATTCGCGGGCGGTGGTTTCGGCGGTGGCGCGAGCGGCTTCGGCGCGCCCGCGGCCGGCGGCTTTGGCGCGCCTGCGGCCGGCGGCTTTGGCGCGCCTGCGGCCGGCGGCTTTGGTAGCGCACCTGCGGCCGGCGGCTTTGGTAGCGCACCTGCGGCCGGCGGCTTTGGCGGCGCACCCGCGGCCGGCGCGTTTGGTAGCGCACCTGCGGCCGGCGCGTTTGGTGGTGACCTCGGTGCCGGCGCCGGCGCCGGCAGCGGCGCGGCGGGCATGTCCTCGACTTCGGGCACGGCCCCGAGCCCCGATTTCGGCGGTGGCTTCAACCTTGGTGCGCTCTCGGCTGCGGCGGCCCCCCAGCCGGCACCTTCATCGCGTCCAGCCGGTGAGAAGGAATGGTACGTCGCCATCGACGACGCGCAAGTCGGGCCCATCGACCTCGCCGAGATCGAGCAACGCTGGGACGGTCGCGGGATCGATGCCGAGACGTTGGCCTGGAAGGCCGGCATGGGTGATTGGCTGCCCGTGGCCGAGATCCCAGAGATTGCTTACCTCGTCACTGAGCGTCCACACGCCAAGCCGCAAGCCGCGCCGCGCGCTGCATCGAGCTCGTCGTCGGGCTCGTCATCGGGCCCCGCCATTACTGGCGCCGGCGCCACGGCCCTCGGGCCGGCGACCTTTGGCGGCGGCGGCGGTGAGGCCGGCGTAGACTCGGGGGGCTGGACGCCCTCGGCGGCAAGCGCCCTGTCCTCTCTCGTGCAAGAAGAGTTGACCGCGGCCGCCGCGCCGAAGGCTGCGCCGCAGGGGATGCATGGCCGATCCGCAAGCGGTCCCGACCTCGGCATGCCCGGCTTTGGCGCTGGCGACCTGTTTGGCGGTGGCAGTGGCGGTGCAGGTGGCATGAGCGCGCCCGCGGCGCAGCGGGGCATGGATCCGTTCTCCGCGCCTTCTCCGGCCTGGTCGGTGCCGGTGACGCCGCGCCACTCGGGCACTCCGAAGTGGATCTTCGCGCTCGTAGGCGTCTTTGGTGTCGTGTTGCTTGGCGTGGTCGCCCTCTTGGTCGTGCAGACGATGCGTCAGCCGGCGACGGGCGGCGCCACCGGCCCCGCACCTGTCGTGCAAACCTCTGCTGGTGGCGGCAGCGCTGGTACGCAGCCGAGTGGCGGAGGCGCTTCTGCGGGCGGCGGCACCGAGTCGGCTGGTCCTTCGGGCGGCGGTGAGCGGCCGCGGCCGATGACCAAGGAGCGACCTGCGATCGCCAAGACGAAGGCCGCCGAGCCCGGCGGCTCGCGTCCCGCAGCGACGCCGCCCCCGGCGGCACCCGCCGCGGCGGCCAAGGCCTCGCTCGACAAGAACGACATCTTCAGCGGCGTCAAAGAGAACGCGCGCTCGGTGGCCCCGTGCTTGGGCGCGGCGCGCTCGCGCAACGAGGTCGTCCCGGGCGCCTACACCTTCACGGTCAATTGGACGATCAAGCCCGACGGCTCGATCGCCAATCCGCGCCTCACCGGGCCTGCAAACGTCATGAGCACGTCGTTGCCTGGCTGTTTCGCTTCGGCGATGCGCGGTTGGCGCTTCCCGGCCTCTCAGCGCGAGACGCCGATCGCCAACTTTCCGCTCGGGCCGATCAACATTCGTTAGTTCGGCGTAGCGCGAGCGGCCGCAAGCGCCCGCTCGCCGAGCAGCACCCCGGCGGCGTGGCAGCGCGCGAGCGCCTCTTGGTCGGCGCGATAGGCGACGCGCAGTGGCTCGCCGAGAGGCTCGAGCTTCATCTCGCGCAACGCCTCATCGATGCCTTCGGGGCCACCTCGCCCCCAGCCGTAGGAGCCAAAGGCGAAGCCCACCTTGCCTTGTGGCCGCAGGCCCTTGAGATACGAGAGCAGCGCCGCGACCATGGGCATAGGCGCGGCGTTGAGCGTGGCTGAGCCGATGGCCACGGCCGCTGCGTCGAGCACTTCGGTAGCGATATCGGACAGGGCGCTGTCGCGCAGCGCGAACACGCGCACGGCGGCCCCGGTCTTTGCGGCCCCGTCGGCGATGGCTTGTGCGATTTGCTCCGTCGCACCCCACATCGTGTCGTAGGCGACGACGACCTTGGCGGACGGCGTAGCGCTCGCCCAAGCGCGATAGGCGGCGAGGATTTCGGCGACGTGGCCTCGCCAGATGAGTCCGTGGCTCGTGGCGAGCAGGCGTGGTGCGAGCGGTGCGAGCTTGTCGAGCAGGCCCAAGACGCCGCGGCCGAACGGCATGAGGATATTGGCGTAGTAGGCTTTGGCTTCGCTCTGCACGAGCTCGGGCGCGCATTCGTCGTCGAAGCGCTCGCTCGTCGCGAGGTGTTGGCCAAAGGCGTCCATACAAAAGAGTACGCCGTCTTCGCGCGCGAAGGTGGCCATCGACTCGGGCCAATGCAGCATCGGCGTATCGAGGAAACTCAACGTCTGTTTGCCGAGGCACAGCGTGTCGCCTGAGCGCACGATGCGAAAGCGCCACGCGGAGATGTCGGCATAGCGCGCGAGGGTGTCTTTGCACTTGGCGTTGCAGACGACCTCGGCGTTCGGCAGGGCGGCGAGTACCGCGGGCAGGGCGCCTGCGTGATCGGGCTCAGCGTGGTTGCACACCACGTAGCGTACGCTCTCGAGCGGCAGGCGCTCGCGGATGTGCGCGAGCAGCTGCGGCGCGAAGCCCGCCTTCACGGTGTCGATGAGCGCGGGCTGCTCGTCGGCCACGAGGTAGGCGTTGTACGTCGCCCCGCGTGGCGTGGCGAAGCTATGAAAGTCGCGCACGGTCCAGTCGACGGCACCAACCCACGTGATGGCGTCACTGAGGGCTACGCCGGCTCGCGACATGCCCTAGAACGCGAACATCAAGCTGACGAAGAGCTTGACGAGAATGTGGCGCTCGTCGCGAAAGCGAAAGCCCACCTGGTCGTAAGGGTACACCCCGAGCCGGCTGCACGTGTCGCCGGTGGTGTTGCCGCAGAAGTAGGGGTTCATCGAGTCGTCGGCGACCGTGACCTGGCCGTCGTTGTTCAAGTCGTGACCGACGTCCTCGTTGGTCAGGAAGTGCGACGTGACGTACCCCGCGACGACGCTCGCCTTGAGGCGTGTGAACTGCGCGAGCTGCGCGTAGATGCCGAAGATGCCGCCGACGTACATATACTGGTCGGTGTACGTGAGCTCCTCGAGCGGGTCGGTGAGCTCGCTGTAGTTGCGGCCTTGGCTGTAGTAGGTGGCGCGCAAGCCGAGGTCGATAGCGAGCTTGTTGCCCTGCTTGATGTCCTCGAGCGGTACGACTTCGAAGCCGGCGCTGATACGGCCGATGTGCGAGGGCAGCTCGCCGAAGCTCGAGTTGGGCATGTTCTCGGCGCGGGCGTAGCCCTGCTGCGGCACGGGCAGCGTGTAGGACAGATCGAAGTAGGGGTCCATGTAGCCGCGGCGGGGCAGGTTGGGGTCGATGCCGATGAGGCCGAGGTTGGCGACGCGCTTCGAGAGCGCCATGCCGAAGGTGAGGCGGTGAACACCGTCGCCGACCGGCCCCGGCGAGGACGAGCTCGCGCGGTCGCTAGGGTTGTAGGTCTTCTCGCCCCAGGGATTGGCCCAGTTGAAGTACAGCACCCAAGAGGGCTTGCTCTCGTCGCGCTCGTCGCTCAGGGGGGCCCACTTGAGGCCGAGGTCGATGGGCCCCGGGCCCATGTGCTTGCTCGCGAAGTTGTGCTCGAACAGGACAGGGCCGGTGGCCGGCTCGATGGTGCTGTTGTCGGGACCGAGGTTCTTGGCCCACGAGAACTTGAGTGAATCGCCGATCACGAAATGCCAGCCGAACGTGATGGCCAGATCGTGATAGAGGCCCATCTGGCCGCTCAGGTTGAGTAGATTGACGACGCGCTTGTAGTTGAGCTCGTCGACCGGTCGGCAGTCGCGCGCGTTGCGCTCGGTGCATGCGGTTGGGTCGTTCGGATCGATGCCCGGGCGGTCAATCGGCTCGCGCGTGATCCGGCCCTGGCCGAGCTGCGACTCGAACTCGGCGCCGAGGTACAGGTCGAAGGCGTCGTCGCGCGAGAAGTTGCCGATGCGCTCGGTGTCGGCGGCATCAGCCACGTCGGTGATTTCGGCGGCGAGGCAAAGCGCGGGAATGCTGGCTGCGGCCGCCGCGACAACGCTCGCCCACCCCACTACAGCGCCGTGCGAAATCCAGCCTCTGCTCATCACTGCTCCTCAAAGGAAATGCACGCGGTTGCGGTCTGTTGCACGGGCGTGGACACGCGCGTCGCGACGCCGCGTCGGACCCAAGGCTAGACGCGACGTGCCCCTTTGGTCAAGCTTTGTTTCGGTCGGGCCGTAAGCGGGGTTCATGCCTTGTTTTCGGGATCGCGCAGGCCGAAGTCCTTCATCTTGTTCTGCAATCCCTTGCGGCTGATGCCGAGCAACGTGGCGGCGCGCGTGACATTGCCCGCGGTCTCATCGAGTGCCTTTTGGATGAGGTCGCGCTCGATCTCGAGCGTGGCCTGGCGCACGATGTCCTTCATCGACGCGTTGCCGGGTTCGACCGCGGGGAGCGTGGGCTCGAGGCGCGCCGCCGCGCGTCCGTTGGCGGCCTTGGCGTCGACGCCGCGCAGGTCTTCGGGCAGGTCACGCACGTCGATGGCGTCGCCCTCGCTAAAGAGCACCGTGCGCTCGATGACGTTCTCGAGCTCGCGGATGTTGCCTGGCCAATGGTAGGCCGCGAGGCACGTGAGGGCTTCTGGCGTCAGGCCGCGCACGCTCTTGTTCAAGCGCTTGTTGTATTTTTCGATGAAGGCCTGCACGAGGAAGGGGATGTCTTCGTGCCGCTCGCGCAGGGCCGGCAGGGCTACGGGCACGACATTGAGCCGGTAGAAGAGGTCCTCGCGGAAATTGCCGGCCGCGATCTCGTGGGCGAGGTCACGGTTGGTGGCGGCGACGACGCGCACATCGACGTGCATGCTGCGGATGCCGCCGACGCGCTCGAATTCGGATTCTTGCAGGGCGCGCAGGAGCTTGACCTGCATGGCGGGAGGAATCTCGGCGATTTCATCGAGGAACAGCGTGCCGCCGTCGGCGAGCTCGAAGCGGCCGGGTTTCGAGTTGACCGCGCCGGTGAAAGCGCCGCGCTCATAGCCGAAGAATTCGCTCTCCATCAAGTCTTTCGGGATGGCGGCGCAGTTGACCTTGATGAAGGGCTTGGTGCGGCGCTGGCTGTTCTCGTGCAGCGCCGTCGCCACGAGCTCTTTGCCTGTACCGCTCTCACCGGTGATGAGCACCGTGGACGGTGTGGCGGCGACCTTCTCGATGATGGCGTAGATTTCGCGCATGCGCGGCGACTGACCGATGATCTGGTAGCGGCCTTGCGCGTCGCCCGTGTCTTGCAGCCGATTTTGCGTAGCGACCCTGACGGCCGCGGCCTTGCGCACGGCGAGCTTGAGCTCTTCGCGGTCGAAGGGCTTGGTGATGTAGTCGAACGCGCCCTCCTTCATGGCGTTGACGGCCGAGTCGACGCTGCCGTGCGCGGTGATGAGGATGACCGGTACGCCGGGGTCGATGGCGCGCACGTTGCGCAGCAAGGCGAGGCCGTCCATGCCGGGCATGCGCAGATCGGTGACCAAGATGTCGACTCCGCCCGACTTCATGCAGTCGAGGGCGGCCTCGCCGCCCGGCACGGCGATGGTCTCGTGTCCGTCACGCGCGAGGAGCGTGCACAAGACTTTGCGCAGGTTGGATTCGTCGTCAGCGATGAGTACGGTAGCCACGGCCGAGCACCGTATCAAAAGCGGTGATTGAAAGTCTCGCTTTGTGGGGCACTTCGGTGCAGTATCGATCGCACTCGGTTGCGGACTATTGTTTTTGGGGACCCGCACGGCGCTCGACGTGCGGTCGATACATGCTCGTTACCTGTTTGAAATGCAGGAGCCCGGTGTTCGTCAGCGCGGCGGTGCTGGCGCGCGGCGAGGCTGAGACGACGTGCACCGTGTGTCGTGCGCAGCTCGCTGTCGTGAGCGGCGGCGTGACGCGCATGCTCGATGCGGGGCTCGCTTTGACTCCTGCGCCGGTGGCTTCGCCTGCACCCGCGCCCGCGTCTGTGGCAGCGCCTATGCCCGCGCCTGTGTCTGTCGCAGCGCCCATGCCTATGCCCGCGCCTGTGTCTGTCGCAGCGCCCATGCCTATGCCCGCGCCTGTGTCTGTCGCAGCGCCTATGCCCGCGCTCGCGCCTGTGTCCGTCGCAGCGCCCATGCCCGCGCCCGCGCCCGCGCCCGCGGCGGCGCTGCCCGCATATGCGACGGGTTCCTTGGCCTATCCGCCGCCGTCCCGTGGCCTCGCGGAAGGGTTGGCGGGCGGAGCGTGGGGCGCGGCGCCTGCCTCGTTGCCGCGCTCTTCTTCCGATCTCGATCTGCCGGCTTCTCCGCCGCCGGCGCTCGACTTCGGGCTAAGCGGCTCGGCGCCGATAGGTGGCCAGGCCCCAATAGTGGCCCTGCCCGAATTCCTGGCCGCGCTTCCCCCGGTCCAGGCGCCCGCCCCCACGTCCGCGGCGGCGTCGAGCGCGCCGACTCTGGCACCACCGGGGTTCGAATCGGGGCTGGAGCCGGCGCTCGGATCGGCATCTGCCGCGCCCGTACCCGCGACGGCGCCGGTAGCACCCGGTGGCGATCCTTGGGTCGCGAGCGCGCCGGCAACGTCGTGGTCATCGTCGCCGCCGTCGGCCATGCGCGACGCGCCGGCCGCGTCGCAGCCTTCGTCTGCGCGCTTGGCCGCGTCGCCGCCCGTCGAGAAGGCGGCCGTCCAATCGGTCGCCGACGAGCCCTGGCGGACACGTGAGGTCGCCGACGTGGCGCGGGTCGCCGACGACCTTGGGGTTTCGAATGCAGCGGTGGTCGCCGAGCACGCGCCTCCGTACGACGCCGCGCCGAGCTCGGCCGAGTTGGCGGCTCTCGACGACGAGGAGTGGAGCAGACCGTGGCAGGCGCGATGGTCGCAAGGGCTGCAGGCGTTGCAGGGGCGGCGCCGCACTGTCGTTATGGGCGTTGGTGGGGTGGCGGTCGCGCTGTTGCTCGTCTTGCTCGCGACCTCGGTCTTTCGCTCTCGCCCGTCGCCGCGCGACGTTGGCAGGCGTGAGGGACGCGACGCGGCTGCGTCGTCGTCGGGCGCCGCGGTCGAATCGTCCGGTGGAGTTGACGGCGTCGGTGCAGAGGCGCGGGGTGTCGGGGCGGAGGCGGCGTCCCCGTCGGATCCCCTACGCGGCAAGACGAAGGCCGGCCGCGACAGACGGCTCGCGGGCCCGGTCGCCCTCGCGGGGTCGAGTCCTGTGGGGGATGCAGCGCCGGCTCCCGTACCCGCTCCCGCGCGGCCAGCCGTTACGGCCCCAGCTCCAGTGCCCGCTCCCGCGCGGCCAGCCGTTGTGCTCCCGGCTCCCGCGCCCGCTCCCGCGCGGCCGGCCGTTGCGCCCCCGGCTCCCGCGCCCGCTCCCGCGCGGCCGGCCGTTGCGCCCCCGGCTCCCGCGCCTGCTCCCGCCCGACCAGCCGTCACAGCGCCGCGGTCCGTGGCTGCCGCCACGCCGCCACCTTCCTCGACGGTACCGCCTGCGACCGCTGCTGCGCCCGTCGCGTCGCGCGCCGCGCCGCCTGCAGCTGCGGCACCCGCGTCGGCCGGGGCCACTAAGCTCGAACAGGTGGCTCTACACTATCGCCTGGCGAACCAGTACCTAGGCGCCAAGAAGGTCACTCTTGCCGTCGATGAGCTGCAGCAGTGCCTCGCTCTCGACCCCGCGTACGGGCTCGCCTATCGCTCGCTCGGCGTGGCCTATACGCTGCTCGGGCGCGAGCGCAGCGCTATTGCCGCCTACGAACGGTTCGTGGCGCTCGAGCCAACTCATCGCGACGCGGCGCAGCTGCGGCAGATCATCGACAGCTACAAGCGGCGTCAGCCGTCGCCCTGAGCCGAGCGGCAAACTTGCCGCAGCGCGTCGCAGCCGGTATCATGCAAGGATTCGCCGGCCAGGATTTTGGCAACGCCGGGGTGTCGAGACCTTGGGGGGGGACGACGGCAGCGTGGAACGACCCATCAGACGAGCGCGCGGCCCAGCGCAACTAGCCTTCTTCGCCGCCGTCGGTCTGGCGGGGCTCGTGGCGCTTGTCGCGGCGGTAGGTTGGTCCGACGCCCCCGAGCTCGATCGGGCGCGCTGGGGCCAGCTGCTCGCCGTGCTCATGCTCGCCGCTGCCGCGCGGCTGCTCGTCTTTCGCATCTTTCGCGACGTGAGCGTCGCGCTCGACTCGACCTTCTACGTCGCGGCGAGCTTTGCCTTCGGCTTCGTGCCCGCGGCGTTGCTCTCCTTTGTCGTCCTGTGCGGCGAGGCGGTCGTGCGCGCCGTGTTGCCGCGCTCGCGCTCGCGCGCCGCGTCGCGGTCGTGGCTCGCGACAGTGGCCTCGTGTCTCTTCCAGGGCGGCTTGCCAGCGCTCGTGTTGCTCGGTACCGGCGTGCTCTTTGGCGTGCACCGCACCGTCGCTCACTCCGACCTCGCCTTGGCGGCGCTCGTTCTGTCGGTCGCGGCGACCTTTCTCTTTGCCCACTACGCGATCGCTGGCGTCGGTCACTTCCTCGGTGGCACGGCGCCGCGTGAGGTAGCGCGCGCCTTTGTCATCCCGCTGTGGGTCGCGGAGCTGACGCCGATGCCCATCGGTCTGGCGATGGTGTACGGGTACGTGCATCAAGGGTTGTTGCAGTTCTTGCTCATCGGCTCGTCGGGCTTGCTCTTCAATTGGATCTATCGCCGCGCGCACATCGCCCGCGCCAAGCTGCAGCTGCGCGTCTCGGAGCTCTCGACGCTCAACAAGGTAGGGCAGCTGCTTGGCGGCAGCCTCGAGCGGCGCGTGCTCATTCGCAACATCGCGACCGAGACCTTGCGACTCGTCGGTCACTCGTCGCGCCTGATGATTGGTCTCTTGCGCGACAACAGTCAGGTCGCGGACTACGAGGTGTTCGAGGAGAGTGGTGCGAGCCAGACGCTCGCCGAAGGGGCCGAAGGGGCGCTCACCAAGTGGATGCTCGCCAACCGCAAGCAGCTCATGCTGCGCCACGCCGGGCCCGAGCTCGATGCCTACGCGAGCGGTGTCACCGCGGCCGCGGCTACGGCCGAAACCACCGCCACGAGACCTCACTTCCAGTCGCTGCTCGCCGTGCCGCTCGTGACGTACGACGAAGTCATCGGCGTGATGAGCGTCCTCTCTGAGATGCGTGACGCCTACACCGCCGATCACTTGCGCGTGCTCGCCACCATCGCTGATCAGTCGGCGGTGGCGCTCGAGAACGCCCGGCTGTACGAGCTCGCCACGGTCGACGGCCTGACGGGTCTTCTGGTGCGCCGTCACTTCGATCAACGCCTCGAGCAGGAGTGGCGCCGCGCTCAGCGCTACGGCGGGGATTTCTCGCTCGGGCTGCTCGACCTCGATAACTTCAAGGAGCTCAACGACACGCACGGCCATCAGGCCGGCGACCACGCGCTGCGGGCCGCGGCGCGCATCGTGCGCAGCAACATGCGGGCGACGGATCTCGCCGGGCGCTACGGCGGCGAGGAGTTCGTCTTCGTGCTGCCGCGCACGACGGTCGGTGAAGCGTGCACCATGGCCGAGCGCATTCGCGCCGATATCGACGCCACGCGCTTCGATTGGGGAGGCGCGCGGGTCGGCATCTCGGCGTCACTCGGCGTCGCTGGCTATCCCGACTTTGGACGCGGCGATCTGGCCGAGCTCGTCTCGCAGGCCGACGAGGCGCTGTATCGTGCCAAGCGCTCGGGCAAGAATCGCGTCGTCGCGGCACCCGGCGTGGTGGGCTCGCCGCTCGACGGCGCTGGGGCTGTGGTCACTCCGCGCTAGCGTCGCGTTTGGCACCGCGTCGCATCGCGGCATACCAGAAAAAAGTCTAGACCATTTTCTGGCATGCCATAAACTGTGGCATGCGCTACGTGGCGTCCGAAATCGAACGCGTGCTCGTCGAAGCGAAGCTCAACGACTCCGAGCCTGATCCGTCGCTGCGCTACTACGCTGAACGCCTGCGACCGGCGCATGTGATCCAGGTCGTGCGGGGGCTCGCGGGGGCGCGCTTTGCGTCGCAGGGCGTGCGTGTCGTGCCGGCGACCACGCTGCTCGGAGCGATTTGACGCAGCCGCATGCCTCTCGCCTGCCCGAGCCGTGAATCTGCAGTAGCGTCCGCTCGAGTGGCGTACGAGCTACGGCCGAGCAGTAGCGTTGCCCCGCGACTCGATGCGATAGCCGATGAGCACCGCGACGCCGCTCGCCGAGTAGCGTCGCAGCGGCCCCACGTCGGCCGGCGCTGTGGCGCTGCCCTGCAATCGCAAGACCACGCTCCCCGGTCCGGCGCGCATGCCGAACACGAGCGCCCCCGTTCCCAAGGGGGCTATGACGGCCCGCGAGGTCTGTTGCCCGCCCTGCGCTAGCACCGTGGCCGTGCTGACGAGCACGCCGCCGCCGAGCGAGAGACCGAGCGAGAATGAGCCACCGAGCGCGGCTCGCCACGCGGCTTCGAGAGCCACCGGGGCGCTCGTGACCGTGAGCGTCGCTGTCGTAACGCCGCTTGGCGTTCGCCAATCAACAAAGCCCAGCGTCGCCTCGACGCGTCGCAGTCCGGCCGACACGCCGACGCCAAGTCGGTGTCGACCGAGCACCAAGCTCAGATCGGCGCTCGCTTGCCCGAGCATGCCCGGGGCCCGCGTGGCCAAGTCGCCATAGGCTCCGGCGGTCGCTGTCACCGTGAGCTCTACGCCTCCGCCGCTCGGTCCGGCGCCACCGCCGCCGCGTGTCGAGCGGGCGTCGAGTGATACGGCGAGGAGCGGCTCGCTCGCGCTCACCGCCTCGAGGCTCGGCCGGGCCGACAGCCCGAGCACCGCCGACTCCGATGGCGACAGGTGAACGCGGTGCGTTCCCGGCCCCGCGGGTATGCGCAGGGTGGCGCGGCGCGAGAGCTTCCACTGCGCGCTCTCGCCTTCGGCCGGGGCGTACTCGTCGCTCGGAGTCGGGTCGAGCGTTACGGTCTGCACGAGCACGTCGTCAATGAGCACCCCGAGGGCCACCGGCTCGAGCGTCTCGGGGCGCGTGGCGAGCAGGTGCGCGTGCAGGTCGACGACGAGTGTGCTCGGGCCGCTCACGTCGAGCAGCAGGCCGCGCTCGGCCTCGACGTGCACGAACTCCTCGACGCCGCGCGGCCCGGCGATGCGCCGCGCGACAGGCGACTCGCCGACGATCTTGAAGCTCGCGGGACTCGGCAGCGGTGGCTCATCGGCGACGACGCTCGGAGCAGAGCCGGGGGCGAGTGGGATCTCGGGTGATGCGTCCGGCGGTGCCTCCGCGTTCGTCGAAGCTCGCTGTGCCGACTCGCCGGTCGTGTTCGCGGGGACGTCCGTCGTGGGTCCGGCGCTCGGCGATCCAGCCGCGATGCCGTTCGCGCTCGGTGGCGCGATGGCGCTCGTCGGTGCACCTGCCTCGGCGCTCGGCGACGGCGGTGTCTCGGCCGTCGTCACCGCCGCCGGTGGCGCGGCGAGCTCCGTCACGGCTGCGGCGGGCGCGTCGGCGCGTACGAGATCAGCGATGAGCAGCGCGCCGAGCTTCGCGGCGGGGCTGGGCGTAAGGACGACTCGGTGTTTGCCGGCGGGAATACTCAGGGTGAGCGAAGCGACCGCGCTCGCTTGCCACAGGGGGCGCTTGACGATCGTCCACCCTGCAACGGGCGTCGGGTCGAGCGTCACGTCCTCAGGCGGTCCGCTGTCGATGCGGACCTGGACTGCGCCGGCGCTCGCGGCGCGGCTACCCTTCTTAGAGAGGCCGAACAACCGCAGGCGCAGCGTCGCTGGCCCTTTGAACGTGAGGATCGTCGGCTTGCGCGGCGGCATCAGGATCGCGGCCCCAGGCGCGTCGACTCCGCGCACCTCTACGCTCGGCGCCTTGCCGGCGCCGACGGCCACCGCCCAAGGTGGCGCGGCGAGCACGAGCGCCATGGCGACGAGCGTGCTCAAAACGTGGCCTCCCGCACGGGCGAGCCCTCCGCGGCGTTCAGGCGTCCGGTCCGGTGTAGACGCAGCGCGAGGTCGGCGTCTCGTGCACGACGATGGCCGAGAGGCCAGCAACGCCCGCCGCCAAGCGCTCCCAGATCCAACGCGCGATGTTCTCGCTCGTCGGGTTCTCGAGCCCGGGCACTTCGTTGAGGACGTGGTGGTCGAGGGCGAGGCGCACCGGCTCGAAGGCTTGGCGCAGATCGGCGAAGTCGCACACCCAGCCCGACTCGCCGTCAACCGGGCGCGTCACCTGCACTTCGCACGTGTAGCTGTGGCCGTGCATCTGCCTGCACTTGTGTCCAGGTGGCGTCTTTGGCAGGTAGTGAGCAGCTTCGAAGGACATGTCGCGGATGATTGTGGTACTCATGACGGGGTGCATCCTTGACTGCTTGGCGGGCGTCGCGCAAGGTTTTGCGAGAGGAATAGGCGGCGATGAGTTCGAGCGCAAGCAATAGCCAGCTCCTCTCGAGCTGCCCGATTCAGCGCGGCGGCGTCGTCTGGCAGAAGCTGCCACTCTCGCCACAAGAAGGTTTTTTGCTCTCGCGCATCGACGGCCGCACGCCCGTCTCTCTGCTCGGGCACATGACGGGTCTCGCCATCGACGCGGTCATGGCCAGCCTCGTGCGCCTCGTCGAGCTGCAGGCCATCGATTGGCAGGCCGGCGCCGAGCTGCGCCGCACCGCGCAGGAGGCCGTCGCGACTGCTGCGGCGACGCCGAGTGCGGCGAGCGATCCGCGTCTCGATGAACCGTGCGACCTTACGCGCGACGAGAAGCTCGAGCTTCTGCAATTCGAGGATACTCTCGCCAAGGCCAACCACTGGCAGCTGCTCGGGTTGACCGGCGATCCTTCGTCCTCGGCCATCAAGCGGGCCTACTTCTCGCAGTCGCGGCGCTTCCACCCAGATCGTTTCTTTGGCCGCAACACCGGCTCGTTTGGGGCACGCCTCGACACTATCTTCATGGCGCTCAAGACGGCGTACGCTGTCTTGTCGAACGAGGAGCAGCGCCGCGCCTATGCCGCGCACACGCCAGCCAAGAAAGACCGCTAAAGCCGCCACGTGCAGTGCCGACGCCTCACGGCTTTGCACGGGGGCTGCCCGACGTGCTAAGGATCGCCCACAATGACCAAGGTCATCGGCATCGATCTCGGCACCACGTACTCGTGCGTAGCCGTCGCTGAGCACGGCCAGGCGAAGGTCCTCGCCGGTCGCACCGGCCAGAGCACCATGCCCTCGGTCGTGGCGCTCACCGAGAGCGGCAAGCGCCTCGTCGGCCACCTCGCCAAGCGCCAGGCGATTACGAATCCGCTCAACACCGTGTACGGTGCCAAGCGCCTCATCGGCCGACGCTGGGACTCGGCCGACGTACAGAGGGCGTTTGCGATCTTGTCCTTCCAATGCGTGCGCGGGCCGCACGACGACGTGCGCGTCACGCTCGGCGGCGCTACCTACTCCGTGCCCGAGATCTCCTCGATGGTGTTGCAGGAGATGAAGGTCACCGCCGAGAAGGCGCTCGGCGAAGAAGTGAGCAAGGCCGTCATTACGGTGCCGGCGTACTTCAACGACAATCAGCGTCAGGCCACCAAGGACGCGGGGCGAATCGCCGGTCTCGACGTGCTGCGCATCATCAACGAGCCCACCGCTGCAGCGCTGGCTTATGGATTCGAGAAGAAGCTCGAGCAAAAGATCGCCGTCTTCGATCTCGGCGGCGGCACCTTCGATGTCTCGATCTTGGAGCTCGGTACCGGCGTCTTCGAGGTGCTCGCCACCGCCGGCGATACGTTCCTCGGCGGCGAGGACTTCGACGAGCGCATCATCGATTGGCTCTTGAAAGCGTTCCAGCAAGAGAACCAAGTCGATCTGCGCGGCGACAAGATGGCCTTACAGCGACTGCGCGATGCGGCCGAGCGGGCCAAGATCGAGCTATCGTCGACGGCCTCGGTCGATATCAACCTGCCGTTCATCTACACGACCCCCGCAGGGCAACCGCTGCACTTGCAGCGCAAGCTCACCCGCACCGAGCTCAACGGCATGGTGCAGGATCTCGTCGATCGAACGATCACCATCTGCGACAAGGCCTTGCAGAGCTCGAAGTTGACCCGCGAAGACATCGGCGCTGTCGTGCTCGTCGGTGGCATGACCCGCATGCCGCGCGTGCAAGAAGCCGTCGAGACGTTCTTCGGTAAGCTCCCGTCGAAGGGCGTGCACCCGGACGAGGCCGTGGCCTGCGGCGCCGCGATTCAAGGCTACCTGCTCGCCTCGAACGACAAGAGCACGCTCTTGCTCGATGTCACGCCGCACAACCTCGGCATCATGGTCCAAGGCGGCGCCTTCGACGTCATCATCGATAAAGATACGACCATCCCCACCAACGCCAAGAAGACCTTCACCACCGTGCGCGACAAGCAGACGCAGGTGCGCATCGTGGTGCTACAAGGCGAGCTCGAGCGCGGCGAGCAGAACGAGCTGCTCGGCGAGTTCTTGCTCGATGGCTTGCGCGAGGCGCCGCGCGGCGAGGTGCAGGTCGAGGTCTCGTTCGCGATTAGCGCCGATGGCATCGTCAGCGTCGCGGCGCGCGACATCGAGACCAATCGCGCTCAGAAGATCACGGTCACCGCCTCGAGCGGCTTGACCGAGGACGAGGTCAAGGCGATGGCCGCCGAGAACCAGGAAGTGCTGGTGGCGAGCCAAGCGAGTGATCAGTTTGAAAACGAGCGCCTCGAGGTCGAGCGCAGCTTGCGTGAGATCGAGCGCTTGCTGCCCGAGGCGAAGCCGGTCATCGCCAACACCGACTTCGGCAAGGCCGCCCTGCAAAAGGCCGAGCAGGCCGTCGAGCGCGCGCGGGTGTCGATCGAGAAGCGCGACCGCGCCACGCTCGCCTTGTGTCGCGAGCCGCTCGAGCGCACTGTCTCGCTCTTGCGCAGCGTCCTCGCCAAGCTGCGCACCTAAGAGGGGCGCGAGCTGCATGACGGCCGATCCTTGGGTGACGAGCACGAGCGACGCCGAGCGGCCCGACTGGCTCGCGTCGAGTGGCCCTGGGCTCGGTCTGTTGTCGGGTTTGGCGGCCACGGTCGAGGAGTCCCGCGGCGCGACGCTGAGCGCGCGCGCCGCCACCGACCGAGAAGCCCTCGAGGTGCGGCTGCGCGAGTTGTTGCGCCTCGACGGGTTCGCCGGCGCGCTCGAGGTCGCCGAAAGTTTGCTCGCCGCGTTCCCGGACCATAGCGAGGCCGCTTCGGCGCGCCTGCGTTGCATCGCCAAGCTCGAGGCCGCGTATCGTTCGCGCTTGGGCAATTTACAGACCGCGCCGAGCGTTCGAGTGCCGCCGGACGAGGTGATCTGGCTCGACCTCGATCACCGCGCCGGCTTCGTGCTCGCGCAAGTCGACGGCGTGGCGAGCTACGACGACATCGCTGAGCTGTGCGGCATGGGCCGGCTCGAGGCGCTGCGAATCCTCTGTGAGCTCTTGCGGCGCGAGATCATCCGCTAGCTCGGTGGGTGTGCCCCGGCCTCTTCGAGCATGCGGCCGGTTTCGGTGTCGACGCGAGCGAAGAGCTCTGTCACCGGCGTCTCGTCGATCATCTTCTGGATCAACGCCTCGGCCTCATGGCACCAGCTCTGCTCGCCGCCAGCGCCGAGGTGGCCGGGCATGAGCATGTCTTTGATGAACGAGTACGTGAACACTTTGCGCAGGAAGCTGCGCAGGCGCGCTGTCTCGTCCTCGACGAGCGCCGTGATGCGATGCGGGGTCACCTGCTCGCTCTCGGAGAAGCCCTTCGGCTGCACGGCCGGGAGCGTCTCGAAGCGCACGATGTCGCTCGTGCCCTTGATGGTGAAGTTGTCGATGATGACCTCGCCGTGCTTGGTGAGGCCCTCGAGTCGCGAGGCGAGGTTTACGACCCGGCCGCAGACCGTGTAGTCCATTCGTCGCGTCGAGCCGATGTTGCCAACGATGGCGCGGCCGGTGGCCATGGCGAAGCCGAAGGCGCGCGGCTCGATGTCGAGCTCCTCGCCGCCGAGGCGCCGGGCGTAGAGGAAGCGGTTGAGGATGACGGAGGCGGCTTTCATGTAGCACAGCGCAAGGACGCTACGGCGCTTGTGACTGTCGAGCGCGTCGCCGTCGAGCCGCTCGAACACGGCCATGATGGCGTCTCCCATGGTCTTGTCGACCATGCCGCCCCAGTGCGCGATACATTCGATATAGAGATGGAAGTACGTGTTGACGATGCGCACGACCTGGTCGGCGTTGCGCCGGTTCGACATGGCTGTATAGCCGCGCATGTCGCCGAACAACACGCCGACATCGCGTAGGCGGCCACCGGGGCGGGCGAGCGACTCATCGGCGATGAGGCGCTCGATGATCATCTTGTCGTTGTATCGCATGAACAAGTCGACGCGCTTGAGCATGTGGTTAAAGCCACTGGCGAGCTCGCCGATCTCGTCGGTGCGGTCTTCAGGCATGCGCACCGAGAAGTCGCCTGCGGCGATGCGACCGAAGGCCTCGCTGATGACGCGCAGGGGGTGGATTTCGCGGCGCATGAACAGCACGCCGAAGATCGACATGACGAGGGTGATACCGGCCGCAAAGATGAGCGCGCGGGTCGTCGCGAGGCCAAGCGGCCCGAGCAGGGGCGTGCGCGACATGGTGAGCACGAAGGTCCCGAGCAGCGCGTTGCCGCGCTTGACGTCGGCGCGAAAGTGAAACGCACCTTTGCGAATATCGGCGTAGTAGCTCGGGCCATCGTTGCTCGCGAGGTAGGCGGGCAATTGCGTGCCTTTCTCTTCTTTGGTGAGCGAGGCAATGACCGTGGCGGCGGTGTCGGCGAGGCGCGCGTTGATGACGTCGGGATCGTTGGCGAGCGCGAAGAGGTTGGCGCTCAAGCGCTCTTCGTCGCGCGCCTCGAGCAGCGGGGCGTTCATGCTGGCGAACGCTTCGGTTGTGCTGCGGCCGCGCTTGATGATCTCGGTTTCGAGGCTCGAGCGCAACACCTCGCGCATCGACATGAAGATGGCGAGGGCCGTCGTGACCGTCGTGAAGAGGAGGAAAATAGGAAACTTGCGCGAGATCTTCATGGGCGGCTCGAGACGTTAGCGCAAGCTCGGGTGTTAGGCGAGAGGGAGGCGATACGCCGCCGGTACGCCACCGCTTGCCGAGCGGCCGCGCATCCGCGACAATGCCGACCATGTCGACGCGAATCCTTCTTGCCCTGTTGTTGTGGTGGGCGCCCTTGCTGGCGCAGGCCTCGATCATCGTGCCGCTCGCCGAGCCCGAGCTCGCCGCGCGTGCCGATGTCATCGTCTTCGGCACGGTGTTGCGCACGCAGACCTTGCGTAACCCGACGGGCTTCATCGTCACGCAGGCCGAGGTGCAGGTCTATCGCTCGGTGCGCGGCTCGAAGCCGGGCGAGTTCCTCATCATCGAGATGCCGGGCGGCCAGTTGCCGGATGGCGACGTGGCCGAAGTGACGGGCGCGCCCCACTTGGCGCGTGGGCAGACTGTTGTCGCCTTCTTGCAGAAGCGCGGTCAGGTGTTGCGGCCACTCGGTATGGCGTTTGGCTTGCTCGACGTGCGCGGCAGCGGTGCCGCCGGTCAGCGGGTCTACCGCAACCTCGATGGCCTACAGTTGCTCTTGCCGAGCGGCAGGAGCGCCCCGGCTGTCAAGTACGCTATCGAGGGCGTGCCGCTCGGCGACTTCTTGGCGCGCATCGACGCCACGCTTCGCGACCAAGGGATCAAGCCATAAATGGCGCCCACAGCTGGTGAACTCATGATGAGCAATCTGATGAAGCGTTTCTCTCTGTCTGTCGCGGTCGTGGCCGTGCTCCTGTCGGCAGGGCGTGCCGGGGCGGTCATTGACAACACTGCGCTCGCTTGCGGAACCGAGGCCACGTACTACCCGCGCGGCGATAGATGGTCGACGACGCCGCAGACGGGCGCGCCGCCCATCGACACGACGCCTATCGCCTACCTCCTGCAAGCCGATGGCTCGGTCGACGTGCCCGGCGAGGCCGAGAAGGAGGCGATCGGCCGCGCCGCCTCGACCTGGACGCAGCATCAGTGCAGCGCCGGCGTCTATCCCAACGTCGCCCTCGCGCGTGGTGTCGACTACGTGCCGCGTGATCTCGGGGACAACGATGCCACCAACACTTGGCGTAACATCATCCTGTGGCTCGAGGGCGGCGCCAAGGGCGATTGGCCCGGCGACTCGCAGACCATCGCCTTGACCACCAACATCTATTCGCTGTCGACCGGCTCGGTGCTCACCTCGGACATGGCCTTTAACGGCGTCGACTTTCATTTCCGCGCCAAGGGCAACGACGGCAAGATGTACGGCTGTAGCCCGACGGGCGCAGCGGGCACGACCTGCTACGACGTCGAGGTCGTGGCGGTACACGAGTTCGGGCATTTCCTCGGCTATAACCACGTGCAGTGCACCGACGCCGTGATGTATCCGCGCGCCGAGCCGACGAGCAGCGGGCCGACCGTGCTCTCGATCCACGAGCAGACGGGCTTGTGCGCGGTCTATCCGCCGCGCGATCAAGTCACGAGCAAGCGCGACTTCGGCGAGCTGTGCGCGCTCGACGCCGACTGCAAGGTCGGGTTGATCTGCATTCGCTCGCCCGGCAATGCCAACGTGCCGGGCTACTGCACACTCGCGTGTACGAGCACTGACGGCACGGGCGGCCTTGGGGGTTGCCCGGTGGCTTATGTCTGCGCGGCCCTGCCCGACAACTCGCGTCAGTTCTGCCGGCCGGGCGTGCACAACACCGGCAGCGCTCTGCCGCAAGCCGCCAAGCAGAACACCGCGCCCGCCGATCTGTGCGCGCCGTGCGCGGGCGGCCAAGATTGTTCGAACGGCTTGTGCGTCAAGGGCACGAGTGCGAGCCTGTGTACGGTGAATTGCAACGCCGACCCGGCGAGCACCGAGGCCGCGTGTCCGCTCGGGATGCACTGCCTTGCGAGCAACGAAGGCGCGTCCGTATGCTGGCCGGACTCGCCCGGCAGTTGCCTCAACGACAAGCGCGCCGGGCTCAACGAAGACTGCTTCAACGGTGGCGACCCCGCGGTCACCGACGACGACCAGTTCACCCCATGCGGCCCCGGACTCATCTGCTTCGTCTTCGCGGCGCGCTGCGGTAACCCGCAGATGGGCTCATGTGTGCCGTACTGCAACGGCAGTGACAGCAAGTGCGGTGAGTCGACCCAAACGTGCTGCTACGGACTCGATGCGAGTGGGAACTGCCAAAAGTCGCCGCCGTCGACGACCGCGGTGCATGGCGGATGTTTCCACCTGCGTCGCGAGGGTCAATCGTGTCTCGAGGGTCAGAACTCGATCTGTCAGAGCGGCACGGCATGCTTCGCGTTCGGCGATCTCGGTATGTCGCGCTGCTACCGCAATTGCCCGGGTGGGCTGTGTGGCGCCTCCCAGGAGTGCGTGACCTTCCCGCTCAATGGGTGCGCAGAGAAGTCCGCGAGCCTCTGCTGCGCGAACGGCACCGGCACCGCGGCGAACAGCACGTGTCAGCCCGACACGTCGGTGCAAACCCTCGACGTGGGCGTCAAGTGCACCGACAACGCTGAGTGCGACTCGGCCATCTGCCAGAAGGTCAACGGCGCCTCGGCGTGCAGTCGCTTCTGTAGCCTTGCGACGACCTACGGTTGTCCGGACGAGCAGGCAGACGTCAACCTCGACGGCGTGGCGGATGGGGGCTTCAACTGCATGCAGATCGGCACCGAGGGGATGTGTTGGCCGAAGCGGGGTCCGATCGCGCAGCCGAAGGGGTACCATGCGCTCACTGCCACGACGCCTGGTACCGGGGGCGGTTGTTGCCGCGCGGCTGGCGGACCGCTCTCGGCGAGCGATCTCGCGTTGGGCCTGTTGCTCGGCTCGCCGCTCGCTTTGATTTGGCGGCAGCGACGGCAGGGGCGGCGGCGCGGCTAGTCACAGAGCATCCAAGGGTGACCCGGCGCCGCAAAGCTCGGGGGCGGGGGAGCCTGTTGCAGGTTGTCCTTGCATACAATATTGATGTAATAATGCATTGCAATACTACATTACTGATTTAAGCTCCACGCCATGATCAGCGCCCCGCCACAAGGCGCCCGGGTCCGCCTATTGCGCGTGCCCGATCACTCCTTCTTGCTCTTTGGCCCCCGCGGCACGGGCAAGAGCACCTGGCTACGACAGTCCCTTGGCGGGGGGCCGCTCTTCTTGGACCTCCTCGATACCGACCTCGAGCTCGAGCTCACGGGTCATCCGCACCGTTTGGAAGGCCTCGTCGGCAAACGCCCGCCGGGCTCCTGGGTCGTGCTCGACGAGATTCAGAAGGTGCCGGCCTTGCTCGACGAGGTGCACCGCCTCATGGAGGCCAAGCGCTGGCGCTTCGCCTTGTGTGGCTCGTCGGCCACTTTCTGCCAGCTTACCAGCCGAAGGTGAAGGTGCGCGAGCAGGCGCACGCTAAGTTCTACTGGTTCGACGCGGGCGTGGCGCGGGCGACGGCGGGCCTCCTCGGCGATCCGGCCGACCGCGTCTGGCAGGGCTACGCCTTGGAGACGCTCATCTTTCATGAGCTGCGCGTCTTCAACGAGACGAGCGGGCGCCATCGGCCCATTGGCTACTACGCGACCCCCGCCGGCACGGAGGTTGACTTCGTCGTCGAGACGCGGAGCGGCCGCGTGGGCCGGGCCCCGCATGTCGTGTGTCTCGAGGTGAGGCTCGCGAGCAAGTGGGACCCGCGCTGGGAGCGCGCCATGCGCGACCTCGCCGCGCGCGGCGGCATCGGGGTCGATCGAATGATCGGCGTCTATCTCGGGCCGCGTGCCTACTACTACGACGGCATCGACGTGCAGCCGCTCGACATGTTCCTGCGTGAGCTCTTCGCCAGCGACGTGTTCTGATCGCGCGTCGTCGTCTGCTGCGACGGCGAGGGCTGGCGCTCATTGTCAGGTGCCTCGTCGGCACTCAGCTGCACTGCGCGAGCGACGCCAACGACCACGTCCACGCCAGCGGGAATTCTAGAAACTCCAGCCGGCCCCGCCGACGCAGGCGTTGGTGGGCATCACTTTGAGGGCACCAACCTCATTGGCAACGTCGCTCGTGTAGGGCACGAGGTCGGCCGTGTTGTCGGCGTGCCAGACGATATCGCCTACCGCCCACACCTCGCTCTCTTGGGTGAGCAGGCGCGTGGAGTCGCCGCGCAGCGTGCCGTTCAAGTAGATGCGTACGGTGTTGCGGGTCGGCACATAGCCGACGGCGGGTATGGCGTAGAAGTAGTGCACGTAGATGCGGTACGTCCCGGAGAATGGCTCGGCGACGTTGATGTCTTCGGGGCCGTAGCCGCTCTTGTCGTCGAGCGCGAGCGACGGGTTGGCGCCGGTGTTGGCGGGGGCGCCTAGATCCCATTGGATCGGGGCAAGCGCGCAGCTCGGGTTCCCTGTGCAAGGTACGGGCGTGCAGTTTTGCCAAAAGCAGTCGCTCGTCCATTCGCACACCTTGTCGACCCCGGGCGGGCTCGTGCGCACGAGGTGCAGGTCTTGATCGGTCGACGTGTCCCACGTCAACTGAATGTGGATGCGTGATTTCGGAATCGCGTCGACCTCGATCCGCGCGCTCGGTGTATCGCCGCTCGTGAGGCCCTCTTTGTTCTTTACGGTGAGGCGCATGACATAGTGGCCAGCGAGCGGCACGCGCAGCGAGTAGCGTGCAGTCCCGAAGCCGCTCACTTGGAGATCCGCGGCCGTCGCCCCGTCCGGCCCCTGCACGATCTCGTACAGGTAGTCGACCAGGCGCTTCGGATCGGTCGGGCCGCTCGGATCGTAGCTCCCGCGCCCATCGAGGCACAGGTAGTCGAGCGGCTGGATCGAGGCTGGGTCGGCGCACACGAGCGCCGGCTTCTGGGGATCGCTCGTGCCAACAGCGAGGATGGCCACGGGCGCGTTGCGCGCCGCGCCGTGCACCGCGATCTCGACGAGCGGCGCGTTTGGAGCGTCCGATTCGACGGCGATCGTGGTCGCGTGCTCGCCCTCGATCTCGGGCGAGTGCATCGTGACGGCCACGTCGAGCGCGCCGCTCTCGCCGCACTCGACGCTCGCCTGGCGCAGCACGAGCGGGGTCGTGCTCGCCGCCGCGTCGAGCGTGAAGACGCCCGCCGTATCGAGGCCCGGCACGAAGCCGAGGCCGACGTTGTGTTGCGCGGGATCGGGCGCCACCGTGATGGCGCAGGCATCACACTCGCCCGCCGCGGCAATCGCCGGGCAGGTGGCGAGGTTCCGCAGGCGCAGGCGCGAAGCGCCGAACAAGCCGAGCCCGATGTTGCCGAACTCGAGCGCCCTGCCGAGCGGCACGCGGCAGATGCGGATGATGGGGGAGCCGTCCGCGTCGAGAGTGAGCACGGGCAGGTCGCCCTCGAAACTCGTGGCGCATTCGCTAGCGAGCGGGCCGCTGTAGCCCGCGTACTCGACGGCGAGCGCTGGCGCACCTAGGGCGGCCGTTGCCTCGGCCGTGATCGCGGCGTCGACCACGCCGTCGACGGCGTTGTCGGCGTTGCAGGCCATCGCGAGGCGCAGGGAATCGGGTCCTGCGCCCGCCGCTACGTAGGTGACTGAGATCTGCATGGCGGCATAAGCGGGCAGGGTCGCGGGCCATGTGTCGACGAGCGTGCCGTCGGCGCGCGTCACGGCCTCGAGTCGCCAGCGGCCGGCGCCGGCAGTTTCGCCGAGCGTAACGCCGGTGACGGCGAGCGGCTCGGAGACGCGGTTCTCGAAGGAGAGCACGGCGCGGCGCGCTAAGAAGTGCGGCACTGCGCCGAGCGCGAGCGTGCGCGTGGCGTCGTCGAAGCCCGCGTAGGGGCGGGCGCCCTCGACTGCGCTGACGACCACGTGCGGCCGGCGCTTGGCGAGGCCGCCTTGGGCATTACAGCCCGGCGTCGAGACGAAAGCCGCGCCGAGCGCCAGCCAGCCTAACGTGCGCATGCGCTACTCCGCGTGTGGCGCGCCCTCATTGTCAAAGAGGGTAGCCGAAGGTCGTGGCGTTATCAACGCAGAGGGAGGCGAGGCCCGGGATGGTGTATTGCCGTCATTTTCTTTGACGGGCTCCTAGGCGGCAGCCAAAGCGTGCGGTTGGCGCTTGACTGCCAACGGTCAACTGCCGACTGTCGAGCGCATGACGACCGTGGCCCAGATCGGCGAGGCGCGTCTGCTCGCCGCCATCGCGAAAATCGCCGCGCGGCCGGCGCCGGGCGTCGTCGTAGGGGTGGGCGACGACGCCGCCGTCCTCTCGCGAATCGGCCCCGAGGTGGTGCTCACGACTGACATGCTCATCGAGGGCATCGACTTCGAGCGTGCCTGGGCGAAGTTCGGCGACATCGGTCACAAGGCGGCGGCGGTCAACCTCTCCGACCTCGCTGCCATGGGGGCGCGGCCGCGCGCTCTCTTGCTGTCGTTAGCGTTGCAGCCGAGCGAGCGCGTGCGCGACATCTTGACGCTCGTCGCCGCCGTGCAGCGCCAAGCGCGGCGTTACGGGGCCGCGCTTGTCGGCGGCGATCTGTCGCGCACCACGGGACCTCTCGTGCTCTCGGTGACCGCGGTCGGGGAGGTCGACGAGGGTCGGGCGTTGCCGCGCTATCGCGGGGTACCCGGCGACGTGTTGCTCGTCAGCGGCTCGGTTGGCGCGGCGGCCGCGGGTTTGTTGCTCCTGCGCGGCGTGGCGCACGGTGACGGCGTGAGCCCCGCCGCTCGTCGGGCCCTCGTGGCGCGGCAACTGCGCCCGACGCCGCGCGTGGCGCTCGGCTGCGCGCTCGTGGCCTCACGGCGCGCGCACAGTTGCGCCGATGTCTCCGACGGACTGGCGCGCGACACCGCGCACGTGCTCTCGGCGGGCGCGACGTTTCGCCTCGAGCTCGCAGCGCTGCCTGTGGCCCGCGGCGTCGCCGCGATCGCGCAAGAGGTTGGCCGCCCGGCGTGGGAGCTCGCCTTGGGGGGGGGCGAAGACTTCGAGCTCGTGCTCGCCTGCGCACCGCGGCACGTACGCGCGCTGCAAGCCCTCGCTCGCGCTGTCGGCACACGCCTGACGCCCGTCGGCGAGATCGTCGCCGGCCGCACGCCCGTGCTCGTGGACGCGCGCGGCGCTCGGGCCACCGACCTACCCGCCGGCTTCGACCACTTCGTGAGCCAGTCGTAACGTTCGGTCGCGCACCACGAAGGCAAGCAAAAGCCGACGTGCCTAGTGTTTGACCTCGGACCTGCTTTTCGTCGAGAATCCGCTCGTGCGCAGCATTCTTAGGCTCAAGCTGGCGATCGGCTTCTTTGCCATCTCCATTCTCAGCGCGTTGGTGCCCCTCCTCGCGTCGCGCTTCATCGCCGACACACTGACTCTGTGGTCACTTACGGCCGGCTGTGTTCTCGTCTTCGGGCTCATCGGCAGCACGCTGCTCGCGGGCTCGCTGTCTGGAAACATTCGTTTACTCTCGCAGTTCGCCGGCCGCGTCTCGAATGGTGACCTGTCGCAGTACGCGCGCTTCGCCCGTCCGAGTGTCATGCCGGACGAAGTCGATACGCTGGCGAGCTCCATCAACTACATGCTCGAAAACCTGCGCGAGCTCGTGGCGCACATTCAACGCACGGCCCGCGCCGTCGCCGAGAGCGCCAATCATCTCTCGGGCAGCGCCGAGGGTGTCAACGCGGCGAGCGAAGAGGTGACGAGCTCGATCCAGCAGATCGCCAAGGGCGCCGAGCTGCAAACCGAGCTCGTCGAGCGGGCGAGCAAGATCATCACCGAGATCGCGGGCGGCATCGAACGCACGGCGCGCGCCGCCGAGGACGCGGCCGTAGCCTCGAATGAAACCGCGAGCGTCGCGCAGTCGGGCGGCAACGTCGGTAAGCAAGCGGTCGACAAGCTGCGCAAGGTCTTCGAGAAGATCGAAGACACCGGCGTGCGCGTGGTGCGCTTCGGCGAGAAGTCCAAGGAGATTGGTCAGATCGTCGAGGTCATCACCAAGCTGTCGCAACAGACGAACCTGCTCGCGCTCAACGCCACCATCGAGGCCGCGCGCGCCGGTGAGTACGGGCGCGGCTTTGCCGTCGTCGCCGACGAAATCCGCAAGCTCGCTGAGAACAGCTCGCGCAGCGCCGATCAAATCGGCAAGCTCATCCACGAGAGCTTGGGCGAAGCAACGAGCGCGGTCGTCGCCATGCGCGAGTCCACGCAAGAGCTCGCCGATGGACGCGAGGATATGAACTCGATCGTGCACTCACTCGAGAACATCACCGTCACGGCGAGCAAGGGCGTCAACGTCGTCAGCCAGATCAGTCGCATTACGAGCGAGCAGCTAAAGGGCGCCCGCGACATGGTCGAAGCCATCGAGAACATCTCCGAGGTCGCCGAATCGAACGCCTCGACCACCGAGCAGGTCTCGTCGGCTATCGACAAGCAGAGCGCCTCGATGCAGGCGATGACCTCGAGCTCGGTCGACCTCTCGAATCTGTCGCGTGAGCTCGAAGCCGTCGTGACGCGCTTTCAGCTGAGCTCCGAGAAGCCGGCCTCCTCGACCGGCCTCGTGCGCCCGCCGCGGGAGCTGCGATGAGCAGCGCCACGACCGCAAGCGCGCCGGGCGGCCGCTTTCTCGTCTTCGATATCGGCGGCGAGTCGAGCGGCGCGTCCTCGGGCACCTTCGCGCTCGACGTGAGCGGCGTCGTGCAGGTCATCGAGCCCGACAGTATCGCCCACGTGCCGCTCGCGCCGTCGGTCGTACTTGGCATCCTCAATCACCACGGTCGGATCATCACCGTGCTCGATCCGGCGCCCCTGCTTGGCCTCGTTGCGCAGCGGGGCCCCGCGAGTCAAGTCGTCATTCTGCGGCACGGGCTGCGAGGCAACCCAAATTTGGGCTTGCAGGTCGTGCGCAGCCACGGCATCGTGAGTAGAGCAGAGCTTGACGAAGCCGACGTTATCGCCGGTGAGTGCATTGCGTGGGTGGCGCGGTCGGGCCGCCGTTTGATTAACATCATAGAGCTCGAGCCTTTGCTGCAGAGGTTGAGCCGTTTATTTGGCTCAGTCGAGAGTCGAGAGCCGCTGCAAGGAGTGACCGTATGACGAAGACGCGAGTGCTCATCGTTGATGACGCGATCTTCATGCGCAACATGATCAAGGACATCTTCCACGACGACCAGTTCGAGATCGTCGGTGAGGCCGCCAACGGCGTCGAGGCGGTCGAGAAGTACAAAGAGCTCAAGCCCGATCTCGTCACCATGGACATCGTGATGCCGTTCAAGAGCGGCATCGAGGCGACCAAGGAGATCTTGGCGCTCGATAAGAACGCGCTCATCGTCATGTGTAGCGCGCTCGGGCAAGAGTCCTTGGTGATGGAAGCGATTGAAGCGGGCGCCGCGGATTTCGTGGTCAAGCCGTTCAAACCCGATGATGTGCACAAGGTCGTGCAAAAAGTCCTGAGCGGCCGCGTCGCACCGACCTGAGGCGCGACGGCCCGCGCGAGGGGCGCGACCCCGTGGACATGAGCAAGTACAGGGCTCTCTTCGTCGAGGAGAGCCGTGAGCACGTAAGCGAGCTGTCGCGCTTGCTCGTCGAGGTCGAGGCGAGCGCGGCGCCCGGGCCCCTCATCGACGAGATCTTCCGTCACGCGCACTCCATCAAGGGCATGGCCGGATCGATGGGCTACGAACCCATCACCGCGCTCGCGCATCGCATGGAGGACGTGGTCGACATCTACCGGCGCTCGGCCGCGCCCATCGCCAAGGACGCCATCGATCGCTTGTTGCGTGCCGTCGACGTGCTCAGTCAGTACGTCGAGTGCATCGCGGCCGAGCGCCCGCTCGAGCCGAACTACGAGCTCGTGCGCGAGCTGTCGGCACTCGCAGAGTCCGGGGGCGCGGCCGCGGTTGCTGCGGTTGCGGCTTCACCGAGCGCCAGCGCGCCAGAGGCAAGCGGCGCGGCCGCGACTACCGGCCGCCCGGCCGCTGCGCCGCCTCCCGGCCTAGAGGTCGGTCGCCAAGCACTCGGTACGGATGCCGCGCCTATGCCCATCCCGGGCGCCCCTGCGCGCATCGAGTCGAAGCTCGTGCGCGTGCGCATTAGCGACACTTCTTCGGCGCCGGCGGTGCGCGCCTTTCTCGTGCATCGACGTCTCGCGGAGCTCGGGCAGATCATCGAGTCGCGACCGGGCATCGAGCAGCTGCGCTCGGGGCAGCTCGCCGATCTCGAGGTGACGTTCGTCGTGCCGATCGCGCTCGACGAGGCGAGCGTGCGCCGCGTTCTGTCGAACGTACCGGATGTCGAGAGCGTGACCTTCGCCCCGCTCGAGTCCATTGAGCCCGTCGGGCGCGCCACGTCGAAGGGCGCCACCGTCGAGCCGGAGGGCGTCAAGAATGTCTCGACCGTGCGCGTGCGCACCGAAGTGCTCGACGGCCTCATCAACTCGGTCGGCGAGCTGTTCATCGCGCGCGAGCGCTTGCAGATCCTGCTCGCCGACATCGCGCGTCCCGACGTGCGGGCGGCCCTCGACGGGCTCTCCGGGCGCATCCGCGAGATCCACGATCAGGTGATGGCAGTGCGCATGATGCCAATGCGCACGCTCACCGATCGTTATCCTCGCCTCGTGCGTGATCTTGGCCGCACCCTCAAGAAGGACATCGACTTCGAGGTCGTCGGCGGTGACATCGAGCTCGACCGCGCCATTCTCGACAGCCTCGACAGCGTCTTTATCCATACGCTGCGCAACGCCGTCGACCATGGCATCGAAGAGCCGCTCGAGCGGGCGGCCCGACAAAAGCCGGTGAGCGGCAAGATCACGGTGAGTGCGGCGCGCGATCGCGACATGGTGCTCGTAGCCGTCGAGGACGATGGTGGGGGCCTCGATCCGGACACGCTGCGTCGGGCGGCCGTCGACAAGGGCCTCATGTCGGCGCGCGAGGCCGAGGAGCTCTCGGCGCGCGAGTGTTACTTTCTCATCTGCAACCCCGGTTTCTCCACCAAGAAGGTCGTCAGCGATCTGTCGGGACGCGGCGTCGGCATGGACGCGGTGCGCTCGAAGATCGAGAGCTTGGGCGGCACGCTCGACATCGAGAGCGAGGTCGGGCGGCGCACGCGCTTTACGTTCCGCTTGCCGCTCACGCTCGCCATCGTGCCGGTGCTGCTCGTCGAGGCGGGGCGCTGGTTGTTTGCGATTCCCGTCGCCAAGGTCGTCTCCGTGCGCGAGAAGGGCGAGGACGTGATTCCCCAGGCGGGCGGTCGCTTCTACTTGTCGTTTCGGCACGCGCTCGTGCCGGTGACCGAGGTCTCGGCGGTGCTCAAGCTCGACCTGCAGCCGGGCGTGCGCCTCGACCAGGTGGTCGTCATCGAGGACGGCCGCGATCTGTCGGGCATCGCCGTCTCGCGCATCGTCGGCTACCACGAGGTGGTCGTCAAACCGCTCGGCGACCCGCTCGACCGGCTCGAGTGGTTCTCGGGCGCGGCCATCTTGGGCGACGGGCAGCCCATCCTCATCCTCGATGTGCAGCGCGCCTTGCGGCAGCGCGGCGCGGTGTGAGCGCGCGACGGTGCGACGACGCGAGGCCGCGAGGCCGGCTACAGTAGCGTCCCCTCGTGCGTGGTGACGTTGCGATCCGCCGGTAGAGGCCCCGCAAGGGTCGTCAGCAGATCGAGCAAGTCCCAAAGGAGGCGCAGCCCTTCGGCCGGCGAAGTGGGCACCGGCAGCAGCGCAGCGCGCGCGAATTCGTCGCGCCGTGCCGCCGAAACTGCGTCGGTGCGCAGGTCAGCGCGGTCCGCGTCCGATAGCTGCCATGATGTCTTCGAGTTCACGCTCTGCCCCGATCGCCGTCGCGTACATGTGTACGATGTCCATTCTGATGGTCGAAGCGTGGGCGCGCAAGAGCGCTTCGATGTCGGCGCGGTCTTTGCCGCGCGCTGGGTTGCTCACGAGAGCTTGGAGCTTGAGGCCGAGCAGGTCCTCGAGCAGGACGACGCGCACGTCGAGTGCTGAGGTGATCGGCACTGGCTCAGCGCGCGCTAGCATGCTGAGGCCGTAGTCGCGCCGGGCGAGCAGGAAGTCGACCCGCAGTCTTTCGAGCAGGTAGCTCGATACACTCTCGCCGCGATCCAACGTCTCGAATCCCAAACGGCCCATCAGGTCGTGCACTGCTGGCTCTTGCTCGGCGGCGACGAGGAAGTCGAGATCGCGCGTGCCTCGCACTACCCCGTGGGCAGCCAACGCTACCGCGCCGACGAGAGCGCAGTCGATCTCCTGGCCGCTCAATTGCACGATCAACGCGACCAGCGAGTCGCGCAGCGAGCCGGGTTCGAGTGCTACGCTGGGTGCGGGTCGTCTTCGTCGTCGTGCGCCGAGCAGGCGCTTCCATACATTCATTAGGCCGATTATCTGCGCCCGCAGGTCAGCCCGCAACAACGCGGCGAAGTGTCGCGTGCCGACGGCGTGGCGTGGTGACCTACCGAAACGCGTCGCCGCAGTTGCGAGCTCGTCCGCGATCCTCTCGGTGACCTCCTGCTATCGTTCGTTCGAGTGCCTGAAGGTGTCCGGGTTCTTGCACAGGCCGAGCTCACAGATCCGCTCGCCTTTGCAGTCGCTGTCCTTGCGGCAGCCATCGGCAATCGGCTGTGCGCCGTCCTGCAAGTCAACGCTTGCGTCAGACGCAAACCCCGCCCGCTTCATTTTGGTCCGGCAATCCGACACCCACATATAGCCGTTCGCCGCCGACGCGTCTCCGACGAGGGCTTCCATTGCGGACGTGACGCCTAAGACAGCCACACTGGCCGGAACCGCGACGCCGTGGGAGCTCGCTACATTCATCACCGTCAACACGCTGGTCAGCAATGAGCCTGCGGCGAATCCGAGGTCGACGGTCGGTGCGACGTACGATCGTGTGCACTCGTCGGCCTTGCGGGGCAAGCGGCCCTCGGGCGCCGGGTCGACGAAGATCCATGAGCAACCTGATTGGATCAGCCCCACAAAGGTTAGCGTGAGCGTCGGTGCGCTTCGGATGTGTCGGGTCTGTTTGGCGGTGGTCATGACCGTTCATAAATACGACAGCCCATGTCGTATGAGCAGGCGCCCTCGTAGGGTACTGCCAGTCGGGTGGCACGAGACCGCGTCGCATGGGTACGCCGGCAAGCCGGGTACAACGTAAGTACTCGCCGCGCCCCGTCGTGACGGCCCTCGACCGGATCGCGTAGAACGGGCAACGTGGGGGAGTCCCACGCGTTCTTGGCCTGTCAGCGGCGAAGGTGTATCGCTTGCCGATGGCCAAGG
>Ga0315268_10000870_pt1 | contig 35262 bp, 36 predicted proteins | sample C1_top_MG_FD_204535 | JGI IMG/M metagenome (GOLD analysis project Ga0315268, IMG submission 204535) | Sediment microbial communities from Yellowstone Lake, YNP, Wyoming, USA - C1_top | ecosystem: Environmental > Aquatic > Freshwater > Lake > Sediment | place: USA: Wyoming | collected 2017-08-01
AGGACGCTCTAGTCAAACTGGCTTTGAGGGTAGACCTACAGAGACCCGAGGACGTAGCTAGAGCAATCGAGACCATCCAAAACAAGACGCTTCTAATGACCAGCATGGCGACGTACAACCACTACTGCCGAATCCATCGTTTGCCTAGATCAGAATTCCATGTACGGATTGATCGACGGCGCAGCCTTCCAATCATACCGCCAGAAAAGACGCTCCAAGCCAGCCTGCTGATTCCGAGGCTCTTCAAATGGAAAGCATACTTCCGACTGCTCTATGAAACAGGCGCCAGACCATCAGAGCCATTCTCCATGGCAGTCGTCGACGTCGACGTCGAACAGCAGAAAGTCCGACTAGGCACCAGAAAAGGCAGCGGCGACACAATGGAAAGAGAACTTCCCATCAGCCCACTCCTAGCAGAACAACTAAGACAGTTGACGAAAGGAAAGCAGCCAGGCGACCTAGTATTCCATCAATTCCGAGACCCAACAAAGCCGCTCGAATACGATAAAGCCGAGAGAATCAAAAACCACGTCAAAAAGGCACTCCTAGAGACAGGACACAACGTCCGAGGCTACCGACTCCACGTCTACCGACACGCCTTTGCAACCAGACTCTACCACGCAACCAAAGACCTAGTCCTCACCTCAAGAAGCCTGGGACATCGGAATCTGGAGACAACCATGATTTACGTCCACCTGCAACCCGAGACAATCAAACGCTACGACGTCCAACCCTGCGACGTCGGAGACAAGCCCACGATCGCGACGTACATCGCAGAAGGCTGGGAACTAGCCCTACAAACGCCGGAGACAGTCTTTTTCAAGCATTTCACAGGCCTTCTTTTTTTTTGTTTCGCAAACATGCCATGTGTGGTTCAAACGTGGTTTAGAGGGTTAATCTTTAAAACTGTGAACGCGTAAAGTATGGCACAATCTGAGAGGTGAAATATCGATGGTTAAAGTAGATGGCTTCAACGTTCCCGAGGGACTTTACTACAGCAAAGAATATGAATGGGCAAAAGTGGAAGGCGACAAAATACGCGTGGGCATCACGGACTTTGCACAGAAGCAACTGCGAGAAATCGTCTACGTGGAAATTCCTGGAACAGGCACTACTATTAAACAGAATGAGCCCTATGGCACTGTGGAATCAGTGAAATCCGTTTCAGACCTAGTGGCGCCACTAAGCGGCACGGTGGAGCAAGTAAACCAAGAAGTCACAGGCAAACCCGAACTGCTCAACGAAGACCCCTACAACAAGGGTTGGCTGCTCATAATAAAACCCAGCAGCATGGATGAACTTAAGAATCTGATGGACGCTGCCAAGGCGGCTGAGTGGCACCAGAGCTTACTGAAAGAGGCTAAGTAGCTTGCCCAGACGCATAATCATAATAGGTTCACACGCCGCTGGTGTGGACGCTGCTGCGTCGGCGCGTAAGACGGACAGAACTGCCGAGATTACTTTGATTAGCAAGGAGAGACGCGTGGGTTATTCGCGGTGTGGCATTCCCTTCGTTATAGGCGGGCACATTCCTAAGATGGATGACCTCATTGTGTATCCTTCGGCGTATTACAAGATGAACAAGCTCAACCTGATAACTGAAACAACGGTGACGCACATCAACAAGGACGAGAAAACCATTGAAACGTTGGACAAGACGGGAAAGACGGAGACTTTGCCTTATGACAGCTTAATCCTGGCTACTGGTGCTTCACCTGTGATTCCGCCGATTAAAGGCAAGGAAAAACAGGGAATTTATGTAGTTCGCACGTTGGAGGACGGTGAGCGTATTGACGCGGCAATTAAAGCGGGCGCGAAGAGTGGCATTGTCATCGGTGCGGGACTGATTGGTCTCGAGGTGGCGATGGCTTTTGTTGAACGCGGCTTGCAGACCACGGTCGTGGAGCTTTTGCCCCAGACGCTGCCTGCTATGCTTGACATGGATATGGCGAAGATTGTGCAGGAAAAGTTCGAGGAGAAGGGTGTGAGAGTAATCACAGGGACAGGCGTCAGCGAGGTTCTCGGCGGCGACAAGGTCACTGGTGTAGTCGCTGGTAGTGAGCAGATTCCTGCAGATATTCTGGTGGTTGCGACGGGTATTCGTGTTAACAGTGAGCTGGCTCAGGAGGCTGGCTGTGCTATCGGTGCTTTTCGTGGGATTTTGACGAACATGCGCATGGAGACGACTGTGAAGGACATTTACGCTGCTGGTGATTGTGCGGAGGCGGTGAGTTTGATTACGCATAGGCCTGTGTTGTATCAGTTGGGCACTGTGGCTGTGAGGCATGGTAAGGTAGCTGGAGCAAACGCTGCTGGCGGTTACGCGGTGTTTCCTGGATGTTTGGGCTCTTCCACTTCGCGGCTGTTCGATGTTGAAATTGGTGCTACTGGACTAACTGAAGCTTTGGCGCGTAGACATGGTATAACACCGTTGATTGGCGCTGTGACGTCTAAGACTAGGGCGGACTATTACCCTGGTGCTTTGCCGATTAAGATTAAGCTGGTGTTCGACAGGGAATCAGAGCTACTTGTAGGCGGTCAGATAGTGGGCGGAGAAGAAGTGACACAGCGGATTAACGCATTGAGCTTTGCCATTCAGAAGCAGATGACTTTGAGAGAACTGATGAAGGCAGACACGGCTTACACGCCGCCTTTGTGTGAAACCTGGGAACCCATGGTATTCGCGGCAGAGACAGCACTAAGAAAAATACGATAAAAACACCTTCTTTCTTCCTTTTTTATTATTACGCTAATATTTCGTTAAAGATGGCTTATTGCATTAATTTTGTCGAAGGGCAAGGTTAAATTCTCTGAAATAATATTCGATAGAATCGTGAACCTCAAAACAGTAGTCGGTGCTGTCGTGGTTGCTATTCTCTTATTCTTTGGCATCATATTTGCTCTCGCCGCAGTCTACGCGCCCATTAGACTCGCAGTCGCTGCTTTGTTGTTTATCGCTGCTTTTGGAATCGGTTATTATGTAACTAAGAAGCCGACGACCATAGTTCAACGGTTAGAATTGTCGGGACAGATGAAGCCAGCCGCGCTCAAGTGCCCTAACTGCGGCGCAGCGGTGGATGAGAAACAGATCAAAATCGTGTCCGGCGTGCCGTATGCAACCTGCCCGTACTGTGGACAAACTTTCGAAGTGATTGAGGAACCTAAATGGTGAATAAGCACCTGTTTCTGATGGCATTGTTTGCAGTGTTCTTGTCTGTCTTGCTCATAAGCCCCGCAGTGGCTCAGAGAACGTATCATCTCGAACACGAATGGGTAAAAATCTGGATAAACCAAAACGGAACAATTGACTTGTTCTATGACATCAGCCTCACGCTCGATTCTGGTGCCACGATAAACTACGTGTATGTTGGTCAGCCCAGAGGAGATTTCACAATAGGCAGTGCTTACGACCAGTACGGCAACACGCTGGTGACATCTGACGCCAGTTCAGGAAGCGACTTTAAGGTCAGTATCAAGCTCAACTCACCCTTAACAGCAGGACACACGATTAGTTTCAACCTCACCACAAACGTTGCGCACATGATATGGGAAGACACGCAAAACCCTGGCAATGTGGGAATGCAGTTTACGCCCACGTGGTGGACGGAGGCAAGTGTGTATGACTTGAGAATATTGGTTGTTTTGCCCCCAGGCGTTACCAGTGGAATGGTGAAAACAACTCAAGTGCTTTGGAACAACACGTTGATGGAAGAAGGCAGATTGGCGGTTTACTGGGAAAAATCAAACCTTGTACCCGACCAGAGGTATCCTGTTGGTGTTTCTTTTCCGAAACAATACGTGCAAAACTATGATACGGCGCCTACAGGCGTGATGGCTTTTCTTGTGCTGTATGGACCTGCCCTCTTTGTGTTTGGACTCCTTGCCTTGGTGGTTGGGGCTGTTGTAGTTGTGGTTCGCAAGAGACCGTATTTGATCCCTCAAGTTAGCATGGAAACTCTTGGAATGAGACGTGGGTTGACGGCGGTGGAGGCTTCTTACCTTCTTGAAATGGAACCACCAAGAATAGTCACGGAGATTCTCTACAGCCTCTTACAGAAAAGGGCAGTATGGGTTGAGGACACAAGTCCTTCGGTTAAACTGAAAGTCATGCCCCAATTCCAAGACAAAAGCGGCACGCTGGAATCACCCCTACGATACTACGAGGTTGATTTTCTCAAGGCGATCAAAGAAGACGGCACTCTAGACGAAGAAAAACTGGCACATACTATTATGTTTCTCAGAGACACGGTTGAACAAAAACTCCGAGGGTATTGCCGACGCGACACGATCGACTATTACAGAAAAATCGTTGGAAAGGCTTGGGAACAAGTTTTGCAGGCTGGTACTGCTGAGTTAGCCTCAAAAGCTTACGATCAACAACTATTATGGCTGTTACTCGATCCCAATTATAAATCACGCACGCAAACCGCGTTTCAGGACAGGATTTTTGAACCAAGCCCGCTCTGGTGGTGGTACTGGTTCGGCTATCAGCACTATAATCCACAGCCTATGTACAAACCAAACATTGAAACACCTGCTCAATCGGCAAAACCGCCTACGATTCCAGGCGCCGACTTTGCGAACAATGTTGCAACTGCTGTGGAAAAAACTTCGAACAACATCGTGGTCAGCCTCGAAAAATTTGCAAGCGCCATTCTTCCAGCAGGCACTGGCAAGTCTTCAACTGAACCTGCGCACCATGGAGCGAATTGCGTCTGTGCCTGTGCAGCCTGTGCTTGTGCGTGCGCTTGTGTGTCATGTGCCTGTGCTTGTGCTGGCGGAGGAGTGGGCTAAAGGAGAAACTATCATGAGCGTGTTAAGCAGAATTTTGCGGACGCCGAAGATTCCTCAAGGTCGCTACACGTATAGAGGAAGAGACAAGTTTGCGGGTTTGGCGCTTCAGCTCCGCGTTGAACCAGACGAGCGGGGAGTTATGGTCATCAATGCAAACACGGTTCTCTACCTGAACAAGACTGCGACGGCGCACGCTTATTTTTTTATGCAAGGAATGAACACCGATGCCGCGTTGAAGAAGATTCGTCGCATGTATCGAGTGGATGAAAAAACTGCGAAAAAAGAACATGAAAAACTCATCTATACGATCAGCACTTTGGCGCAAACGGAGAAAGTTTGTCCCGTGTCGTTTCTTGACGTGAAGAGTGTCGAGCCTTTTACTCAACAGTTTTCTGCACCGTTACGGATGGATTTGGCGCTTACGTTCAGATGCCAGAACAATTGTGTTCACTGCTATGCTGGCGGACCACACGAGACTTCGGAGCTTTCTACCGCGCAATGGAAAGAAGCAATCGATCGTCTTCATCAGATAGGCGTGTTCATCTTGACCTTCACTGGAGGCGAACCGACACTGCGCGAAGACTTGCCAGAATTGCTGCTTTACGCCCAAAATAAAGGAATGGTTACGGGTCTTGTAAGCAACGGAAGAAAACTGAAGGACAAAGCCTACGTAGAGAAGCTGGAAAAGGCTGGATTAGACTTCGTTCAAGTAACACTCGAGTCTCACAAGCCCAAAATACACGAGTTAATGACCGCTTCGAAGGGAAGCTGGAAAGAAACCGTTGCTGGAATAAAAAACGCCGTTCAATCACAAATCTACGTCACCACAAACACCACGCTTAGTAAACACAACGCCGCAGACTTCTTGGAAACCATAGACTTCCTCAAAAAACTCGGAGTTGCCGCCTTTGGCTGCAACAGCCTCATCTACTCAGGAAAAGGAAACGCAATAAGCGAAGAATTTGCCCTACCACTAGAAACATTGAACGAATTATTGCCCAAAATCCATGACAAAGCCAACCAACTCGGGCTAAAGTTTCTATGGTACACACCAACTCAGTATTGTCGCCTTAATCCAGTAGAACTGGGATTGGGCGTCAAATCATGCACAGCTGCAATGATAAACATGTGCATCAGTCCGAACGGTGACGTTTTTCCATGTCAGAGCTATTTTGAAAGCCTAGGTAACATTCTCAAAGACAACTGGCAAAAAATCTGGAACCACTCTCTTGCGGTGAAAATTAGAAAGAGAGAATACGTGGAACCAAAATGTGAAGGCTGCCCTCAGCTTCAAGTCTGCGGCGGTGGATGCCCGCTGGAACTGCAGAACAAAAACTACGTCTGCACCGAAACACAATAGACCAAATCGATTAGACTTTTTGCAAGGTCTCCTATGAAGCACCCTTTAAAACCCCCCTAAACGTGCACGCACAGATTCTGAAACCAAAAAACTCTGCAGACCCCCCTCTCTTTTTCTAATTTTAAGCTGGAGTTTATGTTGAATTCGGATTCGGAGTTCATAATTTATTTATTCCCTCCAGAACCCATTTTGAATGCAACGGAGAAAATAAAATGCCAATCGAACAAATCAGCGTAAAAGATAAACAAGAACTGCAAAAGATAGTGATGGAAGAGATAAACGCCATCGAAAACGGTTTGACCACCCTCTACAGCAACATCAAAATCGACCCTAAAACCAACTTGGACCTTCTTTGCCATGACGCGAGCGGAAGATTAGCCGTAATGCAACTAAACGTCGTAGAAGACGACAATGCTTTCTTTGAAGGACTACGCTGCATCAACTACATCGACACGGTGAAACCCATGCTCAGAGCCGCCTATGGAAAAGCCGGAATAGATGAAAACGCACCGCCCCGACTGATTCTTCTCGCACCGAGCTTCTCATCCAACCTGCGCAACGTGGTCGAAAACACCAATGTAATCGAAGTGGACCTCTATGAATGGGATTATCTGCAAATCGGCGACAAAAAAGGCTTGTACGCACATCCCGTGTTCGTGAAGAAAACACGCCCAAAAGCCACGTTTGAAGAAGAGAAGCCAAAGAAAGCAGAAAAGAGAGCCAAACAGCAACCAATACCGATGCCGTCGAAGAAAAGAGAGGAACCAGAACCAGCGCCGCCAGAACCACCAGCCATGGTGATTCCACCAAAAGAAGAAGTTGAGCCTGAAGTAGTGGGAAAGAAAACCGAGAAAGAAAAGAAGAAATCCATCTTCTCACTCTAAAAACACTCTCTTCCGCCATTCTTTTTAGCCAATACGCGCTATTTTTCCTCGTTTTCCCAAAATAGATTCTAAATACTGATTTTCATTTCACAGAGCTTATTTCCACATTCTTGCGAGGACAATGTGGAGAGAGAAGCATGCGAATATGTTATGAATGTGGCAAAGAAATCCAGAACCAGACAGAAATGGTGCTTAAAGAATTCCGAGTCGCAGATTGGGGCGTCAGGTGGAAAAAACCGTTTCACATGCAGTGTTGGCAGAGACGACAAAAAACCCAAAGAAAAAACTACACGAAAATTAGCTTCGCTGCGCTGTCAATTTTGACTTGCGTTATTGTTTCTTATGTTGTTTTAACTTTGCTCTAAACCCTGCTCGTTGTCTCAGGAAACACGCTTGAGTAAGCCAAATTCACCGTCTCTTTCGTACCGCCAGATTGCATGGCTTCGTATATCTGCAGTGTCTGCTCAGCGGCTTTCCGCCAAGTGAAATACTGGACAACCCGCTTTCGTCCGTTCTGTCCCCAACGTTTAGCCCTTTCCTCGTCTTTCAGGACTTCCTTGATACCCCAGGCTATGTCGGCAGGGTCATTTCCGTTGATGTGAATGCCGTTCTGGTCTGGTCCTGAAGAGAGCACTTGTTCCTTAAAGCCGACCACTCCTTGAGCGCCTACCACGAGCGGTTTAGCCATCGACATTGCCTCGAGGCTGACTATGCCAAAGGGCTCATAAACCGATGGAAAAACACACAAGTCAGACGCGGCATAGTGCAGGATTCTTTCTTCTTCGGGCAGAAAATCAAAGCATGTGATCACGTTCTTGGCTATGCCTAGCCTATTGGCTGTTTCAGTAACGTCTTTCTGCTCCTCTCCCTTGCCCAGGATAACTAGTTTTGTATCTGGATATTCCTCAAGAACCAGAGGTATCGCCTGAACGATGTTTCTGACTCCTTTTACCCATGTTAATCTTCCGAGAAAGAAGACCATTTTTCCATCTGGGCAGATGCCGTATTTTTCGCGGATTCTCTGCACGTTTTCGCTCGGATATTTTTCTGGATTATAGCGTTCTGGATCTACGCCGTTCCAAACCGCGCTGATTTTTTGGCTTGGCCAGCCGTGTCTTGTGAGGTCTTCTCGCATGGCGTGGCTGACTGTGATTATGTGGTCTGCCATGTCTGCTGTGGCTGTCTCGAGATGCGAGACAACGCCTGAACCTGTGCCACCGCTTCTGCCCCATTCAGTGCTGTGCACGTGAAACACTACGGGCACTTTTGTTTCGTTCTTGACGATGATTCCAGCTATGCTGCTCAGCCAGTCGTGCACACAGGCGATGTCGAATTTGTAGCCTTCTTTTTTGATTAGGCTGTTGATGAACTTCGTGGCGCTGAGCACGTTGTAGATGAAGATGTCATTGAAGAAACGAATGTTGGTGCCCCATTTCTTCAAATCTTCTGTCACAAACATTGGAAAAACATTGCTCACGTCAGCTTTTATGGGTCTGTGAACCTCAACGCCCTTCATCACTTCTCTCGTTTTTTGGTCGCCCCCGTTCATGGTAAAAACGGTGACGTCGTGACCCATCGCGACAAACTCGCGCGTAATGTACTCGGCATAAGTGCCAAGTCCGCCCACTATGGAAGGCGGATACTCCCAAACAAAGAATCCAATCCGCATCATTAACACCCTCGGTATGCTGTAGAAAGCATTCTGGCTGTCAATATCATGCTTTATGCGTCAGAAAAATGACACACAACCACAGGTTCACTCGTCATATTTGCAGCATATTTGGATCCTATTTGTATCATATAGCGAACCGGGTCTAGAACAGCGCAGAGCAGATACACACGCTTACTTCTTACTCTTCTTAAGGGGATAATACGGGCAAATCAAATCGCCCAACTGCGCAATAAGCTTCGGCTCGGTGCGCACCAAATCCATACTCGTCACGATGCCCACAAGCTTGCTATCTTCCACGATGGGCAGCTTTTTAATCCGCTTATCACCCATCACCTTGGCACATTGCTCCACACTCGTGTCAGGGCTTATGCTAACTAAAGGACTCGACATAACCTCCAAAGCCCTCACAATGTCCACAGGCAACCGCGGCTCCACAACCTTCCGCAAAATATCCCGCTCAGTAACAATTCCCACAGGACGCTTAGCGCTGTCAATAATGACCACAGAACCCACCTCAAACTTTGTCATCTTACGAATAACCTCAATAATCGCGGCATCAGTATGCGCGGTTTTCACGTTAACCGTCATAATATCCCTTATCGAAATCACACCAGCCAAACACAACACCCCATAAATCAAACGATGCTAACCCATAGCAAAAAACAATTATTTAAGGCTGATGCCACAAAAAACCACACTCTCAGCAACTCTTAAATCAAATATAGCACAACATTAACACATCACAAACAAAAAATTCAGTGACCAACGATGGAAAACATTACAAACAAAATCCCAGAAAACATGCGCCAAGCAGCCTCGGAAAAACTCACAGACATAATACTCAACGCACAAAACACGGAAAAAATGTCCGCAACACTCGCCAAAACTATACTCCGCCAATGGCAGAACAATCAACTAACAACAGAAACAGGAATACAAAACCTCATACAAGCCGCCATAACCGTAGACCCGGAAAAAACCATCATATCAATGGAAGAAATGGGCTTAACAGAACTCGCCCAACAACTCAAAACACAAAAAGGTGCTTAGAATGACAGAATTCGGAATCGAATTTGTCCCAAAGGATCCATACTGGAAAACCACCTTCTACGCCATACAAGCAGAAAAAACAGGCTTCAACTATTTGTGGATAACAGACCATTTCAACAACCGCAACGTCTACACTTCTTTAGCCACCGTCGCTGCCTACACTGAAAAAATCAAGTTTGGACCAGGCGTCACCAACCCATACCACATTCACCCAGTGGTGACCGCGCAAGCTGTGGCTTCGCTTAACGAAATAGCACCAAACCGCGTAATCTGCGGCTTAGGCGTAGGCGACAAAACTACCCTAGAAATGGTGAACATCGAACAATCCAAGCCACTCGCAACTATTAGAGAAGCAACACAAATAATCCGAGAAATGTGCACAGGAAAAAACGTCCAACTCGACGGCGAAGTTTTCAAAATCGCAGGCGCAAAATTCAACTTCAAAACCACAAACCCCATCCCAATCTTCATCGGCGCACAAGGACCAAAAATGCTGGCAATGGCAGCAGAAATCGGCGACGGCGTTCTAATAAACGCGTCACACCCGAAAGACGTGGAAAACGCCATGGTGCACATAAAAGAAGGCGCAACTAAAGCAGGAAAACCGTTAAATCAACTCACCATAAGCGTCTACACTTCGTTTTCCGTCGCTGCCGACATGGAAAAAGCCATGAAAGCTGTCATTCCGGTTGCGGCGTACATTGTCGCAGGAAGCCCTGAAATAATCTTGCAGAGGCATAACATCAGCACAGAAAAAGCAAGCCAAATCAGAGACGCCATCGTACACGGCAAATGGAAAGAAGCCTTTGCCCAAGTGACCCCAGAGATGATTGAAGCCTTCTCCATCTGCGGAACACCAGGAATAGTCGCTGAAAAGATTGCACACTTAACGAGAATCGGCGCCACACAAATAGTAGCAGGCTCACCAATCGGCCCGAACACGCGCAAATCAATTAACATGATTGCAGCCGAGATTTTTCCACACTTCAAAGAGAGTTGAAAAAAGGCACAGTTTATTTGATTGAAATTCCTTTTGCACTCAGAAAGTGAACACGCTTGAGCACTGCCTTTCCTGAAAAACTCGCAAAACTGCTCAAAACCCAAAAGTATCATTTAATAGGAAATCATTCGGCAGTGAAAAGTTGCAGATGGCTCTACCAATCGCTGGTGCACAATCGACCATGCTACAAGCAGCAGTTCTATGGAATAAAGAGCCACAGATGCATCCAAATGACGCCCACAGTTGCGCAGTGCGATTTGAGGTGCAGTTTTTGCTGGCGAATACAAAGTGGAGACTTCAAAATAAAGTGGGACGAATTGGCTTCATCTAAGTGGGATGACCCAGAAACCATCGTCGCTGAATGTATCAAAACGCAGAGAAAACTAGTCAGCGGATACAAAGGAAATCCACACGTAACCGCGCATAAATTTCGCGAGGCATCCGAACCCAAACATGTGGCAATAAGCCTCGCGGGCGAACCGACAATGTATCCGCTCTTAAATGGATTGATCGAATGTTTTAACAAACGCGGGTTGACAACTTTTCTCGTGTCTAACGGAACAAACCCTGATGCGTTAACGCAACTAAGCACAGAGCCTACTCAACTGTACATTTCGCTCTGTGCGCCAGACGAGGAAACCTTCACAAAAGTCTGCCGACCACAAATACCCGACGCATGGAAAAAACTCAAACAAACGCTTTCAATCTTGACAACCTTCAAATGCCCCACGGTTTTAAGACTAACGCTAACCAAACACCTCAACCTGAAAAACCCAGAACGCTACGCACGGCTGATAGAGAAGGCAAACCCGACTTACGTGGAACCTAAGGCTTACATGCATGTGGGTTTCTCAAGACTCCGACTCGATTTCGAGAATATGCCACCGCATAAGGAAATACGAGAATTCGCAGCGCAACTTGCAAAGGAAACAGGGTATAAAATGCTTCAGGAAGCGCCTGAAAGCAGAGTGGTCTTGCTTAGCCGTTTAGAAAAGCCGATTATGCTTGTCCAAAATTAAGCGTAAATTTCATGACAATGTTACTATTTTTTCAAACAATTCAATCACTTAAGTAAAATACTCCCTTTAACTCTATCGTATTTTATTAAATGAGAAAAAAAGTTAAATATTCTCCACCGTATTACGCTGTTAAATCAACAGCAATTATCAAAGGAGATTGAACCATGGTTAGTGAAGGAAGAGGTAGACTTTTCAGACGCAAAGACGGCAAATTCTTGATTTACATACCAAAAGACCTAGCAGAAGACAGCATGTTTCCATTCAAAGGCGCATCCTCAGTTATCGTTAAAGTCTCATTCAAACTCGGCGATTACAGAATCCTCATTGAAAAGTGGGAAGAACCAACACCGGAAGAACAATAGCAAGCGCCTGAATAAACTCTTACTTTTTCATCTTTCAGTAAATCAACCTGTGCGGAAAAATCTATCTATAAGGATTAGTTAGATATCTTTCAAAAAAAGTCCACTTAGCGCGGGGGGAAATTGAGCCTCAAAAAACTACTTGAAAAAGTACGCGTGGAACTGAAGCAGAAAGAAGAAGTGAAAGAAGAAATCCAGAAAAGCATGCGCAAGGCGACACGGCTTTCCAAACAAGCAATTCTTTATATTCACCAAGCGAAGTTGACCGAAGCCAAAAAATTGCTAAAGGAAACAGCCCGACTTTTTGCAAACCTCACAAAGCTTTCTGAGAAACATCCTGACTTGTTCTATTCTGGCATCGTTGACGCTGCTTTTCAGGAGTACGCCGAAGCGCAGGTGATGCTTAGTCTGGTGGAAAAAGAACAATTCATGAGTCCAGAGTTGCTTGGCGTTCCGTCGATTGACTACGTGTTAGGCTTGGCGGATGTGATTGGAGAATTACGGCGAAGAGCCCTAGACATGCTGCGAAAGGGCAACGTGAGGATGGCGGAGAAATGTTTGGAAAGGATGGAACAGATATACAGCGAATTGATGGCAATGGACGATGCTTACATGCTGGTTCCAGGGCTTAGAAGAAAATCCGACATTGCTAGGCATGTAATCGAAGCGACCAGAGGCGACATCACCATAGAGGCGAGAAGAAACTCGCTGGAACACTCGATAAAAAAACTAGAGAAAATGATGAAGAAGTGAAAATGAAAATTACCAGCATCAAGATGCCTTTGGGTTTTTCTGTTGAAAAAGCACACCGATTGCAGTTGAAGCTTGCCAAGAAAATAGTTCGAGAGGATGTGCTGCCCAAAAAAATTCGGTTAATCGCTGGAGTGGATGTGGCGTATGCAAAAGGGTTCTCTATCGGCGCGGTTGCGGTTTTGGATTTTGAATCTTTAAAAGTGAAGGAGTCTAAAACTGCGATTTGCAAGACGCGTTTTCCTTATATCCCGACTTTGCTGTCGTTCAGGGAAATCCCACCCGCGGTTTCTGCCATAAAGAAGCTAAAGCTCAACCCAGATGTTTTTCTCGTTGACGGTCAAGGCATAATGCATCCATACAGACTTGGTTTTGCCAGTCACTTAGGTTTAACAATCGTCAAACCCACCATCGGTGTTGCGAAATCGCCTCTGTGGGGAAAACTTCAGGCATTTACCAACGACGGTTGGGCACCCATAACGGATAAGGGCGAAGTCATCGGCGCGGCTGTAATGACAAAAGAGGATTCAAAGCCCGTTTACGTGAGCATCGGCAACATGGTTTCACTGGAGACTGCCATAGCCATTGTTAAGCACTGCAGCGTAACGAGCTATCTTCCAGAACCGACGCGACAAGCGCATATAATCGCGACTAGAGAAAAGAGCAAAATAAGACATCACAATAAGAAAGAATTGCGAAGGTGACTGTTGATATGGATAGACGCTTAAAGAGACTCGTTAAGAGAATCGAGAACAAGCCGCTTCGGAAAAAGACGTTTGAGTTTCTTGAAAATCTTACAGTAAACATTGGAGGGAAAACTTATTCTGGGTTGTCCCTCGATGTGGCGCCTGCGGGTTTGTCGCGACATCACAGTTATCCAGACGGTCTCATTGAGCACACTGTAGCAACGGCGGAGATTGCGCTGAACCTGAGTGGCGTTGTGGAGAAAGTTTACGGTGGAAAAGTCAACAGGGACTTTGTGCTGACTGGCGCTGTTTTGCATGATGTTTTCAAGCCGCTCACATACGAAGTCCGTGAAAACGGCAGTTATGCCATGAATTCACTGGGCACTTATCTAGACCACATAAACTTGGCACTTTCAGAAATGGTCAGAAAGGGTTTTCCTTTGGAAGTCGTACACATAGTCGCAGCACATCACGGTGGAGAGGCTGGTCCAGTGTGGCCGAGAACGGTTGAAGCCTTGATTTGTCACCTCGCAGATCTTGCAGATTCGCGGCTCAACGGCGAAATACTGAGAGCAGCACGTTATTTGTCCAGAGAAGCCACTGGCAGCGAACCGTCTTTCCACAATTCAAAAGATGCCTATGAAATCGTTAACGCAAAGGTTTCGAAGGGCTGGGACGGCGTACGAGAAACCGTAGAGAAACTCGAGAAGAAGAGGCTTCGAGGAAAGTAGTCTTTAGATTTCCACTATTCTTGCGCTTAAATTTTGAGTGTCGAGCAGGGCTATGGTTGATTTGCCGCTGAGGTAGCCGCAGACTTCGCCAGGGTTTATTATCAGTGTTTTGCCTTTTCTGTAGACTGTCGCTTCATGCGAATGTGCTTGTGCAACAACGTCATAACTTTCGGTGGCAATGAGTGATTTTAAGAGTTCTAACTCATCGCCGTGTGTCATCGCTATTTCAACGTCTTCCACTACGACTTCTGCGAATCTTCCGCGAATTTCAGCGTTTATTTCTCTGAATCGTTTTTCCAAGAGCGGATGGTCGCCGTCGTTGTTGCCGAAAATACCAATCAGTTTTGCTTCGAGAGGCTTGAAGCGTAGGACTGCAAAACCCGCGACGTAGTCGCCAAGGTGCAAGACAAGTTGGACTTTTTCTTGGTTCAATCGTTTTACGGCTTTGTCTATAGCTGGAAGATTATCGTGCGTGTCTGCGATTATGCCGATTTTCATTTTCCTTTCTCGGTTAAGAGCTTCTTTCCGTAATCATAACCTTTTTCGAAGGCTTCCAGATTTAGCTTTTCGGTGCCTTTTGGGATGTTGCTGAGGATGGCGTTCTTCATAGCGTCCGCATTGACTATGTTGGTTATGGCTGTCAAAGCGCCTAGCATTATGACGTTGGCGAATATGGTTTTGCCCATGTCTTCAGCCATCTTGGTCGCCGGAACCTGATATACTTGAGAGTGCAGTTTTTCTTTCTGCTGCGGAATCATACCAGGGTCTAGGATGAGCGTGCCGCCATTCTTAACAGTGTCAACATAACGTGTGTACGCCGCCTGAGACATAACCAACAAAACGTCAGGGTCAAGAGCTTTCGGAAAGTCGATTTCCTCGTCGGAAATTACCACTTCGGACTTGCACGAGCCTCCTCTCGACTCTGGACCGTAAGACTGAGTTTGAACGGCGTTTTTGTCTTCGAAAAGCGAAGCCGCCATAGCCAAGATTAATCCTGCTCTAATGATGCCTTGTCCACCGAAACCCGCCACGCGAACTTCTAACCGCATCTCTAGGCGCCTCCTTGCATTTTGTTCTGCACCTGAATAATCCTCTCTCTAAGTAGTGTTTCGTATGTTGGTTTTTCGATGTCCACAAACTCTCCCAACGGAATTCTGTCCGATGTTATCTCGGCTTTCGCAGGGTCGGAGAAGTGCTGTATCTCGGATGCTCGCTTGAACCAGTTCATAAAATCAACAGGCAATCCCATCTTCGTGCTTTTCCCATAGATTTCAGGACACTGCGAAATAACTTCGATGAACGAGAACCCTTCCTTCTGTAGCGCTTTTTTGATTGATTCCGTCAGCCTGCGCACATGAAGCGTTGTCCATCTTGCCACGTAAACCGCGCCTGAGCCAGCTGCCAAATGGACTAGGTTGAAGGGGTGTTCAATGTTGCCGTAGGGTGTTGTGGTGGTTGAAATGTTAAGCGGCGTGGTTGGACCCTGTTGGCCCCCAGTCATTCCATAGTTGAAGTTGTTGACGCAAATCACTTGGATATCCATGTTTCTTCGTGCGGCGTGTATGAAGTGGTTGCCGCCTATGGCGAAGAGGTCTCCGTCTCCGCTTATGACGACCACTTTAAGCTCGGGGTTTGCCAGTTTAACGCCTACGGCGAAGGGTATGGGTCTGCCATGCGTGGTGTGGAACGAGTCGGTGTTGATGTAGCCAGCTATTCTTCCGATGCATCCGATTCCTGAGACTACGACTATTTTGTCTAGGTTTATTTCGAGTTCTTTCAGCGCCGTCACGAAAGAGTTGAGCAGTATACCGTTCCCGCAGCCCGTGCACCAAATGTGGTGCATGCCCGTTTCTCGCAAGTATACGTCAAGCGGATGAGTAGTTTCTACAACCAATCAAATACCTCCTTTTATTGCTTCAAAAATTTCTTCTGGTCTATGCGGTTCTTCGCCCAGTTTTGGAAGGAATGTCACTGGCGTAGCCTTAGCCGCTCTTTCTACCTCACGAACTAGCTGTCCATAATTCATCTCTGGAACAATAATTGCTTTCACTTCTTTGGCGATTTCTGCAACCTGTTTTTCTGAAAAAGGCCAAAGGGTGACGAGTTTCAGTAAGCCAGCCTTTATTCCTGCGTTTCGTGCTTTTCTGACCGCGCTTAGGGCGGCTCTGGATTCGATGCCGTAGGCTATGACGGCTACTTCGGCGTCTTCCATCATTATGGGTTTGACTTTGACTATTTTGTCCGAGTTTTTGCGTATCTTGTCGCAGAGTCTTTGCACAAGCTTCTGTTGTACCTTGATGCTCTCGGTGCGTGGGCGACCATCCTCTTCATGTGTCAACCCCGTGGCATGAAAGCGGTAGCCTTCTCCAAAAACAGCCATGGGAGGAACCAGGTCCTTGTCAGGTTTGAATGGCATGTACTCGCTCGGCGGCACTGTGGGTTTCTTTCGATTTTTGATGTTAATCTGCTCCAGCGGGGGAATGAGGACTTTTTCCCACATGTGACCGACTATGGCGTCCATCATCACCATAACAGGAACGCGATAAGTTTCCGCATAGTTGAAGGCTTCAACAGTCAAGTCGAAGGCTTCCTGAACCGAAGATGGCGCTAAGGCGATGATTTCATAGTCACCGTGCGAACCCCACTTAGCCTGCATAACGTCTTGCTGTCCTGCCATGGTTGGTTGTCCCGTGCTTGGTCCGCCTCGCATCACGTCCACGATGACGCAGGGCGTTTCGGTCATTACTGCCAAGCCGATGTTTTCCTGCATTAGACTAAAGCCTGGACCTGAAGTGGCTGTCATGGCTTTCAGCCCAGCGTAAGACGCGCCTATTACAGCGGCTATCGATGCGATTTCGTCTTCCATCTGAATGTACGTCGCACCTATCTGAGGCAAACGCCGCGCCATCCGTTCAGCAATTTCGGTGGCTGGCGTGATGGGATAACCCGCGAAGAACCTGCAACCCGCGGCTAGAGCGCCTTCTGCGCATGCCAAGTCGCCGCTGTAGAAGTGTTTACCGCTCAGTGCTCTATTCTTTTCGCTCATTTTTTTCAGCCTCTTTCTGTTCATTAGTTTTTTCCTTAACAAAAATGGCCAAGTCTGGGCAGATTGCCGTACAATAGCCGCAGATGGCGCATTTGTTTATGTCTTTCACTTTGGGCGGATGTGCTCCGCGGGCGTTGATTTCTTCGGATTCTTCGAGTACTTCTTTTGGGCAGTAGGCTATGCAGTAGCCGCAGCCTTTGCATCTGTCTGTTATTATGTAAATCTCTGCCTGTGGCTGCTTGATCTTGTCCGCATCTAGGGGTTTGCGCCACAACTTCTTCGTCTCAGTCACTGTTTTCATCTCGTTCACGCCTTCTCCGCCATTTTCTTAGACTTTTCAATCTCCTCTCGCGTTACGCTGTTGACGGTGGCTTGCATCTCCTTAACCTTCGACGCCACTCTCTCGCCTTCTGCTGCGCTCGCCCACAACAACTGCAGCCGCTCCTTGTTCAAGCCCAGCTTTTCCATTTTCTTCCACAACCGCTCAACACGCTTCTGAGTTTGAACATTAGCGTTAATGTAGTGACAGTCGCCGATGTGGCAACCTGCAACTAGAACTGCAGCCGCGCCTCTCGCAAAGGCTCTCTCAACAAACTTGGGCGCAACTCTGCCCGAGCACATGGTTCGAATAATCCGCACATTTGTTGGATACTGCATTCGGCTCACACCGGCAAAGTCAGCGCCCGCATACGCGCACCAGTTGCAGCAAAAAGCGATTATCTTCTTATCCGCGTTCTGCTCAGTCAAAGCATCCACCTGAGCCATAATCTGGTCATCCGTAAAATGTCGCATATACAACGCACTGAACGGACATTCAGCGCCGCAGGTGCCGCATCCAGCACAGGCGGCTTCGATGATTTCGATGCGTTTGAGGTCTTTGTTCAGAACAATAGCGTTGTAAGGACAAACCTTAGTGCACAAGCCGCATGCCTTGCATTTTTCGTCCAATGCTCTAGGGGTTATGGCTTCGACGGTCACTTTGCCCTTAGCCATCAAAATCCCCGCTCGCGCAGCCGCGGCGCTTGCTTGTGTTACGCTGTCCTTGATGTCCTTTGGCGCTTCGGCGCATCCTGCCAAGAATACACCACCTGTAGGCGTGTCGACTGGTCTGAGTTTTGGGTGGGCTTCCATGAAGAAACCGTCGCTGGTTCTCGACAGCACCAATAGTCGTTGGATGATGTCGCTGTCTCGTCTGGGTTCTATGCCCACTGACAAGATGACTATGCCGACGTTTACTTTGTACAATTCCTTCTGCAGCGTGTTTTCGCCCATAAGCCAAAGATTATGCGCCTTACGGTCTTCACTGATTTCGGCGGGCAAGCCGCGGATGAATATTACTCCCTCTTTACGTGCGCGTTTATACAGATCCTCGAAGCCTTTGCCGAAGGCTCTGATGTCCACGTAGAACACATAGATTTTTGTTTCTGGCCAGTGTTCTTTGATGAGCAGGGCGTCTTTTATGGTGTTCATGCAGCAAACGTTACTACAGTACAGATGTCCCCGGTCTGAACGCGAGCCAACGCACTGAATAAACGCCACCGACTCTGGAATCGTCATGTCGCTCGGTCGAAGCAAATGGCCCGCGGAAGGACCGCCGGCGTTTATGAGTCGTTCAAACTCGAGCGAGGTGATGACGTTGGAAAACTTTCTGTAACCATAATTCTGCAGCGAAGTTGGGTCATAAACGTCTGCACCCGTGGCGACTACTATGGTGCCCACTTCGAGTTCTAATTGTTCGGGTTTCATGTCGAAGTTGATGGCTTTTCTTTCACAGGCTTTGATGCACTTGTCGCATTTGATGATGCCCTCTTTGTTCAGACACAGATTCTGGTCAACGATGTAAGTGGACGGCACAGCTTGAGCGAAGGGCGTGTAAATGCCATGCCTCGTGGCTAAACCCACGTCAAACTCGTTAGGCACGATTATTGGACAGACTTTGACACAGTCGCCACAAGCGCTGCAATCCTTAGTGACGAAGCGGGGTTTTTTTAGCACTTTGACTTTGAAGTTGCCAATGTAGCCCTTAACGTCTTGAACTTCACTGTTGGTTAAGAGTTCAATATTGGGATGTCGTCCCACATCGGACATTTTTGGCGCCAAGATGCATATGCTGCAGTCCATGGTTGGGAAGGTTTTGTCGATTTGCGCCATTCTGCCACCGATGCTTGGCTCTCTTTCCACCAAATAAACCCCGTAGCCCGTGTCCGCCAAGTCCAACGCGGCTTGGATGCCTGCCACTCCACCCCCGATTACGAGTGCCTTCCGCGTTATGGGCACTTCGCTTTCTACCGCAGGATCAAGAAGCGCAACCTTAGCCACAGCGGCTCTAACTAAATCTTTGGCTTTTTCAGTGGCTTTCTCTTTTTCGTAAAGATGCACCCAGCTGCAGTGTTCGCGGATGTTTGCCATTTCGAACAGGTACTTGTTTAAGCCAGCCTCTTCACAAGCTCGTCTGAAAGTAGGTTCATGCAAGCGTGGTGAACATGAAGCAACGACCACGCGGTTCAGCTTATGCTTTTTAATGTCCTTCTTTATCAAGTCCTGCCCTTGGTCGGAGCATGTGTAGCGGTTGTCGTTGGAAATTACTACGTGTGGAAGTGTTGAAGCAAATTTCGCGACATCTTCGCAGTCCACCGAACCCGCTATGTTTAGTCCGCAGTGGCAAACGTAAACGCCTATTCTTATTTCCTCTTTTTCTGGTGATTTTGTTTCTTCTTTTTTGTTTTCACTCATTTGGCTTCAACTCCGTTTAGGTAGCAATCTATTGATTCTGCGGCTCTCTTGCCAGCCACAATAGCTTCCATAACTGATGAAGGACCTGTTACCGCGTCTCCGCCAGCGAAAACGCCTTCCATAGTGGTTTCCATGGTAATCGGGTCTGCCCAGATCGTGTTTATTTCGCTTAGTTCGATTTCTTTGGGCAAGAACGAAGTGTCCACGGCTTCTCCAACCGCAAGGATGACCGTGTCAAAGGCTTTAGTAAACTTTGAATTCTCAACAGGCACTGGTGCTCTTCTTCCAGTCTCGTCTGGCTCGCCCAACTCCATTTTTATGAGCTCCACCTCGACGACTTTGCCTTCTTTTCCCACAAACTTGGCGGGTGCAACCAAAAACTCAAATTTGACGCCTTCCGCTTCGGCTTCTTTCATTTCCCACGGATTAGCAGGCATGTCCTCCTTTGTCCGCCTGTATAGAACCGTGACTTCTTTTGCGCCTGCATGCAAAGCCGACCGTGCAGCATCTATGGCGACGTTTCCGCCGCCGATAACCGCGACTTTTTGTCCGATTTCTGGTTTTTTCTTGGATTTCATGTCTCTGAGAAAATCGAGTGCACACGATACACCGCTCAGTTCTTCGCCTTCGCAGCCTATTTTTCTGCTCCTCAGTGCACCTACGGCGATGAACGTGGCTTTGTAGCCTTCTTGCCATAACTGGTCGAGTGTCATGTTTTTGCCGAATTCGGTGTTTGTTATGAAATCTACGCCGAAGCTCTTCACGAATTCAACATCATCGTCCACTGCTTTTCTGGGAAGGCGGCTTTCGGGAATTCCGTACCTCAGCATTCCGCCCAATTCGGGCGAAGATTCGAAAACTGTAACATGATACCCTTTCTTGGCTAGAATATACGTCGCCGTCAGTCCAGCAGGACCAGAACCGATTATGGCGACTTTTTCTTCACGCAATTGTGAGGGTTTTTGGCGTTGCAGTGCCTTGCGGCTTTTTGTCACCTTTTTCCAAAAACTTTCAAATTGTTCTTTGCTAATTTTTGAGCGTTCGGGATGAAAACACACGTGGTAACAGCTTTCTGCGAGAGGAACATTTTTCCCTATAATGTCCACTGCGTCTTCCAAGCCTTCCAGATGCCCTTTCTCTGCGGCTAAAGTTTTAACGAACAAGAAAACCTCAGGAGGCTTAAGCTTCTGCGGACATCGTTTATAGCACTTGTAGCACCATCCGCAAAGCCACACGGCAGGTTTGGTTAGTGCTTTTTCTGGATCTAGCAAGATATTTTCCAACAGAATTCTCGGGTTGTAATGGTCTGGCGCGAGTTCCATCATTGGACAGCTTGCCGTGCAAACGCCACACTCGAAGCAGTACTTCAGTTTCTCAGCGTCGAGCAGTTTTTCCCGCAGTTCCTTAGGTATCTGTACTTTCTCGGCTTTCAAGGCAGTTCCTCTAAGAAACTCATGTACTCTCGAATATAAAAGTTTACAAATGTAAAGGTCAACCAAGGACGCAACTTTTCTCTGAGAAGTTCAACCTTAATCAGCTCACGCCCTCATCATTGCCCTTTGGGGTTTACTATTTCTTCTTTGGTATAATCGGTTGTAATTCCATGAAAGACTTTGCTGATGAACCACACGGTCGCAAACGATAACACGAAGACCGCCACCATGACCACTGCGATGCCAAGGGCTTCAATTCCAAGCTGTCTTACCGCATCGAAACCTCCGCCGAAAAAAACACCGTTGGGCAACATTGAGAAACCCGAAGCCGAGGCAAACGCATTGTTAGTAAAGAACGATATCATCAAGATGCCAAACAACCCACCAACCATATGACCTGAAAACAGGCCAATCGGGTCAGAGAACCATTTGAACCTAGAAAACCAACTTTCCGCGGTCAAGAAAAGAGGACCACCGATAAATCCGAGGATAACAGCGCTTCCAGGGCATACGAACCCGGCGAGAGGAGTTATGACGATTAAACCCATAAGCATGCCGTTGACTGCGTAAAGTAAACCTGGATTTTGTTTCAATTTCATGTAAGCAAAAACATCGTGGACAGTAACGATGAGGCTGCAGCCAAGAAAGTCGCCAGCACGACCATTTCGGACCCATAATTAATGGCTAGTACGCTCCCAGGGTTGAAACCGAACCAACCAAGCAGCAAAAGCAGTAATGAAAGCGTGAGCCACTCTGGTTTCAGATTAAGAGAAGCCTTCGGACTTTCTTGCAGCCCCTTTTTCTTTTCTTCTCTCCAAATTTGATACACGATGCCCAACCCTGCGGCTCCCGCAGCACCGTGAACAACCAATCCACCTGCAAAGTCCCTCATACCCATAAGGTACAACCAACCAGTTGGATTCCATATCCAAGCTGCTGGCAAAGTCCAAATTAACATGAAATACACTACCGAGAAGGCGAAGAAGGCTTCTAGCTTCATTTTTTTCAATGCCACAACGCCGACTAGTGCTAATGTCACGGAAGCGAAGGCTACTTCGAAAAAGAAATACGTGGAAAGAGTTATGCCCGTGTTGAAATAGGTGTCAGCCATGGACCACCAAACGCCACTCAATAGTCCTTGAACATCAGAAGAGAAAGCACCCAAAAACACTCCTGTGTGAAATGGGTTCCCTATTAAGCCAGCTATGGTAGGCGCGAAGGCTATGTTGAAACCAATAAACGCCATGAAGAACAGTGCTGAACCGTTTACCAGAATGGTTTTTAGAAAGCTTTTCACGTGATCAAACCCGAGTTCGCCGATTTCCAAAAGTCCAACGGCTATCGTCATAATGAAAACAAAAATTGAGCATAATAGCACCCATAGATTGTTGAGAAGGTTTGGCTGAAATGACATCGCATACACCTATAAGAGCGGTTTTAGAGTTATTGTTAATCTTTTAAATTTTTCCGTGTCAAACATGGCACTTCCTTGACGCATAACGCAAAAAAAATGCACGTTATCGGCTGAAAGCTTTCAGAGAGAAATGAGAAACCACATATTGTACTTTAATGCAAATTAATCTACTAAGAAGGAAGGACCAAGCTTTGAAAAGAAACGTCAAAATAGTGCTTTATGGCGTGGGCGTTATCGGCAGCATGGTTGCAAAGTTTTTGCTTGAGAAGGAAGGCGTGAAAATCGTCGGCGCCATTGACGTTGCGAAGGACAAGGTTGGCAAAGACTTAGGAGATGTATTGGGAATAAACAAAAATCTAGGCATAACAATCTCCGATAACACAGACGCGACGTTATCCAAAACGAAACCAGATATTGCCGTGCACACGACCACTTCATTCATAGAAAAAGTGTACCCACAATTAACAGGAATCATAAAACACAAAGTCAATGTGGTCTCTACGTGCGAGGAACTTTCCTATCCTTACTTATCAGCGCCTAAACTGGCACACACACTCGACAAGCTTGCCAAGGAACACGACGTTACAGTCTTAGGCACGGGCATCAACCCAGGCTTTCTCATGGACACCCTAGCCATAGCGTTAACGGCGCCATGCCAAAAAATCGACCGCATAAAAATCATACGTGTTATGAACGCCACGTTTAGACGCGTGCCCTTTCAGAAAAAAATCGGCGCAGGGCTTTCAGTTAAGGAATTCAAGGAGAAAATACGTTCTAAAGCGATTTCTGGACATGTCGGCTTGGAGCATTCGATTGCCATGATTGCTGCTGCTTTAGCGTGGGAATTGGATACTATTCGCGTTGACTCGGTAGAGCCCGTTGTAGCTAACAAACCCGTGAAAAGCGACGCGATTAATGTAGCCGCTGGTATGGTTGCTGGATTGAAACAGTGCGCATACGGAATACGGAACAGAAGTGAAGTGATTTCGCTCGAGTTTCAGGCTTACATCGGCGCCGAAGAAGAATACGACGCCATAACGATCGAAGGCATACCGCCGATTTACGAGAAGATTTCCCCATGCGTCCACGGGGACATAGGCACAATTGCCATGGTTTACAACGCCATTCCCAAAGTGCTGAACGCAGAAGCGGGTTTGATGACCATGAAAGATTTGCCCGTGCCTTCTGCGGTGGTGGAAGACATGCGAAAATACGTGAAACTCTAACAGGAGAAAAAATACGATTTGAAACTCAAAGTAGACATAAACTGCGACCTCGGAGAGAGTTATGGAAACTTCAAAATAGGCTTCGACGAACAAGTCATGCCCCACATAACATCGGCAAACATAGCCTGCGGTTTTCACGCCGGCGACCCTGTAGTGATGGCAAACACCGTAAAGCTGGCAAAAAAGCACAGCGTAGCCATAGGTGCGCATCCGGGCTTTCCCGATTTGATGGGGTTCGGAAGACGTGAAATGAAACTCACACGGGAAGAAGCCACGAATTACATAATCTATCAGGTTGGCGTGCTGCAGGCATTCGCTAAAGCTGTTGGTGTGGAGTTGCAGCATGTGAAGCCTCATGGTGCGCTTTATACTATGGCTATGAAGGACTATATGCTCGCGAAAGCGATTGTCGAAGCGGTCAGCACTGTTGATTTGAGGCTTATTGTTTTTGCCATCGCTAAGTCAAGACTCGCCGAGGTGGCTTCGAAGGCGGGTTTGCGTGTGGCTTGTGAAGTTTTTGCTGATAGGGCTTACAATTCGGATGGCAGCCTCGTGTCGAGGACAGTTTCTGGCGCGGTTATTGAAGACGCGCGAATAGTCACTGAGAGGGCTGTTGGGATGGTTGAAGAAAGACGTGTCACGGCGATTGATGGCAAAACTGTGGAGTTAGGCGCGGTGCACACGATTTGTGTTCACGGTGACAATTTGGAAGCCGTGGCGCTGGTGAAGGCTCTGCGAAAAGGACTCGAGAAGGCGGGCGTTGAAGTGGTTTCAGTGGGTAAGTTTCTCTAAGGTGTGTATCTGTGTATTCTTCGCCAAAATATTCACCCGTAGGCGACAGGGCGTTACTCGTAAAGTTTGGCGACACTATAGACTTGGGCATAAATCGCAAAGTACACGCACTCAGCAGAGCAGTTGAAGAAGCAAAGATTCATGGCGCCGAAGAATGCGTGCCCACTTACGCTTCACTTCTGGTTTACTACAACCCGTTGAAGACTAGTTATGAACGAATGGTTTTCGGGCTGAAGGATTTGGAGCCCAAAATAGACGAGTACAGCGTCAAAACGGAGACGCGAATGATTGTGGTGCCAACGGTATACGGTGGTAGTTTTGGACCCGATTTGACAAGCGTGGCTGAGTACCATAAACTCTCTGAAGCCGAAGCGATTCGCTTACACTCGGAAACCGAGTATGCTGTTTACATGATTGGCTTCATCGCGGGCTTTCCGTACATGGGCAAAGTTCCAGAAGCCATAGCCACCCCACGCTTAGAAACTCCACGGCTGAAGATTCCTGCGGGGTCGGTGGGCATAGCGGGTAACCAGACTGGTATTTATCCTCGAGAGGCACCGGGCGGATGGCGCATCATAGGTAGAACGCCACTTGTGCTGTTTAATCCTTATGCAGAGCCGCAGCCCGCATTGTTTCAGCTTGGTGACAGGGTCAGGTTCAAGCCTATTTCAGAGAAAGAGTACCAAGCGCTTGGTGGAAAATCATGAAAGGCATGGATGTGTTTCGTGTAGTCAAGCCTGGGTTTTTCACCAGTGTGCAGGATTTGGGCAGGTTTGGTTTTCAGCGGTTCGGCGTGCCTGTTTCTGGCGCCATGGACAAGTATGCGTTTGCGTGCGCTAATGCTCTTGTTGGAAACACTGCTAATGACGCTTGTCTCGAAGTGACTCTGCTGGGTCCAGAACTCGAAGCGCTCTGTCCATTGCAGGTTGCGGTTGCTGGTGCCAGTTTTTCTGTTCTTGTCAATGGTGAGGTTGCGCCGATGTGGGAGACATTGAACGTGAAAAAAGGTGACGTCGTTGCTTTTAGTGGAAGCGCTGAAAGCGGTTGTAGGGCTTATCTTGCCGTGAGAGATGGAATCGACGTGCCCGTAGTTCTTGGGAGCAGGTCGACTTATGTACGTGGCGGGTTTGGTGGATGTGAGGGGCGTAGTTTAAGAGGGGGTGATGTGCTTCGGGCTTTTGCGCCACTACAATTTCTGAAAGAGAGGCGAGTGTTGCCTGCTGAACTGGTGCCCAAATATGAAAGCGAAGTTATGGTTGACGTGGTTTTGGGACCACAAGAAGACATGTTCACCTCGGAGGGTATTGAAACCTTTCTTTCTCAAGAGTACACCCTAACCACTGAGTCGGACAGGATGGGTTACAGGCTGGATGGCGCTGTTGTTAGGCATAAAGGTGCCACTGAAATTGTTACAGACGCGCTCTGTGCGGGGGCTGTTCAGGTTCCTGGCAACTGCAAGCCTATAGTGTTGATGGCAGACGCTCAGACTACTGGTGGTTATCCAAAAATTGCCACGGTCACAACGCCAGATGTTTCCCGTTTGGGGCAGGCTAAACCAAGCGATAAGGTTCGTTTCAGGAAGGTTTCGTTGACGGAGGCGCGGGAGGGGTATCTAGCGTTTCATGCGTCTCTTAGTCGGCTTGAGGAGAGGCTTGTTAAGCGGCGGGTTTTTTAGGGCTACTGCTGCTTTTCATGTATCCCCATGCTATGAGGATTATGCCGATTATGCCTATGACTATGACTAAGCCGTAGAAGTACCACTTGTTGCTGACGTCGCCGTACAGGTTGTAGACGTTGAAGTGCTGCACTGCGGCGAGTATTATGGCGATGATGATTAGCAGTATGCCTAGGGCTTTTTCTATCATTTTGCTGTCCAGATTTTTTCCCTCCCTTATGGTAGAGCGTTTTTTCTGTTTGAATAGCCTATTTAACACCTTCTGTGAATCGCCCGATTCTTACGGCAGCAACCTGCTAATTAAGAGGACTATGGACACAAAAACGGTGGCTTGCATCACCAAGTTAATCCATTTCGGGTTGTGTGCGGCTAGAGTCACTATGTTTTCTGCAGTGCTTTTGTTGTTTGAAGACGCGTATTCCTTTGAAAGGACATGTAGTTTCCAGTATTCTCTCAGGACGGTTAGGTCGGCTGCGGCTATAGCTATCAGAAAAACACTGAAGATTGGCTGAAACCCGAATAAGAGTCTTAGAAAGAAAGCAGAGCCTGAGAGTGTGCCGCCTGCGGCGAGTAGAATGATGCCGAGCAGAGAAGCCTTGACGAGGCCTAATCGAACCGTGAAGGTCTCTACGCCCATTGCTTTGTCTCCGAAATAGTCGCGAATTTCTGTGGGAATAATCACAGCGTACACAGTCAACGCTTGCCCGAAAAGGAAAACGACAAAGAGTGCGTCCAGTCCTGACGCAAAAGTGTATGCTACAAAGAGTAAGGGAAGAAAGCAGAGAACAAGGACTAGGGAAATCAGTGCCAGCCAAGACTTTGCCTTAAGCCTCAGCGGCGGGGCGGAGTAAGCGTAGCCCAAGAAAAACCCAGCCGCCCACAGGAATAGTAAGGTTGGCTTCCATGTCACGACCATCATTAGCGAAATGAGAATTATGCTTAGGAGAAACTCCCCGATGACCGTGCGTTTGATGATTTTCTGTCCTAGTGTGTTCATGGCTTTGACTAGACGTTTTTTGGTGGCGTCGTGTATGTCCAAGTCATAATCAGACAGTGAGTTCACTTGTGCGCCAAAGGCGGAGACTACGGTAATTGTGCAGAAAGACAATGCCAATAACACGGCAAACTCGCTGGTTAAAACAGAGGACGGGATGACGTTCCAAGCGAGCCCAGTGACGAGCGAAGCCAAATTCGCAGGAAGAAACTCTGGCCTTGAAACAACAGCCAACGATTTGACGGTTTCCAACATTGTAGAATCAACGCATACAAGGACACATTGAGCCTAAAAAACATGCCGAAAAAAAAAGAAAAAACATAAATTTAGTCATCATATTCGCAACATATCTTTTGAAAAACTCTTGGTGCGAAGCTAGATATTCAAGAGTGTCTTTCATAAAATCCTTAGCATATAACTTTAGACCTAAGAATCTTTGCATTTTCTGTTCCAATCTCTAGGATTTTAAGAGACCAAAGCTGTTTATTTCTCAGAGGAGTGAGAGCTATGGATAAGATGTTGAAGTTGATGGCAGGCTTCCTAGCCATAGCAACTGTCTTTTTGGCAATGGCAACGGTCTATGTAATTGGTATAGAACAGGGCGTGAACTCACAGCAGCCAGAGATTGCTGAGTTGTACAGGAAACTAAACCCAGACGTCCTCATAAACCCTCTTCCATACATACATCCACTAAGAAACTTCCTCTTCGGCTCCGCTCTCTTCATCGGAAGCTGCTGGATAGCTTTCATCACCACAATCTCTCTACAAGCAAAGAAGAAGGGTCTTGTTTACCTCTATCCTACTTCAAAAACCACAAACTAGCCTAGGCAAATTCCTCAATAGAAAAGTCTAGTTTAAGCGAAGCCTAAAAAGTGCCAAAATAAGTTTAATCATATTTGGCTCATATTTGTATCATATAGTGAACCGGGTCTAGAGGAGCACAGCGCAGATACACACAGCGCGCTTATAACTGCTCTAAAATCGATTTATCCTCAGAAAGATACTTCAAATCAAAAGGCTTCATTTCAACCCCATTCTTAATACTAACGAGAAAAGACTGCAAATCCATCGCGTAACTCGCCCAATCCACAGTAAACTCCCGCATAAAATCCGCATAACTCGAATAACCCCTATGCAAAGAAACAATAACCGCATCCTTCCCAAGCCCTTCACCCTCAGCCGCAAAAATCACATTCGCATGCTTATCACACCACTCCCTAGCGCTTTGCATCATCTTTTCAGTTTCACCCTTCTCATAAGTCTTAGACTTGAAAAAAGTAAACGCAATAATCTCATACCCAATCTTATCAAGCTCAGGCACCAAAGTATAAGTACGAATGTAATCCTTCTCCAACCGCTGCCTCGTTCTTGTAACCGTAGGCTGAGAAACACCCAAAACCTTAGCCAAATCCCTATCACTGCGCCTACTATTCTTCAACATCTCAAGCAGAAGCCTAATCATACCCTTTTCTTTCATCCAACACGCCTTCTAACTTAGTTTAAAGAAGATTAACCCGTTTTCTTAAAAGCTTTCCTTCTCATCATCAAAACAAACTTCTTTCCCAGCAGCATCATGCCTTTCCGCGTTTCCTTTTCCAGAACCTTCCTCTTCCCTTTCCATGACAATAAAACCCTTGTAGCCACAATCCAAGCACACATGCTTTCCAGGCGTAAGCCAAAAATCAGCCCCACCCGCAAGTCTCAATTTAGGGCTTCCACAGATTGGACAATACTTCGGCGTTGCGCCTCTGTGCTTCAGCCTCTTAACTACCTCACGCAGGTCCTGAAACGTCCCCACGAATCTTCGCCTTCACCCTACTGCATTTCAATATTCTCTTGCGGGTACCCCAACTGCTGCGTAAGAAACAACCGCGCCCTGTCACGTTGATCACCCTGCAACATAATCTGCTCATTCTTCGCCGTACCACCACACGCACAAAAAGTCTTCATCTTCTGCGCCAAACGCCCCAAATCCTGATCCTTGCTGTCTATGCCGTCGATTATGGTCATGGGTCTGCCGAATTTTCTTGTTTCCAAACGCACACGAATTCGCTGCTGTTCTTTACTTATCTCGCCGCATGCACAAATCTCGCGAGGAAGCCCGCATGTAGGACAAATATCCGCCATTGTACTCAAAAACATAAACACAAAGAGCCCTATATAAGACTTTCAACACACAACTCTAGAACACACTCCTGCAACGGAATCGAGGCTTAGGAGATTTTTGAAAGCAAACGACGACTAAGAACTACTGTCCAATAACTGCTCTATGAACACGGAAACGATAAGGAGCAACACTAAGCCCCAAGTTCCCAACATGACCAAACCAAACAATTCCATATTTATCACACCCTTCCTGTATTTCTGGCGAACAGTTCTGCTGTTTCACCTTAATACGACATGTCTCAATTTAGACATATCTAATTCTAGAATAATACGAAAACCGATATAAACATTATCTCAAATTACGGAGAGCCGCACAGAAAAAGGCAAAGCCTGAAAACAGTAGAGAGCCATCTTTTTGCAAGTTGCGAGCACGCGTCCCATAATCCTAATCCACATGCCCCCACGAAAACAAAAACTCTGTAACCCCTCCAGAGAAGACAAAAAAAGTGAGCACCAAAGTTTTTCTAGGCGTATTTCTGCCAGTTGATACCTATTATGGCAGCGTCCGAGATGTCAACGACGCCGTCACCATTGATGTCCACGTTCGACGGTGCTGGTGGAACCGTATTCTGCCACCAGATGCCTACTAGTGCAGCGTCCGAGATATCTACAACGCCGTCGCCGTTAATGTCACCTCGAATCGTGACTCTAACCATGTCGTACGTGAGGTTGTTATCCGACACGTGAGCTTCTCCTTCAAGAGGAGGGATGCTGACGATTATGAGATAATTGCCTGTTGCAAACCCTGTAGTGTCCCATGCAAAGCTTTTAGTTGTGGAGTTTCCGCTTTTTGCAATCAGGTATTGTGTTTGGATTATTGTTGTGTTAGCATAGGTTATGATGCCGAAGCCTTCTATTTTGTTGCCCTGATTTGTCACGGTCACACTTACGCTAGTCGTGAAACCCTCGCCAACAATCGTTTTTGACACAGCAACATTTGTCACAGCAACGTCTGGAGGAACCCAAGCACTCATCAATGGATAATTGTCTTGATTACTGATGTTAATGACATAAGAAGAATCTCCAATGTCGTCACCGTTTGCATCCATGCCCGAATAGTCGCTCCAGTGGTTTCCGCCATCGGGATAGCCGCCATCCCAGAAATCTGCAGATGATGCGGAGTAGGCTTGTTCAAAATTGTTGACGAAATTGTTGTGGAAAATTCTGTTGTCTGAGGAATAGTAGGAGGCGATACCATCACCGTTGTTGGCTATGTTATTTCTGGAGATGGTGTTGTTCGCGGATGAGAACAAATAGATGCCGTCGAACGTGTTTGTTGTTATGTTGTTTCCTGAGATGTTATTATCCGAAGAAACATAGAGGTAGATGCCTTCAAGCACGTTTCCCGTCATGTTGTTGCCAAAGATATTGTTGCTTGAGGAATCACTTACCCAAATTCCATCACTGCTGTCTGCTATGTTGCTTCCTGAGATTGTGATATGGCTTGAAGAAGAAAGATAGATGGCATAATCGAAGGTTTTGACGTTCATATCCCTAACTGTCACGTTTGTCCTGCCAGACAGGTCAATTCCTATTTCATTTCCTGTCCCTTGAAGAGTGTGGCCTGCTCCATCAACTACAATGTTATCCTTTTCCACTATGATCGAACCGCTTATGTCATTAGTGAAAGTGTACAAATCTCCGCTTCGTACAATCGGTGCTGTCGAAGGATTGATGCTTCCGTCGGCTCTAATGTAGATGGGCCCAGAAGCAGCAGCTGATGGCATGCTGAACGCCAATATCAGCAAATCTAAAAGCATCAAGAAGAGAACCAGTTGGGAAACATTTTTCTTAAGCATCTCCATCTCTCCCAAAAATACTTCTTTGGCGGGCAAATATCGTTTACGGAACAATGTTCTATATGGCTTAACAGCTTGCTACTCTGCAGTTTTTAATAAAAAGGGGAGGGAATTGATGTTTCGGATTTCGTTTTTTTACTTGTTGTATGCAGCCGCTGCCTTCAATGCATTGTCGACGGTGAGCCATCCAGCACCAGCGTCATGGTCGTTGCATGGAAAACCTGGACCTGCAAATGGATCAGCCACCCACTTGATGTCCGAAGTCACTGGGATGCGTGATGCACCCTTTTTCAGTACCCATTCCATGTCAGCTTGGTTGAACTGTGGGTAATCGTGTGCGATAATTGCCGCAACTCCTGAAACGTGTGGAGCAGCCATGCTCGTACCCCATAGGCCATAGTAGGCTGTTGGAGCACCTATGTTAACCCATGCTGTGCCACTCCAAGCCACTTCGGGTTTGTATGGTCCGACGACATACGATCCTGGTGCACTGACGTCCAAGTCTTTCCAACTCTGTCCTAAAGCTGCATTTGGCCTGCCGCTGTAGTCACTTAGGTATATTTGCCAGTTGTTAGCGTATTGGCCGCCTGCTTGGAAAGGATCATTCTTTGTGTTGAGCATTTCTGGGACGTCGCTAAGGTACCATCTGTATGGAGACGGCGGGTTTGACGGTGGATAACCAACCATCTGCATTGTCCAGCCGCCTGCTGCTGCTGAAATCACTTCTGGGTACGCTCCTGGCCAGCCCATGCCATCCATTCCGGAATTGCCGGCGGAGAACACGAAAATCACACCTTTGCTTATGGCATTGTCCACAGCCGCTCGAATGGCAGGATCAGGTTCGGATGAACCCCAACTGTTGTTCACTATTATCTTCCAATCTGGATGGGCGTCAGCGAGGCTAGCTACGTAGTCAATGGCTGAAACGAGCATCCAGTCGTCGCCTCCTCTGAACAGAACTTTCCCTGCATGGTAGCCTGGATAGGTCGTATCTGGAGTGGGCACCAGCCATGTGTCAAGTCCCAGCAACGGAATTATGTGTACATTGGGGGCAACTCCCTGTACTATGTGCGGCGCAACGCCGATAGTCGAGCGTTGATATCCGACTATTTCGCATGTCACGTGTGTTCCGTGGCCGCTGCCGTAAAGTGGGTCGGTGATGAAGCCTCTGCTTGGGTTTGGTGTCCAGTCAAAGTCGTTTATTACTGGGTTCCAAACAACATTGTAGCTCCAGCCTCTGCCCAACGATGTTTCGATGTGTGCTGTTGGAGCGACGAAGCTAGCCCAATTAGAAACTAGTCCTGTGTCTAGGACTACTACGTATATATCTTGACCGCCATTCGTAGCGTATTCTGCGTTGATGATGTCTACATCCCAAGGTATGTATGTACCGACTGGATCGCTACCACTGGAAAAGTCTGCAGTTTCCACAAATTGCTCGTGGATGGGGGTCACGTTGAATTTGAGATTGGGTTGAATCGAGGTCGATCTTGTCATTGGAACGATAGACAAAGCAAGCATTGATAGCATTATTATGGAAATCACTAATATTTTTTTCATTTTTTCCTTTCTCCCTATTTTTTGGCGTTGACTAGTATGCCTAGCTGCAAATATCAAACTTGTGGAATTTAGTTCTAGCAGTACAAAATAGCGCGGGTGTCCTCCTACACAAAGATTCAACGCCCAATACAAGCGTTCATGCTGGTTAGGATTACGTGGAATATCATGCCTATTGGGTGTGAGGTTGGATTGATAGCGCTTATGATACGCAGTGTTTTTTGTTTAGCCCCATGGGCAGTATGGTGTTGGACATCCGCCTGCGTATTCTGAGTCTGCCGTGACTATTTGGGGCGCTGTTTTGTTTAGTTCCATCGAGCCTATGTAGAGTACTTGTTCTTTTTTGCTGCCGTAGCGGTACACGGTGATACCTTTGCACTTCAGTTCGTTCGCCATCCAGTAGATGTCTTCTACGTCTTTTACGGTGGCTGTGTTAGGTAGGTTGACTGTTTTTGAAACCGCGTTGTCTGTGTATTTCTGGAAAGCCGCTTGCATCCGCACGTGCCACGGAGGCGCGACATCATGTGCTGTAACAAAAACTCGTTTCACGTCGTCTGGAATTTCTGAGAAGATTTTTATGGAGCCTAGTTGCGAGACTTTTTCCATGAGTTCTTTGCTGTAGAAGCCTCTTTCTTTGGCTGTTTTCTCGAAGTACTCGTTTACTTCTAGGAGCTGTGTGCCGTCCATAACGTTTCTGATGAAGGCGATGGCGAATAATGGCTCGATGCCGCTGCTGCAGCCTGCGATGACGCTTATGGTTCCCGTGGGAGCGACTGTGGTGACGGTTGAGTTTCGCATGGCTTTGTAGCCCTTCTTTTCCCAAAGGCTTCCTTTGAAGTTGGGGAATGAGCCGCGTGTTTCGCCGAGTTCTATGGATTTTTTGTGTCCTTCGTCTTCGACGAATTTCATGACTTTTTCGCCCAGCTTCAGTGCTTCTTCAGAGTCATACGGGATTTTGAGCTGCACAAGTAAGTCAGCCCAGCCCATGACGCCGAGCCCGATTTTTCTATTTGCATAAGTTATCTTGCTAATTTGTGGAAGTGGGTACCTATTCGCTTCTATGACGTTGTCGAGGAAATGCACCGTTTTGTGAACGGTGTGGCGTAGTTTTTCCCAGTCTATTTGGTTGCCTTTCATCATCTTTGCAACATTTATCGAGCCCAAGTTGCATGACTCATAAGGCAGTAGTGGTTGTTCTCCGCAAGGGTTTGTGGCTTCGATTCTGCCCACTTGCGGGGTGGGGTTATGCCTGTTGATTTCATCGATGAAAACTAATCCTGGGTCGCCTGTTTTCCAAGCGTTTTCGACTATGAGTTTCCATACTTCTTTGGCTTTTAATTCATTTACTACTTCTTTTGTTCGTGGGTTGACGAGTTTGAGTGTACCGTCATTCTTAACTGCACTTATGAATTCATCCGTCACAGTGACGGACACGTTAAAATTTGTTAAGAAACCCTCTTGTGCTTTGGCTGTGATAAAAGCGATAACATCCGGGTGAGTTATGTGCAGTATGCCCATATTGGCGCCACGGCGTTTTCCGCCTTGCTTTATGACGTCGGTTGAAACGTCGAAGACGCGCATGAAAGAAATGGGCCCCGACGCCATACCTTCGGTGGTTTTTACTATGTCACCTCTAGGTCGTAGATGAGAGAAAGAGAACCCTGTGCCTCCGCCTGACTTATGTATTAAAGCCATGTTTCGCACGGCGTTGAAAATGCCCGGAATGCTGTCTTCCACGGGTATGACGAAGCAAGCGGAGAGTTGCCCAATGTCGGTGCCCGCGTTCATCAGTGTGGGCGAGTTTGGCATAAACTCCAAATCAAACATTAACCGATAAAATGTTTCTTCAAGCTCTTTTATTTCAACGGTACTCGCGCCGAATTTCTTCTCCGCTCCAGCCACAGCCTTTGCAACACGTCGAAACAGTTGCGCAGGTGTTTCAATTACTTGGCCTTGCAAATTCTTCAGCAAGTATCGTCTTTCGAGAACTTTTACGGCGTTTACCGTAAGTCTGGGTTCTTCGATTTGTGCCTTCAACCTTATCCCTTAAGGGGAATACTTATTTTCTTTGGGTTTATAAAATCATAGTTTCTCGGAGCGATTTGGATTGCAGAATATAACC